>Ga0194126_10006275_pt1 | contig 17020 bp, 14 predicted proteins | sample TA2KigC150mmetaG_FD_148641 | JGI IMG/M metagenome (GOLD analysis project Ga0194126, IMG submission 148641) | Freshwater microbial communities from Lake Tanganyika, Tanzania - TA2015035 Kigoma Deep Cast 150m | ecosystem: Environmental > Aquatic > Freshwater > Lake | place: Tanzania: Lake... | reverse complement strand
AAACAAAATTTAAGCCGGCTGCCCTCCCAATTCCGTAAGCCGCCGCTATTTTTTCTTTTCCCGCTGATTCCCAGTCCTGCATCTGCCAAGAGATCGGGGCAGAGAAGTCAATGAGATGCCACGGCGTGTTCTTGGAAAGTTTCCCCGCAATAAATTTGGCCAGCCCGCCAAGCATTTGAGGATCGTCGTTTAAGCGTGGAATGACAAGCGTTGCAATTTCCAAATGAATTCCCGCATTACAAATTGCTTCAATATTTTCCAAGACTGGCGCCAATCCTCCCTTGCAGTGGGACAAATAAAAGCGCTGGTCAAAGGACTTAAGATCCACGTTGACCGCGTCAAGAAGCGGAAGGACCAACTCCCGGGCTTTTTCGGAAAAAAATCCGTTAGTTACCCAGACATTTTTTAATTTGGCTTTTCGGGCTAACCTCATTACCGCAAGGGCGAATTCTAAAAAAACGGTCGGCTCGTTATAGGTGTAAGCAATGCCGACGCAATCGTTTTCCAGCGCTTGATTGACAATCTCCGCCGGTTCCACCTCGGAAAAGCTGTTTCTTATTTCCCAGAGGGCTTCCGGCCGGCTGTGAATTAGCGAGGAAGTTTGGGAAATCTCCCAGTTGTGACAATTGGGGCAACGGAAATTACAGCCAAAACTGCCGAAAGAAAGAAGCTCCTCGCCCGGAAAGAAATGGTAAAGCGGCTTTTTTTCCACCGGATCCGCCGCCAGACTGGTCACCCGGCCGTAATTTATCGCGTACAGCTTGCCGCCCAGATTCACGCGGGTGCCGCAAAAACCGACATTCTCTTTTCGTAACTCTCCTGGAATTCCACCGTTTATTTTCCCTTTATAAGCAGAAATGACACAACCACGAGAACACAGATCACACCGACAAACGCCGGATTTGAGAGGGGAGAACAATAAAGCTTCTGGCAGTTTCATAGCTCAAATGTCAAATGTCAAAACTCAAAACCCCATCTTGAATCTCAAAAGCCAATTGTCAAGAAGATTTGAATTTTGAAATTCCGTTAAAAAAATTTATCCTGCTTCCCTCCATTTATTACGCTTTTTACCAGTCCGTCCGCTTCTTGGTTATTCTCCCGCGGCAGATAAGCAAATTCCACGCTTTTATATTCCATCATCAAATTCCAAACCTTAACAAAAAGAGGGATAATTTTTTTGTCGTTCAGCTTAAAATTATGGTTTAGCTGATTCACCATCAACTGGCTGTCGGCGTAACACTTCACTTTAGCTTTTTTAGCGTTTTTACCGCCCAGCAGCGCTTTGGTTTTTTTAAGCGCAAAGGCCAGCGCCTCATATTCGGCTTCATTATTAGTCCCCTCGCCAATGTCCTCAGCGTAAGTCTTCTTTTTGCCGGCATACTCAATTACCGCTCCGATAGCCGAAGGGCCCGGATTGCCAATAGAACCACCGTCGGTGTGGATGATAATATTCATGATGTTTAATAACAAAAGAATTACATTAAAATATTTTCTGAAAATGCCGCATTAATAAATAACAAATAGCAAATCACAAGTTCCAAACAAATTTCAAATTAAAAATTTCAAAGAGATTCTTCAACTTGTAATTTGGTGCTTGAAAATTGTCTGGAGCTTGAAATTTGATGTTTGAGATTTTTTCATGCATTAAACTAGTGGTTTCTTCAACTTCCTCTCGCTCAACTTCTTTATCGGCGCTATGGATTTATCCAACTTTTTTACTCCCGCTCCGGCAAAAGCCACCGTAACCACATTTTCCTCCTGGCTCACCACCACTCCTTTGCCAAAAGCCACATGGAAAACTGTATCGCCATCTTTCCAGTCTACACTTTTTGATTTGCTTACGCCAGTTTTTCCGTCTGATATTGTAACCGACAGTCTAATTTCGTCCCCAATTTCGTTTTCCATTTTCAATTTTCCATTCTCCATCTTTTCAGTCAGCTCCTCCGGAATGTCCCTAACAAAGCGCGACAAAGAATTGACTTGTAAATTGCCAAAGATACGCCGGGTCTTGGCGTGGGTAAGAAATAAACTTTGTTTGGCGCGGGTGATTCCCACATAGCAAAGCCGCCTTTCTTCCTCCATTTCCGCAGGGTTAACGGTAGAGCGGTTGTGGGGGAAAATTCCTTCTTCCATCCCGGCAATAAATACTCGCTTAAATTCCAGTCCTTTAGCCGCGTGGAGGGTCATAAGGTGAACCCGATTTTTCAAGTCTTGCGGGTCCCTATCCTCCCCTGCCATTAAGCTAATCTCTTCCAAAAACTTTGTGAGTGTTTTGATAGTCACTCCCTCTTGATCGTATTTTTTCATCACCGTTGAAAGCTCTTTGATATTCTCCAGCCGCTCCTCGCCAAGGACATCGTCTTCTAGAACATAATTAGCGTATCCGGTAACCCCCAACATTTCTTCCAAGGTTTGACTCAAAGAATTTCTCTTTGAAAAGTTTTTAATCGCCGCCAGTTCTTCTATCAACTTTTTCCATTTTAAAAGCGCCGGATTTTCCGCCAAGATTTTTTTGGCAAATTCCGGATCCAGAATTATTTCTCCAATTCTTTTTCGCTCTCGGAGAGCCACCTTTTTCATCGCCCTCAAAGATTCCTTGCCAATGCCCCGCCGCGGCGTGTTGTATATTCGCCGCAAACTAGTTTCGTCAAGCGGATTAACAAGCAACCGGAAATAGGCCAAAATGTCCTTAATTTCCTTGCGGGCATAAAAACGCATCGCCCCGACTAAATGATAGGGAATGCCCGCTCGGACAAGCGTCTCTTCCAAGGCCCGCGATTGAGCGTTAGTGCGGTAAAGGATAGCCGTCTCCCCCAGCTTGGATTCCGGATTCTGAGCAACAAGACTTTCTATTTCTCCCACTATAAAATTGGCTTCGTCTTCTTCCGATTCGGCCGTAAATAAAGTAATTTTTTCTCCCGCCGGGTTTCGGGTCCACAATTTTTTCTTTTTCTGCCGGGGATTTTTGGCAATCACTTCGTGGGCGGCGTTCAGGATATTTTGGGTGCTGCGATAATTTTGCTCCAAGAGAATTACTCTGGCTTCAGGATAGTCCTCCTCAAAACTCAAAATATTGTGGATGTCCGCTCCCCGCCAGCCGTAAATCCCCTGAAAATCGTCGCCCACCACAAAAATATTGCGGTGCTTCTCTCCTAAAATATTAATAAAATCATACTGGGCCCGATTGGTATCTTGATATTCATCCACCAGGACATGCCGAAACTGGTCCTGATACGCTCTTTTTATTTCTTGGTGTCCCTTGAAAAGTTGGACGGGAACAGTAATTAAATCATCAAAATCAAAAGCGTTTTGCTCTTTTAAAGCTTCTTGGTAAGCTTGGTACACTTTCCCGGCAATTTCCTCAAAGTAGCTTTCCGGATTTTTAAGAAACTCTTTCTTGTCAACCATTTCGTTCTTCATCCGGCTGATAAAATCACGAATTTTGAAAGGGGGAAATTGTTCCTCGCTCACTTCTAAATCGCGCATTACTTGTTGGATCAGCTTGCTTTGGTCTTCCTCGTCAAAAATAGCGAAAGATCTTTTCCGGCCGACTTTCTCCGCTTGATCCCGTAAAATCCGCGCGCCGATGGAATGGAAGGTTCCTACCGTAGGAATCCCTCCCTTGGTAAAAGAAGGAGCAAGCTTCCACTGCTTTCCGCCAAACATATTTATTTCAAGCAGTTTCCCGATCCGCTCCATCATTTCCCGTGCCGCCTTGTTAGTAAAAGTAATTGCCAAAATGTTTTCCGGCCTCGTCCCCTCATTAATCAAATAGGCCACCCGATAGGTAAGTACTCTGGTTTTGCCTGACCCCGCGCCAGCAATAACCAAAGCCGGCCCGCCCTTATGCTCCACGGCTCTTCTTTGGGGCTCGTTTAAATTTTCTAGAATTTTATTTTGCATAAAATAAGACTTGCGTTTTTATTGAGCGGAAAATTTTTTCTGAAAAGACTCCGCAGGCTTGCAAGTTCGGTCCCCACGGAGAGGGGTTGCAAGCCGAGGACGGAGCAGCAATTTTCGCCGGAAAAATTGCTGTGTCTTTGAAGAAAAATTTTCCGCGAAAAAGTATCAAATTTAACTAGATATCCAAATTTTTCACTTCTTTTGCCTTTCTTTGAATAAATTGGCGGCGGGGATCAACTTCTGATCCCATTAAAGTCTCAAAAGTTTCATTGGCTCTCTCAGCGTCCTCCATAGTTACTTTCAGCATTACTCTTTTTTCCGGGTTCATGGTAGTTTCCCACAACTGGTCCGGGTTCATTTCTCCAAGACCTTTATAGCGCTGGATATTAACATTGGAAGCTTCCGGTACTAAGTTTCCAGCGTTAAGACTTTTCCTTTCTTCTACCTTATCCTTATTGAGAACTTGGTACTTATTACTGGGAACTATAGCTTGAATATTCTTAATTATTTCATCTCTTTCTTTATCGGAAAAAGCATAACGGGCTTCCTTTCCCCTGCTAATCTTAAAGAGTGGCGGCTGAGCGATATAAAGATGCCCGGCGGTAATTAAAAAATCAAAATTCCGATAAAAAAAGGTTAGAAGTAAGGTACGGATATGCGCCCCGTCCACGTCAGCATCCGTCATAATAATAATCCGGTTATAGCGTAGTTTGGACTGGTCCGTCTGATCTCCAATGCCGGTGCCCAAAGCAATTATCAAGTTTTTTATTTCCTCGGAGGAAAGCATTTTGTCAATGCGGGCTTTTTCCACATTGAGAATCTTGCCCCGCAGTGGTAAAATCGCCTGATAGCGGCGATCGCGTCCCTGTTTGGCCGAGCCCCCGGCGGAATCTCCCTCCACAATGTAAAGTTCGCATTCTTCCTTGTCGCGCGAAGAACAATCGGCCAGTTTCCCCGGCAAAGTCATCCCCTCCATAGCGCCTTTTCTGATCACCGTGTCACGCGCCGCTTTGGCTGCCCTTCTAGCTTTGGCCGCCAACAGGCATTTGCCTAAAATCTGCCGCGCGTCTTGGGGGTGTTCCTCCAAATATTCTTCCAGGCCTGCCTTTACGATCCGGTAAACAATTCCCTTAATTTCCGGGTTACCAAGCTTATCCTTCGTCTGGCCTTCAAATTGAGGGGAGCCGGACATCCTTATGGAGACTATCGTCACTAATCCTTCAATCACATCATCGGCCGAAAGAGTCTCTTCTTTTTTCTTTACCCACCCCTGTTTTTTGGCGTAATCGTTGAGCACCCGGGTAAGAGCGGAACGAAAACCGGTTAAGTGCGTCCCCCCTCCCGGGTTTAGAATATTGTTGGTAAAAGGCAAAATTTTGCTCTTGAGGCCATCATTATACTGTAAAGATACTTCTACCTCCGTGCTATCCTCTTTACGATTAATGTAAATTGGTTCATTTTTCACTTCTTTTCCAAAGTTGAGCGTCTTAAGGTAAGTAATGATTCCTCCCTCAAAATAAAAAGTGTAGGTATTTGCCGCTTCAGAAGCTCCTTTCTTTTCTTCTTTGTCACGCTCTTCTCGCCCAATCGGGTCATCCGGGTGAGCGAGCTCCTCGTTTCTTATGTCTATAAATGTTATCTTTATCCCGTGCGTCAGGTACGCCTGATGGCGTAAGTATTCCAAGATTTTTTCTTTGTTCCAGCGGATTTCCAAAAAAACTCGCGGATCGGGAGTAAAAACTATCTCCGTGCCGGTGGCTTGGGACTTGCCAACCTTTTTCGCCGCGCTCACTGGTTTTCCTCTTTTGTATTCCTGCTCCCAGACGCTGCCGTCTTTATTGATAATCGCCTTCAAGTTCTCGGAAAGCGCGTTCACCACCGAAACTCCCACTCCGTGAAGACCGCCGGAAACCTTATACCCGCCGCCGCCGAATTTTCCACCGGCGTGAAGAGTGGTCATCACAGTTTCCAGAGTTGATTTCTTGGTCTGGGGATGGATTTCCACCGGAATGCCGCGCCCGTCGTCAATAACGGACACTTGATTCCCCGGCAGTAGTTTCACGGTTATGTTTTTACAATGCTCCGCCAGCGCTTCATCAATGGAGTTATTCACCACTTCCCAAATGAGATGATGCAGACCCTCTTCGCCGGTTCCGCCGATGTACATCCCCGGGCGTTTTCGCACCGGTTCCAATCCTTTGAGCACCTGAATTTGTTTCGCTGTGTATTCAGCCGAAGCCCGTTGTTTTGAAGTCATAAAAAATAGAGAGTTAGGAAAGTTGAATGTTGATAATAAACTATTGCCATTATCATCAATTTATTCTAAATAATCAACTATTTCACTATCCGAAAAACGACCTTTCCAAAATATCACAAAACAAAAATCTCCGAAATATTATATGAATGTGTAAACAATAATCAGCTTCATTTTTTGGCGTTTTATTTTTTTGGTGTAAGTTAAGAATTATCACAAATCAAATAAACCTTATCAATGTTTGGCACTTTGTATAACGAAATTCTCTACCGCCCACTACTAAATCTCTTGGTGTTTTTCTACAACATCTTCGGGGATTTTGGCATTGCCATCATCGCAGTAACCGTAATTGTCCGGCTGATTCTTTATCCGATTGCCAAACAGTCGCTTGTGCACCAGAAAAAACTGAAGCAAATTCAGCCAAAACTCAAAGAATTGCAGGAAAAACACAAGAACGACAAGGAAAAACTTACCCAGGAAATGATGGCGCTCTATAAGGAGCACAATTTTAATCCCGCTTCCGGCTGCCTGCCGATGATCGTGCAAATAATTATTTTTATTGCGCTCTACCGCGTATTGATTGCCGGTCTTGGCAGTTTGGATCAGGGGCAGCTTTACGGTTTTATCCCTCACCCGGGAAAAATTGACACCGGCTTTCTGGATTTGTTTGACTTGGGCCAAAAAAGCGCCAATGTGAACTTTTCGGAACTCATAAAACTTAATTTAGGCAAGGGGATAGAGATCTTAAACGCGGGAGGAGTAGTGCTGGCTCTCGTTGCTGGCGCCGCCCAGTTCTTCCAGACCAAACACATGATGAAAATGACGGAAAAAAAGAAACAAGAAGCCCGTCCGACCGGGTCGTCCGGGCAAGCGGGAAATGGGAAAAGAGAAGCCGAAAGCCCTGATATGGCCGGCGAAATGGCCGAGATGATGCAGAAACAAATGCTTTATTTCTTTCCGCTTCTGACAGTCTTTATCGGACTCACTTTCCCCGCCGGTTTGGCGCTCTATTGGGTAACTTCAACTTTACTTATGATTGGACAACAGCATATGTTAAATAGAAACGAGAAATAGGAAAACAGTGAAAATTTGACTAATTAAAAAAACATTATAAGTTGTTTACAGGAATGATTAAGGGAATAATCTTTAACTTTACTTCTCAATGAATATTTCTGACCTTCAGGGGATAACGTAACCAAACTTTCAAAATCTCCTGAATTCTCACAAAAAGCCTAGCGATAAAAGCAAGGTTTTGTTTTTGCCGCTTGGTTTTTTGCCCTTTAACAATTTGGTGGCATGGACCCTTTGTGGTTCGTGCCAAGCATCAAAATCTAACTAAGATTGCTAGTCAGATAAAATTGTTTGTCATCCTCCGGCTTGACCGGAGGATCCAAACATATTTACGGAAATGCGGTAGTGTGTAAGGGCGTACGGTGGATGCCTTGGTGCAAAGAGGCGAAGAAGGACGCGGTTAGCTGCGATAAGCTTCGGGGAGCCGCCAGCAGGCGTTGATCCGGAGATCTCCCAATGGGGCAACCCAGTCCGAGTAATGTCGGATTATCGTTATTTGAATTCATAGAATAACGAAGCGCACCCGGTGAAGTGAAACATCTCAGTAACCGGAGGAAAAGGAACTAATTAAGTATTCCCCAAGTAGTGGCGAGCGAACGGGGAGAAGCCTAAACTCAAGAAATTTTAATCTTGTTCCTTGCGGAGACGAGTTTTAAACTCGCTTCCGCGCAGGAACAAAGACTTTATTTCAAGAGGGTTGCAAGATAGAAAACGCCCCCTCCCTTCTCGAAGGGCGGGGCAGGAGTAAAAAAAACTGAAGGTTAGTTGAATGCGGCTGGAAAGCCCGACCAAAGAGGGTAAAAGTCCCGTAAACGAAAACCTTTAAAACTCTTGAGTTTCTATTCTTAAGTAGCACGATGCCAGTGGAACTTCGTGTGAATCTGCCGGTACTATTCCGGTAAGGCTAAATACTCTTTGCGACCGATAGTGAACTAGTACCGTGAGGGAAAGGCGAAAAGAACCCCGGTAAGGGGAGTGAAATAGATCCTGAAACCATACGCTTACAACGAGTAGGAGCTGTCCTTCGCTTTTTGCTTCGCTTCAAAGCTTCGGAACAGCTTTGCTCCCGATTTAGAATAAGGGGGCGAAGCCATTCCGTAGCTCGAAACGAAGTAGAGAGCGAAGGATGGTGACTGCGTGCTTTTTGCAGAACGAGCCGGCGAGTTATTTTAAATAGCGAGACTAACCCACCTTTGGCGGGGGAGTCGTAGCGAAAGCGAGTCGTAACTCGGCGCTAAGTTGTTTGAAATATACCCGAAACCGGGCGAGCTAGCCATAACCAGGGTGAAGTATGGGTAACACCATGCGGAGGCCCGAACCCACGAGCTGTGCAACACTCGGGGATGAGTGGTGGCTAGAGGAGAAATTCCAATCGAGCCCGGTAATAGCTGGTTCTCTCCGAAATATCTCTTGGGATAGCCGTAAGAATCGGCGCTGGGAGGTAGAGCTACTGGATGAGCGGATGTGGCTTTTGCCTAATCTGTTCAACCAAACTCCGAATACCCAGTCGTTAGTCTTACGAGTCAGTCTGTGAGGGCTAAGCTTCATAGACAAAAGGGAAACAACCCTGACCGCCAGTTAAGGTCCCCAAATTTTCCGCCTCTTCGGCGGAGCTCACCGAGTCTTCAGTGACTTGGAGAGCGCGCTTAGTGGAAAAGGATGTGAAATTCCGAAAACAGCTAGGATGTTGGCTTAGAAGCAGCCATTCATTCAAAGAGTGCGTAACAGCTCACTAGCCTACGGGGTTTCGCGCCAAAAATATAACGGGGCTAAGCGCAATACCGAAACTGCGGCCCTGTACCGTTTGGTACAGGGGGTAGGAGAGCGTTCTTTGCGCGCTGAAGTTCCGCCGTGAGGCGGGGTGGAGCGCAATGAAGTGAGAATGCCGGCATAAGTAACCGCAATACCGGTGAAATCCTGGTACGCCGTAAGCTTAAGGTTTCCTGAGCGATGTCAATCAGCTCAGGGTTAGGCGGTCCTAAGGCGAGGCCGAAAGGCGTAGTTGATGGACAGCAGGTTAATATTCCTGCCCTGCCTATTGCTTACATTATTTGGAGTGACGAAGTTTTGTAGTTTCCGCGCCTTATTGGATTGGCGTCTCTTTTTTGAGGAAGTTTCGCAGGCAAATCCGCGAGACAACATTCCGAGGAAAAGAGGGAAGGAAAGCGCAAGCGGCCCCAACGGAAACGAGCAAGCTTCCGGGAAAAACTTCTAAATTTGCAATAGACATCCGTACTTAAAACCGACACAGGTAAGCGAGGCGAGTAGCCTCAGGCGAACGGGAAAACCCTTCTTAAGGAACTCGGCAAAACAGCGGTCGTAACTTCGGAATAAGACCTGCCGGTCCTGGGGAGTTAGAAGATGGGAAGGAAACTTCCATAAAATTGAGTTAAATCAAGGATGTAAGGAGGTTATGATGATCTTGCGTGATCTTGAAGTTCTGGTTGCGGGACAAGAAGGAAGGGCGGTTTTTATAAAACCGTCTAAAGTGGGCTGTCTCCTGCCAAACGGCGAGCCATCCATCAAAGGAATCGGTCCTGAGGAATTTCGGAAGATGGTTGCTTCGCTACTAAACTGTTCCAAAGTAATTACCAATGAAATATGCAGTGAGTGTTTCCTCAGCCGCATAGTCAACGGCAAAGGATATCCTGACATGGAAACCTGCACTGCCTGCCGGAGAGATAATTTCTCCATAAAAGCTTTGGCAACAGTGAAAAAAGACGGGACAGTCATCGTTTTTGTCCCTTCGGACGATATTGATCATCAATAAAATGGCCCTATTCCTCGAGCCTGAATCGAGGAAATAATGTTCAATGTGGAGGGGAGCGGTTGCGCGCAATGTCCGGAACCGCAATTATTTATTCCTTCCCTCCCATCTTCTAGCTTCTCGGGTGCCGGCCGCAGCGAAAGACTCCAAGCGACTGTTTAACAAAAACACAGTTTTCTGCTAACCCGCAAGGGGATGTATAGGAACTGACCCCTGACCAGTGCTGGAACGTTAACGGGAAAGGTGCAAGCCAATCCCCGAAGCGCCAGTGGACGTCGGCCGTAACTATAACGGTCCTAAGGTTAAGATTATTCCGCTAATAGCGGAGTCGTCTTAAGGACTAGGACCGTTGTGGGAGATAAAAGTAGCTGCCTATTCCAATTGGAATGTCCAAAAATATTCAGCCATATGCTGGAAAGTCTGGTGTATCTGATGATACTATGGTATAATTATTCCATAGATAAATTTGAAACATGCCTAGTAAAAAATCATTCAGTGCAGACAACCAGCAGGAAAGACTAAAAATGGCAGACTGGATAGTCGGTTATGTTGATGGAGAAGGATGATTGAGAGAATGAATCGAAAGAAATCCTCTGTCTTTTTAGAATCCCCAGAGACTAAACGCTGAACTCGCCTCTGGCGAGAAGATATAGTCCGGACTCTTTGGCGACAAAGAGTTAACAATTCGAGCGAAATTCCTTGTCTGGTAAATTCAGACCTGCACGAATGGGGCAACGACTTGGAGACTGTCTCAAGAAGGGACCCGGTGAAATTGCACTAGCAGTGAAGATGCTGTTTACCCACGGCTAGACGGAAAGACCCCGTGGAGCTTTACTACAGCTTGGCACTGAATCGTGTGTTTTAATGCCCAGTATAGGTGGGAGGCTTTGAGTCCGCCATTTCGGTGGCGGAGGAGCCGACAGTGAAATACCACCCTTTATCGCGTACGATTCTAACCTTGGGCTGTCAAGAAATCCAAATGCAAGTTTAAAGTTTAAACTTTAAACTGCATTGGGTTTACTGCCAGCCCGGGGACAGTGTCTGGTGGGTAGTTTGAGTGGGGCGCTCACCTCCCAAAATGTAACGGAGGTGTTCAAAGGTTGGCTATCCGCCGATGGAAATGGCGGAGATAGTGCAAAAGCAAAAGCCAGCTTTACTGCAAGGCCCATAAGCCGCGCAGTCGCGAAAGCGGGATTTAGTGATCCGATGGTTGCGTATAGGCGCGCCAAAGCTCAGCAGATAAAAGTTACCCCGGGGATAACAGAGTGGTACCCCCCAATAGCCCAAATAGACGGGGGTGTTCGCTACCTCGATGTCGGCTCATCACATCCTGGCGCTGGAGAAGGTGCCAAGGGTTTGGCTGTTCGCCAATTAAAGTGTTACGCGAGCTGGGTTCAAACCGTCAACATAACGGCGGCTTGTCGCCGAAAGGCGACTTGCAAAAGCTGACTCATATCGGGGAAGTCCTAACAACATTGGACCAATTGACAGGTAAACTGTCGTATGTTAGGATAATCCCGAGGGAAGTTTAAAAACCATTTTTGGTTTGATAACCCCGTAGAGACTCGCCCATTAAGGGCGGATTCTAAAATAATTTTAGGATAAAACGTCGGCCTCCTAAACCACACTGGTTTAGGATGATGGTATAGTCCAATCCTGTAGTAATACAGAGCAAATATTGCGTGAGACAGGTTGGTCCCTATCTACCGTGGGCGTACAAAGGCTTGAGAGGAGCTGTTCCTAGTACGAGAGGACCGGAACGGACTGACCTCTGGTCTACCGGTTGTCGCGCCAGCGGCACCGCCGGGTAGCTAAGTCGGGAACGGATAAACGCTGAAAGCATCTAAGCGTGAAGCCGCCCTCAAGATTAGGCCTAGATCTCCTGGGAGAACACCAGGCAACGTCCTCGCGCAAGCGGGGATTGATAGGCTGCAGGTGTAAGTCCGGTAACGGATTAAGCCGAGCAGTACTAATGATCGTTAACTACTTCATAACCGTATTCTCCCTTTGCTAAGATCTACAAAAGGGCTCTTGCCCTTCCGTAGCTTCTCAGCGAAGGGGGGTGGCTAGCAATTTTGGTTAGTTGAAAACAATACCACCAGCAATTTCGCTGGTGGTATTTGGTTTATTTAGAAACTAGAGCACTGCTAGGGGACGGAACGACCGGACGTACCAGCGATCGCCGACGCGATCGCAAAAGACGCCCGCCAAGCCGCCGCCCCTGGAACAGCCACCCGACAAACGGCGGCCGCCGCCATCGAAAAATTCCTCAAGCCATACCCATGTATCAGTAGCGCCGTCATCCTTACGCGGCAGGGCGGTTTAAGAGAGGAATTTACTCGATTTTATCGAGATATGTGCTAATGAGTCGCAGATATTTTTTGAAGTCCGAATAATCTTTCCTGAAGGTAGAGATAAATATCTTCTTATCCAATGTTTCGTAGCGGTGGACAATGCGGTTGCGCAAGCCCACCACCGGAGCAATTTTGCGGGCGAAGTCTTTAGGCAAAATCTTATTCTCTCCCAAAATATAAAAGGTTCCTTGAAAGTCATCAGAAATTTTTAACTTCATTTCCCGAATAAAATGCTGATTGACATCCAGGATGGTATCCACCGTAAGCTGCAATAGCCGTTCAGCGCTGTGCAATTTTACTGAATCTTTTAGAATTTCTTTATCATTGCACTCAAAGAGATTCTTAATCTCTTCCAGATATCCGCTAATTTCGCTTAATTTTTCCAGCACAAAAGCTTCTTGGAATGTCATCGGTTTATTTTAACGCCGCTCTTAGCCGTGCGAATTTTTCTTTATACAAAGGCTGGGTTTCGACATATTTTTTAAAAGAATACGCTCGCAATCTATCAAAAATAAGAAGTTCAGATTCGTATAAAACCTGGCAATTATGGAAAATAGCGTAAAATAAAAGAGGAGAGGCTATATTTAAGTCAACCAGATCTATGTTTTCGCTTCTAAAATACTTCGATAATCTCAGGGATAATTCTGATTCTTCATTTAAGGAGAGCTTTTTTCGGCTTAGATAAGCCACGTCAAAATCGCTTGTTTTGTAAGCGGTACCATCCGCCCGCGAACCGAATAGCAAAAGCAACTCGAGAGAAAACTCGCGAGCGATTTTCTTAACGAGATTGTCATTAGCAACTTTTTCAACTCTGGCTTTCTCTTCAGCAAAATTGCGTACCCTTTTAAAATTGCCTGTTTCGTAATCTCTAAGAATTTTCCTTTCTTCTTTATCTAATTTGATTATCTTCATAGAAATTAATTTTATCTACCTAAATAAACAATACAACAATATAACAATTTAGCAACAGTTTTTTTGCTTTCCCCATTTTCCGTGTTAAAAATGGAACTATGGTAACGTTTCCTTCTCAAGCTACTTCGGACCCACGAGAACACCACTTGCAGCGAATTGGCGAGATCCTACCCGGCGCGCTTTGCTGGGGAGTGTTGCTATTGGGAATAATCTTATCTTTCTTCGCTCCTATCGCAGCAGCTATTTTTATTATCTTTTACGATCTTTTCTGGCTTACCCGCGTCTTAATTCTGAGCGTTCTCACTATCTTGGCCTACCGCAAGCTCCGGCGCAACCAGAAAATCAATTGGCTGCGCCGCTGCCGCAAATTAGGGGAGAAACACGGGTTGCGTTTTGAATCAGTCTATCATCTTATAATTATTCCTTACGTCAATGAGGGAATTGAAATAATTGAGCCAACGATGAAAAGTTTCCTAGATTCCAATTATCCCAACAAGAAAATTATTGTTTCAATGTCCTGCGAAAGAAGGGCAGGAGAGGAAGCTCGGCAAGTCCAGGAGCAACTCAAGAAAAAATACGCCAGCCGGTTCGCGGCTTTTCTCACCGCCGTCCATCCCAACAATCTGCCCGGTGAGATGAAAGCCAAGAGCGGCAACGCCAACTGGGCGCTCAAAAACGCCCTAAAGTTCCTGAAGGAAAAAAACATCTCGCCCATTCAGGTAATTGTTTCCAATTTTGACTGTGATACCCGCCCTCACCCGCAATACTTCGCCTGCGTCAGCCACCATTACATCGTAAATCCCGATCGTACCCGCTCAAGTTACCAGCCCCTGCCGATGTTTAACAATAACATTTGGGACACTAATTTCGTGGTGCGAATTGTATCGCTGGGCACATCCTTCTGGCACATGATTGAGAGCGTGCGCCACGAACGGCTGGTCACCTTTTCGTCTCATTCTATGAGCTTGACCGCCCTTTTGGATGTGGGGAAATGGCAAAGCGACATCATTTCCGAAGATTCAGCCATTTTTTGGCAGTGTTACTGCCGTTACGACGGGAACTACCGCACTATTCCCTTGTTTCTGCCAGTATCTATGGACGCGACTTTAGCTGACACCACTTGGAAAACCTTAGTCAACCAATATAAACAACTCCGCCGCTGGGCTTACGGCATTGAAAGCTTCCCCCGGCTGCTGCGAGTCTTCCGTAATCCGCAATCAAAAATACCCCTTTGGTCCAAAATGAGCATCACTTTCACTATGCTGGAAGGCCGCATTTCCTGGGGAACCACTTCTTTCCTGCTTCTTCTTATGGGCTGGCTGCCCCTTATGGTCGGCGGCTCGCAATTTAACGAAATGGTTCTGGCGCATAACCTGCCGCTTATTACCCAGTTCCTGATGCGCCTGGCGTCAGTGGGAATTATCTGTTCCGCCATCTTGTCTTATTTCATCATCCCGCGCCGGCCCAAACGCTACAAATGGTGGAAAAATCTTGCCTTTGGGGCCCAATCGCTTTTTATTCCCATAGTAGCGCTCCTAATGAGCGCCCCGCCCGCCATGGACGCCCTGACACGGCTTATGTTTGGAAAATATTTCGGCAGTTTTTGGGTAAGCGAGAAAAAAACGCGCAGAAAATTAGGGTAAAAAAGGAATTTGATTGCCGGCTCTTGCGTTTCTCATTTTTCCCTGCTATTTTTTTCGTTAAACCACAAGGAGGGTAAGTCAGCCGCTATCGGCAGTCAAGAACATAAAAAAAGGAGAAGAGAGATGATTGAGGAAACCGTATTTATCCTCTTCGGATTTTTCTTTAAACTTATCGGCTCCGCCGAAAGCGCGAAGGATTTTTTCATCCACAACCCGGCGCTTGCCCTGATAAGCATCGCCTTGTTTCTATTCTTTATCACAGGAGTCCTTCTCTTCGCGGAAGCCATCCGCAATTTTAGGAAACTTCTGAAAACATGATTTCTTCCAAGAAAAAACATCCCCCTCTGAGCCCAACTCAGCAGGGGGTTTTTGATTTTTGCCAACTATTAGATCTCCTAATCTTTTTTCTTGTTGTCGTTTTTGTTTGAATTCTTGTTTGAGTTTTTGTTCTTGTTTGAGTTACTGTTGCTGTTGCTGTTTTTGTTGGAATTGCCGTTGCTATTCTTGTTAGCGTTGGCATTTGCATTTGAATTTTTATTGCCGTTCGCGTTGCTGTTTTTTTGCAATTTTTTGACGTCCTCGGGGGTTTTGGGTTCCTCCACGTGAGCGTAGCCGTTTTGGGGAGGAGCGATGCTTTGTACCGCCTGCTCATTAAAAATGTTCTGGCAAAGCTCCTTGATTTTATCAAAATTACCCCCTTTGGGAAGCAGGGCGTAGGAAGCCCCGTCGGGGGTGTCCACCGTAGTGGAATAAAGCAAGCCGCTTTCCGGATTGTTGTCTATTACTTTATGGATTACTCCCGGATTATCCAGTTTCTGATAGAGCCCAAAAAATTTTTGCATTTCCCACGCGGCCATAGTGGTGCGGACATTATCCCCTACCGTGTTCGCTATATCATTTACTTTATTAAAATCCGTAAGGGTTCCAAGAGAGAAAGCTTTATCTTTTATGGCAATTAAAACATCCTGCTGGCGGCGGGCTCGGTCAAAATCACTTGATCCGTAACGGGCACGGGAGTAGCAAAGCGCCTGGTCGCCGTTAAGTTTAACGTCACCGGCCGGAAGACTAAACACCCCTCCACACTCGTTGCCTTCCACAAATTGGGATCCTTCGCTGAAGGGTTTGTCAAGATGCACGACAACTCCTCCCAGGGTGTTCACGATTTCTCGCATAGCCTGAAAATTAGCCGTCGCGACATAGTGGATGGGAAGACCGGTAATATTTTGGACTACCTGCTGCATTAATTCCATTCCTTTCCCCCGTCCCGCTCCTTCCCCCAAACTGTTGGCGGCATTGATTTTGCGCGTTCCGTGACCCGGTATTTCCACGTAAAGATCGCGGGGAATTGAAACCATAGCCACCTTATTTTCGTTGGGCTTAATGCTTACGATCATAATTGTATCGGCCAGCATGCTTCCGCCCGGCATATTGCTGCCGCGCATTCCCAAAAGCAACAGGTTGGTTCTCCCTTCGGATACGCCCTTTAGGTCATCTTCACTCTTGAAAAGACCGGAGAACAAACCATCGCCCCGGGTGGATATTTTATTAAAAATACTCGCGGTTTTATAGTAAAAAAGACCGCCTAGAGCAATAATTACCAAAGCGGTGGCTGCTAAAATCTTTTTTAACTTTCTTTTTTTGCCTGCCTTGCCGTCGTCGCCAAATAAGTCTTCTTTGTCTTTGTTTTCATTATTCTCAAGGGAATAATAAGCCATAGAGTTAAGTTAATTTTGATTTCAAAACAATACTTTTGAAAGGTAGTAGAAATAAAAAAAGTTAGCAAGAGGGACTCATGGGAAAATGTAAAGTGACAAAGTATAAAGTAAAAATAAAATGCAAAATGTAAATCTCAAAAAATTGATTTTTTACTTTGTACTTTGTTCTTTGGAGCTTTTCCGATGGAATTCCCTATGTATTTCTTTTAAATGTTTATCGGTAATGTGGGTGTAGACTTGAGTGGTGCTAATGGAGGAGTGCCCGAGAAGCGTCTGGACGGAACGAATGTCAGCCCCGCTTTGCAGAAGATCGGTAGCAAAAGAGTGGCGCAGGGTGTGCGGGTGGATATTTTTGCTGATGCCGGCGCGGGCGGCATATTTTTTGACCATGGGAGTCGCTG
>Ga0194126_10006272_pt1 | contig 17026 bp, 25 predicted proteins | sample TA2KigC150mmetaG_FD_148641 | JGI IMG/M metagenome (GOLD analysis project Ga0194126, IMG submission 148641) | Freshwater microbial communities from Lake Tanganyika, Tanzania - TA2015035 Kigoma Deep Cast 150m | ecosystem: Environmental > Aquatic > Freshwater > Lake | place: Tanzania: Lake... | reverse complement strand
CGAAGGAATGATGGTTGAGCTCGTAAAAATGTTCTCGCCCTCCTACAAAGACCTACCGATCTTGATTTATCAATTTTCCCAAAAATTCCGTGACGATAAGCGACCCCGCGGCGGTATTATGCGCGTGCGCGAATTTATGATGAAAGACGCTTACAGTTTCTGCGAGACAGAAAAGCAAGCCCTCCAGACCTACCAAAAATTCTACGACGCTTATTTAAGAATCGCCGAAAAACTCGATCTTAAGGTAATTCCGGTTTTAGCGGACTCTGGCGCTATCGGTGGCAGTCTCTCTCATGAGTTCCAAATGGAGTCTCCTTACGGCGACCAAAATTACTTTGTTTGCGACCACTGCGGCTACGCGGCCAACATTGAGAGAGCCGAGTTCGAGCGGGTCGATCTAAATGCCAAAGAGGAACTAAGGCCGTTTAAAATCATTAAGCAACCGAGGTGGGTTTGCACGATGGATGATAACGTCAAGCATTACAGCCAGCCCCTATGGCGCTATTTGAAAAATGTGGTCTATAAAGACGAAAAAGGGCGAATCATTATTGGTTCCATCAGGGGCGATCAGAATATTAATGAAGTCAAATTAAAAAAAGCGGCAGGGGCAATTACTCTAACTCCGGCCGAGGAAAGAGATTTGGAAAAATTAGGAACGAAAACTGGTTATGTCCACTCTTGGGGAGTAAAAGGCACCATCTTTATTGGTGATTTAGGCTTAAAATCTGTGAGAAACTTCATTGGCGGGCAAAAGGAAGATGAGACCGACTCGATTGACGTTAATTATGATCGTGATTTTAAATATGACATTTTAGGCGATATTGTTGACGCCCAAGATGATGATCTCTGCGCTAGTTGTAAGAAGGGAAAATTAAGAAAGAAAATCGGTTTTGAGTGGGGTCACTGTTTCAAGCAGGACGATTTTTACACTAAGCCCCAGCAAGCATACTTTACCGCTAAAAGTGGCCAGCAAAAATTGCTGTGGATGGGCGCTTATGGCATTGGCATTGAAAGATCCATGGCCTGTATCGTCGAAGGACACTGTGATCAAAAAGGAATAATCTGGCCAACAGCGTTAGCGCCTTGCCAGGCGCACTTAATAACCATTGAGCCATTTAGCAATTTGGCCATCAAGAAAAGGGGAGAAGAAATCTACCGGGCGCTGGAAAAGGCAGGCGTAGAGATTTTATATGATGACCGTGAAGATGTTTCGGCTGGAGAAAAATTTGCGGATGCCGACCTCATTGGTATTCCCGTGCGCCTAGTCATTAGCGAAAAAACAAAAAATTTAATCGAGTGGAAAAGGCGAGATCAAGACGAAAAGGAACTTATCGGCCTAGAAGAAATCCAAAAAAGGCTCAAGCTTGTCTTCTCCCTTTAACTTAGGATATAATTTCCTTAAATCATGCCAAGATATCGTCGTAATTGGTTCCGCCGGTCGTTAAAACTTAACCGGATCCGACTGAAAAAGGCCACTGTTTTTTCTGTCGCTAGTCTGATTTTAATCGCCTTCGGAATTCTCGTCATTATCTCTTTTTCCCAGCAAGGATCGCTCCTTATTAAACTCAATCTGATCCTAACCAGACTCTTCGGTTTCGGCATTTTTCTCTTGCCCTTTCTACTGCTAGTCGCCGGGCTAATGCTTACTCGGTTTAGAACGCCGATAAACCAGCCAAATGTTCTGGTGGGGGGAATTTTACTGTTTATCTGCGCCCTGGGTTTGGCCAAAAGCGGAATTGTGGGCGAGGAAATCTGGGCAGAAATTGCCATTCTTATCAGTCCGTTCGGCGCCTTTTTGATTCTTGCCGGCGGCACTTTAATCGGACTTTTGGTATTATTTAACACTTCCTTTGATCAAATCATAAGCCTAATTTTTAAATTCATTGTTTCGTGCAAAAATCTTTTGATCAGTGCCAGGGCGCCTAAGCCCAAGTTTGCCCAAAACAAAACGCCCCTCAAGCTGGAAGAGGAACCGCAGACTTCCAAACCGGAAAAACCGCCCCTCAAGGGACCCGAAGAACTGGCGCCCGTTCTCGTCAGCAACTTGCCCGGGGCAAAACCTACCGTTTGGCAATATCCGCCCCTCTCTCTCCTCTCCGACGGCTTCGGCGGAAAGGCTGACCGGGGAGACTTAAAGGGAAATGCCGCGATCATCGAAAAAACCCTCGACTCTTTCGGAATCTCGGCCCGCGTGGTCGAAGTTAACCTTGGTCCAGCGGTAACTCAATATGCCATCGAGGTCGCCCTAGGGACAAAGCTCTCAAAAATTACTGCTCTTGCCAATGACCTTGCCCTGGCCCTGGCCGCCCCCACCGGGCAAATCAGAATCGAAGCTCCTATCCCGGGCCGCTCTCTGGTTGGGCTTGAACTCCCTAACCGTTCCTTAGAATTTGTCACCCTAAAACAAATGCTGGAAAGCGAGGCCATGAAGCAATCGAAGTCGAAACTGACAGTCGCCCTGGGACTAGATGTCTCCGGCAATCCCAAGGTGGCCGATATTGCCAAAATGCCCCACGTTTTGATCGCCGGCCAAACCGGCTCGGGAAAATCGGTCCTTTTAAATTCCTGGATTGCCAACTTTCTCTTTCGTACTACACCAAACGAGGTAAAACTGATCTTAGTCGACCCCAAAAGAGTCGAGCTGACTCAATATAACGGCCTTCCTCACCTTCTTACTCCCGTTATCGTCGAGGTAGGAAAAGTCGTCTCCGCCCTAAAATGGGCTATGTCTGAAATGGATCGCCGTTATAAGCTCTTTGCTCAAGTCGGCGCCAGAAACATAGACACTTATAATGAAATTTCCGGATTTCAGGCTCTTCCTTACATCGTTATCATTATTGACGAACTAGCCGACATTATTCTTTTTGCGCCCGCCGAGGTAGAAGATTCAATCTGTCGCATTGCCCAGATGTCACGGGCGACCGGCATCCATCTTATCATTTCTACACAAAGGCCCTCGGTTGATGTTCTGACGGGCCTAATTAAGGCTAATATTCCTTGCCGAATATCCTTTGCTGTTTCTTCCATGATTGACTCCAGGGTAATTGTCGATACGCCCGGGGCAGAAAAGCTGCTTGGCCGGGGCGACATGCTCTACATCCCTCCCGGACAGGCTAAGCCATCAAGAATCCAGGGGGCCTATGTTTCTGAACCGGAGATTCAAAGGCTAATCGAGTTTTTGCGCAAAAGCGGTGTTACCCCCGCCTACACGGAAGAGGTGGTGGAAATGCCTGTTAGATCGGGAAAAGCAATCATCGCCGGCACGGGAGAGGAAAAAGACGATCTTTTCGACGAAGCCCTAAGAATTGTTTGCCAATATGACCGCGCCTCGGCCTCTCTTCTCCAGCGCCGTCTCTCGATAGGCTATGCCCGAGCCGCCCGAATTCTGGACCAGTTAGAAGCGGCGGGCATCGTTGGCCCAGGTGAAGGAGCCAAACCGCGAGAAGTTCTGATCAAAAACGCAGATGAGTTTTTGCGCCAAGCGGAAACTCAAAACCCAATAGGTTGAAGCTCTTAGGCCTTTTGCGTGGGCTGACTCTTCTTTCCCAAAAAGAGCTGCAGAATAATAATCACTAAGAGCAGGAAAATTATACCCAGGCCAATTGCCCCTGTCAGCCCGATTCCGCCGACGGCTTCTCCCTTAGAACTGGGGGTTGATGTTGACGAAAGCGGAGCCGAAGTGGCCGGCTCGGTAATCTCGGGAATCTGGGTCGGGGCGACAGTACTCGACGGAGTAGATGTTCCTGTCGGAACAACTGCCTGAGTTGGGGTTAGAGTCGCACCAGGAGCTTGCGTAGGAGTGCTAGTCGGAGAAATAATAGGCACAAACTTCTCAAAAAGCGGCGGCTTAAATTTAATGGAAATGGTGGGCGTAGGGGTAGGAGTCGAGGTAGGAAGGGTAATGTGAATATCTCCAGGCAACCTAGGCTCAAAGGGAAGAGCCTGTGCGGTCGAGGTAAGAACAAAGGGGAAAGCTAACGATAACAATAGACTCAGAAAAATTATCTTCTTCATTATAAGCTTCATCATCAGGCCTTTTTGTAGAATACCATAAGTCTCCTTAAAGTCAAGCCCCTCTACCTCACACCTTAGAGACGGAATCCCGTTGACGCCTTTTGCAATTTCCTGCGGCTTTTAATTCCTTTGAGGCTCGTCAGGAAAAAAATCTCCTCATCCGGTTTTCGAACACCCTGGAAAACTCATTTTCATATTGAGAAAGATGAATTAATTCTATTGGCTCGGTAAATGTTTTTGCGATTTGGTTCTTATCTGCCTTGGTATTCTCCGCTACCCAAGGAATAGTCTTGATATACTTACTTGCCGGAATAATAAACGCCACTCTCTTATAACCTGCCCAGGCACAAGCGCTAAGACACATCAAGCATGGTTCAATAATCGTTACCATGGTTAAACCGGGCGTGTAATTGGAGTGTTTTAACTTACAAACCATTTCTACTAGCATTCGCTCGGAATGTGCCGTAGCATCACAACCGGAGACCACCCAGCTCTCGGCCGAAGCGATAGTTCGCCCATCCTCCAACACTAATCCCGCGTTAGCTAAGTTACCCTTCTTGGCGGAATTAAGAGCCAGTTGCTTTAACAATTTTTGTTGTTCTTCTGTTAACTCCAGTTTAGACATGCGCCCCATTATATTGGGACGCGCTTACTGTCTCAAGTGAATAAATATTCACTTAGCACTGGGTACACAACTACATTGGGGTATGATAGACTTTGGAAATGATTGTTACTCCACTTCTCGCCTGTTTTTTGGAGAAAAAATCAACGACGTCTTTGGAGTTATCGTATCCTAGCTTAATCTTGAGCAGCGCGGACGGTTCTATCCATGATAATTCCCCTTCGTAACTTCGCTTGCTAACTTCACCTTTGGGATTTCGGCAATAATACGTTAACATAAAAGCGTGGCGAATAAATTCTCCCCGATTATTTTTGAATAGTACTTCGATAATAAGCGGCAAGCTCAACTTGCCGGTTAGTCCCAGGGCACGTAAACCCTCCATCGCTGATTGATAAACAAATTCATTGTTCTGCGTAAGAAAATAGGGAAGGCCAACGTACCCCAGGAATGGCTGATGGTCTCGTTTGACCACCAAAACTTTATTACTTTTTTCAATATACAGAAGAATTCCAGAGTTCAGAGGCAAATTACCCCAGCTTGGTATATCAGTGAAATAGGCAGTTAGCAACTTAGCTTTGTCTGTTAGTAAATAAACGCCTCTCCTAAAATCATGCCTAACCAAATCTAGGTTTTTTAATCTGTTCAGATGGTAAGTGAAGCGCTTCGGGTCCATCACCTTTGGCTTTATTTCATTAAAGCGCGATTCGGGGCGAAACGACATGCGCTTTAGTATCTGCCATTGGATTTCGTGCAGCCGGGGTAAGGCTTCGTTACTTGGAATAGCGATTTTCATCTTTGAAATGCCTTTCGTAGTTCTACTCTTGCTTGCTCTAAAATCATTCTTCTTTCCGGCTTTAAATTTTTACCGGCGCGATTAATGTAAAAATTAAGCATGGACATGGCCGATTGAAGCGGAGATGCCTTGCGCCGCAGGCTATCTTCCGCCGATTGTTTAAGAGAAAGGGCAATCCGCTCAGGGTCATCCCCAGTAAAAACTCCCTCTTCTAAGTCGAGGGAAAAACTATGCGTCGTTACATACCCCGACCAATTCTTTTTGGCACTCATTTCTGGCCGTAAATTACTTTCAGCATTTCTTTGGGCGAAAGAATTTCGATTTTCCCAACTTTCTTCTTTACAGACGGGTTATCCAGGTGTTTACGATCCAAGGTAACAAGATAATTACACCCCGTTAGAATACCGCCCGCAATAACATGGGCATCTTTAGGGTGAACCATACCCAAAAACGGCCCTATCTCCAATTCGGTTAACTTTTCCGTTACCAAAAGACGGTAATCGGTAATAAGCCGCTGAAGCGATATAGCGCTAATTTTCTTAAATTTAGCGATATTGGCCTCTAGTTCTTCGGTCACGGTTTGGGAAGTAACGCCGATGATCTTCTCCATTTTTACGAAGATAATCAGTTGACGAGAGCCTCCTGTGGCCGAATAAAGAGCGGAAAAAAGAGCGGAAGCGTCAAAAAATATTTTAAGCATCCTTTAGCTTAGCCAGCTTTTTAGGCAAACGATCGTCTTTTAAAAACTGCTCTAGCTCGGCTTTAGTATAAATTCGGTAAGGAGCCGGTTTCGCGATCGATTCAATAATCACTTGGTTGGCGACTTTTTTGGCCTGGACCATTTTGCCCTCCTCGAATCCTAATTCCTCACGCCAAACCTTAGGAATGGTAATCATTCCTTTAGACAAAACTTTCAGCCATTCTTCCTGGATAAATTGGGTTTGCGGCGCCATTTCTATAAGTTTAACTTTCTAACTTATTACATTCTAAACTTTCTGGTAAAATTTGTCAAGTGATTAATTTTCCCACATCGGATGTGGAATGGCTTCGCACACCGGCTTACTTAAGAATTTCTCTCTTTAATTTTTTCGCCTCCGAAAGAAAGAGCTCCCTCACGCTTTTCATATCCACTTCCTTGAGCATAATCGGCATATCAGCTAACTGGCTTACTTGCAAAAGATTCTCCCCTAGTTGCAAGGGGTCAACCACTATCTCAAATTTCTCCTGTCCTTTTTGGACAAGTTCGCGAAAATTCCAATCTTTCTTATTCTGCAAAATAAAGTACAGGTCAATGAAATCCCGTAAGCGCGGTCGAACAGTAAGGGTATGAGCTTTGTCAACGGCAATATCATACAGAGTTTCCACCAATAACCCATTTATGCTTTTCAGCGGTTCAATCGTGCCAAAAGGATATTGCCCAAAATCAATTTTGTATTTGGCTACCTCTCCTTTGGGGTAAAAGAAAAAAGTGTATAGCCCAAAGCCATGTTGGTATTCCACCTTATCTAGGGAAACTAGCAATTCGATTTGAGTGGCAAATTTCTTTAGGCTTGGCAGGGAGAGTTCTTCTTGAGTAAAAAAATCTAAATCTTCGGACTTTCGGTGGTGTAGATAATATTCAGCCAGAGCCGTTCCGCCTGCCAAATAAAATTCACGCGCCAGAGAAGTTTTCTTGAATAGAGAAAGCGCCTTCTTTTGAAAATCGCTTAGGACTGTTTTTATCCCCATAAGAGAAACTTGATAAATTCCCGTCTTTTGGGATCAAGGCGGTCACGGATAACCGGCCAATACCTTAAGAGCTCGACGCGATCAATTTTTTCGCCTTTATCTAGGCCGTAACTCAATTGTTGCTCAAGCTTCCAAATCTTGTATTTTCGGGGAAACTTCTTAAGATAGCTCTCATCTACAGACCAGTTTTTCATGTTTTACTAATGTAATTTTACCAAAAGCTCGAAGGAGATTCAAAAGTTCAATCTAGCGATATAGAAATTGAGGAGGCTGGCGAAGCTGACCCAGAAAAGATAGGGAATTAAAAGATAGGCAGCTACTTTTGAAAGGGGAAAGAATTTAAGAATGGTAAGGAGAATAAAAAGCCAAAGAACAAGGATTTCTAAAAAAGCAGCTAAGGGCAGACGCAATCCAAAAAAGATGATTGACCAAAGAGTGTTAAGGAGAAACTGGATGGCAAAAAAGGTCAGGGCGGTTTTTGCTCCCGCCAACTCTTTTTTACTCCAAACTAGGTAGAGAGAAATGCCCATCAAAAGATAGAGCAAGCCCCAAACAGGGCCAAATAACCAGTTGGGCGGATTAAACGAGGGCTTCTTAAGGCCAGCATACCAACTCCCTATCGCCGGCATCGTAAACACACTCCCGATTATCCCCGCCAGTTGGCAAATGATAATGGAGGTAACAAGTTTCATGGTTACAGTATATCACGAAGCATAGTTTTATATTTTATCCTACCAACACCTGGTGTTGGTTTAGGTAGTTTAGGTAGGGACTTCGGGATCGTAGTCTGCAGCGAGCGCTTACAAAAAAGCTCCTCATTTTCCCGTATCGGAGGCGGAATGGGCTTCAAGGGTGTTTGGGCTTTGGCGAAGAGAAGCATGCAATAACAGCCTTTTTCCCTCACATCCTGGGCAAAATTTACTACAAGCCTAACTGCTCGTCAGATAAACCGCTTGCATCAAGATTGGTGTCTTTAATTTCACTAATTTCTTTGTCTATTTGATTCAGTTCGGCATCAATTGCCACCGGCACTGACGCTTTATCTTTCTGATCAACTTTAGATATGGGTATAGGCGATGCTTCAGCGCTCGCCGTGACCTTTGCGTCTTGCGGGGCAGTCCGAGTGCCGGGTCCAGGATTCAACCTGCCTGACATAAACACCACAGCCCCGACAATTAAAACTACAATAATGGCATAAGGTAAATATTTAGTCATCTTTTATCACCTCCATTCATTTTGCTATTGAGCGCCAAGAACAAAGTGCCCGTAAGCGCTCCTTTCGGGCTACAGCCCAGTTATTGGGCTGCAGTAGGGCCGGGATTTTGCCCCTTAAGAGCCTGTAAATCAGGACGCAGAGTATTTCTGATAAATTCTCTGTTGGCCCTAATCTGGTCTCTCCATTTGGCCAGTGCTGTTCTGGCTTCTCCGAGGGCGGTTTTGAACGCCCCTTCCGAGTCGCCGCAGTCATACTGCTTGGCCTCTTTAAGCTTGTTAATGAAGGCCGTATAGAGACTTCTTCTGGTATTTCTCATCCCCTCCAGGGTTTGCAAATCGCTCCGCACCTTGGATACATCATAGCCTTTGGACTCCAGACGATTGATAAACTCATTGGCTCTTTCGGTAACCCTGGCCATACGGGCCTCGACATCATCATCGTGTTCTTCGTAGCGGCTGATTCGGGCATCAATGCGATTGTTGACTATGTCGCAGCGCCTTTCGACGCGATTTTCTCTTCTTTCCTGCACCCGTTCTCGCCAAGGCGCTAAAGTTGGACTTTGGGCTAATGCCGCCGGGGCCGACCCAAGTAGGAAAGAACCGGCCATCAGGCTTATAAATAATCCCCGTCTTATCGTCATAAATTCCACCTCCTTCCCTTTATTGTTACTTAGCTTGTTCATTTTAACTATTATACCGCAGTAGCGGTTTTATCTCCATGACCCCGGAAACGCCCTAGTCTTTAATACGCAACGAGGCCCGGCCGGAAATATATTTTTTAATACAGGCAAGAACTTCAGGAAAGTTGCTTTCCGTGCAGAACATATCAATAGGGTATATTCCCAGAAAAGCCCGTGAGATAAAAATGTATCTTTTCTTCTTATTAATTTTTATCAGGCGTGCTTCCTGCCAGGAAATAAATCTTTCCTCCCCGCTCTTGGCGGTTAAACCGGCGCCAATTGCGACGGGAGAACGGCCCAACACCCCCAAAATTATGGCTAGGCGGTGCACCTTACTGCTTGTTCCCTTAACGGTTTGATATAAACCTTTATTATCCACAGCATAATCGACATCAAATCCGCGCCAGAAAAGTAATACAAAAACAAGCAGGGTCAAAAAAATAATCAGAGCAATAAAGCCACCGGCAAAATAGATACCCGGCGCCTGCCGACTGATATCAATTTGTAAAGAGAAACCGCTAATGACAAATAGAAGTCCCAATAATATAAATATCGTTATCAAAAAGCCCAAAGTAATATTTCTCCAGATAAAGGAAGAAAAAAGAGGGATATGATACCGCCACTCCAATTTTTTCACCCTCTTATTGTACCACCCGTGAAAATGTTTTTCCGCCCGATATTTCACCGCCTTCTATATCCCGCCAACACCAGGTGTTGGTTTAGGTAGAAACTTCGGGATGTTAGTATATGCCAAGTGCTTGCAAAGAACTATTCCCCGCCTTGAATGCGATATGGCTTCATGCATAAGCGGTGAAAATAATTTCTCTACGAGAATCGCTAAAAGTAACATCAAAAGCCTCAAAAATATCTTTTCTTCCTAAAAGATTGAACTCAACTCCTAGCCGGGTCGAAAAACCAACGGTCGTGGGAATTTCAAAGTCGCCGAGCCGAATCGCCAGCTGGTGCAGATACACGGGAATAAGTCCGCCGTCGCCAACTTGAACATTTATTAATTTTCCTTTTTTGTAGTCGAAATTTAGGTCTTCAATTTCCGAAACTCTAAAAATGCTATAAGTAGCGCCAGTATCCACGAAAGCCCAAAACCGCCTCCAGGTCGCGCCAATCTTCAGGGCCAATGGGATATAGGGAATTGCTAACCCCTTGTGGGTCGTGTAAGGGAAGGTTAAAGAGCGCATACTAGTGACTCTTTGTGAGGAATCTGCAAGACCGAGGGTAAAATTTTTTTAACCTTTTGGGTGATTTTTTCTTCCACCTCTTGCCTGGTTTGGCCAAGAACATATTTTCCGGCCGCCACAGCAATATATTTTCCCGGATATTTTTCCACCAGTCTCTCGAAATTTTTCCTTATCCACTGGTCGTCTTTCTGGTTAATGTTTTTCATCTTAAATCCAATATAACAGCAAAGAAACCGAAAATCAAGACGCGTTCCATATCGGATGCGGAATAGTCTATTGTATCAGCTCTTCGACTAGTTCGGGAAACTCTTCAGAGCCCATGTCTTCTAATATGTAGTGGCCTTTGTGCTTTAGCTCTATTATCTTCCCGCCCAGGGCTCTATGGAAAATTTCCAAACTCCGTTTTCCATCCAACTCCTCGTTATCTGAAGTAAACATCACAATATTTGTTATTCGTTCTTTGATGGTTTTGTCAATCGGGTAGGTATAAAATTGTTCTCTAAATTTATCGCCCTTAACGGGAATTTTCCAGGGCGCAACCAATATCAGCTTTTTTATCTTCCGCTTTGTTTCTCCGAGCCAACGGACCAAAAATGCACACCCGCAACTGTGTCCGATTAGAATTGTATTACTGGTGACTTTGTATTTCTCAAATACTTTCTTAAATGATTTGTAATCGGGAAGCCACGGTCGCGGCATAAGAGAAATCACTGTTTTTATTCCCCGTGAATTTAACTCCTTCTTCACCCAAGGCATCCAGTGCTTGGCATATTCCCTCGTACTTTCTTCGCTCGCATCAGAAGGACACCCATGAACAATAATGCAACTAATTTTGTTAGTTTCCATATTTTCTGTTAATAACTATCTCCGAAACTTCCATATTTTTAGGAAAACCTCTCCCCAAACCATCGCTTGCCCCCGTAATTACTATCATGAGGAAATTATACCATTAAGTTCTGATTTATAATTAAACTTGGTTACTTGTTCTTAGCAAGCTTTGTTCGTAGGAATATATAGGTAGCTGCAATTGTCGAAAAGATCTCGATTATAAACAACTTTGGAGCACCAACTATATAGCCCAACAAGATGTCTTTGTTAGTTATTTTCTGCTGCGAATACAGGTCTAAGGCTCGTTGAATTTCTATATTTCTTCTTAGGTCAAATGGGTACAGCCAAAATATTTGGGGTCTTACATTACTTTCCAATCCTAATAAACAGAGCCAATAGCTGAGGTCATCAAAAACAAGGTGAAGAATCATTGCCATCCCCGCAACAATAAAAGTCTTTTTTGAGAATTTATTCTTAAACATAAGAGAAAGTACGGAAAAATATACTATTCCAGCGAGTGGAGTATGAGTTGGAAAATAATGGTGAGCCCCACCAGGATAGCCAAACAAATAAGGGACAAAGAAATCAAGATCAAATATAATTCCGCAGAAGACGATAAAAACAATCCCCTGAGCAGTAAGAGACTTACTCTTTTTCTCGCTCTCTTTAGCGAGTATATAAGATACCGCTAAATGCCCTGGTGGTAACATATAAGATGGGTCATAAACTTTCCGCATTCGCTGCGGAATAGCTTCGCACATCGGGCTGAACAGACTGGTCTAGAACCTTTTTATACTATAACTTATTTTTTTAATCAACCTATACGCAACCCAACCCTGCAGTTCTCCACAATATTACCCATAAAGTATGAATATTTATTTAGTATAAGCTCTCGTATCGAAACAATAGCTTGAGAATTACCCAAATATAAATTTCCTTGAATAGTTATACTTAGGTCATCATTTTGCTCTAGGCTTAAACTCACTCTTTTCGTAGCGTTTATAATCTCTAATCTGCTTGGTTGGCGAATAACGTCCCAAAAATCGCCCGTGAACAAAGTGAAACGAGTGCCTGAAAAGGTAATAATTGGCTGTTGGTTTTCGTTTTTCAGCATTCCATCAATCTGTAGAGAACTGCCCACAAACATAAAATCTAAGTATGAAGGGTTTGGATATCTATTTGGATCTTCTTCAAAAACTCTCGGAGTATTTATGAACGTTATACCACCTCCCAACCGGACTACTAAATCTGTGTCTGCGTGTAGTTCATCAAATAGACCCTCTACAAGACTATCAATTTTTGGTCTATTCTTAATTTTCTTCATTCTGTTAATGCGTGCTGTTTTAAGTTTTCCTTTTGAAAGTGTTGGTTCAAGGGCTCTGTGACACTGGTAGCAGAGATGTAAAAGGTTGTTAAAATCAAATTCACCACTATCGCTTTCGGGGGCTATATGTACATATTGGGAGAATTCAAATTTACCACAGTTCTCGCACTTAAAGCGTGCTCGCTGCCTTACTATTCGCTTATGATCTAATCTATTAGACATATTGTTAATACTTCTACATGGATCATGAACATGTCATTGCTAGGGGTGTCTCTTGGCTGAGCGGGCCGGTCTAGGACCCTTTCATCCTTATAGTAGTGTACCAAATCACGGCTAAGTGGAACAAATGGAACACATAAAAAGGAATTTAATGATATTGTTTGATATACTCATAATATGACTTTACACCAGTTATGTATTTATTGCGGTAAGACAGCGAATACTAAAGAACATATTCCCTCAAAACAATTTTTTAAAGATAAGTCTGACAAACCTCTTATAACCGTTCCTTCTTGTAAGGTATGTAATGCTGGATTTCAAAAAGATGAAGATTTCTTTAGACAATTTTACGTTTCTATGTTGATGGCGCGATCATCCGTGGCAAAAAAAATAATGGATGGTGAAATTTCCCGCTCCATATTAAGAAAGCCTGCTCTGGGTCATAAAATGTTCAGTCAAATGAAGCTGATAGATGCTTACACGAAGTCTGGATTATATAAAGGTAAGATGACCATGTATAAAGTTAGCGATACCGATAAAATCAGAATCGACCGTGTTGTAACGAAAATAATTAAAGGGCTTTTCTTTCATGAGTTTAGCACAACCTTACCTGAAGACTGGATTATTAAAATAATATGGATTACTCCAAAAGTTGAACAGGAGCAGAAACTCGATGTAATGGCAAAACAACCTTTTTGGCGAGTGATTAAAGAAGATACCTTTGCATATTGGGTAAATTATGTCCCAAAAAGTTTCCAGTCAGTCTGGTTATTGGATTTTTTCAAGATACCTTTGTTTTATGTTTTGGTGTTAGATAGAAAGACTGCCCATGAAGTGAAATAATGTCACTCAGCCATATAATTTTTATATTCTTCAACGTAGTTTGGGACGTTCTTGTTAAAAGAAAACAGTCTACTTTTTAATTCCTTATAATTTCTTAAAAGCTGCTGGTCTTTAGTCCTTTCTATACTTTTCTCAAGCTTTATAAGTGTGATATACGTTTCAATATATCGGTAAGAATGTAGATAATGATTTGCCAAATTATTTAAACAAAATGAAACCGAATCGTTGTCTCCTATCTCTTTAAATATGCTTATTGCCGTTTTTAAATCAGATATTGCCTCGTGGTCGTAGTGATCAATCCGTTTTAGGTCCACTTTTGAGTATTCCATCATGTCTCGGAATCTGCCATGAGGTAGAAAACTAATAGTTCTGGTCATTTGCTCAACTCTTAGATCAGAATATCTATTCTTCCAAATGGGAGAGCGGTAAAGGTAGATCATACCAAGAAGTTTTTTATTATTAGCCAATTTAGCGTTTTTTAAAGACTCTGAACAAATAGTATCTACTTGTTGTTCGCTATCTTTTATTTTCTTATCCAATTCTCTATATCGTTTTTCTTCCTCTTCTGTTGAAAAACCGAACCAATCCGGCGAGAGTTTAAACATCTTGCGAATATATTTCCAGCCCCCTATTTTTATAGACATCGCACTAGCTTTTCTCATTTGGAAGTAAGCTAAGTTGTCCATTCTTTTCTGAGTTTGCGAAATCTTTATTCCGTTATCACATAAAATCATGATTACTTTATAATCTTTTATTTGATCTAGGATAGACAGTAAAGCGTCATAAGCTTGGAGTTTCATCCCATCATCCTTTGAATTAGCCAAGACAGAAAATACCTTAACGGCTTCGTCTTTATTACCAGCATCCAATAAATGAACGCCATATTTTAGTAATTTCTCATCTTCCATAGGTATTTGATCCTAAAAATCATTTCACCCACTTTATGCTTTAGTACCCGAAACATAAACTTTAAACTTAGTGGGTATTTACTAAACCAAATGAAGTTAGTCCTTGGCTCATTTAAAAGAAAATATTTATAGGCGTGATGCCGAACCATTCTATTGTGATCTTGGACTCTAGAACTGGTAGTTTTGATGTATCCACGAAGATTTTGCCAACTAAATACTGCCATTGTAGTTGGAGAAAGAGTAATGGTTAATTCAATCGATTTTTGAGCGAGTCCATACCCGTAGAATCTTTGCCACTGGAGATCCGGGTTGAACATTATGCATGGATCATCGCAGGTAATGTATCCCGGTCTAGTTTCATCCGTACACATGAATGCTAAATTCATCTTTATAAGAACATCAGCTAAGTCAGGAAGTATTTTAAAAATACCTAGTTTGTGACTATTTGCTTTAAGTTTTTTATAATCGTCAACGATTTTGCTATGGGTATTATGCGCCTCGTCAAGTTTTTCCATTTTCTCAATTACTTCAGATAAAAAGCCTTCTACGGAATCTTTATGCCTTAACGTTCGCTGCATTAGCGCTGTTATAAAAACACATAGAACCATATGTTCTCTTTTACTTAAAGGGAGTCTTTTTTCGATTTTTTCTCGATATACTTTTGTATATTCAGCTTCAACGTTCGCTAAACTGGTTTCAATCGAATAATCTTTTTTTCCGCCAATATCGAGAGTATATAAGTCCTTAGCAAACAAAACATTTTTGATTTTGTCTAGCCTACCTTTACGTTCTGCTTTTGGAAAAATCCAAATAAGTGGTTCTTTATTATTTATGGATTCCTTTGTTGCAAAAGCCCTCAGATAACATTGAGGGACGTAATGTTGTTTTGTGGGTTTATTTTTCATTATCTCTAGATTTTAATTTTGAATTTACAAACTTAACTGTCATCCTAGGTTTCTTGGAATATTGTTTGAGGAATTCTTGATTTTCTTTGACAAGGTACACGGTGCAGTAAATTAACCCATCGTCTCTTTTCAAATCTCTACCGTTTAATAATCCCTGTCTTCTTAGTTTTTTTCGTGTTGCTGGGTGAAGATTATAGTCGTACTGTAATTGCCACTCTTTAATCCAAATCTTATTATCGTTGTCGTAAGTAAGAGCTGGGGTAACCTTTTTCTTAATATTGTTCCAACAATCTCGGCACCTTAAGCCTTTTGTGTTCCACCAAATATTATTTCCTTGATAATTATCGCCACAAACACCACAGGTATAAGGACCTTCTGTGGATTCAAGATAAAATCCTTTTATTCCTTCATTCTTCAGGCGGAGTTTACGGCGATGTTCTATTTGAGCTTGTTTATATAGAATCTCGAAAAAGCCAACCAACCTTTCGCCTTGTTCTCTCGCTTCCGCATCAGTTAAATCCTGACCATATTCCTTTTTGAAAATGTCTTTAAATTCTTGAACAGATTTATCTGATAAAGTCATTTTCAGGTAATTGTTTTTTCTTTTTTTGCTTTTTCTAATAACTTTTTTAGATCCTCAGCGGGAATTAGAGGACAAAATTGGCCCCAGACCCATCTTCCTTTTGCCCGACCGATTCTTCCAACGATATAGTAACCAATTCTGTATTCGATATCGCCTTTTTTCCATTGATACCGGCGAGCAATTTTACCCTCAAGACCTTCTTTTCTTAATCTTTCAATAAAAAGGACTTTTTCATTTAAATTACTTTGGAGCATAAAAGTCCAAGCTTCTCTGAAGAAAAAACGAACCCCCTTTCGGCCAATATCTTTGACCTTAATAACACTGTTTTTCTTAAAATATTCGTTTTTTCTTTTAATAAAATCTTCGGCTGAATTCGTTTTAGTTTTTGTTTTCTGAGTTGTCATTTCTTTTTTGAATTTTTGTAACTGCCTCTTTGGCGGCAGCGATATTATAATCTTTCTCCTTTTGACTAATTACTATCCTTCGAAGAATAGGCAAAGAATATTCTGTGCCAACTTTTCCTAAGGCCTTAATGGCACATTGCCTTACTTGTGGCTCAGGATCGAAAAGCATACCAATAAGGGGTTTTTCAGCAATATAAGAACCTATTTTGCCAAGAGCCGAGCAAGTAAGACGACGAACATTGCCATCTTCGTGTGACAAAAACTCGAGAAGAGTTCCAATGTTTCTTTCGTTTCCTTCATTGCCAATCAAAACTATACAAGATGCCAAATCATTAACTCTTTCTTTTAATAAAAGATTAACTACGGCTTTTAGATAATATCTTTGATAACCTTTCAGGAGACCATAGGTAGAGAAATTTATTTGATAACCTTGATCTCTAATTCTTTTGGACCGCGAACCAGTCAGAATTCTAACAAAATCGGTATCTCTTTTAATTATTTTCTTACCTTCCTCAAGACATTTTTGAACAATATCAAAAACTTCTTGATTCCATCTTGGAATATATGTTGTTTTATTCATAAAACCAATCCCATCTAGGATTATCTACTTCTAATAAATATATTCTCACGCCTAGGAGATAATTTAGCTAAAGTTTTTTTAGTAAGGCCAGATCGCCTTTAATTATAGCCTCTTTTTTCTCTCTTGACCACTTTTTGAGCTGGATTTCTCTTCGCATCGCTTCTATCCTCGTTGAATATTTTTC
>Ga0194126_10006271_pt1 | contig 17026 bp, 15 predicted proteins | sample TA2KigC150mmetaG_FD_148641 | JGI IMG/M metagenome (GOLD analysis project Ga0194126, IMG submission 148641) | Freshwater microbial communities from Lake Tanganyika, Tanzania - TA2015035 Kigoma Deep Cast 150m | ecosystem: Environmental > Aquatic > Freshwater > Lake | place: Tanzania: Lake... | reverse complement strand
GCGAGCGCAACCGCGCGACCTGCGCCTCCATCGAGCACAAGCTGGGCATCCATGCCAGCCCGACCGCGGTGATGGTGTTCGACAACGCCGTGGGCTACCTGGTGGGCGAGGAGAACAAGGGCCTGTCCTACATGTTCGTGATGATGAACGCGGCCCGCTTCAGCGTCGGCCTGGAAGGCGTGGCCATCGCCGAGCGCGCCTTCCAGCGCGCGCTCGGCTACGCGCGCGAGCGCGTGCAGGGCAAGGAACTGACCGGCGGCAGGACCGTGCCCATCATCCAGCACCCGGACGTGCGCCGGATGCTCATGCTCATGAAGTCGCAGACCGAGGCGGCCCGGGCGCTCGCCTACGTCGTCGCCGGCGCCATGGACGCCGCCGCGCGGCACCCGGACAAGGACAGCCGCGCCCGCAACCAGGCCTTCGTCGACCTGATGATCCCGGTGGTCAAGGGCTGGAGCACGGAGAGCGGCATCGAGGTCGCATCCCTAGGCGTCCAGATCCACGGCGGCATGGGCTTCGTCGAGGAGACCGGCGCCGCGCAGCACCTGCGCGATGCGCGCATCACCACCATCTACGAAGGCACCACCGGCATCCAGGCCAACGACCTGGTGGGAAGAAAAATCGCGCGCGAGGGCGGGGCGACGGTGAAGGGCTGGCTGGGAATGCTGCAGCAGTTCGATGGCGAACTGGCGAACTCGGGCAATGCGGACCTCCAGGGGCTGCGCGCGGCCCTTGCCGCCGGCGCCAAGGGCGTTGCGCAGTGCGTCGAGTACCTGCTTGCGACTGCGGGCAAGGATCCCAACGCGGCATTCTCGGGCGCGGTGCCGTTTCTCAAGCTCATGGGCATTACCGCCGGCGGCTGGCAGATGGCGAGGGCGGCGCTGGTTGCCCAGAGAAAGCTGGCAGCCGGAGACGGCGAGTCGAAGTTCTACGCCGCCAAGATCGCCACCGCGTGCTTCTTTGCCGACCACGTGCTGTCGCAGGCACCGGGTCTCGCCGCCACCGTCACCGGCGGCGCCGCCGCGGTGATGGCGCTGGAGGATGAGCAGTTCCTGGCGGCCTGAGCGGCGCTAGAACTTGATCTTGCCCACCAGGTGGTCCTTCCACATCACCCAGTCCCCGGCGAAGCTGTAGAAGGGGTGCTTGAAGGTGGCGGGGCGGTTCTTCTCGAAGACGAAGTGCCCGACCCAGGCAAAGGCATAGCCGCACACCAGCGCCGCCAGCAGCCACCAGAAGTTGAGCGTCGAGAACGCGTGCAGCACGAATACCAACCCCAGCGTGGTGCCGACGAAATGCAGCCGCCGGCAGCTGCGGTTGGCATGCTCCGAGAGGTAGAAGGGATAGAACTCCGCAAACCTCGAATAGCGCTTGGCTGGCTTGGCCATGGTGCCTCCTCCTACATGTTCGGGTAATTGGGCCCGCCGCCGCCCTCGGGCGTGACCCAGACGATGTTCTGCGTCGGGTCCTTGATGTCGCAGGTCTTGCAGTGCACGCAGTTCTGCGCGTTGATCTGCAGGCGGGGATTGGCGCCGCCCTCGTCGCGCACGATCTCGTAGACGCCCGCCGGGCAGTAGCGCTGCTCGGGTGCGTCGTACCGTTCCAGGTTGACGTTCACCGGGACCGAGGCGTCCTTCAGCGTGAGGTGGATCGGCTGATCCTCGCCGTGGTTGGTGGCGGAGAAGGACACGCTGGTGAGGCGATCGAACGTAAGCACTCCGTCTGGCTTCGGATAGGCGATGGGCTCGACCTGCGCCTTTCTTTTCAGCGTTTCATGGTCGGCGTGGTCGTGGCGCAGGGTCCAGGGCGCCTTGCCACCGAACACCACCTGGTCGATGCCGACCATCAGGGTGCCGGTGTACAGGCCCCTGGACATCCAGGGCTTGAAGTTGCGCGCCCGGTACAGCTCGTCGAACAGCCAGGACTGGCGGAACGTCTCCGGATAGGCCGTCAGTTCGTCGCGCGAACGGCCCTGGCCCAGCGCCTCGGCCGCGGCTTCCGCCGCCAGCATCCCGGACTTGATGGCGCAGTGGCTGCCCTTGATGCGCGAGGCGTTCAGGTAGCCGGCGTCGTCGCCGATGAGGCAGCCGCCGGGAAACACCGTCTTGGGCAGCGACTGCAGGCCGCCGGCGGCAATGGCGCGCGCGCCGTAAGCGATGCGCTTGCCGCCCTCGAGGATGCCGCGGATCGACGGGTGCGTCTTGTAGCGCTGGAATTCCTCGTAGGGGCTAAGGTAGGGGTTGGCGTAGCCCAGGCCGACCACGAAGCCCACCGCGACCTGGTTGCTCTCCAGGTGGTACAGGAACGAGCCGCCGTAGGTGTCGCGCTCAAGCGGCCAGCCGGCGGTGTGCAGCACCAGGCCGGGCCGGTGCTGCTCCGGCTTCACCTCCCACAGCTCCTTCAAGCCGATGCCGTAGACCTGCGGATCCACGCCCTTCCTCAGGTCGAACTTCGCCTCCAGCAGCTTGCCGAGGTTGCCGCGGCAGCCTTCGGCGAAGAAGGTGTATTTCGCATGCAGCTCCATGCCGGGCTGGTAGGCATCGGTCTTCTCGCCCTTGCGGCTGAGGCCCATGTCGCCGGTGGCCACCCCCTTGACCGCACCGCTCTCGTCGTACAGCACCTCCGCGGCGGCGAAGCCGGGGAAGACCTCCACGCCCGCGGCCTCGGCCTGCTGGCCCAGCCAGCGCGTGACGCTGCCCAGGCTGATGACGTAGTTGCCGTGGTTCTGGAAGCAGGCCGGCAGCAGCCAGTTGGGCGTCTTGAGCGAGCCCGATGCAGTGAGGAACAGGAACCGGTCTTCGCTCACCGGGACGTTCAGCGGTGCACCCTTCGACTTCCAGTCGGGAAACAGCTCGTCGATGGCGCGCGGGTCCATCACTGCGCCCGAAAGGATGTGGGCGCCGATCTCCGAGCCCTTCTCCAGCACGCACACCGAGACCCCGGGGGACAGTTGCTTGAGGCGGATCGCGGCGGCGAGGCCGGCAGGGCCGCCGCCGACCACCACGAGGTCGTACTCCATGGATTCGCGGGCCATGCGCGCATTATATGATTCGGGCCATGGACGAGAAGAGAACGCTGGCGCATGTCGAGCGCATTCCGATCCGCTGGGGCGACATGGACGCGATGGGCCATGTCAACAACACGGTCTATTTCCGCTTCATGGAGCAGGCGCGCATCAGCTGGTTCGACCGCCTGGTGCCGGAGGATGCGGCCTGGAAGTCCACCGGCATCGTGATCGCGAACGCGTCCTGCAACTACCAGCGCGCGCTGACCTACCCGGGCACGGTGGAAGTCCGACTCTACGTCGGGGAGCCGGGCGGAGCGAGCGTGCCGACCTTCTACGAGCTGCGGCTCGAGGGCGATCCGCTTCCCTATGCCGAGGGCGCGGCGGTGGTGGTGTTCGTGGACCTGGTGAGCCAGAAGTCCAAGCGGATCCCCGAGGACATCCGGTCGCGCCTCGAGCGCACGCAAGCGCCGGCATGAGCGATTCGCCGCTCTGGCGTCCGAGCCCGGACCGGGCCGCTCAGACCCTGATCGCGCGCTTCATGGCCGAGGCGGGGCAACAGGACTACGCCGCGCTGCACCGCTGGTCCGTCGAGCACAGCGAGGACTTCTGGAACCGGGTCTGGGAATTTGCGGGCGTACGAGGCACCAAGGGGGCGCGCACGCTGGTGAACGGCGAGCGCATGCCGGGGGCGAAGTGGTTCCCGGATGGGCGGCTGAATTTCGCCGACAACCTGCTGCGCGATCGCAGCGGCAGCGACGCCATCGTGTTCTGGGGCGAGGAGCGCATCCGGCGGCGCCTGAGCCGTGCCGAACTGCATGACCTGGTATCGCGCCTGGCGCAGGCATTGCGGGCGGCGGGCGTGGGCAAGGGCGACCGCGTCGCAGGCTACCTGCCGAACCTGCCCGAGGGCGTGGCGGCGATGCTCGCCACCGTCAGCATCGGTGCCATCTGGTCGTCCTGCTCGCCGGACTTCGGCGTCCAGGGCGTGCTCGACCGCTTCGGCCAGATCGCCCCCAGGGTGTTCTTCTGCGCCGACGGCTACCTCTATGGCGGCAAGGAGTTCGATTCGTCACAGAAGGCGAGGGACATTCTCGCCGGGCTGCCCGGCCAACCCCGCTGCGTCACCGTTCCCTACACCGGGTCGGGCGCGGTGGTGGGCGAGCCCCTGGAGGCGTTTATCGGTCCGTTCGCCGCGGGGCCGGTCGCCTTCGAGCCGGTCGAATTCAACCACCCGCTCTACATCCTTTACTCCTCGGGCACCACGGGCGTGCCGAAATGCATCGTGCACGGCACCGGCGGCACGCTGCTGCAGCACCTGAAGGAACATCAACTGCACAGCGACCTGCGGCCCGGCGACCGGCTGTTCTACTTCACCACGCTGGGCTGGATGATGTGGAACTGGCTCGTTTCCGGCCTTGCCTCCGGCGCGACGCTGCTGCTGTACGAGGGCTCGCCCTTCGTCTCCCGGGGACGCATCCTGTTTGATTTCGCGGACGCCGAGCGCATGACGCACTTCGGCACCTCGGCGAAGTTCATCGATGCTATCGCCAAGATCAACCTCAAGCCGCGCCAAAGCCACCGGCTGGAACAGCTGCGGGTCATGCTCTCCACCGGTTCGCCGCTGGTGCCCGAAGGCTTCGACTATGTCTACGGCAGCATCAAGCAGGACCTGTGTCTCGCCTCCATTTCCGGCGGCACCGACATCGTGTCCTGCTTCGTGCTGGGGAACCCCGCCGGGCCGGTCTGGCGGGGCGAGATCCAGGCCAAGGGCCTGGGGCTCGCGGTGGAGGTCTTCGGCGAGGACGGCCGGCCGCTCAAGTCCGGCAAGGGCGAGCTGGTCTGCACCCGGCCCTTCCCCGCGATGCCGATCGGGTTCTGGAACGACCCGGACGGGGCGAGGTACCGCGCGGCCTACTTCGAGCGTTTTCCGAACCTCTGGCGCCACGGCGACTGGTGCGAGGAAACGGCGCACGGCGGCATGGTCATCTACGGCCGCTCGGACGCGGTGCTCAACCCGGGCGGCGTGCGCATCGGCACCGCCGAGATCTACCGCCAGGTGGAGCAGCTTGAGGAGGTGGTGGAGGCGCTGGTGATCGGCCAGGACTGGGCCGGAGACGTGCGCGTGGTGCTGTTCGTCAAGCTGAAGGAGGGCCTGGTGCTGGACGAGGCGCTGGTCGCCCGCATCAAGCAGCAGGTGCGCGCCAACACCACGCCGCGCCACGTGCCGGACAAGGTGTTGCAGGTTCCCGACATCCCGCGCACCAAGAGCGGCAAGATCGTCGAGCTCGCGGTGCGCGACCTGATCCACGGGCGGGCGGTGAAGAACCAGGAGGCGCTGGCCAACCCGGAGGCGCTGGCGTATTTCCGGGGGCGGGCGGAGCTGGCGCAGAGCTAGCGAGGGCGGCCGGTTTTGCGGGCTGCGGGCGATTCCGGTAGACTCCGGCATTCGCGTCCTGATCGGGCGGTCATGGCGAAGTACGTGTTTGTCACCGGTGGCGTGGTCTCCAGCCTTGGAAAAGGCATCGCTGCCGCCTCCCTCGCCGCCATCCTCGAGTCGCGCGGCATCCGCGTCACCAACATCAAGCTGGATCCGTACATCAACGTGGATCCCGGCACCATGTCGCCGTTCCAGCACGGCGAGGTGTTCGTCACCGAGGACGGCGCCGAGACCGACCTGGACCTCGGCCACTACGAGCGCTTCCAGTCCTCGAAGATGCGGCGCTGGAACAACTTCACCACCGGACAGGTCTACGAGTCGGTGATCAAGAAGGAGCGCCGCGGCGACTACCTCGGCGGCACGGTGCAGGTGATCCCGCACATCACCGACGAGATCAAGCTCAACATCAAGCGCGGCGCGGGCGAGGCCGAGCTCGCCATCGTCGAGGTGGGCGGCACCGTGGGCGACATCGAGTCGCTGCCGTTCCTGGAGGCCATCCGGCAGATGGGCCTGGAGCTGGGCCGCAGCAACGTCTGCTACATCCACCTCACGCTGGTGCCGTTCATCGCCTCGGCCGGGGAGATCAAGACCAAGCCCACCCAGCACTCGGTGAAGGAACTGCGCGAGATCGGCATCCAGGCCGACGTGGTGCTGTGCCGCACCGACCGGCCGCTGCCGGACGACGAGCGGCGCAAGATCGCCCTGTTCTGCAACGTGCAGAAGCAGGCGGTGATCTCGGCCTGGGACGTGGATTCGATCTACAAGATCCCGATGATGCTGCACGAGCAGATGCTGGACGAGATCGTCTGCCACAAGCTGCAGATCCTGGCCCGCGCCGCGGACCTCTCGGCCTGGCGCTCGCTGGTGCACGCGCAGGAGAATCCCGAGGCCGAGACCGACATCGCCTTCGTCGGCAAGTACGTCGACCTGCAGGATTCCTACAAGTCGCTGAACGAAGCCCTGATCCACGCCGGCATCCATACCCGCAGCCGGGTGCGGGTGCACTATGTGGATTCGGAGGAGATCGAGAACAGCGCTAGCACGGCGCTGCATAGGATGGACGCCATCCTGGTGCCGGGCGGCTTCGGCAAGCGCGGCACCGAGGGCAAGATCGCGGCCATCCGCTTCGCTCGGGAGAACGGCGTGCCCTACCTCGGCATCTGCCTGGGCATGCAGCTGGCGACCATCGAGTTCGCGCGCAACGCGGCCGGCCTCGAGGGCGCCAACAGCACCGAGTTCGACCCGGAGACCCCGCACCCGGTCGTGGCGCTGATCACCGAATGGCTGGACCGCACCGGGCGCATCGAGAAGCGCAGCGAGGGCTCTGACCTGGGCGGCACCATGCGCCTGGGGGCGCAAAAGTGCCCGATCGAGCCCGGCACGCTGGCGGCGAAGATCTACGGCGCCGAGGTCAACGAGCGCCATCGGCACCGCTACGAAGTGAACAACGTCTACTTGCCCCTCCTGCAAGGCAAAGGCTACAAGGTGTCCTCGCGCACCGCGAGCGAGAACCTGCCCGAGATGATGGAGTTGCCCGGGCATCCGTTCTTCTTCGGCGTCCAGTTCCACCCGGAGTTCACCTCCACTCCGCGCTCAGGGCATCCGCTGTTCAGGGCCTTCGTCCAGGCGGCACTCGCCCACCGCAAGCGCGCCGACCGCGCGTCGCCGGATGGAAAGCTTTCCGTCGTCAAGGCATGAAGCTGGGCGGCTCCGAGGTCGGCCTGGACCGGCCGCTGTTCCTGATTGCGGGGCCAGATACGCTGGAGAGCGAGCAGCTGTGCCTGGACGTCGCGGGCGCGCTGAAGGAACACACCGCGCGGCTGGCCATGCCCTACGTCTTCAAGGGTTCGTTCGACAAGGCCAACCGCAGCTCGGGCAACAGCTACCGCGGCCCCGGCATGGCGCAGGGCCTGCGGATCCTGGATACCGTGCGGCGCAAGATCGGGGTGCCGGTGCTGACCGACGTGCATGAGGACACGCCGCTCGCCGAGGTCGCCGCGGTCGTGGACGTGCTGCAGACGCCCGCCTTCCTCTGCCGCCAGACCAATTTCATCCGCAACGCGGCCAAGCAAGGCAAGCCGCTCAACATCAAGAAGGGGCAGTTCCTGTCGCCCTGGGAAATAAAGCACGTGGTCGACAAGGCCCGCTCCACCGGCAACCAGGCCATCATGGTCTGCGAGCGGGGCTTCAGCTTCGGCTACAACAACCTGGTGGTGGACATGCGCGGCCTCGCCATCATGCGCGACACCGGCTGCCCGGTGGTGTTCGACGCCACCCACTCGGTGCAGCTGCCCGGCGGGCTGGGCAGTGCAAGCGGCGGCCAGCGCGAGCACATCCCGGTGCTGGCGCGCGCCGCGGTCGGGGCTGGCATCGCCGGCCTCTTCATGGAGACGCACCCGAAGCCCGATGAAGCGCTGTGCGACGGCCCCAATTCCTGGCCGCTGGCGCTGATGCCCGAGCTGCTGGACACTCTGGCCGAACTGGACCGGACAACCAAGAAGAACGGATTCGCCGAGATGAAAGTGAGCCGCACATGAGCTCGATCGTCGACGTGGTGGCGAGGGAGATCCTCGATTCGCGCGGCAACCCCACGGTGGAGGCCGACGTGCTGCTCGAGTCCGGCGTCATGGGCCGCGCGGCGGTGCCCTCGGGCGCCTCGACCGGCAGCCGCGAGGCCAGCGAGCTGCGCGACGGCGACAGCGGGCGCTACGGCGGCAAGGGCGTGCTGAAGGCCGTGGAGCACGTCAACACCGAGATTTGCGAGGCCATCGTCGGCCTGGACGCCTCGGAGCAGGCGTTCATCGACCGCACGCTGATCGACCTGGACGGCAGCGAGAACAAGTCGCGGCTGGGCGCCAACGCCCTGCTGGCGGTGTCCATGGCAGCGGCCAGGTCCGCGGCCGAAGAGTCCGGCCTGCCGCTGTACCGCTACTTCGGCGGCTCCGGGCCGATGCAGGTGCCGGTGCCGCTGATGAACGTGGTCAACGGCGGCGCTCACGCCAACAACAGCCTGGAGATGCAGGAGCTGATGATCGTCCCGGTCGGCGCGCAGTCCTTCCGCGAGGCACTGCGCTGCGGAGCCGAGGTATTCCAGGCGCTGAAGAAGATCATCGACGGCATGGGCATGTCCACGGCAGTGGGCGACGAGGGCGGTTTCGCGCCCAACCTGCCCAACCATGCCGCCGCGATCGAGCTCATCCTGGAGGCGGTCGGCAAGGCCGGATATTCGCCAGGGCGCGACGTGATGCTGGCGCTGGATTGCGCCGCAAGCGAGTTCTACCGCGGCGGCCGCTATGAACTCGCGGCGGAAAAGCTCTCCCTGTCCTCCCCGGAAATGTGCGACTACCTGGCCGGCCTCGCCGAACGCTATCCGATCGTTTCCATCGAGGACGGCATGGCCGAGGGCGACTGGGAAGGCTGGAAAGCGCTCACCGCAAGGCTCGGCAAGAAAGTCCAGCTGGTGGGAGACGACCTGTTCGTCACCAATACCGCGATCCTGAAGGAGGGAATCCACCAGCGGGCCGCCAACGCCATCCTGATCAAAGTCAACCAGATCGGCACCCTGACCGAGACCTTCGCCGCGATCGAGCTGGCCAAGCGCGCCGGCTACGGCACCGTGATCTCGCACCGCTCGGGCGAGACCGAGGACACCACCATCTCCGACATCGCCGTGGGCACCAACGCGCTGCAGATCAAGACCGGGTCGCTGTCGCGTTCGGACCGCACCGCCAAGTACAACCAGCTGCTGCGCATCGAGGAGGACCTGGGCGATTCGGCGTCCTACCCGGGGCGCGGCGCATTCCGGGCGTGCGGATGAAGGCATTGGGTGGGATCCTCGTCGCGCTGATCCTGGCGCTGCAGTTTCCGCTCTGGCTGGGCAAGGGCGGTTGGCTGCGGGTGTGGGAGGTGGACCGGCAGCTGGGCGCGCAGGTGGCGCGCAATGGCGGCCTGGAGGCACGCAACGGCTCGCTCGCGGCCGAGGTGAGCGACCTCAAGCGGGGACTGGACGCGGTCGAGGAGCGCGCCCGTTTCGAGCTCGGCATGGTCAAGCACGACGAGGTGTTCTTCCTCTTCGCGAACGTTCCCCTGCAGCGACGGTGAGCGGTTCCCGGCAACGCATCGCGTTCCGCAACGCGGCGCTGTTCGACAGCCGCGCCGGGGTGATGCGCCCCGGCGCCACGGTGGTGGTGGAAGGGGGCTTGATCGCCGGGGTCGAGTTCGGCGCGGTGACGGTCGACGACGCGCTGGTGCACGACCTTGCGGGCAGGGCGCTGCTGCCGGGCCTGATCGACGCCCATGTTCATGTCACCGCGGTCAGCCACGACGTCCTGCGCCTGGCGCTGACGCCACCGTCCCTGATCACTGCGCAGTCCAAGGAAGTCCTGGAAGGCATGCTGGCGCGCGGCTTTACCTCCGTGCGCGACGCCGCGGGCGCCGATTTCGGCCTCGCCGAGGCCGTGGAGCGCGGCCTGTTCGCCGGCCCGCGCCTGTTCATCTCCGGCCAGCCCCTGTCGCAGACCGGCGGCCACGGCGACGTGCGGCCCAAGGGCGCACGCAGCATGATCTGCACCTGCGCGGGCCTGGGTCTCTACGGCGCCATCGCCGATGGCGTCGGCGAGGTGCGCAAGGCCGCGCGCGACCAGCTGCGCAACGGCGCCAGCCAGATCAAGGTCATGGCCGGGGGCGGGGTGATGAGCCCCACCGACCCGATCGAGGGCGCGCAGTATTCGATGGAAGAGCTGCGCGCTGCCTGCGAGGAGGCCGAGGCCGCCGGGACTTACGTCATGGCGCACGCCTACTCGCCCAGTGCCATCGAGCGCGCGGTGCGCGCCGGGGTGCGCTCGATCGAGCATGGCAACCTGCTGGACGAGGCGGCGGCGCGGACCATGAAGGCCTGCGGCGCGTTCCTGGTGCCGACCCTGGCGACCTACGCGGCGCTGGCGGAGGAGGCCGGCGGCCTGAACGTTTCGCCAGCGCAGCGGGAGAAGCTGCGCCGAGTCCAGGACCGCGGCATCGAGGCGATCCGCATCGCCAAGGCCGAGGGCGTGCCGATCGCCTTCGGCACCGACCTGCTGGGCCACATGCACCCCCGGCAGGCGACGGAGTATGCGCTGCGGGCGCCGGCGCTCAGCCCGGCGGAAATCCTGCGGGGTGCGACCAGCATCGCCGCCGACCTGCTCCAGCAGCCGGGAAAGATCGGCGTCATCGCGCCCGGAGCCTATGCCGACCTGGTGGTGGTGGAAGGCGACCCGACGCAGAGCCTGCAAATGCTAACGGCCCCGGGAGTGGGGCCGTTGGCGGTCATGAAGCAGGGCCGGTTCTACCTCAACCGGCTCTAGGCGGAACCGCTAGCTGCCGCCGCCCACGCGCGTGAAGCGCGACTGGTGCCGGTCGTCGGCGCTATGCACCGCGGTGACGCCCTTTTTCATCGCCCAGGGCCGCAACTGGTGGTGCAGCGGGATGTAATAGGCCTCATCCCGCGTCTTCTCCAGCGCCTCCTTGAGCAGCGCATCGCGTGCCTTGGGGTCGGTCGCGATCTTGATGGCGTCGATGGTGTTGTCCAGCTTGGGATCGCTCACCCGCCCCTGGTTGAAGTTGCCGTCCGCGCCCGTGGTCTTGGTGCGCACCAGCGACTGCAAGGTGTAGAGCGCGTCGAAGGTCGCCACGCCCCAACCCAGCAGATAGGCGCTGGAGTCCATGTTCAGGATCTTGGGGATGAAGTTGGCGAACGGCATGGAATTCAGCTTCACCGTCACGCCCGCCTTGGCCCACATGCCCACCAGCGCCTGGCAGATCTTCTCGTCGTTGACGTAGCGGTTGTTCGGGCAGTCGAGCGTGACCTCGAAGCCGTTTGGGTAACCCGCTTCCGACAGCAGCTTCTTCGCCGCCGCGACGTCCACCTTCGGGAACAGGTCGATCGCCTTGGAGTGGCCGTGCACGCCCGGGGCGACCATGATGCCCGCCGGGATCGACAGGCCGCGCATGGTGACGCGCTTGATCGCCTCGCGATCCACGGTCATGTTGAGGGCCCGGCGCACGCGCACGTCCTTGAAGGGGTTCTTGCCCTTGACATTGGAGTACTTGAGCTCGTCGTTGTGCTGGTCCATGCCGATGAAGATGGTGCGCACCTCATGGCCGTCCAGCACCTTGAGCTTCGCATTGTTGCGCAGGCGCTCGACGTCCTGCACCGGCAGGTCGGTGACCAGGTCCACGTCGCCGGCGATCAGCGCGGCGACGCGGGTGGCGTCGGCCTTGACCGGGTTGTAGGTGACCTCGGTGACGTTGCCATCCAGCTTGCCCCACCAGCCCTTGTTGACCTCGAAGGCGATGTTCTTGTCCGGCGACCAGCCCTTGATCATGTAGGGGCCGGTGCCGTTGACATTGCGCGAGGCGAAGGTCTCCTCCTTCTTCTTGTAGTCCTGGACGTTGGTCGACTTGGTCTTCTCGGACCAGGCCTTGCTCATGATGCGGAAGTCGGTGATGTTCCGCAGCAGCACCGGCACCGGGCCGGAGAGGATGAAGTCGACGGTGAAGTCGTCGATCTTCTTCACTTCCTTGATGCCGGTGACGTAGATCTGCATCGTGCCCTGCGGCTGCTGGATGCGGCCGAACGAGAACACCACGTCGTCGGCGGTGAAGGGCGAGCCGTCGTGGAACTTGACGCCCTTGCGCAGGTTGAAGCGGTAATGGGTGTCGGACAGCTGCTTCCAGCCGGTGGCGAGCGCAGGCTCCACCTTGTAGTCCTTGGTGTAGCGCACCAGGCCCTCGTAGGAGTGCTGCAGGATGGCGTTGGTGGTGGCATGGTTTTGCGAGTGCACGTCCAGCGTCAGGATGTCGTTCTGGGCCGCCCATTTCAGCGGCGCGGCCTGCGCGGCGCCGGGGCCCAGCGCGGCGGCGACCGCAGCGGCCATCAGGATGGATCTGAATGTCACGTTTTGTTCCTCCTCAGGATTGGGATTCCGGGATGTTCCCGGGATACCCGAGTCTAGCAGACCGGCCCTATAATCGGAGGCTCCGGAATCGCCCAGGGAGGCCGGGATGAGGCTCAAGCAAGCGCAGGTGGCACAGTTCGAACGGGACGGGTACCTGTTCTTCCCGGGCCATTTCAGCCCCTCCGAGGTCCAGGCCCTGGTGGATGAGGTGCCGGCCCTGTATGCCCAGCGCCGCCCGGAGAACGTGCGCGAGAAGACCGGGGACGCGGTGCGGACCAACTTCGCGGCTCACCTGTACAGCGCCCCTTTCGCCCGCCTCGCCCGCCACCCGCGCATGGTCGAGCCGGTGCGCCAGCTGTTCGGCGAGCCGGTTTACATGCACCAGTTCAAGATCAACGGCAAGCAGGCCTTCGACGGCGACCTCTGGCAGTGGCACCAGGACTACGGCACCTGGAAGAACGACGACCAGATGCCGGAGGCACGCGCGATGAACGTGGCCATCTTCCTGGACGAGGTCAACGAGTTCAACGGGCCGCTGATGTTCATCCCGGGCAGCCACAAGCTCGGGGTGCTGGAGGCGGCGCACGACACCTCCACCACCAGCTACCCGCTGTGGACCATCAACAACGACACCATCCGCAGGCTGACCGAGCGCGGCGGCATCGTCGCCCCCAAGGGGCCGGCGGGCTCCATGATCCTGTTCCACGGCTGCCTGGTGCACGCCTCGGCCTCCAACCTGTCGCCCTGGAACCGGGTCAGCGTCTACCTGTCGCTGTGCGCGGTGTCCAACCACATCCGTCGCTTCAAGCGCCCGGGCTACATTGCGCACCGCGACTTCACCCCCATCGAGTGCCTGCCGGACGACTGCCTGCTGAAGGACTACGTGGTGCCGCTGCCCTGGAAGGACGGCACCCCGGCCGAGGAACTGCGGGGCGCGCTGAAGGCTGCATGAACCTTTACGCCAGGCTGCTGGAACGAAGGGACAAGCCGCTCCGCGTCGGCCTGATCGGCGCCGGGAAGTTCGCGGCGATGTACCTCGCGCAGGTGCCGCGCACCCCCGGGGTGCGGCTGGTGCAGATCGCGGACCTCGCCCCGGCGAACGCCAGGGCGAATCTGGAGCGCGTCGGATGGACCGCGGCGCAGATTGCCGCCACCCCCATTGTCGAGGACTGGCAGCAGTTGGTCTCGCACCCGGAGATCGACATCGTCATCGAGGCCACCGGCAACCCGGTCGCCGCCGTCGAGCACATCCTGGAAGCCTTCCGCCACGGCAAGCACGTGGTGAACGTGACGGTGGAGGCCGATGCGTTCTGCGGTCCGATCCTGGCGCGGCGCGCCGCGGCCGCGGGCGTGGTGTACAGCCTCGCCTACGGCGACCAGCCTGCGATCATCTGTGACCTGGTGGACTGGGCGCGGGCGGCTGGATTCCCGGTGGTCGCAGCGGGCCGCGGCCACAAGTGGCTGCCGCAATTCGCGCAGTCGACGCCGGAAACGGTGTGGGGCCACTACGGCCTGACCCCGGAGCAGGCGAAGCTGGGCGGCCTGAATGCAAAGATGTTCAATTCGTTCCTCGACGGCTCCAAGCCGGCGATCGAGTCGAGCGCGGTGTGCAACGCCACCGGCCTGACCCCGGCGCCAGAGGGCCTGCTGTACCCGCCGGGACCGGTGGACCGGATCCCGGAGCTGATGCGGCCGCGGTCGGAAGGCGGCGTGCTGCACCACAAGGGCCAGGTCGAAGTGGTGTCGTCGCTGGAGGCGGACGGTACGCCGATTGCCTACGACATCCGCTTCGGCGTGTTCGTGGTGTTCGAGGGCGAGACCGACTACATCCGACGCTGCTTTTCCGAGTACGGCGTGAAGACCGATGCCTCGGGCCGCTACGCCTGCCTGTACAAGCGCTGGCACCTGATCGGCCTGGAGGTCGGCATCTCGGTAGCCTCGGTTGGCATCCGTGGCGAGCCCACCGGCTACGCCACCGGCTGGCGCGCCGATGCGGTGGCGGTGGCGAAGAAGGACCTGAAAGCCGGCGAAGTGCTCGACGGCGAGGGCGGCTACACCGTGGTGGGGCGCCTGATGCCCGCGGCCGATTCGCTGGCGCAGGCTTGCCTGCCGCTGGGCCTGGCGCACGGCTGGAAGCTGCTGCGGCCGGTGGCCGCCGGCCAGGCGCTCAGCTGGAGCGACGTGGCCGTCGAAGAGAACGTGCCGGCCGTGAAGCTGCGGCGCGAGCTGGAGGCCGCGGCGGAGGTGGCAGCCGCCGCAGGTAGTGCTACAGCTGCCTATGGGCGGCGCGCGGCGTGAGGCTGCGCGCGGTGATGCTGTCCTTCCCGGTCGAGGCGTTGATCGCCTCCAGCATCGCCTTCCTGTCCAGCCCGCAGGCCGATCAAGCCGATGATCACAGGCCGCGTTCCTTGAAGACCTCCCTCGCGCTGCGGAAGCTCTCCACCGCCGCCGGCACGCCGCAGTAGATCGCGACCTGCAGGAACACCTCGCCGATCTCCTCCTTGGTGAGGCCGTTGTTGAGCGCGCCGTTGATGTGCAGCTTGAGTTCATGGGTGCGGCCCAGCGCCGAGAGCATGGCGAGGTTGAGCATCGAGCGCGACCTGCGCTCCAGCCCGGGGCGGTTCCAGATCTCGTTCCAGCAGTAGGTATTCAGCAGCTCGACGAAGGGCCGGTTGAACTCGTCCACGCTCGCCATCGACTTGTCGACGTACTCGGCGCCAAGCACCTCGCGGCGCGTCTTCAGGCCGGCGGCGTAGCGTTCCTGGTGGCTTCTCTTGTCCATGCGGGCACCTCCTTGCGGTTCACGTTGGAAGGAATACTTGCCCGGGCGGGGCGGGCGCTGCGGCCTTGGCCGCGGTCAGGCGAACGGCGCCACGGCCTTCATGCCGAGGCGGGCGAACATCTCGCTATCCCGGGCGGCCTCCGGATTGCCGGGCAGGCGCCGGTCTTGACCGACAGCAGGCTGGAGAGCTGCACGCGATCGGGCTCGAAATGTCCGCGATGCACGACCTGGGGCCGGTGGACCAGTTGCGTGAAGGGCAGCTCCAACAGGGCGAGCACGTTTTTTGTTTTCATGCGCCAAGGATAAACCACCGGGAAGGGGGGCGCGATCAGCCGGTCGGGCGGTGCAGGTAGCGGCCGTGCGGCTTGCCCAGGACCTTGGCGCCGTCGTACACCAGCTTGCCGCGCAGATAGGTGGCCTTGACCCGCGCCGAGAGCTCGATGCCCTCGAACGGGGTGTAGCCCTGGGTGGACTCGGAGTCCCCGGCGCGGATGGTCCAGGTTTCCCTCGGGTCCACCAGTGCGAGGTCGGCGTCGAGGCCTTCGGCGATGTCGCCCTTGGAGTTCAGGCCGTAGCGCCGCGCCGCGTTGTAGCTGGTGAGGCGCGCGATCTGGTTGTAGGACAGTCCGCGCCGGGTGCCCTCGGACACCAGCGCGGGCAGCAGGTACTCGGTGCCGCCGAAGCCGGATTTCGCCAGCCAGATGTTGCCGAAGTAACGCTTTTGAACTTTCGTCTCATGGCGGCAGCAGGCGTGGTCGCTGACCACCCAGTCCACCTTGCCTTCGAGCAGCTTCTGCCACAGGAACTCGACATCTTCGCGCGGCCGGATCGGCGGATTCACCTTGGCCAGCACGCCGGTCTTCGCGTCGGTGTCCAGCACCAGGTGGCCGATGGTCACCTCGCGGCGGAAGTCGATGTGCGGGAAGGTGTCGGCCATCTGTAGCGCCGCGGTGAGCGCCTTGCGCGACGACAGGTGCAGCAGGTTGATGTTGGGCAGCGCGGTCTCGCTGGCGAGGTAGGCGGCAATGAACACCGCCAGGCCCTCCGAGTGGGGCGGCCGCGCGGCATGGTAGGCCGCCAGCCCCTTCAGCTTGCCCTCGCGCTCCACCCGGTTGGTGTAGGCCGTCATGATCTCGGCCGTCTCGCAGTGCAGCGACAGGCTGATTTGCGAGGCGAGCGCGGGGTACTTCTCCCTGGCCGCCTGCACGCCGCGCATGATGAACTCGAAGTGCGCGTAATCGTAGCGCTCGTTCTCTCCGATCATCAGGAAGTCGCGCTGGCTGTTGGAACTGCCGTGCAGGCCGTGCGAGCCGTAGAACATGAAGATCTTGAACGAGCTCACCCCGTGCTTCGCGATCAGCTCCGGAATCTCGCGGACGTGCGTCGAATCCATTGGCGCCAGGTGGTAGGCGTAGTCGACGTGGTACCGGCCCTCGGATATGGACAGCACCTCGGGGAAGAACTTCCGGTAGGGCCCGCCCTTGTTCAGGTAGTACTGGCCAGTGCGGAAGTAGTTGAGCATCGAGGTGACGCCCCCTTGGGCCGCGGCCCGGCTCTCGGTGACCGCGTCCTCGGCCAGGGGGGAGTAGATGCCGGCATGGGTATGGGCGTCCACCACCCCGGGGAAGGCGAGGCGGCCCTTGCCGTCATGGACCTGCTTGGCGTCCTTCGCCGCGATACTGCCGGCGATCTTCGCGAACTTGCCGCCCTTGATGGCGATGTCGGCTTCGTGGACCTCATTGCCCCGTGGACGGACGAGGCGGAGGTTCTTGATGACGAGGTCGTATAGGGTCGTCATGGCGCGGTTCCGGCTCCTCGACCTGGACTCGAACCAGGGACCTGCGGATTAACAGTCCGACGCTCTACCAACT
>Ga0194126_10006268_pt1 | contig 17029 bp, 14 predicted proteins | sample TA2KigC150mmetaG_FD_148641 | JGI IMG/M metagenome (GOLD analysis project Ga0194126, IMG submission 148641) | Freshwater microbial communities from Lake Tanganyika, Tanzania - TA2015035 Kigoma Deep Cast 150m | ecosystem: Environmental > Aquatic > Freshwater > Lake | place: Tanzania: Lake... | reverse complement strand
GGAAGCTGGCCATAACAACGAGTTACACAAAAACCATCCCGCGCGCTCCACGCGCCAACAGGAGTACACAAAATGCGCGAAACTCTAGCGGGGAGGCCCCTTTTTGCAAAAACGGGTCTTCCCGGCGCCTCTTCAAAAAGCCTATCGGGCCCGTCCGGGCGCGTTTGCAGAGGCTGAAGTCTCGCTCTTGCCGTAAATTCTTGCCAGTCGCTTCTGCCAGTACTCGCTTCGCTTTTTGCGATATACCGTATAGTCCTCCGGCCGGGGAAGCGTGTTGTCGTTGAACACCAGCCAGAGCCTCGTGATGGTGACCTGTTCCAGGGTCCATCCCAGTTTCATGGAAATTTGTTCGCCTTGCGAGAGCTCGCCCATCTCTCGGTCCAAGCCGGCTGCGGCGCTCTCGCAGTGTCGGTAGACAGCGTCCCTGAATGCGGGGTCGGCAATCAGCTCCATAGGATGCTTGCCTTTCTTGTCCGCCAGAGCCTTGCAAGCCTCGATGACCCGATAGAAATCTCGTTTCATCAAAGGCAGGCCATATGAAATGATCCGCTTGGCCACATCCTTAAGGCCTAGGATTTTCTCTTTTTCCGACGCGGAAAAAGCCAGCGAATACGGCAGCGATCCGATGTTTTCCTGAGCGTCTCTCAGCTTGTGAACCTGATCTTCCAGAAAGAAGAGGCTTTCCAGGGGGTTTCTTTCAACTTGCTTGATAAAGAAAATGAGAGACGGATGCTGTTTCAGAAGTGGCTTCGTGGCGTATTGATTCACTTCGCCCAGTTCGTGCTTCAGGAAAGCACCGATAATGACTTTGTTCGCATCTTTCTTCAGTTCCGCGGCGATTTGGGCATCGGACAGCGGATTTGCCAAGCTCACCCCGCAAAACCCAAACGCCGTCAGTATAATGAGCAGCCCGAGCAGCTTATATTCCGCGACAGAACGCTTCAGTAAATTCATAAACACTACCTATAGAACCGGCGCTCGGTCGCGGCAGCGCCGCGCCGAACGGAGTCTACCAATGACTTTAGCAGTATCTTCTTACCGGCCCTGGATGTTCTGCTCCAGCCATCCGACAAATCGATCCATGCCTTCGCCGGTCTTTGCCGAAACCGGGAAGATCCGGATCTTCGGATTCATGGCAATTACCGTCTTGCGCAATTCATCCATATCGAAATCGGTATAAGGGAGCAGATCGACCTTGTTGACGAGCAGCGCGTCGGATTCGGTAAACATGAGCGGGTATTTGAGCGGCTTGTCATGCCCTTCCGCAACCGAGAGTATCATGACCTTCACGTGCTCTCCCAGCTTGAATTCCGCAGGGCAGACCAGATTGCCCACGTTCTCGATAATGAGCAGGCCCTTCCCGTCCAATCCCAAAGCGTTGGTCGCGCCCAGGATCATGTTTGCGTCCAGGTGACATGCGCCGGCGGTGTTAATTTGGACCACATCGACCTTCGCGGCCTCGATCTTGCGCGCATCCACGTCGGAAGCGATATCGCCTTCGATGACGCCGATTCTGACCCGATCCGCCAAAGCCTCAATGATTCTGAGTATGACAGAGGTCTTGCCCGCTCCGGGCGATGACATGATGTTCATGACAAAGACCTTGGCTTGCTCAAATCGGGATCGAAGGCCCTCCGCGAGCATATCGTTCGCGCTGAGGATGTCGCCCTTCACATCAATCATCTTGACGGCCATTAACGTCTCCTCCTGGATCGGCCGCGGGTATGCGGGTTCGGCTCGAAAGCCCTGACCGCGGCCAAAGTATCTTTGTGCCTGACGTATCTCAGGTACGCGCAGTCCGGCGGTAACCAATGCAGCGTCCGAACAAGCTTCTCCGTCAGGTTAATGCAGTCGGGCGCAAGCTCGTGTCTCCGATCGTAGACCTTGCACAGGTTGGTTGTGGGGTCCAGATGATTGCAGGGCTCGTCGGTGTACACAACATGCCCCGCGCCCAGATCCACCTTTTCATAACAACACTTGCCGCACCTGTCGCAGATCTCGTCCCAGTCCTGGTCTTTCGTCATTGAAGGTCCCTGTTGAGCTCATTCACGTTCGTACGAATTGCGGCCCGATTGCCTATCCCAGCATAGAGCCGCGTTCATTTTCTGGCAAGTGGTTGATGTCTCCGCGGGCGTGAAGCTGCGCATTGCGCTTGATAGGAGCGGGTCAAGAGTCGTCGCGGTCATCGCCTGGACGAGTAACGCGAAACGGCGTACCTGGCTCCCAATCGCGGTCTCAGGACCTGCTCCAGGAGCCGCGAGAGGTTGTTCGTCTTGACTTTTCCATGCAAATCAGGTATGTTAGCAGCGATCCAAAGCGACAATTCATTTCTATTCGTGTTCATGTCTTTTTCGGGTAGGGTGTGACTGCACGATGAAATCATTTAAGTTTGTGGGGGCAATCCCCACTGTTGTGCCGATTTTTCCTTTGAGGGATATGGTTGTCTTTCCGAACATCCTGATACCGCTCTTTCTGCGGGGTTCCCGGGTCGTCAGGCTGGCGGAATCCGTTGTGGAGGGGGACAACCTGGTCGGGCTGTTCTACCAGCAGTCTCGGCCGCGTCTTTCTCTCGGGGGTGACGAGATCTCCACAGTGGGCACGCTCGCACGCATTCAGCAGGTTTCCCGCCTCGACAACGGCGGCCTCAAGGCGGTCGCGGACGGCATCTGCCGCGTCCGACTGGTCAAGCAACTGCAAACTGACCCGTACCTGCTCGGCGAGGTCCAGGTCATCGAGGAAAAATGCGAGCCCGTGGAATTGATGCACACCCTTGTGCAGAGCATGGCCACGCTCTTCAGGATCTCCCTGACCATGGGTCGTCACCCGAGCGAGTATTCCTTGACCATGATCGAAAAGGCGGACGATCCCGGAAAACTTGCTGACCTTATCGCGGTCTATCTGCCCCTGAAGGCATCCGTAAAACAGAGCCTGCTGGAGACCGAAGACCCGCTGGAAAGGCTCAGGAAGGTCTCCTACTACCTCAATACGGATGTGCGGAACTCGCAACCGAAACTTGTCACACAGAGCGATACCGCGCAAGGCTCGCCGAATCTAAGACGCCAGAAGGAAATGGGCCTGAGGCAACAGATGCGAGCGGTCCAAAAAGATCTCGCCGCGGAAGACGACCCTCAAGCCGCAGAAATAAAAGAATTCCAACAGAAGATCGCTGAAGCGGAAATGCCCGACGACGCGGTGGAGATCGCGACTCGCGAATTGCAGCGACTGGAACGCATCCCGCCTCATTCGCCCGAGTATACGGTTTCACGAACTTATCTTGAAGTCCTCGTGAGCCTCCCGTGGGCCACGGCTACCGCAGACAATCTGGATATTAACCGCGCGTACGCCATCCTGAATGAAGATCACTACGATTTGGAGAAGGTCAAGGATCGTATCCTCGAATTTCTGGCCGTGCACAAGCTCAAACAGGATAATAAGGGCCCGATCCTGTGCCTGGTGGGACCTCCGGGAGTCGGAAAGACCTCTCTGGGCAGGTCGATTGCGCGAACACTGGGACGGAAGTTCATTAGGGTTTCCCTGGGAGGATTGCGAGACGAAGCTGAGATCAGAGGCCACCGCAGGACATACATCGGCGCGATGCCCGGACGCATCATCCAAGAGATCCGCCGGGCCGGGACCAAGAATCCTGTCTTCATGCTCGACGAAGTGGACAAAATCGGCCAAGATTTTCGCGGAGACCCTTCAGCGGCGCTTCTGGAGGTCTTGGACCCGGAACAGAACAACGCGTTCGTGGATCACTACGTGGACACCGCGTTTGACCTTAGCAATGTCATGTTCATAGCCACCGCAAATCAACTCGATCCAGTCCCCGCCGCGCTTCGTGATCGAATGGAAGTCATCAGGATTCCGGGTTATACGGATGAGGAAAAGGAAAAGATAGCCGAACTCTTCCTTGTGCCAAAAGCCAAAGAAAACAACGGATTGAAGGACGTTGACGTCAAATTCGCGCCCGAAGCGATCCGGTTCATCACCAGGTCGTTCACACGTGAAGCCGGGGTCCGGAACTTGGAGCGTGAGATCAGCGCGGTCTGCAGAAAGATCGCCAGAGAAATGACGCAGGAAAGACCATCACGAGCGGAAATCGGCCCCGAAACCGTCGAAGAGCTGCTCGGGCCGCCCAAGTTCTTTTTCGATTTGGCTGAAGAAGAGGATCGTGTGGGCATGGCTACAGGCCTGGCCTGGACAGAGACGGGGGGAGACATCATCTTTATCGAAGTCACCGGCTTTAGAGGAAAGAAAGGGCTCACCATGACCGGTTCACTAGGTGATGTCATGCAGGAATCCGCTAAAGCCGCGGTCAGCTATCTTCGGACCCACTGTGGTATGCACGGCATTCCTGAAAACCTGCTTTCGGAAAGCGACCTCCACATTCATGTTCCGGCAGGAGCTATCCCCAAGGATGGACCCTCCGCAGGTATAACCATTGCCGTCGCGCTTGCCTCTTTTTTCACCGGAATGCCGGTCCGTAGAGACGTTGCGATGACTGGAGAATTGACCCTGAGAGGACGGGTGCTCCCCATCGGCGGGGTAAAGGAAAAGCTCCTCGCCGCTCGACGGGCGGGCGTTCGAGAGGTGATCCTGCCGGAAAAGAACCGCTCCAGCCTCAGAGACCTGCCTGACTACGTGTTCGAGGACATGAGCATCCACTTCATCAATGATGTGGATGAAGCCATTCGCATCGCACTGGTCAACGAGATCGCCGCGGCATCACAGTGCAGGCTGAGCGATCAACACATACTCCCCTTGTCTAACAGACAACAGCCTGAATACAGAGCGAAAGGCCGCGACTGAGCCCGGTATCTCGCAGGCCCAAGCTTCCGTCGGATTGCGAAGAGCCATTCTTCCAATGCGCCGGCTCTCAGCCCCCACGCCGGCGTCTTCTGCATGAGTAAATGAAACGGTAGAGGCCCACGAATCTACCGAGACCGGCGCGGAAGGAAGACACTAGGCAGCGTTGTCCTTCCGAAATGAGGTTGGCTCGAAGCGCTTCAACAGAAAGGCTAACCCATAGCCCGCAAAGACGGCCACAATTGGCATAATTCCATGCCGATATCTCGAATAGCCGTGTGGGCCTCCTGTAACAACCAGAATGTACGCAGCTACCGTCAGTAGTGTCGCGACCGGCATAGTCCACGTGATGGTCCTCGAAACAAAAGCCAATGCGCAAAACAGGCACAGCGCGCCGGCCACTCCCGCGAGCGGAACGATCACGAGAAACACTGCCCTGGTTGCTCCCCTGCGGCCCTCTGAAAGGCTGCGCATAAGTCCCTTTCCACGCGTGATCGAATCCCAGCCGCTCGGTTGTCCTCGCGCGGAACCCAGGAGCCTGAGGTATGTGTGCGCCTCCAGCCCTGCCAGAGTCCTGACCATGCCTTTCACATGGATTTGCAGGTAGTCGAGAGGGGCCCCGAGCAGCACCCGAAAACCCTCATGGCGCATGTAACGGAGCTCGTCGGACAATCGGGCGTCAGGACCTGCGTGAGCCGCCAGTTGTCGGTCCAAATCTTCCCAAGCGCTCTGAAATTCCGGCTTTCCCTGTTGCCCGGCTACCACCGATGCAGCCTGCGCGTAATATATGCTGCGGTCGAAAACCCCTGAAAATCCACCATATCCAGAGGCTACATAATTCCTTACCTGCCATGCCCCGAAGAGCCCTGCGCAAATGGCCAGGAACAGGGCAATATGGGCAGACGGTGGACGCGCGGAAAATAGCGGATCGACGCCAGGTTGACGCGCCGCCCTCAACTCACCCTCTACCGCCGAAGGAGACGGCTTCACAAGCCTTTTCCCACAGAATCTCCACACCCCGAGCGTGATCGCCATCAATAGCGGAAGGAAGTACAGATAAGCCGCGACGTAGCCCGATAGAGAAAGAAAAATAGCAGACAGAGCCAGATCGCCGAGAGCGCCTTCTTTCACGTACTTGCAAAACCACAGGAGAAACCCCACGAGCAGACACGTCATCAGGGTTTCAGGCATAAGTAGGGAGCAAAAGACGATGGAGAGCGGCTCCAACGAATAGCAGAACGCAGTGAAGAGCGCTGCCGCCAAGTTTTCAAAGATCACCAACGAGAGACGGAAAACCAGCCAAACGGTGAGCGAGCTGAGAATTATTTGCAGCAGAATGGTGACAAGCGCCTCCTGTTTGAGCAAGAGGCCGGATAAAAGAAAGAGAGGATATCCTGGCGGCCGGTAGATCTCTGGCGTGCCGTGAGAAACATAGGAGCCGGAAGAGAGAAGATTCAGGGCCGGTTCCCGGTACTCGTGGGTGTACACCTCAAAAAACGCTTGAGTGTCTCCTGCGGTTAAGAGCAGATAGCCGGGAAGAGCCAGTCTGACCAAGATCGAAACCAGGAGGGCAAATCCGAGCAGCCGCAGGGTGGAGCTTGACCGATGCGCTTGAATCAATGTCCGGCCTCGTTGAAGAGCCGGCGGACTACCGGCGAGAGCAGCTTTCCGCGTCTCCGCCGATCCGACGCTGAAGGCGCTGCAAAGCTTCTCTGAGGAGCTGCGCGACGCGGTCATGCCCCCGCGCGAAGGCTTCACTGAGAGCTGTGCGGCCTGTGTTATCCTTTAGGCGAGGATCCGCGCCGCGTTCCAGGAGCAATTTTGTCATCTCGTCTCGTCCCAGCCGTGCCGCGACGACGAGAGGAGTTTGGCCGTCCACGTCTTTCGCGTTCACTCGTGCGCCCGCGTCCATCAGCAGACGAGCCGATTCAACCGCGCCGGTAAAGCATGTCCACAGGAGCGGCGTCCTCTCATGCTTGTCCGGACGATCGGGATCCGCTTTCCTTTCGAGGAGCGCCTTCACGGTCTCCGTATGGGCTCGGTACGCGGCCCAATGCAGAGGGGTGCTCTGCGTGTCTGTCACCGCATTCCCGTCCGCGCCCCGATCCAGGAGGAATCGAACCGTTTCCAACCGACCATAGTTGCAGGCCGCGGCCAGCGGGGTCACACCTTGATTGTCCCTGATGTCGACGTCACTCCCGTGGTCCAGGAGGAACTTGAGGATATCGATTCGGCCCCTTGCCGCAGCCTGTAAGAGCGCGCTTGTCCCCGACAGCGTTTGTGCTTTTGGGTCCGCCCTCCGCGACAGAAGAAATTCTGCCATTGGCAGGTGGCCGCCCATGACCGCGACCATAAGCGGCGTTTGACCGAACGCGGTCCCTGCGTTCACGTCCGCGCCCGAATCTACGAGCAGCTCAGCCATTTCTTTGTGGCCGGCGGCCGTGGCCCAGATCAGCGCGGTGCGCTGCTCCGGGTCGCGGCCGTTCACGTCGGCCCCTTGCTCCAAGAACTTCCTTACAGTGCTGACCGAGCCGCCTTTCACAGCATCGAAAAACGCGCCCTGCTCCATCGGACCACAGGCCGCGGGCGGCGGAACCGCAAGCAGGAACAGCGGAAGGGCATGCATCGCGGCAACGAGTCTGCGCATGGGCAATACAACTTGGGCGAAGATTCGTGGACGTATGACTCGGTTAGAATATAAACGATTTGTGTCAAGAGAGAAAATAGAGCGAGCGTGCGGGAAGTTGCTTACCAGAAGCGACGCTCTTCCTGCTCCGAAGGGCCGGTTTCGGAACTCCTGTTTCGATCCGCCTGAGTTACCCGGCCTCCCGCTGTTTCACTCAAGAGCCTCTCTGTGTCCGTGAGCAGCCCGCGCACCCTGTTCACCCGGGACTTGTCCACCAGCAGGTCCAGAGCGCGGCGGAAGTCCTCGGCAGCCGCGTCGTATTGCTTGGTGGCTTTGTAGCTGACGCCTCGGTTGGCGTAGGCCAGACCGTCGGCGGGCTTGAGCTTGATTACGCGCGAGAGGTCTTGGATGGCGCTATTGAAATCCCCCTTCGTTATTGCCGCGAGCCCGGCCGCGTAGTACATGTCGGCCGAAGCGACCGAGGGATCCAATCGCATGGCGCGGGCAAAGTCCTCCGCGGCCTCTTGATAGAGCTTCTGCGAGGCGTGCGTGGTTCCTCTGCGGATTAATGCCTCCACATTGTCAGGCTCCACCGCCAAAACGCGGGAGAAATCCTTGATCGCGTCATCGTATTGTTTGGCTCTGATTCGCGCTTCTCCCCTGAGGCTCAGGAGCCCCGGTGAATCGGGCTCGGCTTTAAGAGCCTGATCGAACGCCTGTATGGCGCCTTCAGCGTTACCAAGCTTCAGTAAGACCTTTCCTCGTCCCGCGTCCAGCGCGACATCCGCTACCTGGAGGTCCGAAAGGCGCTTGTAGTCAGCCAGAGCCGGTTCGTACCTTTCCAGCTTTTCATAGACCCAGACCCGATTTTTCAGCGCCTGCACGAATTTCGGGTCCAACTCCAGTGTCCGGTCAAGGTCAGCCAGCGCTCCGTCCAGATCTCCCGCAAGGGCTCTTGCCCAGCCTCGGTTGTTGAATGCTCTGGTGAAGCTGGGGTTCAGATTAATAGCCCTGTCGTACAGGCTGATGGCGTTCCGGCCGTTTCCTTCGGCCAAAGCGAGGTTCCCCAGTTGAAAGAGAGCCAGGGCGTGTTTCGGGTTCAATTGGAGAGTTTTCTCATAGTCGGCTCCGGCTTTGGCCTTTTCATCAAGTTTGTCGTACGCCAGCCCCCGAAGGTAATACACTTCACTGTCTTGCGGAAACAAATCCAGGGCCTGATTGAAATCGTGCAATGCGTTCCGGAACTGTCCCAACGCTGCAAAGGCTTCCCCGCGAGTCCGAAGAGCTCCCTCATGTTTCGGCTGAATCTGGAGGACCCGATTCATGTCCTCCAGAGCCTTCTGAGGGCTTCTTTTGTGGAGATATAAGAGGCCGCGGCCGTAAAGCGCGTCCACGATACGAGGATCAATCGCGAGGGCCCTTTCGAAATCGGCAAGGCCACGATCCAGATCCTTCTTGGAGCGGTACGCGACACCTCGATTGAAGTATGCCCGGGCGTGATCGGGTTCCAGCGCCACCACGCGGGTGTATAAGCGTATGGCCTTATCCAGATTCCACTTCCAATGAGCCTCGACCGCTTCGGCATAGAGCGCGGAAGCCGTTTCAGCCGCGCAGATTCCTTCCTGTAACCCGTTGGACAATACGAGCACAAGCGCAACGGCAAGCGTAATGACGATTATTCGGCAGGGAATCGAATTTGGTGAATGCATACAGGAATCCGTTGGATCGAACTCGTGACGGAAACCGGCCCTGGAATTTCGGATTATGTCCGGTGACCGCCCGCCGCCCTGGCGCTATCGCGAGGACAAAATCTCACGGACGTGCGCGGTGCTTATAGGCTCCCTTAAAGAACGAGGTTCGGGCTTAGTTTCAGGTAGGTTGAGGGCTGCGCTAAGGTCACCCCGCGCCCTCTGGGCGTCACCGAGGAACTCATGCACGATTGCCCGCTTGAAATAAGCGTCTCTGAAACGAGGGTCGATTTCTATCGCTTTGCTGAGTTCGTGAGCTGATTCTCGAAAACGACCCGCTTTGCCCAAGGCCACGCCAAGATCGAAATGCCCGACAGCATCGTTGGGCTGCTCGTTCACATAGCGGGTGAAGAGGTCGATTGCCCGATCATAATCTCCCGACTTCTCTTTCAAGGCGCCCAAGAGCATGATCACTTCCGGGTCGTCATGATTCATGCTGACGGCTCGTTCGAGGTCCTGGAGGGCGTGCGACTCATCGCCGGTATCCAGGTGGCAGAGACCACGGTACGCGTAAAGCGCGGGCTGCTTTTCGTCCAGCTTAAGCGCGGCTGTGAAATCCTGAATCGCCTTCACGCAATTGCCCTGACTCCTGTATATCCAACCCCGGTTGACGTATGCCCGAACGAACTGAGGATCGAGGGATAAAGACTTGATCACATCTCGGAGCGCCTGAGCAGGCATACCTTTCTTGAAGAATACCCATCCCCGATTATTGTATACATCGGCGTAACTGGGATTCATGCGGACCGCGTGGTTGTAATCGTCAATAGCCTCTTCCAGGCTGTCCAGTTGAGCGCGGGCGTTCCCACGTTTGTAGTATGCCAGGGCGTACTCGGGATTCAGATCGATGGCCTTGGAAAAATCCTTCACCGAATTTTGAGGATCCCCTGCCTGAAGCAACGCATTTCCACGGTTGTAGTAGGCCAGCGAGTAGCGAGGATTAATTTCTATAGCACGCGAGAAATCGCTGATGGAGTCGGCGGGTTGATTTTTCTGCAATAAGGCCCAGCCCCTATTGTTATACGCGTCCGCGTCCGATGGATCGAGTTCAACAGCTCGGGAGAAATCAGAAATCGCTCGGTCCAGCTCTCCTTTTCGATAGAGAGCGTTCCCGCGGTTGTAGTAGGCCAGGGCATAGGAAGGATTAAGCTCGATGGCCTTGGTCAAATCCCTTATTGCCCGGTCATTATCCCCCTGCTTGTAGTACACGCTCCCCCGGTTGTTGTACGCGGAATCCAACGACCCATCCAGTCCGATGGAGCGAGTGTAATCGTTGACCGCCTCGGGCAACTTGCCGAGGGCCTCGTACGCGAGTCCCCGCCGGAAGAAGACATCCGCGCCCACAGGCCCCGATTGGATGGCTCGGGTAAATTCCTTGACCGCCTTGTCATATTCGCCGGTTCTGTACGCTTGCTTCCCCTTTTCAGCGGGGTCCGGAACCGCCTGTGACCTCGCGGGGTCCGGGACCAAAAAAGCAAGAATCAGGCTTACAGCCGCTGCGACCGCTATTGCTGACCGCATTTCAAAAACCTTCTTCATGACAGGCATCTGCACGATTTCATGTTACCACAACATGAGAGAAATTGTCTACTCCTATGTGAATCATATGATTTTATTATCATGAGCGCTGACACGACCCCCGCCCGCATCCCGCGCCGACGCATTCCCTGTCACTCAAAGACAGCTCCAAGAAGAGATTTGTTCCCATTGCCGATCCTGATCGTCGCGGCGACGATGCGTAGATGAATGAGAAAACGGTCATTCCGGGCTTCCCATGCTTCAAAGATATACGCAGACTCGATCCGGAGCTCGCGTTGAGCGAGGGCCCGGACTTTGTCGAGGAGCAAGGAGGGAAGATCGAGGGGAAGGCCAAGGACTCGCCAAAGACTTCCGATTAAGGTAGGTTTTTCCATGACTGTTGGGGGGGGGCGGGAGTCGCCGCTCCGAACGGCTGAACGCAATTACTTGAGGCGAATGGGATCCCGCGCCAATGGCTCCTTCTTTCGAGCGCATCGATATCGCTTCTGTGGACATGAGAGAACTGGATGGATATTTGGACCGGAACATCCACCAGACTTTGCCCTGGGTGAATTTCATAGCGCAGACCCAGCAGGGGGAGCCGGTTCTTGCGGCGCTCAAGGAATCCGGGGAGACTCTGGGGTATTTCACCGGGCTGCTCGTACGGAAATTCGGGTTTTGCATCCTAGGAAGCCCTTTTCCGGGATGGAGCACCACGTACATGGGTTTCAATCTGAAACCCGGAGTCCCTCGATCATTGGCAGCGGCCGGCCTGGCTGATTTCGCTTTCAAGGCCCTGGGATGCCATCACCTGGAACTCATGGACCGGCACATGACGCGGGAGGATTATGATCGCCTTGGATTCGAAACCTGGATGTTCGATGGTTACGAGATTGACCTGACCCAAAGCGAAGACCAACTCTTTGCAGCCATGAAGCACGCATGCCGGCAAGCAATACGCAAGGCGGAAAAATCCGGGGTAACCATCGAAGAAGCGCATGATCCGGAATTCGCCGATGACTATCACAACCAACTGAAGCACGTATTCGCCATGCACGGGTCTGTGCCGCCGTTTGGCGTTGAGAGAGTCAGAAGTCTGATCCGATTGGTTCACCCGAGTGGGAACTTGTTGTTACTCCGGGCGAGAAACGCGGACGGCCAGTGCTTAGCTACCAGCATTTCCGCGGGGATCAATCGGCATGCTGTCTCGTGGGGAGCCGCCAGTTGGAGGCATCTGGCCGGCGTCAGGCCGAATGAGGCGCTCAACTGGCACGCGGTCAAGCACTGGAAGTCCCGTGGCATGACGACCTATGACATGGGCGGGCTCGGGGAATACAAGGAAAAGTTCGGCCCCAAGAGAATTTCGGTTCCCTGGATTCACAAATCCCGCAATGCGCAGATCAGGTTTCTGCGGGTAACCGCGGAATCAACCGTCAGGATGCTGCAACGCGCGACAGGCAAAGTAGCGCGAATGGTAGAGCTCCGGAAGCAAAAGAAGGCCTCGCAAGACAACAACGCGGCGTGATCGGGGCGCGCAACGAGCGGTTCTTCAAAAGTCGGCCGGCCGGGTTCTTTCACCGGGAAGACATCCCCGAAGGTTTCAGACTGAATGCCTCTTATCGCGGTCATAGATGGCAAGTCCATGCCGCGTCGCCGTTCCCCTCGTCTCGACCATTCCGGCCTGTGTTGGCTTTGGGGTGACGGGGATATTTTGGTTGAAGCTCGAATTTTGAGCCGCTATGGTAAAGACGAACCGAATGTTTTGATCTTCCGGAGCCCTGAAGACCTTCGTGCGCCGGAATATACTGATGGAGGGAAGCATGAGGAATAGAGGTCATGATTGTCTTGAAGGACTGGCGGCGCTCCTGTTCATGGCCGTGGCGGTCGCGGGCGCCGATCCAGCGGTTGCTCAACAGACGGCGGAACCCAAGAAACCCAACATCGTGGTGATCATGACCGATGATGTCGGCTGGGGAGACCTGGGGGTTTACGGCGGCGGCGCCAACCGAGGCGCGCCGACCCCTCACTTGGACCGTCTGGCCAAGGAGGGAATGCATTTTACGAACTTTTACGGCCAGGCGAGCTGCACCGCGGGCAGGGCGGCCTTTTTATTGGGACGATACCCCATTCGTTCCGGGTTGAGCGAGGTGCTCACGATTGGTAGCCCTGGCGGCATCCATAAGGATGAAATCACATTGGCCGAGTATCTAGGCCGGGCCGGGTACCGATCGGTTCAAATCGGAAAATGGCATCTGGGAGATCGGCCTGAATACTACCCCACGGCCATGGGTTTCGATGAGATGTGCCACATGCTTCCATATTACGCGAATGCCTACACCTGGACGGACCCGAAGATTTACCCTGACTTTCCGCGAAATGACCCGGCGTACATGAAGTGGTTCAAAGAAACCTACAACGATGGAGAATGGGAGGGCGTGAAGGGTCAACCTCCTAAGAAGACCAAGGTCTTTACCACCGAAGATCTGGGAACGTGCGACAATCGATTGGCCGACACGGCGATCAAGTGGATAAACGCTCATGCCAAAGATACGAACCCCTTCTTCATGTACCTGTGCTTCATGAAGTTGCACAATCCGAACATTCCTTCTCCGGATTGGAAGGGCAAGGCGCCCGGAGGGCACCCGTACCTGGACTCGTTGATGGAATTGGACCACAATTCCGGCCGCGTGGTGCAGGCCATCCGAGACGCGGGGATCGCGGAGAACACTCTGGTAGTATGGTTCCCGGATAACGGCGCTTGGGTGGATGTCTGGCCGGACGCGGGGTACACACCGTTTAGAGGCGCCAAGGGCACCAATTTCGAAGCCGGGTTCCGGATTCCCGCTATCGTTTGGTGGCCGGGCCGTGTCCCGGCAGGGACCCGCTGTGACGAGATTGTGGCCAACATGGACATCTTTCCCACCCTGGCCAAACTCGCAGGACTCCCGGCGCCTCCACATATCTGGCAGGACAAGGCCGGGAAACCCATGATTTTCGACGGTGTTGATCAAACCGAACTGTTCTTCGGCAAAGGACCGTCAAAACGAGATTCGTTCATTTATTTTGAAGACCTGGATTTCGGCGGCATCCGCGTCGGGAACTACAAGGCCCTCTATACCAAGCGGGATACCTGGCTCGACTACAAGAAGGACAAGAACATCCCATCGCTCTATAACCTTCGATGGGATCCGCAGGAGCAGCATGACATCTTCTTCAGCCCGGAGTCCGGCGACAGGATGTGGAGAGTCGTTTACAATGGTGACAACGTCTTGAACGTGTTCCTGAAGGAAACCAGCGAGATACCAAACCGGCCGCCCACTGGGGCCGGAGGTTATGTCACCAAGGAGTCTGTCGAACTGGTCATGAAAAAGGGAATGCTCGAGGAAGCCTTGAAGAATATCTTGAAAAAGAAAGCAGGGGACGCACCAAAAAAGGAAGCAAAATAGGAATTACCGATGGGCGGATAAGGCGCCCGGAGACCACAACGCAGCGCGGGGCGTCTCGTTCGACAAATAGAGAACGGCCGTAATATCTACGTTATTCTTCCACTGATTCGCGGTGTTCTTCGCAGAAAACCCAGAGGACCAAATGGGCCGATGTGGAGACGGACGCGTGACACCTTGAATTGTTGACGCCCCACCTTCATCGGACGCTTGATCAGCCTTATGGATTGTTGAAAGCGCTCAGGGGCGCGTGAAACGGGAGAACATGTCATCCGAGCTTGAGGCTAGAGCATATCTGTACAGGTGGCTGGTTTTCGCAATTATGGCCCTGGGCTATCTGCTCGCGTGCTTTCATCGAGTTTGCCCCTCGGTGGTCGGGCTTGACATCCAGCAGGCGCTGGGGCTTTCCGGCGGTCTGATGGGGCTCATGGCGTCCGCGTACTTCTATAGCTACGCCATTATCCAGTTTCCGGCCGGTCTTCTATCCGATTCTCTGGGTCCCCGCGCGTCCGTGAGTATGTTCCTCGTTCTCGGAGGCATTGGGAGCGTGCTTCTCGGGCTGGCGCTCAACGTGGAAATGGCTATAGCGGGCAGGATCTTGGTGGGTTTGGGCGCGGGTATGGTCTTCACCCCGACGATGAAGATCCTGTCCCACTGGTTTCGATTGCATGAATTCAGCAGAATGAATGCCATATTTCTCGTGGTGGGCGGCCTCGGCGCCCTCACCGGCGCCGAGCCTATGGCCTGGCTCAATGCCTGGCTCGGGTGGCGAGTCTCCTTTGGCATCATCGGTCTGATCACCGCGCTCCTTGGAGCGCTGGTGTGGGGGCTTGTGCGCAACAAACCCGCGGAGATGGGATGGCCCCCTGTCGCGGAGATCGACCGTTTCGGGATGAACTCCACCCCTCGAAGGCAAGCCATCCCGCTCTGGGCAGGGGTGCGACAGGTGCTCTTCAGCGCTCGTGTGTGGCCCAATGCCGGGTGGGCTTTTCTCACCATGGGAACTTTTTTCGGATTCGGCGGCCTCTGGGCCGGTCCGTACCTTATGCAAGTCTATGGGCTCAGCCAGGCCGAGGCAGGCGGCATCTTGAACATGCTTGCGGCGGGGATCATTGTGGGAGCCCCTATACATAGCTTTCTCTCCGAAAAGGTCCTCCATAGCCGGAAGAGGGTACTGTTCCTCTGCTCATGCGCGCTCGTGGTGGTGCTGACGGTTTTCAATCTGTATCCGGCAAGTCTGTCCGTGGCCGGCCTGTATGTTCTCACCTTCGCGTTTGCGGTGTTCGCGCTCGCGCCGGGAGTGATCGGCGTCACGACAACGAAGGAGCTTTTCCCCATCGAAATCACGGGCACTTCCGTGGGAATCGTGAACCTGTTCCCGTTCATGGGCGGAGGCATGATGCAGTTGTTGCTCGGTTGGGTGCTGGAATCGTATCCACGGGCCGGAGGCGCCGCTTATTCCCTGGAAGCGTACAAATCGATGCTGCTGGTGTTGTTGTTGGCGGCATTGCTGAGCATCCCCTGCGCGTTGATCATGAAAGAGACGTTCAAGCGAAATCCCTGACCGACAGCAACCATAGGCGATAGCATAGGAGTCAGTCGATCCTCTAAACCCATGTCCCGCTAGGTGCCGGCGCGGTGGACGCCCCAACTATGCAGCGGATGCATGCCGCGCGGGGCATCTGGCCATGACGGGACCAAAGAATTGTGGTATGGAATTTTACTGAGCAAGTCTCAGCGGGAGTTCTTCGGACGATTAGCATGATTCGTAATGCTCATTACCTTGACGAAAGCAAACGGGAAGCGTGGACGCGGTATCTCCTCGGAGAAATCAGAGAAAAGAGGCTTGTTTCTCTGTATGTTGAGCCCGCTTCGGCCTGTAACCTAGCCTGCCGGTTTTGCGACTTCCATTTCCGCGCTCATGAGGTGGGGTTTGCCAAACGGAAAAGACTCATGTCTATGTCCATGTTCGAAAACGTTGTCCAACAGGTGAGAGAACTGCCGTTCAGGTTCTCAAGCATTCATTTCTACCTTCATGGTGAACCGCTGCTGCACCCCAGACTAGCAGAAATGATTAGCATGGCTCGAAGACTCAACCTGGCGGATTTCTACAAAATTCTCACCAATGGCACTCTGCTTGACCCTTCCCGCTTCGTTCTTCTCGTCGAAAGCGGAGCTACCAGCATTACGGTGAGCCTCGACACCATGGACGGCGAAAGGTACTCCAAGTTCAAAGGGAAGGACTTGCTCCCGCTGGTCATGCAAAACATTGCGTATGCGATCCATGCAACCAAAAACCACAAAGACTTTGAGCTCATCATAAAATGTACGCGGTCACACGACATCTACGGCTTACAACAGGACGAGGTAGAGGAGATCGTTTCCTACTTCTCTGATGCTGCAGCAGAATCCTCAAACATACATGTGGAAATCCGGGACGAATTTAGCTGGGCGGGGTCGGATAGGCAAGACGTAGCTCCCAGGACACGGCCCTGCGAACTACCATTTTACCAACTGGTCATCAGCTGTGAAGGCGTAGTGTCAGCCTGTTGTAATGACATCAATTATGGTCTGGAAATAGGCCGTCTCTCGCCGGGGGGTGATACCCTCAATTCAATTGCCCACGGCGAGAGACTCCAGAGACTGAGACGGCTCGTCTTGGCCCGCGATTTTGATTCCCTCGCCATTTGCAAGTATTGCAGCTTCACAGGCATATCTGATCTCTTTGACCACACCTGTGAGATAGCGGATCTCATCTAATGCGATGGGGGCATACCTAAGAGCCTGTTGCGCAACAGGCTCTTAGGTCGGGCGTGGAGTGATCAGATGTCTCCCCTCAGTCAATCCTGGCGTCATGGCGATAGGGATACCGGTCATTACGGGCATGG
>Ga0194126_10006256_pt1 | contig 17051 bp, 14 predicted proteins | sample TA2KigC150mmetaG_FD_148641 | JGI IMG/M metagenome (GOLD analysis project Ga0194126, IMG submission 148641) | Freshwater microbial communities from Lake Tanganyika, Tanzania - TA2015035 Kigoma Deep Cast 150m | ecosystem: Environmental > Aquatic > Freshwater > Lake | place: Tanzania: Lake... | reverse complement strand
GATCCGAAACGCCAGCCGGATCATCGTTCTGGTCAACGGTGAAATCCGGGAGGAGGGAACCCATGAGTATCTCCTCTCCTGCCAGGGCGAATACTGTCGCCTCTATCAGATGCAGTTCAAGGATACCGACCGGAACAACGGAGAGAAAAACGGAAATCATGACCGTCTCTTTTAAAGCGATCGTACGCGGAAGCTGGGATCAGGGCCGGATTCAAAACGGCTTCCTACCCCTTCGCGCTGTCCTGAAATTCTTTTCCCTCCCCTATCGGGGCGGTGTGGCCGCGAGAAACCGTCTCTATGACCTTGGACTCCTCCCACAGGCGAAACTCCCATGTCCGGTGATCGCTGTGGGAAATATCACCGCAGGCGGCACCGGGAAGACGCCTACGGTGATATCCATCGCCAACCTGTTGCGCGAAAGGGGCCGGCGTCCGGCCGTCCTTAGCCGGGGATACGGCGGCCGAGCCGGAAACCCCGTCAACATCGTCTCAGATGGACAGAAGATGTTGATGGAATGGCGCGAAGCGGGAGACGAGCCCGTCTTGATCGCCGGCGCCATCCCGGGGATCCCCGTGCTGACCGGCGCCAAGCGGTCTTTTACGGGTCGGATCGCCCTGGAGCAATACAACGCAGACGTCCTGATACTGGACGATGCATTCCAGCACCGGCAGATCTTCAGGGATCTCGACATCGTCCTGATCAGCGGGGTACGGCCCTTTGGAAACGGTCTTCTCCTGCCCGGGGGACCACTCCGCGAGCCCAGGGCGTCTCTACGGCGCGCCCATGCGATCATCCGAACGGGAGCGGAGGGAGACCCGATCGAGCCCCTGGAAGAGGCGGCCTCCGGTTTCCCCACATTCCAGGGCATACACCGCCCGAAGGGAATCCTCGATGGACAATCGGGTCGTCTCCTCCCGGCAGGATTGCTTCGGGGAGAGAAGGTATCCGCTTTCGCCGGGATCGGCCGGCCGGAGACCTTCCGTCGGAGCCTGATCGCACTGGGTGCGGAGGTGGTTTCTTTTACGATCTTTCCCGACCACTATCGCTACATCCGCTCCGATCTCGACACTCTCCGGTCTCTCGCCAAGAAAAATGGAGCAGATCGTATCGTCACGACAGAAAAAGACGGAATCCGGCTGACCGATTTCCCCGAATTCCTGACCAAGATCTCTCTCCTCAGGGTCGAGATGGAGATCGCACCCCCCGGGCCGTTTGCAGAGTTGATTTTTTCGCGGCTTGCGTATTAGATAAGAGATTGATCTGCATTCGTGAGGCAAACAGTGACATCCAACCGTCTTGCCGGCATTGTTTTCGTTGCTTTCCGGGGCATCCCCACTTCTCTGCGTAAGGCCTTGTTCATTGGCCTCTTCCGGATTTTTTTTCATCTGTCTTCCCGCCAACGACTGATCGCCGTCTATAACCTGCGGCGCGCCTACCCGGAGAAATCTACGGAGGAGATCCTCCGGATCGCCCGGGGCGTATACCGGAACCTGGGGATCGTAGCAGCGGAATTCTTCGATATTCCCCGCATGACCCCGTCGAACATCGGGAAACTCATCGATGCCGAAGGTTTGGAAAATTGCCGGCAGGCCCTCGCCAAGGGACGGGGTGTTCTTCTGTTCAGCGCCCATTTCGGCAACTGGGAACTGGAGGCCGTGGCGATATCTCTGTTCATCGAGCATCGCGCGGTTGTGATCTACCGCCCGCTCGACAGCCCCCTCCTCGACCGCCTCATCCTTCGCGTCCGGTCGGCGACGGGCAACACCCCCATCCCCAAGGATCGCGCGATGCGTCCGATGCTCAGGAGCCTCCAGCGCAACGAAATACTGGGCATCCTGATCGATCAGAACGTCGCCTGTCACGAGGGGGTCTTTGTAGATTACTTCGGACATCCGGCCTGTACGACAGACGGCCTCGCGCTGCTTGCACTCCACACCGAGGCGCCGGTCCTGCCGGCTTACATGGCGAGGCTCCCGGACGGAAGGTATCGCCTGGTTATCGGCCCGGAAGTGGAGATGATCCGTACAGGAAATCGGGAAGCGGATGTCCTTGCGAATACCCAGAACTTCACAAAAATCATAGAAGCGACGGTACGGCAATACCCAGACCAATGGCTCTGGGTTCACCAACGCTGGAAGACACAGCGATGCCAGGTTCGAAAGAAGGAGTGAAGGTTTTTGAAATGGCGAAATATGGGATAATGGCGCAGCGTGAAGAGGAACTCACGGTGAGGGGGGGAAAAAGGCTGCCCGAAGAGGGGATCGAAAGGGTGCTGATCCGGGGGACAAACTGGATCGGCGATGTCGTCATGACGCTCCCCGCCGTCTCCGCAATTCGCAAAGCTTGGCCCGGAGCTGAGTTGTTTGTCCTTGCAAAGCCCTGGGTCGCGGAGGTCTACCGCCTCTCACCGGACGTGGACGAGGTCATCCTCTTTGAGGAACCGGGCCGTCACGCCGGCATCGTGGGGAAATGGCGCCTTGCCGCGGAGCTCCGTCGACACCGGTTTGATTGCGCCATCCTCCTTCAGAATGCGATCGAAGCGGCGATCCTTGCGCGGCTCGCCGGTATTCCGCTTCGCGCCGGCTACAACACCGACGGGCGGGGGTTCCTCCTTACCCATTCGGTCGGGCGAACACCGGCAATCCTCGGGGTCCATCAGATCGACTACTATCTCGAGATGGTCCGGGCGCTCGGCTGTTTGCCCGCTGGGCGGAGCGTTCATCTTCGCAGCGATCATCTCGGCGTTACGGAGAATCGTTTAAAGGAATGGGGCATCCGGCCCGGACACCCTCTGATCGGTATTGCGCCCGGCGCCGCCTTCGGCCCCGCGAAGAAATGGTTCCCGGAGCGTTTCGCCGCGGTGATCGACCGCCTGATCGATGATACGGGGGCGCAGGCGATCCTCTTCGGAAGCGACAGCGACAGGGAGAGCATTGCCGCGGTGCGGAAAAACGCCCATCACCCCCTGATCGATGTTGCCGGGAGGACAAACCTCGGAGAGGCCATCGCGCTGATCTCCCGTTGCGATCTCTTCATCTCCAACGACACCGGCCTGATGCACATCGCCGGAGCGCTGGGAATCCCCATGGTGGCGATCTTCGGGTCGACAAACCCGAAAACCACGTCGCCCGCGGGGAAAGCCAGCATCGTCATCCACCGGGATGTGACCTGCAGCCCCTGTTTGAAACCGGTCTGTCCGACCGATTTTCGTTGCATGGATCTGATCGGCGTGGACGAAGTCTACAACGCGGCACGGGGGCTCATGAAAGGGTAAAAAAGATGGGGGAGGAAAAGCGGCAGGCGGCGGTCTTCCTTGACCGCGACGGGACGATTAACGAAGAGATAGGGTACCTGGACCGTCCGGAAAAACTGAAGCTGATCCCCGGCGCCGCCGAGGCGATTCACCTGATCAACGCAAGCGGCATGAAGGCTGTCGTAGTGACAAACCAGTCCGGCGTCGCCCGGGGCTTCTTCGACGAAATGGCCGTCGGGACTGTCCACGCCAGACTTCGGGAACTGCTTCTGGCGGAAGGAGGGGTTGTCGATGGGATCTACTTCTGCCCTCACCACCCGACCGAAGGGCGGGGGCGGTATCTGCTGCGTTGCGACTGCCGGAAACCCGCCCCGGGGCTGCTTCTCCAGGCCGCTGCGGAGCTCAACCTTGATCCGACCGGCTCGTATGTGGTAGGGGACACGCTCAAGGATATCGAGGCGGGCAATAGAGTCGGGGCGCGGGGGGTTCTCGTTCGCACAGGTTATGGCGCCGAGTCCGCTGCCCAACTGGAGTCACGTGAAGAGCCCCTGGGGGGGATGAAAGGCAGCGCGGCCGGCTCCGACGAAAAGACCCGCATCGTCGAACCAGTCCATATCGCCGGAGATATCCTCGCCGCCGTGAGATGGCTTCTGAAGGACCGGGAAAAGTGAACATCCTGATCGTTAAACTGAGCGCGATCGGCGACGTCATCCACACCCTGCCGGCGCTCGCCGCTTTAAGACAGCTTTACCCGGATGCCCATATCACCTGGGTCGTCGAGGAGGCCGCCGCCGACCTGCTTGCCGATCAACCCCACCTCGATCGGGTCGTGATCTCCCGTCGCAAAGCCTGGCTGCGGGAACTCAGAGGGGGACGGATCGCGGCGCCCATTAAGGAAATACGCGCATTTCTCCGGGAACTCCGCAGCCGCCCCTACGACCTGGTCATCGATTTTCACGGCCTGCTCAAGAGCGCCGTCATCGTGCTTATCAGCGGGGGAAAGCGAAAGCTCGGCTACGACAGCATGCAGGAGGGGAGCGCTCTTTTCTACAACGAAAAGATCCCCGAGAAGATGGAGAAGCACGCGGTCGACCGCTACCTCGACTTCGTTCGTTATCTGGAAGGGAGCGGAAGCGATATCCGGAGTTTGGCGGAGACGCCGGAATTCACAATCACCGTGGGCGGGGAGCGTCTGGAGCGCACGATAGCCCCCCGGAGTGAACTTTTGAAAGGCGTCGGGGAGGAGGAGAAACGGGGGGAAGGAACCGAATCAGGCGGGGTAAGGAAAGCGGAGCGACGTTACGTGGCTGTCAATCCGGTTGCCTTTTGGGAGACGAAACTCTGGGAGGAGAACAAATTTGCGGAACTCGGCGACAGGATCCGTGAGGAACTGGGAATCGATGTGGTTTTGACGGGAAGCGAGGCAGGTCCGCTCGAGAAGATCAAGACCCGGATGAAAACGGCCGCCGTCAATCTCGGCGGGCAAACGACCCTCCGGGAGCTTGCCTCGCTTTACCGCGACGCTTCCCTTGTCATCACGACCGATTCCGGCCCCATGCACCTGGCGGCAGCGGTAGGTACGCCGGTCGTTGCCCTTTTCGGTCCTACCGATCCCGTCCGGACGGGTCCTTACGGCAGAGGTCACAGGGTCATCCGCCGCGAGATGTCCTGCAGCCCCTGTTTCCGGAAACATTGCAAAGCCCCCCGGTGCATGACGGATATCACCGTGGAGGAAGTTTTTTCGGCCGTCAAGGAAGTCCTGGAGAAAGGAGAAAAAGATGGGAATCAATAAGGAACTTCTGGAAATCTTGGCCTGTCCGAAATGCAAGGGGGAGGTACGACTGACGGCGGCGGAGGATGGTCTCATATGCGAGAAGTGCCGGCTGCTTTACGAGATCCGGGAGGATATTCCAATCATGCTCATCGACGAGGCAAAACCGCTTGAGAAATAGGTGGGACTAAAGAATGCTTGCCGTGTCCCGGTACACATATTCGGGAACAAAGTCCTGCAGTTTTTTCTTGATTGCCGGGGCATCGAAGCGATCTGCCGCCCTGCACAACTCCTTGAGCAGCGCATCCTGAGAAAAAGACGGTTCCTTCGGGGAGGCAATAGTGGCAGCCTGGCTGTCGACGCGAAGGACCATGATCTTTTCGTGCGTGGTCGGAACGATCCCTTCTCCAACGGTGATCAGTTCCTCGTAGAGCTTTTCGCCGTCTCTGAGACCCGTAAAGGTGATCTTTACGTCCCTATCGGGTTCCCGGCCGGACAGGCGGATCAAATCCCTCGCCATGTCCAGAATCTTCACGGGTGTTCCCATTTTTAAGATAAACACCTCCCCGCCCTCCCCCATCGCTCCGGCCTGAAGGATCAGCTGGGCGGCTTCGGAGATGGTCATAAAAAAGCGCCTTACCTCCGGATGGGTGACCGTGACCGGCCCCCCCTGCTCGATCTGGTTCCTGAATACGGGAATGACAGAACCCGACGATCCTATGACGTTGCCGAATCGAACGGCCATGAAGCGGGTCGCTGCGCCCTGCTGACAGGTATGCAGGAGGAGTTCGGTCACCCGTTTGCTTGCCCCCATGACGCTGGTCGGTCGTACGGCTTTGTCGGTAGAAACGAGAACAAATCTTTCCGTCTCGAACCTGCGCGCCATCTCCATGACGACCCGGCTTCCGATGATATTGTTGGACACCGCCTCCCAGGGATTCTTTTCCAGCATCGGGACATGTTTATAGGCAGCCGCATGAAAAACCACCTGGGGCCGATATTTCTGAAAGACGGACGTCATGAGATTGCCGTCCTGAACACGGCCCAGAACCGCATGGCATCGATCCCAGAACAGCTTGTTGCGAAGCTCGATCTCGATGTGAAAAAGGTTGGACTCGTTTGCATCCAGCAGGATCAGGGTTTGCGGTTCAAAACGGACAATCTGGCGGCACAGCTCGGCCCCGATCGACCCTCCGCACCCGGTGACGAGCACGGATTTACCGGTGAGATACCCCGTGATCTCCTTCATGTCGAGCTGCACCGGCGAGCGTCCCAGAAGGTCTTCATAATTGACATCCCGCAAGGCCTTGATGCTGACCCGACCATCGATAATCTCGCCTATTCCCGGCAGGGTCTTGTAGGCAATCTGACAGAATTTGCATGCCTCGACAATCCGGCGCATCTGATCGCCCGTGGCGGAAGGGACGGCAATCAGGATCTCCCTGATCTCTTTGTCTTCGACAATTTTGGCCAGCTCCTTGAGCGAACCCAGGACGGGCACGCCGTGGATCGAACGGCCATGTTTTTTCCGGTCGTCATCGACAAAACCGACGACAGAGTAGGGGAGATGGTCATTTTCGTTGATTTCACGCAATGTTTTCTCTCCGGCGGACCCGGCCCCGACAATGAGAATCCGTTTTCGCTGGGCGGTGGTGATGAATGCGGCCTGTCCATTCCGGTCCAGTCTGAAATACAGCGTCCTTATGAACATTCTCAGACCGCCGGTTAACAGGAAGGTCAACCCGCCGTCCATCACGAAGACCGCCCGGGAATACCCTCCCTCAAACCGGTAAAAGACAAACATGAAGGACAGAATCAGCAGCGTCGCAGTTCCCGAAGCCTGCAGCAGTCTCCAGAAATCACCGGTGCTCGTGTAACGCCACATCCCTCTGTACAGGCCGAACAGGAAGAAGAGGCACAGCTTCAGCGGCAGGACGATGACGATGATCTCCCTGAGCTGTTTGGCAAAGAAGTCATCCAGAGAAAATTCGAAGCGGAAGAGATAAGCGAGGCTGAGAGCCGCGGCGAACAGAAGCGCGTCGCCCAGGAGCATCAGATAAAAATGACCGTTTTTCAACTGCATCCGCGTGGCGAGTCCTGGTTTCATCATTTCTGCGCTTTCTTGAGGCTACAAGAGCCCGGCCTTTTTCGCCGATCGCATGACGATGTAAGAATAGATCGCTTCGATGGCGATAAAAGGGGTAAAAAACAGCAATCGCCTGCTGTCTCCGGGGGCGCTCACCATGAGGACCGCGGCGATCCCCTGCAAAAGGGAAAGACCGTAATGAAATGAAGCGACCGCCGGATGCGTATATCCAAGGCGCTGGAAAAGCTGATATAAATGGGTCCGGTGGGGCTCCGTCACCTTCTGCCCGCTCAGGAGCCTCCGGAAAAAGGTAAAGGCCGTATCGTAAATAAAATGAAACAGCAGCAGGGGCATGACGAAAAAGGAGGTGTGCGAGTGATCATACCGGGCGGCCATAATCGCCAATACGGCAAACGTGAAGCCCAGAAAAGCGCTGCCCACATCCCCCATGAAGATGCGGGCCGTTGGAAAGTTATAGAGCAGAAACCCCAGCGTGCCGGCGATGATCGTGTAGGTAATGATATAGACAAAAATACTGCCTTGCATGAATGTGATCGCACAGAAAAAAAGGCTCGCGATCAGGGCAACGCCGCCCGCCAGACCGTCCAGACCATCCATGAAATTAAAGGCATTGGTCAGGCATAAAATCCACAGAAAAGAGATCGGATATCCCAGCCAGCCGAGCATCACATCTCCCGAGAAGGGAATATTGATCTTGTCGATCACAATGCCGACGGCCAAAACGACGACCACCGCAACGATTTGGGTCAGCAGCTTCATCAGAAACGGCTTGTTCTTCATGTCGTCATAAAAGGAAATGGCGGCGATCAGCAGCGCCGATAGGGCAAACCCGTAAAAAATGACCCGCTTGATCATCGTCGTTTCCGCAACAAGGGCGACGATCACAACACCGATAAAGAAAGTGACCACGATCGCAATGCCGCCGGATTTTGGTATCGGATCGTCATGAGAAGACCGTTCGTTCGGGATATCCAATATCCGGATTCGAGAGATCATCAGACGCGTGATCACCATGGATAGTATGACGAGCGATAGGGCAAATGCGAGATGGGTAAGAAATGCGGACAGGGTCACGGCTGCCCCCCCCTTCCGGAGCGGCGCATCTCCCGAACCGCGTCCTCCCAGCCGGCCTTCAAGTCGAAGGCGGGAGCGAACCCCAGTTCGCTTTGGATAAGCTGACCCTCCACTGCAACATCCTCCAGGTACTTGTCGATGGTCGCCCGGGCGACAGGCGGCTTCAAGCCGATCATTTTCAGCGCGTCTTCGACTACTCCCACAGCGACACGGACCGGCGCGGCCGGTATCGCAAAGCGCGGGGGGGTCCGGCCGAGAGCCCTGCAGATCGCAATGATGATCTCTTCGAGCCGATGGTATCGACCATCGGACACGTTATAGAGCCGCCCCGCCGCCGCCGGATGACCGAGAGCCAGGACCGCCGCCCTTGCGGCATCCTTATCGTAAATTAAGGTTCTCCGGTTCCGTCCTTGGCCGACGGGGAAAAACCAGCCGCGCTCCAGGGCCCTGAAGAGCTGCCGATAGTTTCCCTTAACCCTTGCACCATAGACGGCGGCCAGGCGCAGGACCACTCCGATCGGATTTCCCGCCCGGTCTTTTGCAGCCAGCACCATGTTCTCGGCTTCGAGCTTGGTCCGCGCATAAAAGGTGTCCGGCCTGGGCAACGTCTCCTCGTTGACGACGCGACCCTGGGTGTCGCCATAGACCGAAATGGTGCTGAAGAGCAAGATCCGCCCGACCTTTTCTTTTATGGCCGACTCTACCACGTTTTGTGTGCCGCCGACATTAATTTTCCGGTACAGATCCAGCAGGTGATCCGGGGGGTTCATCAGGTGCAACAGGGCGGCCAGATGAACCACCGATTCGACACCCTGCATGGCCCGCTGCACAGCCGACGGTTCGGTGATATCTCCGCCGAGCGTCTCGACGCCTTCAGGCCAGGCCCCCGCCGGCGGGGGATCGATGGAGAGGGTGCGGATGGAATAACCGGCCGCAAGGAGGGCCCCCACAACGAGCGGCCCAATCGCGCCGGTAGCGCCGGTGACAAGAACGAAGGGGCGACGATTTACCATCACCGCTTCCCTCTCCTGTTATATGGAGATATTTGCGCAACTTGGAAATCATGTCCGGGAAGCATACAGCGAGAGCTTTGGAGACCATGCTCCCTGCGCACGCTGGACATTTTTCGACCCTGCTCCTCCTCGCTTCGCTGCAAAGACGAAACTCGCGCCGAAGCGCTCAAACAATCGTCTTTGCGGGCGCTACGCTGCGGGGGCAGGGGGCCCCGAAAAATCTCCAATGCGTGCTTTCGGGACATGATCTCCAAAACTCCTATCGTTACTCTTATTCTATTCCTCCCTTAGAGGACCGCTCCGCCCGAGCAGGCCGTCGCGCAACCCGGCCAGCATGAAACGGATGTTGCGCATGCGGGGAGAGACCAGCAGCGAAAACAGCAGGAACTTGACGGCCACCCGCGGCACATCCTGGGCTATCCACAGGGCGGGTGTGTGCCGCAGGCGATAGAGCAGCAGGCGATTGCGCATGATGAAGTATAGCCGGACCGGGTCGTGCACCATGATACCGCCCAGGCCAAAGGGCAGCCGAAGACGGCTATGGCCGAGGCGATGGTGCATCGTCGTCGTCGAGACTCCGATCAATGCATAACCCTTGTCCAGGGCGCGAAAACTCCACTCAAGATCCACATTGTCGATGAACAGGCTTTCATCCATCGGACCGATAACGTCGAGCGCGGCCAGGGATATGAGCGATCCCGAACTGATCAGGAAGTCGCATAGCACCAGAGGCTCTTTTCCCGAATCGTATATTTTACGGTTCATCGGAAACCCAATACGAACAAAGGGCGCGAACCGGTCCTCCCTTGCATCATGGAACCGCGGGCCGACCGCGGCGATCTTCCGTCCGGCAAAGGGGGAGATGAAAGCCTGCATCAGGGTATCGACCATCCCCTGCGCCGGTTCGCTGTCCTGATCGAGCAGGAGCACATGCGAAAAACCTCGTTCGCGAGCCCAAGCGATACCGCGATTGAACGCGGCGGCAAGACCCACGTTTCTGGGCTGCTTAAGGACGACGGCCTTGCCGTTTTCGACAGCCGCGCAAAATGCGCCAAACGAGTCGTCGGACGTGGCATTGTCGACAATGACCAATGCATCAACCTGCGGCAGGGTAGCGGTAACGAGCTTTCGAAGCGCCGCCACATCGGGGAAAAACGACACCACGATCGCACAGACCTTATCCCCTGTCCTTAGGCTGTGAGATTGAACATCCTGTGGCGCCATCGCCTCTCAGCCCCCCCGCAGCAGATCGCGCAGCAGCGAGCGTATGCCGGCGCCGTAGCGCCGGTAGCGGCCGCTGGCGGCCTCTCTAAGAATTGACGGCACACGTTTCATACGCGACGTTTCCGTGATATGCATTCGAAACAGGGTGTGTTCGAGCTTGTCCTGAACACGCGCCGGCAGGTTCTTCCCCGCGGCGACCGGCAGCAGTCTCAGACGCTGCCGCAGCGACTCCATGCGCCTGGCGTCGTTACGGAGCAACTCCGCCCTCGACAGCGCAATCTCTCTGACCTTGACATCCAATGTTCGACGACGCATACCCAGTTGGTTGGCGCCGTGTTGCCGATAGTCGATCAGCGGGCGCTCGACCACATCGATCTTGCCGATCGCTGAAGCCACTATGGCAAGCCACTCATCGTGGATCCAGCCATCCCCGATGGGAACCGCAGCGGCGAGCAGATCGTTTCGAAACGCCATCGTGGCGCCGGTGACGATGCATCGCCTCAGAAGCACGTCGAAACCCTGTCCGTCGTGCACACGCTGCAACTCATCGGACCCGAGCTCCAGCGCCTCGAACAGGGAGCATCCGAGGTCGCCGAGAGTTGCATCGACCAGCCTCGCATCGCTGTGCAGCATGAGCAGGCGGGGATCGGCGGCAAAGCGCTCGTGCATCACCGCCAGTTTATCGGTGTGCCAGATGTCGTCCTGGTCGCAGACAAAGATGACGTCCGTCCCGGCACGCTGGAGCGCCGTCTCGAAATTACGGACAAAACCCAGATTGCTCGGGTTACGTTCTGCTTCAACCGTGATCCCTCGACCGCGGGCCTTCTCGGCGAAAATCCGGAGGATTTCCCAGGATCCGTCGGCTGATCCGTCGTCCACCGCGACGATTTTCCCGGGCAGGCGCGACTGGGCCAAGAGGCTGTCAAGCTGCTGCTGCAGGTACCGTTCGCCGTTATAGGCGCACAGAACAATCGAAGTTGTCGGTTCGTGGAGTTCGGCCATCGATAGGAAGCCGCCCGCTGACCTAGAATACCGTCTGCCCCGGTGCGGGCTGGTTGTGCAGGGGCAGGTTGGGATTGTAGAACGGGTCGCCCTCGCGAATGATCCTTTGCCATCGCTTCATAAGACGCCGCGTATCTTCCAGATGGGGATCGATTTCGGGCGACTGTCCACGGCTGGCCGATTCATGATGATAAAGCTCCGCGTAAGGGGTAAACACATTTAAATACCCCTTTTCCTGCACCCGCAGGCAGAAATCCGTGTCTCCGAAACCGACCCTGTAGCTCTCATCAAAACCGTCGATCTGATCGAAGACTTTTCTCTTGACCATCATGCAGGCAGCCGTAACGGCGCTGTAGTTTCTAATGGAGACAAAATGACCCATGTAGCCGATATCCGCCGATTCATGCCATTTGTATATATGGTCGGCCCCTCCGTACAAGCCTATCACCACACCGACATGCTGCAGCTTCCCGTCGGGGTAGAGCAGTTTCGCCCCTACACATCCGACATCTTCCCTTTGGGACTGCTCCAGCATCGCCTCGAGCCATTCGGGGGCGATGATTTCAACGTCGTTGTTCAAGAAAAGCAGATGCTCCCCACAGGCATGTTGCGCCGCATAATTGTTTATCCGTGAAAAATTGAAGTCCTCTTTGAATGTGAACACCCGATAGACGCCGCGGCGCTTCTGCAGGTCATCCAGGTATTCAAACGTATCGGCCTCGCGACTGTGATTATCGACGATAATGATGTCATAATTTTTATACAGCGTCTTTTCCTCGATGCTGCTCAGGCACCGCTTCAGCAGATCTACCCTGTCTTTGGTCGGTATGACGATCGTGATTTTTGGATTTCCGATAATCTCTCGCTTTACCCTGAAAAAATTGAAATGCCCTGTATCACACACCTCTCCCCTGATACCCTCCCGGTCCAGAAAATCCTGTATCGCTTTTCTACTCGAATCCATGACTTCAGACAGGGAAGCCTGCCCCCGTCCTGAACCGCGCTGCTTCGAAAGGTAAAGGACTTTGGGTATGTGGAATACCTTTTTGGTTTCCGAACATATTCTCAGAAAGAGATCATAATACCGGGCGGTATCAAACCCTTTTCTGAACCCGCCGATTTTATTCACGAGACCCGTCCGAAAGAGGGACAAGTGGTTTATATAGCAATGCGACAGCAAGTAATCCATCGAGAAGTCGGGCCTGTAATAGGTGTAGACAGAGGCGCCCGATTCATCCAGCAGGATTTCGTCGCTATAGATAAAATCAGCATCCTGGTTTCTGTTTAATAGATGCACGACCTCGTACAGCGCCGAAAGCGCCAGTTCGTCACCCTGGTCCATAAAGCCGATGAATTCACCTGTTGCCAGCGCTGTTGCTCCGTTGGACAAATCGGAAACGCCGGGATGACCACTCAAGAACCGCACAGCGATTCGCTTATCCCGTTTGTTATCATTTTCCAGGAGCTCGCGCATATTTGATTCAGAAACATTTTCGCCTGCAATGCATAACTCCCAGTTCTCATAGAGCTGTGCCCTGACGGAATCGAGAGATGACCTGAGTTGGCGGGGGTCTATATTCCATACCGGAAGAACGATGCTGATTTTCGGCTGGTATGGAAATGCACGACACTCCTCCCGCAGCTTTTCCAGCCTCAGCTTTTCCCAGTCAAGCGCGGACGGCGCGACATCGGCAGCCGCGGCTTCCATGTGTGTCGGTCCAAACAGGTAGTTCTTCGATACCGCAAGAAGCCTGCCGATTCCTTCGTTTTTAAGAATCCTGCAGGCTTTCGATGTCAGTTCACGCAGCGGCAGGTTGATTTTATTCATGGCAAGAGAGGGACCTTCTTCCAACCGTCGCTCAGCGTGAATTCCCGGGAGGCGAAGCACCAGATGACCAGCTTTTTCTTCTTCCAGTAATTGGCATCCTTTTGCGCCCGCCGCAGAAGGTTCACACGGGCCGGTGTGGCGCCCGAGCCCCGCACGCCGGCCAGATCCACCGGAAAACCCAGCTCAAGAGCCAGTTGATCGGGCAGGCCCGCATCGCGGGACTGCATGTCATCCCCGGCATGAAAAACGAGATTGTGGCTGTCGCCCACCAGGATGACCGGGCTGTTCAGATCCGGAGCGATGGGCTTCAGGGCCTCCACGCTTCCCGAGCCCACCTGGCGGACCGACAGGTTCTCCTGGGGAAGACCTTTTTCATCCATCGCCCTCCATAGATCCCCTGTGATAGTCAGGGATTTCCAGGCCGAGCGATAGGCCGTCTTCCGGATCGCCTTCAACCAGGGACGTCCCTCGATCTCCTCGCGGATCTTCCGGGCGGCAAGGACGGCGCCGTTGCCCGACCAATGGGTATCCTGTCTGCAGAAGAGGGCGCCTTCCCGATGAAAACGGTTGGCCAGAAAGAAGGCGGTCAGGTCAAGAACCCCTATCCCCTCTTTTGCCAAGAGCTGATAGAAGGCCTGCAATTCCGTATCGATTCGCATAGGCGGATTTTCACGGGAAATCGTCAGCAAATCGGAAAGGAAGTCGGGATAGACGACGCTTTTTGGGGGAACCGGAACCAGAAGCAGTTCGATCCCCATCTTTTTGAGCTGCCTGTGAAAATCGACGATCGCGGGCACGGGATCGGCGAATTCGGGCCTGGTCGCCTTGCTGACCTTAGCCGCCGCCTCACCCCAGAAACGCCCCGACGATACGAAGCGAAGCTCAGGACCGAAGAACAGCCATCCCTCCTTGCCCGGAACGGCTATGCTTCCCCGCTGCTCTGCCGATCGGGCCGCCGCGGCGTACTGATCGATCACCTTTCGGACGGATTCCGTCTCGGTTGCAAAGGAGGCTGCTGCGATGACCCACAAGCCGATACCCGACAGGAGTAAAGAAAGTTTTTTTCGTTTCATCTTCGTTTGCACCTATTCAAAAGAGACTCCTCGCCTCATCGTTTCACCGGTTCGCCCCAGCAGGGTTCCGCGAGCTGAAGGGCCGGGTCGTCCAGTTCGCTCCGGTTGATCGCTTCGTACCTCCCGGCCACGTCGGACCAGGCAATCAGACGGAGCGTCACCCTTTCACCCGGCCGGTATGTCGCCGCTTCCGTCAAGACATTGTCCGTCATGCTTTTTATATAGACCATCGCATTCATCCCGTCCAGGGGGCGTCCATCCGCTTCCAGATCCGTCAGATGAATCGCCATCACATGATCCTTATAGGCCACCGTGCCCGGTCTCGGTACGGCGGTAACCGCTTCGATCCTTCCCCGCACAACCTTTTCACCCCCGGGTTGAAGGGACAAATACTTTACCGTCGGGGCCGCCCCCAGTTTGAGATCGATCCGTTTCCAGTTGCCCACTGCCAGTTCCCGGATGGCAAACTGATAGACAACCAGCCGCTTACCCGCCAGGCGATCGCTACCTTTGGCCATTTCTGCGGCGAGAAGCTCCCGTGGGGCGTGGGAGCCGTTATCGTTGCGGGTGATCCGATCGAGCGGCCGCTGGAGGGAATGGCTGATCTGTTCGACAAATCCTCCCCCCTCGCCCCAGCCCATCGCCCCGAGTGAATAGACATTGCTGAAACTGTCGCCGAGAACGAGCACATCCGCCGTCTTTTGCGGTTGCCAGGGCTCGCCTCCTGCAGCGAAGATTCTGCGTATCGAAACCGTCTCACGGGCAAAAACCTGCTGATTCAGCGGCAGCCGCAGCATGACGGCCAGATCGCCGAGCTGGGTAATGACGGCTTCTTCGGCACGGTAGCCCGATGGAGGCAGGTGTGGGAGGTCAACATGTTGCCTGATAAAATCCTTCAGCTTTTCCGCAACCAGTTCCATGGCTTCCGGACGCCAATGGGTATCGGTCGCCAGAAACTGGGGCTTGCCTTTTCTTGCTTTCGCTTCCATGAGGACGGACGCCGGATCGAAGACAAGAACCCCTTCGCGCTCCATTTCAGCTTTGAAGCGTTCGTAGGATGGATTCTGAAGTTCCCTTAACCGCCCATCATAGCGATGGGACAGCTTCTCCGGGTGGATCATCGCCTTGATCGGCGTCGGGACGATGATCAAGGCAATCTGCCTCCGGTCAAGCTGCCGCTTCAGATCGAGGATCGCCGCCCGGGGATCCGGCTCGACGGGTGCGCCCCATTCGCTGACCCCCGTCACGCGCTTCTGCAAATGGACGGGATCGAGAAAGGACGGCCCCGACAGATAATCGACCCCGGGACGGTAAAACAGCCAGGGTTTCTCGCCGCAGTATGCCTTCTCATTGCCGGCGCCGAGCCATACCGTCAGGATATACTGGATCTTCGGACGAATCCATTTCCCGACAACGGACCGATCATCCAGGGCCTCTTCAAATCCTTTCATCTCCTTCAAAAGATGGCGGTTCACCGTAAAAATCCGGGAAACGATGCCCGATGAGCCGGAGTCGCCGGATGCCTTCAGCGCCGCCGGCAGGAGGGAAAAAACATCGTAGACCTGGGGAAGCGGGAAACGCCTTTCCCCCGCCGTATACTCTCTGAATTCCGCGATGTGCTGGACCAGAGGGACCGAAAGAATCACAAAGAGGAAAAAAACCATCAGCCCCCGGGAAAGAGCCGGGCCGATCGAGGTATGCCCCACCTCTCGTCTGGCCATCGCTTCCCGCCGGTCTTGAAGTTCCCAATCGCTCATCGGTGTCCGTTCAAAAGATGAAGTAAATGAATGGGTTATAGGCCTGTGTCATCAGAACCGTCAGGGAAGCCAGCAGCGCCAGGGCGATCGGCGCCACCTTCCACAGGGGAATCGACCGCGTCCAGTCCCAGGTCTGCGGGCACCCCCAGACAATCACCGCCGCCAGACCGAAAGTCCCAAAGTAATAGGGCTGGTACAAAATACCGCCCAGCAGACCGGCGCCGTCGTGAGCGGTCGCCAGGCCGAAGAGCGCGCCGAGATAGGTCAGCGCCGCCGGAAGATCGGGCGTTCTGAAGAAAACCCAGGCGATCAGGACGATAAAAAAGGTCATCGCGATACGCAGCGGATCGGGCATCCGGCGGTAAAAGGCATTCTTCCCCTGGGCGCGCTCGATCACCAGCATCCCGCCGTGGATCCCCCCCCAGATGACGAAATTCCAGGAAGCCCCGTGCCAGAGGCCTCCCAACAGCATCACGACGGCAAGATTGATGTAGGTGCGCCACACCCCTTTCCGGTTGCCCCCGAGGGGGACATAGAGGTAGTCCCGCAGCCAGGTGGAAAGCGAAATGTGCCATCGGCGCCAGAACTCGGTGATGGACTGCGACAGGTAAGGGGAATCGAAGTTTTTCGGAAAGACGAATCCCAGCATCAGCCCCAGACCGATGGCCATGTCGGAATAGGCGCTGAAATCGAAGTAGATCTGGAAGGCATAGGCGCAAAGGCCGTACCAGGCGTCAAGGACACCGCGGGAGCCCGCATCGAAAACCACGTCGGCGATCTTTCCGCAGGGGTTGGCGAGGAGCACCTTCTTCGCCAGGCCGAGGCTGACGAAGGCCACCCCCCGGGCAAATTTTTCCGCCGTATGGGTCCGGTTGGCCATCTGGTCGGCAATCTCGCGGAAGCGGATGATGGGTCCGGCGACGAGCTGGGTGAAAAGGGCGATATAGCA
>Ga0194126_10006253_pt1 | contig 17065 bp, 17 predicted proteins | sample TA2KigC150mmetaG_FD_148641 | JGI IMG/M metagenome (GOLD analysis project Ga0194126, IMG submission 148641) | Freshwater microbial communities from Lake Tanganyika, Tanzania - TA2015035 Kigoma Deep Cast 150m | ecosystem: Environmental > Aquatic > Freshwater > Lake | place: Tanzania: Lake... | reverse complement strand
CCGCATCGATATCCTCGATCAGGGAGATACATCGGGCATCGGAATGATTTCTCGGATCTTTATCGCAGATGCCTTCGATATCGGTCAGGATGATGAGAAGGTCTGCCTCGATCAGGTTGGTGATGAGTGCGGAGAGATTATCATTGTCACCAACCTTGATCTCGTCAACAACGACCGTATCGTTTTCATTGATGATCGGGATGATCCCTAACTCGAGGAGGGCAAGGAGGGTATTACGGGCATTGAGGAACCTCCGGCGATGGCTCAGGTCGTCATGTGTGAGAAGGACCTGGGCGACCATCTGCTGGTAGTGGGAGAAATAGTTCTCGTAGATATGGATCAGCCGGCTCTGGCCTACTGCAGCGGTGGCCTGTTTCTGAGTGATCGATTGGGGTCGGGTTTTATAGCCTAATTTTTCCATGCCGGCTGCAATGGCTCCGGATGAGACCAGGACGATCTCAAAACCCTGGCGTTTCAGTTCCGAAATCTCTTTGGTCAGATGGGAGAAAGCTTCATAATGGAGCCCCTTTTCAACAGAGGCCAGGATGCTTGAGCCCACCTTGACGACGATCCTTCTCGCCTTCTCCAGAACCTTTTTCCGTTTCTCTTTGCTCACCGGTTGCATAGATAATAAAGGTCTCGTCATTGAACAAATATCATTGTGAAAATCTCCCCTTCCCCCTCTTTGCCAAAGAGGGGAATAATTCCTCCCTTTGGCAAAGGGAGGTTAGGAGGGATTTTATAAATTAATGTTACCATTCAATCCAGCATCTGCGAGATGGCCTCGATTAGCCCTTTCACCCCTTCTCCTGTTTTTCCTGAAATTGCGTAGAAGCAATGCCCCATCCCTTCAAACCGTTTCTTCACCTCTGCCACTTTCTTCCGGACAGAAGGAAGATCGATCTTATTCAGCACAACGATCTGAACCTTTTCGCCCAGAGAGGGGTGGTAGGCATTCAATTCGCTGTTCAAGGTGAGGAAATTCTTTAATGGATTTTGTGGCGGCTCCCCCGAGATGTCCAGAAGGTGGATCAGAAGCCTCGTTCTCTCGACATGGCGGAGAAAGGTCAGCCCGAGGCCTGCTCCCTTCGAGGCTCCTTCGATCAGGCCTGGGATATCGGCCACAATAAAGGCCCTGCCCTCTTCTCTTTCCACCACACCTAAATTGGGAGCGAGGGTGGTAAAAGGGTAGTCCCCGATCTTAGGCCTGGCAGAGGATATTTGGGAGAGAAGGGTTGACTTTCCCGCATTGGGAAAACCGATGAGGCCCACATCCGCAAGAAGTTTCAGGTCGAGTCTCAACCATCGCTCCTCGCCCTCTTCTCCCTTTTCTGCATGGCGGGGGGTGCGATGAGTTGAGGTGGCAAACCGCGCATTTCCCCTGCCTCCCCGGCCCCCTGCAGCTGCGATGAATTGTTGTCCATCAAAGAGAAGGTCCTGCAACAGTTCACCGCTCTCATCATCCCGGACAAGCGTGCCTGCCGGGACCCGGATGATGAAATCCTCGCCATTTTTTCCTGTCTGGTTTTTACCTTTACCGTGGGTCCCTTTTCGGGCACGCAACTGCTGGGGGTAGGATAAATCGAGAAGGGTTGAGAGCTGGCCGTCTGCCTGGAGGATCACATCCCCACCTTTGCCGCCATCACCGCCGTCAGGACCTCCCTTGGGAACATAGCGTTCCCTTCGAAAACTGACGCATCCATTTCCGCCATTGCCTGCCATCACCCGGATTCTGACTTGATCCACAAACTTCATTTTTCTTGATCACAGGCTATCGAGGGGCAGGTTTAAAGGCTCTGGGTGTAAACGCTCACCTGTTTCTTATCTCTTCCCCTTTTTTCGTATTTGACGATCCCTTCGATTATGGCAAAAAGGGTGTAATCCTTTCCCATGCCTACATTCTCTCCGGGAAAAATCCGTGTGCCTTTCTGACGGACCAGGATACTGCCTGCGGGAACGGATTGGCCGCTGAACCGCTTCACTCCCAAACGCTGTCCGGCGCTATCCCTGCCGTTGCGGGAACTTCCGCCTGCTTTCTTATGTGCCATAACTTTCTCCTTTGGAGGTTAAAGGTTAGAGGTTTAAGGTAAGAGATTTAAGCCTCCAACCTCTATCCTCAATCCTCTAACTTAAGTTTATTTCGTTTACCTTCAGGTACGTATAGGTCTGGCGATGTCCCTTCATCCTTCGGTAATTCTTCCGCTTTTTCATCTTATAGGTGAGGACCTTCTTCCCCTTGACCTCGCGCACGATCTCGCCTGTGATGGCCGCGTTGCTCAAATTGGGGGTACCCAGGTGGACCTGGCCTTCCCCCGAGATCATTAAGACATCCTTAAGGGTCACTTGATCTCCCACATTGCCGGCCAATTTTTCTACCCGAATGATATCCCCCTTGGCGACTCGATACTCTTTTCCTCCAGTTTTCAATACGGCAAACATCGAAATCCTCCGAAATTATTATCAAAAAATATTAAATGATTTTGCGGTATTTGTCAAATCCCGGAAACTTCTTTTTAAGGAGTAGATCAAGGGAGCAAATCCCCTTTAATTTCCAGGGGCTTGAATCAAGCGGTCCTCATGCTGATCAAGGTTTTGATACATGATAGTTCTGCCAGTTCATCGACGATTTTTCAAATATTGTTCAATCATCCTCTCCATCCAACTGTTTTTAAACATCTTTTCAGCAATCGAGCCCACTTTTTTATGGGTGATTCCAATGCGATGTTGAATGTTGGGACCTGACCCTCCAACTCCTCCCCCTTGACAGAAGATCAAACTTCGATGATGTTGAATTGTTCCTGGTGGAAGCCGGACTTGGCCTTGATCACGATTTTCTTTTTCAATTTCCTCTCCAGCTCCTCCACCCTGGTCCTTTCATCCTCGTAGAGGAGGTCTGCCACATCCGGATGGACTTCGACCACGATGCTATTGCCTCCCAGTTGGGAGGTTGTTCTCTCGATTTCACGGAAGATGTCGTAACAGACTGTGACCTTCGATTTGACATGTCCGGCCCCTTCGCAATATGGGCATGGCTCATCAAGAACTCTCGAGATGTTCTCACGTGTCCGCTTACGGGTCATCTCCACAAGCCCTAATTCCGAGATCTTAAAGATGTTGGTCTTCTGTCGATCCTTCTTGGTGGCCTCCTCCAGGGCCTGATAGACTTTTTCTTTATCTCCCTCTCTCTCCATATCGATAAAATCGATAATGATGATCCCTCCGATATTGCGAACCCTCAACTGGTAGGCGATCTCCTTGGCCGCCTCAAGGTTCGTTTTCAGGATCGTATCAGCCAGATTCCTCTTGCCGACATATCTGCCGGTATTCACATCGATGGCTACCATTGCCTCACTGATATCGATGACGATATAGCCTCCTGATTTGAGCCAGACCTTCCTTCCGAGAATCTTGTCGATCTCCATCTCAATGCGATAGGCATCGAAGATCGGCTCTTTCTCCTCGTAGAGGAGAATCTCATATTTCTGCTTGGGCATATAGGTGTTGATGAAGGAGACGATGCTCTCGTGTTCCTCTTTCGAATCGATGATGATCCGGTTGATCTGAGGGGAGAGGAGGTCGCGAATCATTCGGAGAATCAATGTGAGATCACTGTGGGTGAGGGAGGGCACGGAGGCATTCTCCTTCTTCCTCTGGATGTTGCCCCAGATCTGGAGAAGAAACTCCATATCATTTCGAATCTCCTCGGGCTCTGCTCCTTCACTGGCTGTGCGGATAATCATGCCGCCCGAAGGAGGTTTGACGGACTGGGCGATTTCCCGCAATCTCCTTCGTTCCTTCTCGTCTCTGATCCTCCTCGATACACCCACATGATCCACCGTGGGCATGAAGACGAGGTAGCGGCCCGGAAGTGTGATGTGGGATGTGATCCGGGTGCCCTTAGTGCCGATGGGTTCTTTGGAGACCTGAACCAGCACCTCCTGGCCCTCAAAGAGAAGGTCCTGGATCTGTGACGGAGGATTGATGTAGTTGGTCATCTCCAGGCCTAAAAAACCCATCTCCTCATACTCTTCCATCCCTCCATAAACATCAGCGACATAGAGGAAGGCGGCTTTCTCTAATCCGATGTCCACGAACGCGGCCTGCATGCCCGGCAAAACCTTAACGACCTTCCCTTTATAGATATTTCCGATGATCCCCCGGTCCCGGGTGCGCTCGATGTGGAGCTCTGCAAGGACCCGGTCTTCTAAAAGGGCAACCCTTGTCTCCTGAGGCGTCACATTAATGATGAGTTCGTTGGCCATAAACTCTCCCCAAACATTATAGAATTGGAATACTGGAATAGTGGAATGGTGGAATAATGTGTTTTACAGAAAAGACCAATCCACTAATTATTCATAACTCTTAGATGATAGTCTCGTAAAAAGTCGTCTTTCCCCGACTTGATCGGGGAATCCAGTGTTTTCAAGGGTCTCTGGATGCCGGATCACGTCCGGCATGACGGAAAAAGACATTTATAAACAGACTCTAATTATTCATCACTCTTAGATACCAATATTCCATTTTTCCAATATTCCATTATTCCATCTTAACGATTTTGCATTGGGCAAGCCCTTCTTCCCCCAACTCCAGCAGGGCTCCCAATGCCTCCATAGGCTTTGCTGTCTTTCCGCTAAGGCTCCGAAGAACAAGCTCTAAGACCGGACCGGCCTTTTCACCCGGCTCTTCCGTTTCTTCCTTCACTTCAACCCTCTCAATCAGAGGTAGAAGATCGATCCTCCTCTCCTTCTCCTTCCTCTCCTGGAGGATGAAGAGTTCTCCTTTTTCCATGGCCTTTTTCAGTCTGGATTGGGCCTCTCCTTTTGAGAGGAGATGGTCCAGGAAAATCCGATAGACCGACCGATGCGGAAGAGAGGAAGAGGGCAAGGGAAAAAGGACTTCTCTGACTTCAATGATTTCAATTCCGTCCGGAAGGGTCTGATTGAGCCTCTCCATCAATTCCGTTGATGAGATCCTTCCATCCAATTCGATGTCAACGATCTCTCTCAGGCTCTCCACCCCCACCGGAAGGGCCTTTTCGAAAACGATCCTCGGCATCGGATGAAATCCCTCAGAGTGATGGAGAAGAAGGCCGGCCCTCTTTGCCGACCGGTAGAAGAGATGCGCTAATTCGAGGTGGCTGACGAACCGGATCTCCCCTTTTTTGACAAAAGTCAACCGAAATTTCATCCTGAGACCCTTCCTTCGAATCTCACTCCTATCCGCTTTTTTTAACGAATCCATTTCTACGGGGCGCGCTTCTCTCACAACAATATCTTTTCCGTCACAGAGGCCGCAGCGATGGCAATCCTTCGCTGTGCAGGGAGGACTGACCTCCTCCTTCAAGCCTTTCTGATACTCCTTCCATAAGAAATCGGCTCCGATCCCTGTTTCAATGAAAGACCATGGAAGCGTTTCTTCAAAACCCTTTTTCCGGGTGTAGGAGGTCATCTCCAGCCCTGCCTTCTCAAAGGCATTTTCCCAGAGATCGAAGCGAAACTGGTCACTCCAGCCATCGAACCGGCATCCAAGCCGATGGGCCTCGACCAGACCCCTCGACAGATTCCGGTCTCCCATTGAGAAGACCCCTTCGAGGAGACTGAGATGGGGATCCTGCCATTTGAGACGGAGGTTTTTCTTCTTCAAATTATCCTTTAAAAATTGGAGTTTCTCTTTCATCACTTCGAGAGAGATTTGTGGTTCCCACTGAAAGGGGGTATGAGGTTTTGGCACAAAGGTGGAGACGCTCACACTGATCTGGGGATGAATTCTCTGGCGTTCTCCCTGAGAGGATATCCTTCTGGAAAGGTCGATGATGCCCCTTACATCCTCCTCCTTCTCGGTGGGAAGGCCGATCATAAAGTAGAGTTTGAGATTCTTCCAGCCCATGGAGAAAAGTTCTCTTACCCCTTGAAAGAGGATGGCCTCGTCCAGTTCCTTATTGATCACCTTTCGGAGCCGCTCGGTTGCGGCCTCGGGCGCGATGGTGAATCCTGTCTTTCGGACCCGTTTCACTTCCCCTGCGAGATGGCCGACGATGCTTTCAATTCTTAATGATGGGAAAGAGACCGCCACCCGCTTTGCCTCGAATCGGTCCATCAGATTCGAAAGAAGAGGCTTGATGGAGGAATAGTCTCCTGCGCTGAGAGAGAGCAGGGAGATCTCCTCGTAGCCCGTCCGTTTCAACGAGGCGTTGAGAATCTCCTGAATCCCATCCGGATCTCTCTCCCGATAAGGCCGGTAGATAAACCCTGCCTCGCAGAAACGGCATCCCCGTTTGCAACCCCGGGCGACCTCCACATTGAGGCGGTCATGAATCACCTTCATAAAGGGGACGATGGAACAAGTGGGGAAAGGGGCGCGGTTGAGGTCGGAGATGATCCTCTTCTGGATCTTATGGCCCTGAGAAAGGCTGGGGACATAGACGCCCTTCAACTTCGAAAGCGATTTTAAGAGATCCTCTTTTTTCCCATGAGACTCTTTCCATTGGATCGCCACATCGCAGATCTCAAGCGCCGCCTCTTCGCCATCTCCGATGACAATGGCATCGAAGAAATCAACCACAGGCTCCGGGTTGAAGGCGGTGGGGCCTCCTGCGATGATGAGCGGAAACCGATCGTCCCGATCCTTTGAAAAGAAAGGGATGTTGGAGAGATCGAGCATGTTGAGAACATTGGTGAAACAGAGTTCATACTGAAGGGAGAAGCCAATGATATCGAACTGATTAAGAGGGAGGGATGACTCGAGAGAAGAAAGGGGAATTCTTTTCTCTCTCAGGACCTTCTCCATATCGACCCAGGGAGCAAAGACCCTTTCGCAGGCCACTCCGTTTTTTGAGTTAAGGATGTGATAGAGGATCTGGATGCCGAGGTGGGACATCCCCACTTCATAGACATCCGGAAAGGCGAGGCAGAAATTCAGTCTGACTTCGGAGGGATCTTTTCTGATAGAATTGATCTCCCGGCCTAAATACCTGACCGGTTTTGACACAAGTGGTAGTAACTCTTTCACCGACAACCATCCTTAATTTATCTATTGAGAGCACTAAAAACTAATTTTCGCTCTCTGCATGTCTAATCTATGTAATCGGATCCTAATCCCTGCCTGCCGGCAGGCAGGGGGGTAATCAGAGATTTCTGGCTTTTCCAGAAATCTCCTATTTTAAATATAAAAGGGGAATGATCCCCTCACCCTCCACTTCTTTTATGTGGTTAAAAATACTACAATTTTAACCCACTGTCAATTTTAGCGAGGTCACAGCGTCCCCTCAACTCAATCTCTCACCCATATCCTGGCATTTGAGGGCGAGAGCGCCATTGTCTGGTTTGAAGGGAACTACTCCGAATACGAGGCGGATCGGAAACGTCGCCTCGGAGCTGCGGCGGATCAACCCCACCGGACCAAATACCGACACCTCACGAGAAGGTAAAAAACCAAATTCACCAAATCGTCGAAATTGATCCCAAACCACACCTGTTGACAAATGTAATACGTTTGTTTATCATTTCATTAATCATTGGTGATGGTCCTAAATGAAGACGATAAGTTCCATTAAATGGACGGATGAAAGCATAGAGCATGTGGCAAGACATGCGGCCAGTCCGGAGGAAGTCGAGGAAGTATGTTTCAATGAGGAGGGGACTCCATTTATCAGATCAGGGAGACAAAATTTGCATTATGTTTTCGGGAAAACCTATTCCGGTAGATTTCTTTTTGTTGTCGTCAGATTTATAAGGCAAGGGGAGGTCGGTGTTATTACGGCAAGAGATATGAATCAATGGGAGAAGAGCTATTTTAAGACGAGAGGCAAATAATAATGAAAAAAATACCAAAATTTAAGACGGATGAAGAAGCCGCAAGATTCTGGGAAACCCACAGTTTTCAGGACCATTACAGAGATGTAAAGGAGGCCGGGATAAAATTCGTTAGAAGACCTAAGAAAACCGTTGCATTGAGGCTTGATCCGGACGATATCAAATCGGTGGAAAGGGTTGCCGAACGCAAGGGATTAAGTTATACGTCGCTTCTCAGGATGTGGATTAAAGAACATCTCGAAAAGGAAGAACGGCATACTGCCTAACTATCCCGAAGGAAACTTCGCCAAAAAAATACCTTATTACGATTGCCCTTCTGTCTTACAGGCCCCGATGAATCTTCTAATTCAGTGTAAAGAAAATCATATCGAAACTTTCCTAAAAGACTATACCTACCCCGACGTCGGGAACCGGGACTATGCACAGTCCACCTAACCTACACCTTGCGCGTCAATTCCTCTTCTCTCTCATATCTTTTTGGGGTTGACACTTTCGTTTCTTCATTCATGCGTCCTGACTTTGGTCATAAATTCAGGAAACGTATATATTCCATTTACTTGAATCCAGAAGCCATCACGACCATCAGTGGGATTCTTATAACGCCTCCCCAAACCTATTCTGAGATAAACCTTCTTTTGGCTACGGATATACTCGTTCAGTTCATCAGTATAATCCGGATCTTTCTGCTTTGAAACCGCCAAATTATGAAAACCAAGATCAGTAATCGATAGATAGACGTACTTTCTTCCGTCATTATCCTTGATGTTAAGTCTCAGACTCTTCGGGTCAAATGCGTTTCTCACTATTTCTATTTGGTTGGGCTTTAGCTTGAGTGTAATAATTGATCTGGACGAAGGGTCGTCAGGGGGTATGACCTTTGTGCCTATTGGTACTTTGTCGTCAAACCCTTCATTGATGGAGGGATAAGTCGTCGTCTTTAAGACACTTTCAAATTCATCTGATGTACAAGGTCCTTTAAAAGAGAGACCCTCATAGTTCATATCCTCAGTATGCGGCTTATCTACTCTTTTAGGTCTTGTAAATTTACCTTCTAATATTGCCCCCGGAAGGAGTTTAAGTCGCTTGCATTCCGCCTTCGGAAGGTATGGCAATGGTCTGATACATTGCTCTGATTTCACATCTATCCCTGCTATACAGACGATGTCATCTTTCGCAAACCTCGTTAAATCCGTCACAATGAGATCCATGATAGACCACCTTTTCAAACGAGATGTTCAATTTCTACATTACCCCATTTATTTTTCAAATACTCAGCTACAAGACGCCGGTGGCAATGGTTTGGAAGATGCTCACTGCACAGCAGGCACGTCCGATCCAGTTCGTCCGGACTGACAACGTTTTCGATCCGCCTTTCCTCCATAAGGGCCAGAAACTTTTTTTCGTAGGTATGCCAGTCGCCCTTTTTGTTTTTATATTCAGCAAGGATTTCCTCGCTCGGTGCCAATAGAGACATATGGATATAATCAATGTTTCCTATTGCCTGCAAGAAATATTTAAGGTCATCCTTCTTTGCAAAGCCTGCAAGTTGTGAGCTGTTGTTCAATCGCGCGTCGACGATTTTTCTGACGCCGGCTTTGATCAACTTACCGAAGAACTCCTCCGCAGAGGTCTTGGTGAAACCGATCGTATAAATCTTAATACCATTCATGTTCTTCTCTCACCGTTTCCGCCAGTTGTTCATCCTGTTCCCGTTCAGCCTTCTCAACATAAGCCATCCGGTCACCCTGAACCTCGTATGCGCGCTCGATCAACGCGTTCGGATCTGTATCCTTGAACAAATCGGGGTAAAGCTTTAATTGCGCAATTAATCGCTTTTCCAAGTCTGCTTGTGTCTCCGTGGTGTTATGATTAATAATGTGCCGAATGTCGATTAAAGAATCGCGGAGATTCCTGCATATCAAGATTGACCGATGGCATGCCATCGGATCTTTTTCGGCGCACATCAGGGCAAGGACGTAATCTTTCTGCATGCCGAGCCTGATGCGCTCTAATCCATTCTTAAACAAGGTCGATTCGGCTATCATCTGATAGAGCGCCTTCCCGTTGATGTAACACGACGGATCCTTCGGCCTCGCCCCCAATTCCTCACCAAGAAAAACATACTTAATGTCATGAGATTTCAACTCCTTCTTGAGAAGTTCGCGATTGAATTGCGGATTCCGGCTGCTGTAAGGCACCGACCGCACATCGCACAGCACCGTTATCTTGTAGTGTTCGAGAAGGGCGATTAAATTATCGATTGATCGGCCGGAATAGCCGATTGTGAAAAGTTTTTTGTTCATAACACTATAACTCATGCGAAGTCTTCCTGGAGCCGTACCCTTTCTGCGCACTGCGTCCGATAATAAGATTCAAGGCACAACTCCTGTGGAGTTGATCTAGCGGCTCTGGGATGGGTTAACTATATGAAAAAGGGAGTAGTATGTCAAGGAAGCACGGCAGTCTCTTCATACGTTTGAAAGCCAATAAAGGAAAAAACTTTATCAGCGGCCTGGAATATCAAATGATTGGGGATCGGCAGGATGGTGAAGTTCAACCTTTCAATGTTTGCAAGAACCTCCAATTTCTTCTGGTCGCCAAATTCCTTTTTTGTCGAATAGATGATCTCACCAAGATGAATAGCGTTGATATATTTGGTGACACCGGTTTTTCTTATTTCCTGAAGGAGATGGACAACCTTTTCATACCCCTTCTCTTTTTGGAAGAATTTCAGAAGGGCGTGGCTGCCGAAAATATAAGGCCTTTTCTCCATTATTTGAACTCGCCCTTCCGTTCTTTCAGGAGCTTTTCAGCAAGAGAGGGTTTGGGGGGCAAGAGACCACAGGCTGCCTTCACAGGATCTTCAACAGGGGGGATCAGGTAGATGATCCCTGCGTACTCCATCACCTGTAACTCCGTACCGGGTTCGATATGGTATCTCTTTCTCATCTCGGCAGGGATGACGATCTGGCCTTTCGATAAAGTTTTAACAGTAGCCATATAATTCTAACCTTTCCATAAAAAGTTAAACAACCTATAGAAAACGTATAACTTCTAAATTATTTTGACAGTCAAGATCATTCTTTGGGTCTTTTCCTGCCCCCAAATGGCATTTCCTCTTTTTTAACTTCCGGTCAGCAGAGAGAATGTTTTCCGATTCCTACTTGCGTTCCAAGAGGAACATCGGCCTATAACCTGACAGTCGGAAATATGGTCTGGTGAAATTTGCCGTTCCCTGGGAAGATTAAGGAAATGTCTTACTTTATGACGCCAACGCAATTGAACTCTCGTCGATATAAACCACTAACCCAGGTTGTATGGTTTCCGGTTTAGGCAGAGCAGTGCGTCAAAAAAGTGGCGAGAAGATGGAGAGTCCGGAGCATCAATCTTCACACATAAATGTCAATGACCCGGGATGCACTTTCTTCGCATAAGGTCTGAAATCGCTCGGCTTCTCTATAGGCAGCTATCCCTTTCTCCTGTTGATAACCCGAATCACGGGAAGGGATTGACCATAAGGAGCTAAGATCGATGATATTAAAAAATCCCCTGCGCGAGGTGCGGCTTATGGTTGACTCCAGGTATCTCCTTGGATCGATGCCGGAGGGTCGAAGGAGTGACCGGTCAGGGATGGAGGAACCAATCTCTCCGTTCCGGAAACCGTATGACGCTGGAGTTGAAGCGCTCCCATGAAGGATAGGTAAGAATCTCATGCTGCCGGCATCTTCTTTCTATGGAGTCGAAGGTAAACCCCTAATAGGGCATCCCCTATTTCGTTGGCTTTTTCCCTGATTCCACATGAGTTAGAGAAAAGGGAGGTCAGGGAGTCGGTGAGTTCGATCAGATTCTCTCTTGAACGTCTTGAGTTTTCTATTAGTTCTTTTTCTCTCTCCCGACAGTCCTTAATGAGGTCCTTTAACCGTTCTCTTTCCTCTTTGCTCCACTCTGCCACAACTTCGTCTACTGTCTTCATAAAAGGAAGAATACCGCAAAATCCGTGCCTATTCCCTATACCTTAAGAAACTATATCAAATTGCTTTTCTCTTCAATGAGTTAGATATTCTTGAAACTCTTAAGCCACAAATCAACCATCCAAAAAAGTGAAGCGGTTTGCCGTTTTGTGGAAAATCTTTTCCATTTTTGGGTGAAATATTTTTCCAGGCTTCGGCAGATTTCGCTTGCCGTAGAATAACGCGCCGGTTCTTAGGGACCATGTCCGTGGAACTTCATTTTTCCAAAACGAATATCAGAACCAAAGAGAATCCTCTCGTAGGAAAAGTGGATGCTTCTGTTTTTTTTGCCACGAGCAGCACTCTCGCAAGATGAGAAGCAAAGAAGGCTTATCTATACTCATCACAGAATTTGATGAGCCGGGATCGGATAAGAAATAGGATATGAGTTTCTTAAAAGGGGTGATGTCGATTGGGATTACTTTTCGTCTGATTTTGCTCTTGCTTGCAGGCGTAGTTCTCTGTCTGAGAGGGACGGAATCAGTTCCAGATAGCGTCCCAACCCTATGGTGCTGAATTCATCAGAAATCATCGAGCCGAGGGTATGAATCACAAAACCTTCTTTGTCCGGCAGAGGGGATTGAATGATGAGTTTTTCGTTTCTGATAAAGCTTCGGTCCACAATGGCATAGGCTAAATCCACGATGGCGGAAATAGAGAAACTCTCGTCATGTAACGAAAAGGGATGTGGAGAAATGATTTCCTTCAGAAACTCAGGCAATTCGAATTGTCGGATGATTTCAACTCCCAAGTAAGGATGGTAGGCTTCGATAAACCGTTCTTCCAACGGTTGCTTGCTGTGGAAGGTTTGATAAATATAAATGACGATTCTCCCTACATCGAAGAATAACCCACCTAATTCTGCTTTTTGTACCTCCTCGCTTCTAAAACCTAATTTTTGTCCCAGGATTCTCGCCAGGATCGAGGTAGCAAAACTCCGTGCAGCGAAGATCTCTGCACCCTTACCGGGAACCAAAGAAAACAGAGAGGAGGCGATGATGAAAGTTTTGGTATAGACCATACCCAGCCGTAAGACAACCTCATGGAATGTTGAAATTTCTCCTTTACGCAATTTCCCGTAGTAGACAGAATTTGCCATGCCAAATAAACGGGTCAACATTTCTTGGCTTAGCTTTTCTTTAAGAAGTTCGATCTGATCAGGGGTGGTCTCGTTGCCGTCAAGAACTTCTAAGCACTTGAGATCGACTCCCCAATGGAACTCTTTTAATACCTTCTCTTCAATATCTTTAAAGAGATCCGAATCTTTTTGATTTTCGATGATTACGTCTTCCCCGACCATTTCCATTCCTCCTTCTCCACCTATTGGAAGAACTCTCCCAACTTGGCACCAAAGGGTACTAAAATGGATGTCTCCGTTTTGATAAGAACCTACCAGAATTTTTGCAAAGTAGTCAAGAAGAGTTTAAGGATGATTAGTTATCATATTTTGAGGGTTAGGGCAGAAAGGACGAAGGGTGTGTTTTTTTATCAAACCAGCGTAGGTGTTTTCAAATAAGGGGGCGCTACTATTTGTTGCAGGAAGTTTCAAACAACTTAAGTCAATCCAACGAGCCTTTAGATTCTTAGAAAGTATCCAATCCTTCTTCTCATTCCCGATCGGCAGAGAAAGAATTTTTTTCCACTCCCTAAGATTTAATGGTTTTTCTGCATAATCTAAATCAACGAAAGGCTATCGGCGATGGCAAGGCCGGTCTGTGTGGGATAGAGAAAGCCATCCCGGATGGAGATGAATCCTTCTTCTTCTAATTTTGCCAATAGTTCTTTTTTTTCGGTGAAGAGATCGTAAGCATACTGATTCTTGAAGTCCTCGAGGTACACTCCCCTTTTCGTCCGAAGGCTGAGGTAGATCGCTTCCAACCGGAGCTGTTCCAACGTAAGGGCCTCTGTCCCTTGGATAGGAAAATTTCCTCTGTTAATGGTCACAAGGTATTCATCAAGGGAGCGATGGTTCCACCAGCGTTGATTTCCATGGAAGGAATGGGCTGAAGGACCAAGGCCGAGAAAAGGGGAATGATCCCAATATTTTTGGTTGTGTTTTGAGGCATGCTCCATTCCTCTTGCAAAGTTCGACACCTCATAATGGATATAGCCGGCCTCTTCCAGGAATTCGGATGTCTTCATAAAAAATTCATACTGCAATTCTTCTCCGGGGGCGGAAAATTCTCCTGCCTGCCACCTTCTTCCCAATGGCGTTTTAGGTTCAAGCGTTAATTGATAACAGGAGAGATGCTCCGGTGAAAAAGCAATACCCTGTTTCAAAGTATTGAGCCACACCCCAATCCCCTGCCCCGGGACACCGTAAATCAAATCGAGTCCTATATTTTCGAATCCTGCTTTTCTCGGGGCCTCAACGGCTGAAATCGCCTCCTTAACGGAGTGCCTTCTTCCCAGAAAGCCAAGCGCCTTTTCATCAAAGGATTGGACTCCGATATTGATTCGATTGATGCCAATCTCTCGCACCGATTCAAGGAAGGATTGATTGAGGTCAGCGGGGTTAGCCTCGATGGTTATTTCTGCATCCGAGATCAGATCAAAATTTTTCCGTACTTTTGTAAGGATGTTTTCTAACTGTTCGGGGCTGAGAAGAGAGGGGGTTCCGCCGCCGATGTAGACTGTGTCGATAGGATTGAATTGGTGACGATACATCTCCATCTCTTTTGAGAGGCCATTTAAAAAATCAGGGGCAGCAGAGATGGAGGTTGACGAATAGAAATCACAATAGGGACATTTGCTCAGGCAAAAAGGAATGTGGATGTAAAGACCAGATGTTTTTAGTGGATCCATCGAGTTTGGGCCTGCCTAACCCAGTATAGTCTTAAATCCAAGCACGTGTTGAGAGTTTGGAAAATTCGAAACTCGAATATCGAAATCCGAAACAAATCTGAATTTTCAAAATTCAAAACTTTTAAACTGTCTTGTTTAGAACATTTGATATTTGGTCATTTGAAATTGTTTCGAATTGGTCCTGCTGGACGCTTCGCCCGGATTTCGTGCTTCGGATTTAAATCAACTATCTGTGTCCGATTTTAAAACCGCAAGAAAAGCGCTCTGGGGGATGGAGACCGACCCGATCGTCTTCATCCTCTTTTTTCCTTTCTTCTGCTTCTCGAGAAGCTTTCGCTTCCGGGTGATATCGCCGCCGTAGCACTTTGCGGTCACATCCTTACGAAAGGGAGAGATCGTCGTACGGGCGATGATCTCTCCCCCGATCGCTCCTTGAATCGCTATCTTAAACATCTGCCGGGGAATCTCTTCCTTCAACCTTTCACAGGCTCTGAGGGCCCGGGGACGGGCCTGATCGCGGTGGGCAATTTGCGACAGGGCGTCCACTTTTTCGCCATTGACCAGGATGTCCACCAGGACCAGGGTGCTTTCTCTGTAATCAATGACTTCGTAATCAAAAGACCCATATCCCTGGGTGATGGATTTGAAACGATCATAAAAATCATAAATTACTTCAGCCAGGGGCATCTCATAAGTCAATTCAATGCGGCCTGGCCCCAGGTAACCAAGCTTTGAGTTTTCCCCTCGCTTCTCCATGCAGAGTTTCATCACGGAGCCGAGATATCTCTCCGGAAAAAGCAGCATGGCGCGAATATAGGGCTCTTCTCCTTTTTCAATAGAAAGGGGATTCGGGTAGTGAGCAGGATTATCAACGAACATGACGCTTCCGTCCTTCAATGTAAACCGGTAACGGACGCTCGGAACGGAGAGGATGATGGAGAGATCGTATTCCCGTTCCACCCTTTCCTGGACGATTTCGAGATGAAGAAGGCCTAAAAACCCGCACCGGAATCCCTGTCCCAGGGCGATGGATGAATCTTTCTGATAGACGAAGGCCGCATCATTCAACAAATATTTTTCAAGGGCAACAGCCAGGTCTTCATAGTCTTCCGGAGCGATGGGATAGATCGAAGAGAAGACCACGGGTTTGAATTCCTTAAAGCCGGGGAGGGGCTTGTCGCAGGGCCGTTCATCGAGCGTGATCGTATCGCCGATGTGGACATCCGAAACTGTCTTGACGCCTGCGAAGATGTAACCCACCTCTCCTGCGGAGATTCGGTCCCGTTTTTCTCTGGCAAGCAGGAATCGTCCCACCTCCTCGACCTTATAAGCCTCCTGATTGAACATCAAACGAATAAAATCTCCAGGCTTCACGGTTCCATCAAAGACGCGGCAGTGGATAACTGTTCCACGGAAAGGATCATACTGGGCATCGAAGATCAAAGCCGCAAGCGGCCCTTCGGGGTTGCCTTTCGGAGGAGGAATTCTCTTGACAATGGCTTCCAGTATCTCTTCGATTCCTATTCCTTCCTTGGCCGAACATTTTAGAGCGCTGAAAGCGTCCAGTCCCAACTCCGAGTCGATCTGCTCGATCACCCGGTCCACATCCGCCGTGGGAAGATCGATCTTATTGATGACCGGAATGATCTCCAGGTTATTTTCCATGGCCAGATAGAGATTGGCAATCGTCTGAGCCTGCACGCCCTGGGCCGCATCAATCAGAAGAAGGACGCCTTCGCAAGAGGCCAGGGAGCGGGAAACCTCATAAGAAAAATCGACATGACCCGGCGTGTCGATTAGATTGAGGACATACTCCTCCCCGTCTTCCGCATGATAGGGAAGGGCTATGGCCTGGCTCTTGATGGTGATCCCGCGCTCACGCTCAATGTCCATATTGTCGAGGATCTGGTCTTTGAAGTTTCGTTCATTGACCATACCGGTAATTTGAATGAGGCGATCTGCCAGGGTTGATTTCCCATGATCGATGTGTGCGATGATGCTGAAATTTCGTATATTTTTCATGGATTTGTTTTAGAAATCTTGAGTCTTTCTCAAAGCGGTATTTAAGGAATAGAGGAACCTCTCAGAGACGTCAATAATTATTATAACCTATTTTTAACGATTTTCCCTTCCTGCCATTCAACAGAGCCTATCCTGAGCGTAGCGAAGGAAGTGATGGGGGCGAAGCAATGTGGAAGTCTAACAATTCCTATAGAAGTTGAAAGTAGATTTGACCAAAAAAGGAAAATAGGAAGGTGTTCCTTATTTCCCCTCCGAACTACTGTCAAGGGAATTTTTTATAAATGAGTTCCAGGAGAAAAATGAGGGTCAGGCAATCGTAATAAAGTATTTTTTCTTTTCTTGATTTAGTCTTCCTCAAATTCTCGGTCACTTCCCTGAAAAGTAGGTCTTTACAAAGTCAGCCTTCGACCCCGATCT
>Ga0194126_10006233_pt1 | contig 17098 bp, 13 predicted proteins | sample TA2KigC150mmetaG_FD_148641 | JGI IMG/M metagenome (GOLD analysis project Ga0194126, IMG submission 148641) | Freshwater microbial communities from Lake Tanganyika, Tanzania - TA2015035 Kigoma Deep Cast 150m | ecosystem: Environmental > Aquatic > Freshwater > Lake | place: Tanzania: Lake... | reverse complement strand
GATGGCTTTCTCTTTGTCGCGCCCGGCGACCGGATCTCCGGTGGCGCTCCGCCAGGTGCCCTCACCGACGTAAGGAAGACCAGCCGAGACGCCAATCTGATTGGTCACACCCATGGATGGAGCGCTGAGACTGGCCGCAATACGATTGGTATTCCACATGTCGTTGTCACCGAGGACACCCTGCCGCTGGCGGTCGCTGAACAACCCTCCGGCGCCCGCGTTGGTATTGCCCATGAGAACCTGCGTGAGGTTCAGATGGCTCACCAATTTGTCGAGATTCACGAAATCAACGATGCGTGGAACATCGCCCTCATGATCGATGAGCATGTATTGCACGCGGTTGGTCACATGCAAAATCCATTGCGGCACGCGTGCGCCTGTTTCAAAAACGTTGTTGGTCGTGAATATCCCGAACCCGGTCAAATAACCCTGATTCGGCAGGAAAGTAATCGTCTCATTGACGGGAACGATGAACGAAGCCGGGCTTGGATAGCCGGCCCAAAGGTTGGTTGTGATCACCTTATTGGTCACAAAGTTGACGAACGGATTGGTTCTGATGCCGAACTCACCGATGGAATGAAGGGCCATTGAACTTTGGATCGTAGCGCGCAGTTCCATATTCCTTTGGCTCCGGAAAGCTTGCGTATAGGAATTCCAAGCTTCCAATCCCAGACGGTTGGTGATGCTCAAGACGTGCATCTGGTTTGTTTGACTGGGCAAGGAATTGAGAGCCGATTTCCGCAACTCCAGTTTGCGGCTCACTTGGGCGACAGTCTGAAGAGTAAACTCGTTGAAATTTGGATAGCCCTTCTTCGCGCCAACCACCCACGGGATGTCTGTGAGGGCAATGTCTGGTCTGATGCCGGCAGGCGTCCCATCAGTCAGAAATCTTTCCGCTGTTTCCCATCGCAGCGCAGCAGCATTCGTAGCGACTGCCGCATTATTAACTTCGACGTATCCCGCAATGAAAACATTAGTCGTTGTCTTGCCAATCAGTGGACGCAGGACCGTAGGATAATCGCGCCTCACATTGACATTAGCTGTGAGCCGTGGAGTCTTAGCATCGTAAAGATTGGCGGCCATTTGCAGTTTCTGGTGAACCGCCGACGAGTACTCGTTGTTCGTCACGTAATTGGGCAGCCGTTGACCCGGCCGGCTCGGATCGAAACCGGGATGAAACACTTGAATGTTGGTCAGGCAAAAGTTGTCCCGCACACCGGTTGTCCCCATGACGAAATGCGTGACAGGGCCTCGCGGCAAATCTAGGTAGTCCGGGGACAACAATGTGACGTTCTCCATGATTTGACCGTAAGGACCGATGGCGAGGTTATTGGTCACGTCGCTGCGCCGCAAACTTGCCCGCAAAAGCCGGTCTGCGGTTTGGTTGAAGAAATCATTTGTTACACTGAGCGTTTCCCACGGAATGAAGTTGGTCTGGCCTCCGGCAATATCGTTTCGATAATTCAGGTGCAGTTTGTTCGTGGTGTAGAGGCGGAAATCGGCCTGGTGCAGCCTGCTGGATTCGGCGGGCTGCGAATCGGTTCCGAACTGAGCGAGCATGCGATAGACCGTGTACCGATCGTAGGATGAAAGGGAGTTGGTCGTTCGAGATGCTAGACGCGCCACAAACCGCGGTGATGTTTGATTGGTGTCAAAGATCTCCTGCATGTCGTAGTAGCCTTCTGGGTTCGGACTTCCGGGCCACGCCTTGGCCGGGTTATCCAGAGGAATGAGGCCATCGGAATAATAATCGATTGCGGAAGCCCGGAAGGCGCTGGCGGCCGACGGCCCAAACACGTTCTGCGCCGGAGGCAACTCATACTGGCGCGCCGGCTTGAACGCATCGTAGTAGCGATGGAAGAGAAACGCGCGAGCATCATCGAAGGAATCCCCAACGCTCGCGACAAAGGCGCCAGGCCGATAAACATAACTCCTCCAAACGTTCGTATTCAAATCGTGAAACCCGCCTGCGAGGTTGATCTCCCAAGAGCCGATGCCTTGATTGCGGCTGTAGTTGTTGGCCTGAAGATTAGGATCGTTGCCTTTGACGTTATTATGAATGAAATTCAGATCGAGGCTTTTCCCGGCGGGCAGGACGATAAAAGCATAGCGCCCCACGAATCGGTTACTTTCGGAATGAGGCCGATCCGGTCGTTCGAGCACGCCAATCCATTCGGGATCACCGATGAAATTTTGGAACATCGCGCTTCGAACGGAAGTGGTTTCCACTCCGTTGGTCCCAACATATCGTCCGGGCGCGCTTCCCATCACCGGTTGCCAGCCGTTGGGTTCGAAACGCCTATTTCGGTTGAAATCGAGGTAAAATCGAAAATTGTGCGGCACTCTATTTCTGTCGAAGAAGACCGGATCACGTTCCGCGCTGGGGTTGGCAATAGGGATGAAAACGGGTGGGCGCGGATCGTATTGAAGATTGGCAATGTTCTGAAGGATATCTTCCTCATCTGATAAATACTGGCCATTGAACAGTGTGTAACTGACGTTCATTGGTGATGCGATACCAGAACGGAATCCCGCGGGACTGAAATAATTGGTCGAGACAATCATCTCGTAACTGAACGCATTGGTTGTGGCCAGCATGCGGGCGGCAATCTCAGCTTGAGCCCTAGCGAGGGCGGCTTCTGCCATTAACCCCGCGTCAGTCTGGTTCTGAGTAACCGTTACGGAAGCCTTGTCACGGCGGCTGACGGCCAAAAAGACAACGGCCATTATGGTCACCACCGACAACATGAGCAAGGTGATGACTAGGGCGACGCCGCGTTGCGAGTGACGATTCATGGCGATGCGGTTCGGATGGGGATGCGCTTCCGAAACAAATGGACCTTCGACGCCCGTTTTTCGAGAAACTTCCGCGCGACGGATGGCGGACCAACGCGCATCGATTCATATTGGGCCAACGCATCGGGTTCAATAACGGCCAGTTCGAGATCGACGTAGGCGGGAAGAGCGTTGCCCAAAAAGAGCAGTTTTGTTTGCGCAACAGGGTCCTGCCGGAGGACAACGTTGGCGCTTTGCCAATCACCATTGCGGAGATTGCTCCATGGCAACTGCTGCAACCTGATGTTTTGGCGCAGAATGTTGTAGGTGGGATAAAAATTGGTTGTCTCAAATCCCATTCTCCGGCCTTCCGGATCGAACGCCGCCAAACGCAAGTGAACAATGCCGTCGGCCACGCGATGGAAGTTAGTTGATATCGTGCGCGTCACGCGGTTGGTCATCTCCAATGTCATGAACTCGCGGCTCAGATTGGTCGAGGTAAGCCGGTGGACATTGGTCGAAATAGAAAAGCGGTAGAGTGTTCCGATGCCGTCGTCGGCGCCGATCACGCGGTAGCCGGTTCCAACCCAGCGATTCGTCATCGAGCTAAGAAAGAAGAATTCCTGGAGCACATTCGTGCGCAGGATTCTCGTCTCATCCAAGTCGGTCTGAACCAGAGGAGGAGACGGAATTAATCCTGCGTATAAATTCGTCCCGGCGGACAAGCGTGAAGCGCTTAGTTGCTCCAACTCGCGCGAAATCATTTCCAAGGCCGCCCGTCCGGATTCGAGGACATCCACTTGCGTGATATTGCCGCGCAGAGCTTTTTGGGTGTGATTGAACACTTGGTAAAGCGCATACACGATCACGATCATGATCGAGACCGCCACGAGCAATTCCAGGAGCGAAAAGCCGGCCTCGCCTCGCCAACTCTTATAACAGCGGGATTTGTTTTGTCGCGCAGCCTTGGAGTCTGCCCTATCGCCGATTTGCAATCGGCAGACTGTTCGCCAGTTCTCGCCCTGTCTGGATTGGCCGGAGGTCGAGGTTGGAAATCTTCCAAGCAGCGCTAATTGGGCTGGAGCCTGCGTCACCGCACTCCAATACCCGTCGGATTTCGGATGCTCCGGTTTTTTGTGAATGCGCGTTTTCATTGGAGCACGGTCGTGAAGCTGTTCGTCAGCGAAAACGTATTTGGTTCGAAAAAGTACAGGTAGTTTGGGCTGTTTACTGGGCCGAAACCCCGCAATTCACCGCTGACCAGCGTGCGAAAGGTCTTTCGCCCGCGGCCGGTTTCCCAAGTCGTTCCTCGCTGATACAACGGCCAGCGAAGCGTGAGGCGAATCTCGTAAAGGTTCCTGAAAAGGCTGAGGGAATGGCGCAGATCATCGATTGAACTCGCAGCGTTTGCGCCTGAAGGCCGGGCCGTAAACGGCAGAACCTCGGAAACAAGATGATAACGAAAGGCCAGTTCCTCGCTCTGTTTTCCTTTTTCGCTGGCGACTCCGCTAATGGCCCGAACCCGGGCCGTTACAGAGTTCGACCGAGAAGCGCCGTTTGGCAATACTTCAATCTTCGGTGTGCTTAGCAATCCGACGATGTGCAGACCATTGGTCAAACGATTGGGAACGGACGCGGTCGTATTCGTGAACGTTACTGTCGAAGCCGTTCCATACTTGATCGTAATCGACTCGACGAAATTCGTTAACTCATCTATTCCTTTGGACCCGCTGCGGAGCGCTTCCAAAATAAATATTCCGTCCTGGTTGACAATCGTCTCTTCGAGATTTTCCTTTTGGACTTTGAGGCCTGTCGGGAGAACGCCGATGATCGCGACCAAAGCAAACGCAATGATGGCGAGCGAAAGCGCGATTTCCACCATTGTGAACCCGGAGGCAGGGACGGCGCGTTGCGCCGTCCGCGCGCGAGCTGGGTTCGAGCGCGGCGCAACGATATGCGCCGGCGCCAGCAGTGCGCGGACGGTGCAGCGCGTGGTCCCTGCCTTAGTTTGTATCGGCGTCTTCATCATTGCAGCGCTGGCAACTCAACCTTCGCGCGGCCGGTCAGCCAATCGACCCGCACGTATTGAAGGTTGTTGGTCGTATTGCCGGGAGGAATCAATTGCACGTCTGGTTCGCCTCGCACGTAATTACCGCGGTTATCCTTCGGGAAAAAGATGCTGCCTTTCCCCAAAGGGAGGAGTTCTTCGCGTTGCGAGAGAAGTTGTCCCTGGGAATTAAAGCCGATATACGGAAGCAGAAACGGTTTGCTCCTGGCATTGGGAAATGGGAAAGCATTGGTCGCGAAGGCGCGCGCGTAACCGTTTGGATTGTTGCTCAACCGCGCATCGTATTTATAAGGCGGGATGAGCATCCCTTCGGGCAGTGTTTTCCAATCTGTCAAATAACGCGGCGTGGCTTGCCCAGGTTGATCTCCAACTGTCCGCGCGCTAATGAGCGCGTAGGAGGTGTATTGGCCGCTCACCAAATTAGTGAGCGAGCGCAACTCTTGGAGATTGGGGTTGTTCTTTTCCGAATCGATCTTTTGGAAGATGGTCGGCGGAACGAAAACCATGTAAACGGTCGTGCGGTCACTGATCGCTCGAAGGCGTGCGAAAGCGAGGTCGTCGAGAATCTGTCTATTGGCGGCCGCGGTCAAGTTGGCTTGACCAATTCCTTTCATCGCCGGCAAGCCGATTGACGCCAAGATGCCAATGATGACGATCACCACGAGCAGTTCGAGCAGCGTGAAGGCGGCAGCACCAATCCGAGGCGAACGGCAAGTCCTATTCAATCGTTCCCATTTGCGATTTGGCTCAACCGCCGACTTGCGGTCGGCATAGGTCTCGCCCTCTCCAGCGTTTCGGAACTTGCGCGGTGTTTGCGGATTCCAACTCTGCGATACGCCAGAGTGAAACTCTGCGTCACAACCAGATCGCAAATCGCAAATCGCAAATCGCAAATTGGAACGGTAACAGTTCATTTCCAGCTCAGAACATTGTCCTTATTCACGCCGAAATTGGCCTTCTGTTGAAGGCTGGCCAGACCATCCGGCCCCAGAGACCAGACCATCACGGGTGCGCGAAGCTCGAACGTGTTGGCCGCTGGCTTCGCTTTCATGTGGCCGTTGAATCCTTTTGCGGCGCCGCCGGCGGGATCGGCTGAAACTGAGTCATAACGATAAAAACCATCCCGGCATTGGTCGTTATAGTCTAAGTCAACCGTGACGATGTATGGGTTTCCCCAAGGATCGCGATAAACACCATCGGGACCGACGCCGGGAGTGCGTGCGCCATCGACTTCGCGCGCCTTCAAGAAGGGCGTCTTTTGCGGATTGAGCGTGTGATTGGCGTTTGGCGTTGCTTCGCCATTACGAAATTGGGTTAGTCCAGAAAGGATCGCCACTAACTCCGAGTTATTAGCTTGATTCCTAAATTGAACGCCTGCGGTTTCAATTCGAATCTCTTGATTTCGCTTAGTGCGCCACCACCCGCCGGCATAGCGCGTTCCCCATGTAAAATCGGGACTATCCCCCGAATCCCCCAATGCTTCTCGCGTGTCCTTTGAAGCCGGAAACCGATGGTATGTCGCCTGGTAAGCGCTGATGGCGCCAGCTAAGTCGGCCATTTCGGTCCGAGCTTTGATTATTTGCCCTTTCACTTTCGCCTTGCTGACCACGGGCATCAACATGCCGGCGAGAACGCCGATGATGGCGATAACCACCAGCAATTCAATCAAGGTAAAACCTCGATGATCCTGAGTTGACGAAACGTTCATAGTTTTCCTTTGGCTTTGGTAAGGCGAGCGCAACGCGCTCCTTTGGCTTTTGCCTTTGGCTGCGGCGCAATTGGGAATTGTGGCGCGAATCCTTGAAGATCAATGATGGGCGCGGGCCACATCGAGGCTGTCCACTTGACATCAAGTGGCCGGCCTGGACGAGAATATTTTCTTCTCAGTTCCATGCTCTGCTTATTGTCTTCCGATAACCGTCGGGTCCTTCTCCCAATTGCTGAAACGAATGATGTCTCTGCCGATGACAACTTCTGCCCAGAGATCGAATCCATTTGGATTATTGCGGTTTGGTGAAGATGAATCGTACATCCAGGGGTTGATCGGCACAGCGCCAACTCTCGCTGGAATCTGAAGCGGAAAGCTGACTCCATTGTAGGTGCTCGTTTTTGGACCGTTTACTGGAACGGCTAGGACTTCAATATCGACACCCGGAATATTTACTTCCTTGTATTGCGCTGGTTTGACCTCTTCCGTGAACTTCAACTCCTTCTCATCCCGTGACGAGTTCGCGAACCCACTCCTGCCAAAAATAGGCCTTACGTTCGCATCGAGGATTCCCTCCTCACTTCCAGGAATCTCAAACTTGTTTCTTGTGTAGACAGTCCCGCTTAACTCATAAAAAAGCTGGTTAGTGGAAGGCTTGCCAGGATTGTCTGGCGGGAATGAACCAATGGCAGCCTTGTAATTTTCAATCGCGGTCACGTACTTATTCAATTCCGCTTTAACTCGCGATTCCTTGTTTTTCCGCGAAGCGACGCCGACCAATCCCACGCTTAAGCCAGCCAGCAGCGCGATAATGCTGAAGACGACCAGCAACTCAATTAGGGTGAAACCACTTCTTTTGTAACGCAGACTTGCAGTCTGCTGTATCGCTGGCTTGCCGCCGGCAGCGGCTGCACTTTGTCCGGCGCCTCCGGCCGGGCGTGCACGCAGCAGACTGAAAGTCTGCGATACAGCAGCGTGAAACTCTGCGATACGGCCACGGCCTCGTCGTGAATTGATCATTCTTCCTGCCTATCTTTCCCGCAATTCCTGTTCCATTCGTTCGCTCAACCACTGTTTGATCATACTTTGATAATTGAGATACCTCGAACGCGCCAAGCGCTTGATCTTTGCCAGCATCCTCGGATCAATCCGCAACGTTATCGTCACGGATTCCGAAGCTTCGGAACTCGCTGCGACCGCTCCTTCCATCAATCGCAAGTCGATTCGATTCTCCGCCCAAAACGATGCTTCCGCTTCTTCGCTGTCGAACAGCGGCACATCTTCCCAATTCATGATCGCGTTCATGGCGGTTTGATTCCTGCAGCGACCGATCAAATCAGCATCTCGAATTTCTAGCCGCAACGCGTGTCAACGCGTCGCCATGGCTCAGCTGGCTTATTGTGAAAGGGTCTGATTCAGCTTGCGTTGATAAAAGAACTGTTCTTCCGCAGCAAACGTGCGCGCATAAAGGACCCGAATCTGTTTCCCGTTCGTGCGATAAACGCTGAAAATCCCCCCCCCCCCCGCTGTCTTTCCCAGATTAAAAAACCGGGCTTGAGCGGAAAACCGTGTCGAATCAGGAAGCAATCGAACCGCAAAAGGGTCCTCGAACGACTCTTCCACATCTCGTGGCGTCAAAGAACTATCCCACTCGAAAGGCGTGTTATTCCAATCAAACTCCATGGCTTGAGTTGTAAATCAAACGCCAATGCAATGTAGTTACATTGTATTTACAGTACCGCCTCTTGGCTGTCAACTTCATTTTATCTTCCAACAACGAAAATGGCCACCGACATGACTCGGTGGCCATTTCATCGCTACAAACTTCCTAGTCGTCGCCGCCGCCCTTTCCACCGCCTTCGGAACCAAGTTGGTCGATGAGGGTAATGAGGGGTAAGAAGAGCGCGATCACGATGCTTCCGACGACGACAGCGAGGAACACGATCATGATCGGTTCCAGCAATGAGGTCATCGCCGATACGGCGTTATCGACTTCGTCATCATAATTGTCGGCGATCTTCATAAGCATTTCCGGAAGCGCGCCCGTTTGTTCGCCGACGTCAACCATGCTGATAACCATGGGAGGAAAAACATTCGACGCTTCCAACGGCGCTGTGATTGTCTCGCCTTCCTTGACGCTTTCGTGGACGGCGCCGACGGCTTCTCCAACAATCACGTTGCCCGAAGTCTCTTTAACGATCGTCAACGCCTGAAGAATTGGAACGCCGCTGCTAACCAATGTGCCCAGCGTTCGCGTGAATCTGGAAATCGCAACTTTGCTGACGACGGGGCCGAGAACAGGAAAACTTAGTTTAAGTCTGTCAAACAGCTTTCGGCCTATTCTCGTTCGAACGATCAGTTTGAAGACGATGAACGCGCCGATCAAACACCCGAATGTGACCAAAAAGTGTTGAGCCACAATTTCGCTGACTGCCAAAACGAAATTCGTGAACGCAGGCATGGCCGCGCCTTCCAACATGTCAGCAAAGATTGCCTTAAACTTGGGAACCACGACCACCATCAAGAGAATCAAGATGCCGACGGCGACAAACATGACTGCGGCCGGATAAAACATGGCCGCCACAACTTTGCCTTTGATCTTCTGCGCTTTCTCCATGAACTCCGAAAGCCGGTTTAATACAACTTCGAGCACACCGCCGAGTTCGCCCGCTTTAACCATGTTCACAAATAGCCGGTTAAATACTTTCGGATGTTGAGCCAACCCTTCCGAAAATGTGCTGCCCCCCTCAATCGAAATCGCCAGATCATTGATGATGCTGCGCAGCGTTGGATTCCTTTCCTGTCTTTCCAAGACTCTCAATCCTCGAAGCAAGGGCAAGCCAGCGTCCACCAGAGTCGCCAATTGCCGCGTAAACGTGGTCAGGATTTTCGGTTTTACTTTGCCGCCCAAGCCGGGAATCCGGATGTTGATGCTCACCCCGCCCTTTTTCTTTCCGCCTCTGGCGGGAGCGGCGCCTCCTTTTTTCCCAGCCTTCTCTTTGACCTTGTCCGCTTCGACTACTTTCGTCGGGAAATACCCCATTTCCTTGAGCCGCCCGATGGCTTCGTTCTGATTTGCCACCTCGAGAGTGCCTTTTGTTTCCTTGCCACGGGAATCCATGGCGACGTAATTGAATTTAGGCATAAGGACCTTTGCTATTAGGTGTATTTCAGTATTTCTTCAATGGTGGTTTCGCCATCGAAAATGCCACGCAAGCCATCCTCGCGCAATGTTACCATGCCGAGTTCGACAGCCTTTTGGCGAATGACGACCGTAGGCGCGCGCTCGTTGATCAAGCTGCGGATCGCCTCATTGACGACGAGCAATTCGAAGATGCCTTTGCGTCCGCGGTACCCGGTGTCATTGCAATTGGCGCAGCCGCGCCCGTAGTAGAAAACTTTGTCACCAACATCGTGCGGGGAGAGGTTCAGCAGTGACAACTGATTTTCGGTCGGCTCGAAAGGCGTGCGACATTTCCGGCAGATCGTTCGAACCAAGCGTTGCGCCAAGACGGCCATGAGCGTGGAAGAAATCAAGAAGGGTTCGACGCCCATATCGATGAGACGCGTCACGGCGCCGGGCGCGTCGTTTGTGTGCAGCGTGCTCAAAACCAAGTGACCTGTGAGCGATGCTTGAATGGCCACCTGCGAAGTCTCGAGGTCGCGCATTTCACCCAGCATGATGATGTCGGGGTCCTGCCGCAAAAATGATCGCAACGCTTTGCCGAAGGTCATGCCGACCGCTTCGTTGACCGCGACCTGCATGATGCCTTCTATGTCAAATTCCACCGGATCTTCAGCGGTGAGCAGTTTCGAATCAATGGTGTTAATCCGACGCAACGCGGAGTAAAGCGTGGTGGTTTTGCCGCAGCCGGTTGGGCCGGTCACGATTACAATGCCATTCGGTTGCTGAATCGCTTCCGAAAAATAATTGAGAATAAACTGCGGAAAGCCGAGCGATTCCAATTCCAATTTCAAGGCCGAGCGATCCAGCACGCGGAGCACGACCGACTCGCCGAACTGGGTCGGCAGCGTTGAAACACGCAAGTCCACTTGCCGTCCGCCCAAACTAATGGTGATGCGTCCGTCTTGAGGCAAGCGCCGTTCGGAAATGTTCAGGTTGGCCATGACCTTGAGACGCGACGTCACGGGCAAAGCAAGGTGCTTGGGCGGAGGGGACATTTCGTAGAGCGCGCCGTCCACGCGATAGCGGATTTTGAATTCGTCTTCAAACGGCTCGAAGTGAATGTCGCTCGCTCGATCTTGAATCGCTTGAAACAGCACGAGATTGACGAACTTAATAATCGGCGTCGCGTTCGCTTGGTCGGTCAAATCCGAAACATCGAAGGCGGCTGCGACCGTCGTCTCAGGTCTGTCCTTGCCCAAATCCAAGTTCGCGCCCAATTCCTTCAGAATCTCGCTGACGCTGGAATTGGTGTCTTCGGGGTAGAATTTGTTCAACGCTCTCTCGATTTGAGCGGCGTCGGCGACGACTACTTGAACTTCTTTACCGATGGAAAATCCCAACTCGTCGATCATCTGCGGATTGAGCGGGTCCATGAAGGCAACTTGAATCGTTGAGCCATAAACGGCCACTGGGACACATTGATACATGCGCGCGGTGGCGGCCGGGATGGTCTGGATAATCTCAGTCGTTAACTCGGATTCGCGGATATCGGCAATGTCGGTTCCAAGGTGTTCGGAAATGAGTTGGAGTTGGGTATACGTGTCAACCAGGCCGAAGTCCTTTAGAAGCTGGCTCATTGGCTTGCCGCTCCGGGTTTGTTCCTGGGTCACTTCCTCCAATTGCAAATCATCAATCAGGCCGCGCTCTTTGACGAGGGCCAGGAGGGGATCAGACGTAATTTCGGACATAACAAAAATCAGCGAGCTGCCGCCGCAGCCGCCCGGCTGGCTTCAATTTCCTGTAGTTTGACCAGGATCGTTGTGGAATCTTGCGCTTTCGTAATGACTTCTTCCTGGGCGATCATGCCTTGGAGGTATTTGTCGATTAAGAAGCTGTCCAATGTGACCATGCCATACTTCGCCCCGGTCTGAATGTCGGAATTGATTCGGAAGGTCTTATTGTCGCGAATCAAGGCCGCGATGGAAGGCGTGTTCACCATAATCTCGAAGATGGCCACGCGTCCCGGCTTGTCGCAGCGTGGTATAAGCAGCTGTGAAATCACCGCCTGCAAGACCGTCGAAAGCTGAATCCGAATCATTTCCTGCTGCTCTTTCGGGAAGGCGTTCGTGATACGGTCAATGGTTTTCGCGGCGCCGGTCGTATGCAACGTTCCGAAGACCAAATGGCCGGTCTCAGCCGCGGTGATGGCCGCTTCCATCGTTTCAAGATCGCGCAACTCGCCGACTAGAATGACATCCGGGTCTTGGCGTAACGCGCGTCGCAAAGCCTCGGCGAAATTCGGCACATCCACGTTGACTTCGCGTTGCGTAACGACCGACTTCTTGTGCTTGTGATAGTACTCGATCGGGTCTTCGACCGTGATGATGTGGGCATCGTCGCGCTCCTCATTGATGATGTTGATCATCGACGCCAGCGTGGTCGTCTTGCCTGATCCGGTGGGGCCGGTGACCAGACATAAGCCTCTCGGTTTGTAAAGCAGTTCGCGAACTGAAGGCGGCAATCCAATCTGTTCCATAGTGAGCAGCTTGCTCGGGATTTGCCGCAGCACCGTTCCGAAATTGCCTTTTTCCTTGAACACACTGACGCGAAACCGGGCGAGTTCTCCGAAAGCAAAACCGAAATCCGCCCCGCCACGTTCGCGCACTTGCTGAATGTGGTCTTCCGATGTAATGCTCCGCATCAGTTCCTCGGTATCCTCAGGTCGCAAAGGAGGGCCCTCGACCCGGTGAAGCACCCCATGCAAGCGGATGACGGGTGGAATCCCGACGCGGATATGCAAGTCGGCGGCGCCTTCGGACACGACTAACTGCAACAAATCGGACATCGAATAAGACATAGTGGGAAGAGACGATTATCGACTTAACGGATTGTGACTGTGGGTTGAATTAATGACATTCCAAAGGCGCGTTTCGTTCATGCCTCGCTAATCGACGTCGCCGATGGTGGCACGAATGACTTCTTCGGGGGTAGTTAGCCCGCCCAGAACCTTTCGCGCGCCGTCTTCCCGCAATGTGCGCATCCCCATTTCGCGGGCGCGGATGCGCAAAACCGACGCCGAAACCTTGTCATAGATCAGCTTCCTTGCTTCATCATCAATGACGAAAATCTCGAAGATGCCGAAACGGCCGCGGCACCCGGTCTTGGCACAGTCAGCGCAACCTTTGCCACGCTTGAACGCAGCCTCAGCGGTGTTATTCGGATCGATGCTCAGCGCCCGCAACTCCGCTTCCGTTGGGGCGTACGGCGCCGCGCATTTTTTGCAGACTTTGCGAACAAGGCGTTGCGCCATGAGAGCCCGCGTCGAGGAAGCGACCAAGAATGGTTTGACCCCGATGTCGATGAGACGGGTCACCGCGCTCGGCGCGTCATTCGTATGCAGCGTCGAGAAAACCAAATGACCTGTGAGCGAGGCATTGATGGCGATTGTGGCCGTTTCTAGATCGCGAATTTCACCCAGCATGACGACGTTAGGAGCTTGGCGGAGCATGGACCGCAACGCGGCGGCGAAAGTGAAGCCAATGACTTCATTGACTTGGACTTGATTGATGCCCGCTAACTGATATTCGACTGGGTCTTCGACGGTAATAATCTTGCGATCCGGACGATTAATGAAGTTTAGACAGGAATAGAGCGTTGTCGTTTTGCCCGAACCGGTTGGACCCGTTACTAATAGAATCCCGTCAGGCAAGCCGATCAGCCGTTCGAATGTCTGTTGATCATCGGTGAAAAAGCCCAATTCCGGCAAGCCGAGCCGCAGCCCTTCCTTGTCCAGGATGCGCATGACGATGCTTTCGCCATGATTCGTGGGCAGACAGGAGACGCGCAGGTCGATCGTTTTGCCGCCCACCGAAGTTTGAATACGTCCGTCCTGCGGAATGCGTTTTTCCGCGATGGACATATTGGACTGGATTTTCAAACGGCTGATGATCGAGGCTTGCAATCGCTTGGGCGGCCCCTTCATTTCGTGCAACACACCATCGATCCGGTAGCGGACGCGAAAGGTCTTCGCCATCGGTTCCAAATGAATGTCCGAAGCCCGCATCTTAAAGGCTTCGACAATCATGGTGTTGACCAATTTGATGATTGGCGCGTCCGCTTCAACAACCGTTCCGTCATCCTCGCCAGCCGCCCCATATTTCCCAATTTCGACCTCGCCCTCGGTGATGTCTTGAATCATCTTCCCGACGGAATCATCCCGCGCGCCATAATAACGGCCCAGCGCGCTTTCAATGTCCTCTTGCGTGGCCACTAGGATGTCCACGCGCGTGTTCAACGCGTGCTGCAGTCCATCCAAAGTATCGAGGTCGGTAGGATCGGTTACGGCGACCTTGATGCCATTATCGTCTTTGAAAACCGGAACAACATTGAACCGCTTGGCGACGTGTCTGGGAACGGACTTGATGACATCGTCCGTGAGACGCATATCACCCAAGCTCACGTATTCAGCGCCTGCCTGGGCGGCTTTGGCTTGGGCAACATCGGCCGCGCGAATGACCTTTTTGGCAACCAACGTATCGACGACGCCTTCACCGCTGGAATCGGCCTCCGTCCGGGCGGCGTCCAGCTTTTCGTTGGCCACCAATCCCATCTCAACCAGGGAATCAATCAAATAATCATCTCTCGCACCCACGATCTGCCTTTCCTTCAACTAGGGATAAAAATGGAAATCCAGCGCATACTATCGGCGCAGAGCCTATTGTCAAACGCTGACCGTAAAATATCGCGGGATAAACTATATAGCTTGAAAAAATGCCCTGTAAGCTGTCGGAGCATGACCGTTTCGGAAAAACCGAGATCACGAATCCAACGCCTCAAGATGCGCGAATTCAACAGTGCGTTTTTCAATGTGACTGCTATTATATTATAGAAGTCCAGATACGCGATTTTTTGAAGCAAAGTATATGCCCAAATTTCCTGAACCTGAAGAATCAGGCCTCGGCATCCTCGATCACTACCGTGTCGCCCGAAACCGCCACTGATGAACCGAAGCGGTCAAAGGCCGCGCCGCGGCTGGCAGTCAGTTTGGATTGCTCGGTCCAGTTCGTTCCGATCTGCGAAAAAATGTAAGCCGCTCCGGCGTCCGTTTTCCCGCTTAAATCGGCCACGAAAGCGCCAATGACCGCTGTTTGTTCCGAGATCGCCACGGAAACTCCCAAACCATCGTCCGCCTTCACCTTAAAAGCAGTCGCTACTCCGTTCGAACTCGGCGTCCAGACCAAAGTCTTGCCCTGCGCCAACAATGTTGTGCCCGCCGTTACTAGGCTCCCGCCTTTCGTCAATGTCCCCGTGCTGACAACTTCGATCCGAAACGAAACCAAATCGCCATCGACATCCATTTCGTTAGCTGCGAGCGCCAGTGTCGCATAGCTAATCGTAAACGCGGTGTCTTTTCGGGCGCCGACTAATGTGTTCACTGAAGTCAAGGTCGGCGCGTCGTTCGCGGGTTGGACTGTCAGCGTAAAAATCCGGCTTGTGGAAAGGCCATCACCGTCCGTTACGGTGACCGTGAGCGTTGCTGTTCCGTTCTGGTCTGCCGTCGGCACAATGATCATTCGCCGGGCCTTTCCGAGACCGCCAAACAGAATATGATCGCGCGAAACGAGGTTCGTGTTTGATGACTCCGCGCTGACAATCAAATCCTTCGCGGCTGTCTCGGCGTCATCAATCGCTACATCGAGAAGAAGCATGCCATCTTCTGCAATATTCTGATCCGAAATGGCGGCGAGGACGGGTGGATCGTTTTGGCCCGCGACTTGAATCCTGACCCCGACCGCACTCGCCGAAACAGCTTTGCCATCGAACGCTCGCGCGGCGAAACCGCTGATCTCACCATTGGCGTTGGCGGGCGGTTTCCAAAGCAGGGTTTCGCCAGGGGCCAGCACGGTCAGGCCGGGTTGAAACGGCGTGCCTCCTTTGCTCAACGTCCCAGCGAGCACATTCTCGATGCGGAAGAGAATCACATCGCGATCGACGTCGTTTGCATCTGTCGCCGCGGCCAAGTTCGTATGGGTGATCGCAAACTCGGTGTCTTCCACCGCACCCATCAGTTGATTGATGCGCGTGAGATGGGGTGGATCATTGACTGGTATCACTCGCACTTCGAAGCTTCTGGAGACGCTGTCGGCGCCGCCGTTGCTCACACCACCGTCGTCCTGCACTGTCACACTAACGACTGCCGTCCCATGCGCATTGGGCGCTGGTCGAAAGGTGATGCCGCCGCTTGGGTTCGGGCTAACGTAGCCGAGCGACAAATCCGCCAACAATTCTGGATTGCTGACCGACATAAACACTCGCAGAGACTGGCTTTCATTCGGTGAACCAGCGCCGATTCCGATCAGACTTACACCGTACTGGTTAATGGCATCTTCCTCGATGGTAAGGTCACTTAGGGACGCCAGCGTCGGCGGGTCGTTAACCGGTGTCACGCTTGCCACGAAACTGCGGCTGATCGCTTCGACGCCGCCGTTGGCTGTCCCTCCGGAATCGGTCACGGTGACGGTCAGTGTCTGGCTTTCGTTGGCCGCGCCGGTACTGTTGCCGCTCAGCACGATATTCTGCTGACCGGCATCTTCGAGAATCGTTTGATCGCTGATTGCCGCCAGCGTCGGCGCGTCGTTGACGGCGGTTACGGTGATCGTGAAGGTCTGGACGGCGCTGCTGTCCAGACCGCCGTTTGCAGTGCCTCCGTTGTCCTGCAAAGAGACAGTCACAGTAGCGCTGCCGTTGGCATGAGTTGCGGGTGTGTAGGTCAACGTGCCTGTGGAGGAGATTGCAGGCGGCGTCGAAAAAAGTGCCGCGTTGCTGTTGCTCACCTGAAAAGTCAGCGCCCGGCCTGCTTCGTCGCTCGGACCCGCACTAAGACCTGCTGGCCAGTCTGTCACGGTCTGTTTTCCTGCATCTTCCAACACGGTTTGGTCAGCGCCTTTGACAAAGCTCGGCGCGTCGTTCACTGCACCAGGAGATTGAGGAACAAAGCCGTCGGGATAGCCAGGAAGGCGATGCAGTAAATCCCAAATGCCTTGGCGAGCCACGCGCCCCCAATCTCCGGCTGCGCGAGAATAAAGCCGATGAACGTCACGCCGAGGACGATCATGATCAGTCGTAAAATATTACTCATGTTGTGTTGAAGCGTTCGTCAAATGGAGGACAGTGAAGCGGCAAAGCCCCCGTTCTCAAAAGCGCTGGTTAACGTATGTGTCACTACATCGCATTAAATAGTATATGGCTATGCACTGTTCAAGCTTTTTCCACTTTTTCGATTAACCCATCATTCCTTGCAGCGGCCGTGCCATGCTTTGGAAGAGTTCTTAACTATCAGTTCATCAGGCGGGAATACTCGTTCGCAGGTATCACGGGCTCTTTAGGCAATGACCAGTTGTGGGAATCATTGGTCCCATGG
>Ga0194126_10006231_pt1 | contig 17099 bp, 15 predicted proteins | sample TA2KigC150mmetaG_FD_148641 | JGI IMG/M metagenome (GOLD analysis project Ga0194126, IMG submission 148641) | Freshwater microbial communities from Lake Tanganyika, Tanzania - TA2015035 Kigoma Deep Cast 150m | ecosystem: Environmental > Aquatic > Freshwater > Lake | place: Tanzania: Lake... | reverse complement strand
ACATCTGGCTCAGCATTGCCTCGCGCATCATCCTCATACCGGTCATCGCCGCATTTGGCTATGAGTTTGTGCGCTTTGGCGGGACACACAGCAAGAATCCGGTAGTGCGTCTTTTCCTCGGCCCGGGGTTGTGGCTACAGGCTATGACTACCAGAGAACCCGATGACAGCCAGCTTGAAGCGGCTGTGGTCGCTTTGGACAGGGTAATTGAAGCCGACGCAGAGACCCTTCGCTATCGCTCAGGGTGACAACAACAGCTAGCAGGGCTAAAACCCTGCGCTATTTTTTTCTTCTAAATCCCAAAGCGCTAAACCCGAAATCCTAAACAAATCCGAATCACCGAAACACAAAATCCAAAACAGCCTGGCTTGAGCATGGAGTTAATAGGTTCCAATTTGAGCATTTGAATTTTGATATTGATTAGGACTTCGGTATTCGAATTTAGGATTTGGGCGGGGAGGGAGCGGTTGGGCGCTATTCTAGGTCTTCTCCACTGAACTCTTGAAAGAAGCAGCTACGCTCCCCGGTGTGGCAGGTTGGACCAGCAGGGTTGGCTTTTATCAGAATGGCATCGCCATCGCAGTCCTTGGTTACGGAGACCACTTTCAGCACATTGCCCGAGGTTTCTCCTTTGTGCCATAGCTCCTGCTGGCTGCGGCTATAGAACCAGACTTCACCGCTTTCCATCGTACGTTTCAGAGCCTCTTCATTGGCATAGCCCAGCATCAGCACATCGCCGCTACCTGCATCTTGCACTATGACCGGTATCAGACCTCTATCATCAAATTTCAGCATCTCGTCACCACGCACTTTCGGACAGGTTTGAAAACCTGTCCCTACATATCGTATCCTCATTCGGTCTTGTCTCTGCGCCAGTCACCCTCCAACCTCGAAAAGCTCTCTAGGGCTTAAGGTGAGAATCTCGGCACCTGTTTCAGTTATCAGAATGGTATCTTCCAATTTTACCACTCCGACCCCATCACGCAACATGTGGAGGTCCAGAGCCAGAGTGTACCCTGCATCCAGCTTGGAATCGTCGTTAGCTGCCAGCATGGGCGGCTCATTGCACTCCAGCCCTACACCATGTCCGATGAAGCTGGTGTTCTGCTTCTGCCCAAGATTCATAAAGCTGCTCTCCAGCTTAAGCTCCCTGGCCCGTTCCCATGCCAGACAAAACAACTCCTTGCAGGTCTTGCCCGGCATCGTATTGAAAATAATATAATCTGAGATATCCTTCAGGCCCGAATGTAACGAACGAAGGCCATCGCTGGCTTTACCCACAACATAGGTCCGTGACTGGTCTCCATGATATCCCCGGTATAATGTGGGTATATCGACTACCACTGACTCTCCCCTCTCAATCTTCTTCAAGGAGGGCCCAACAGGCAGCGCAGCGCTCATTCCAACCCCCGCAATGCTATAGACAATGCCGCTGGCTGTCATCAGGTTAGCACCTGACCCCAGCGGTCCCCGGCTCATGAAGAAGTCGGGGCGCCGGAAAAAGCTTAAGCCCTCGTGTCCGGCGCGGCGGTGAGCATCTTCAATTGCTGCTGCAAATTCAAGCTCGGTGATGCCTTCCTTAAGCACCTCCAGCGCCCGCCTGTGGCCAACATCTACTATCTTGCAAGCTTGCCGAATGCAGGCGATCTCCTCTGCGTCCTTTGCCTTTCGCTGTTCCAACACCAACGGGGATGCGTCCACAATCTTAAACTGAGGAAGCAGCTTCTGCCACTCCAGGTAAACCTCAGCAGGAGTCGTATCCAGCTCCATGCCAAGCACACCTTTCGCTATCTTCCATTCCCGTAGCTTTCTGGCAACTGCATCCAACCGTCCCTCGTTACTCAAATTATGTCGGTCAAGCCACATCCCGACGTCTGCCATAGCGCGTTCATAGCCACGCCTTACAAACAGGTGGCATTCTTCGGGGCTGACTAGCAGGACACAGGGTTGGGCCGTGCCGGTGAAATAGTACAGGTCCCGCGAATAGAGAATGGCAACGGCATCAATGCCAGCCTCCGCTATTCGTCTTTGGAATTCCTTAAGCCTTTTCAGCACTACCTCTGCATGCCTTTCTGGAAATATTTTGCACTTTCACCTGTCATTTTGAGTTTTACCATTTGATTTTTGACTTAGCTTCAGCGCCTTCTCCAAATCTATATTCCCAGTATACAAAGCCTTGCCTACGATAGCCCCCTCCACTCCCAGCTTCTTCAGCTTGGTCAAATGCTCCAATGCCGAAATGCCGCCGGCGGCTATGATTTTTGCCTGCACACCTCTGGCCATCTCAGCAATTTCATCATAGTTAGGCTCAGTCAAGGTGCCATCCCGCTTTATATCCGTGTAGATAATCCGTTTCACACCTAACTCCACCATCCTCTTGCCCAGTTCCAGAGCTTTCGTTTGAGTACCCTTAAGCCAACCACGGGTAGCCACCATGCCATCCCTGGCATCTATGCCCACAATTATAGCCTCGCCGAATTCCCCACAAAGCTTTTTAATCAGTTCAGGGCGCTCTACAGCCGCCGTCCCCAATATCACTCGCTTTACTCCGATATCCAGCAGCTTGCTTACCGTTGCGCTATCTCTAATGCCGCCGCCAAGCTGCACCGGCACTCGCAGCTCTCTGGCAATGGCTTCAATGACCGCCAGGTTACGAACTTCTCCGGCAGCAGCACCGTCCAGGTCAACCAGGTGAATCCGTCTTGCCCCCAGGCTTTCCCACTTCAGAGCCACAGCCAAAGGGTCGTCGAAGAACACCGTCTCCTTGGTGTAATCTCCCTGGTACAGCCGTACACACTTGCCACCCTTGATATCGACTGCGGGTATTATCTCCATTTCCGTATCGAGAGGGGTCAAATCTATTCTCTCTCCTTGCGCCACCATTATAGCAAAACCGCTTTCTCCGGCCACCCAACCTTCGTTTGACACTATTTCCGCCTTTTTGCTAAACTCGGCTTGGTGTCGGACGAACAGACCAACGCAGAGGCGCCAGGACCCCCCATAAAAGGCCTGGTTGAGGTCTTTACCGGTGATGGCAAGGGGAAAACATCGGCAGCTCTGGGAGTAATTCTTCGTGCCCTGGGACATGGCCTTCGTATTTATATCGTCTTCTTCATGAAAGGGCCTTTCCCCTATGGAGAACAGAAGATGCTGACCAAGTTGCCCAATGTGACCTTCGATAGGTTCGGGTTTGAGACTTTCTGCGACCCGAATAATGTGAAACCGGCAGAAAAAGAAGAAGCACGAAAGGCGCTGGCAGCAGGCCGAGAAGCCATGCTCAGCGGTAAATATGATGTGGTGATACTCGATGAAGTGAATGTGGCTGCTGCGTGGAAACTGATAGACATCGAGGATGTGATAAGGTTGGTGAAGGATAGGCCAGATAACGTGGAGCTAATTCTCACCGGTCGTTATGCTGACCCACGCCTTATAGAGCTAGCCCACCTGGTTACCTATATGACCAAGGTGAAGCACCCTTACGACCAGGGCACCCTGTCTCGTAAGGGTTTAGACTATTGATTGGCAGAGTACGACCATGACACACCAAGTGAAACCAGACCTGGAGCGGAAAGCCCGCCATTACCATGCCAAGTCAGAGAGCTGCCAGGAAAGGCAGAAGTCCTTTGCCACCACCTCTGGCGTCCCCATCCAACGCCTGCATTCTCCCCTTGACCTTCCCGATTTCGACTACCTGCGTGACTTGACCTTCCCTGGCGAATACCCCTTCACTCGCGGCGTGCACTACACCGGCCACAGGGGTAAGCTGTGGACTATGCGCATGTTTGCCGGATTCGGTTGTGCCGAGGAGACCAATGCCCGTTACAAGTACCTTCTCCAGCATGGTGAGACTGGACTCAGCGTTGCCTTCGACTTCCCTACCCTCAATGGCTACGATAGCAGCGACCCCGAGGCCCGTGGTGAGTTCGGCAAGTGTGGCGTAGCCGTTTCCTCTTTAGCTGATATGGAAATACTGTTCGATGGTATTCCCATCGATGAAATAACCACATCCATGACTATCAATGGGCCAGCAGCAGTCATCTGGGCGATGTATCTTGCCAACGCCCAGAAAAGGGGCATTCCACTGGAAAAGCTGGGCGGCACCATTCAGAACGATATCCTCAAGGAATATATAGCACAGAACGCATTCATCTTTCCCCCTGCACCCTCTATGAAACTGATTGTGGATACCTTCGAGTTTGGCATGAAGAGGGTGCCACGCTGGAACACTATCAGCATCAGCGGATACCACATCCGGGAGGCTGGCGCTACGGCAGTACAGGAACTGGCATTCACCCTGGCCGATGGCCTGGCATACGTCCAGGCAGGCATGGACCGAGGTCTAAAAGTCGATGACTTCGCTCCACGGCTCAGCTTCTTCTTCAACTGCCATAATGATTTATTTGAGGAGATAGCCAAATTCCGTGCTGCCCGCCGCATCTGGGCGAGGGAGATGAAGAAACGCTATCATGCTGGCGAACGTTCACAGTGGCTCCGCTTTCATACACAGACCGCGGGTTGCTCTCTCACCGCACAGCAGCCGGAAAACAACATTGTCCGTACTACTATCCAGGCCCTGGCGGCGGTGCTTGGAAACACGCAATCGCTGCATACCAACTCCATGGACGAGGCGCTCGCCCTGCCTTCGGAAAAGGCAGTCACCATCGCCCTGCGCACCCAGCAAATCATCGCCCATGAAAGTGGGGTAACCAACACCATTGACCCCCTGGGGGGAAGCTACTTCGTGGAAGCCCTGACCAATCAGACAGAAAAGGCAGCCTACGAATATTTTGCCAGGATAGATGCCCTGGGCGGTGTCATCCCTGCCATTGAAGCCGGCTTTTTCCATCGGGAGATTGCCGATTCTGCCTACCGCTACCAGCAGGAGATAGATAGCCACAAACGCACCATCGTGGGTGTCAACGATTATGTAGTTGACGAGCCTATCGCCATCCCCATCCTGCAGATGGACAAGGAAGGCGAAAAAAGGCAAATGCAGCGGCTCAGCCGAATAAGGAGAGAGCGAGATAACGAGCTGCTATCATCAAAGCTCGAAGCCTTACGCCAGGCAGCTACAAAGGGCACAGAAAACCTTATGCCCTACCTCATAGAAGCGGTGAGTGCCTACGGCACGCTTGGCGAGGTCTGCGGAGTGCTGCGCAAGGTCTACGGGGAATACAGACTGCCAGCGCTGGTATAAGTTAAAAATCAAATATCAAAATGCATAATGGCAGGTCAAAGTTCAAAGAGGAGGTGCGGCCATGGGTATCCCTGACCCTTGGGTTTCAAAACTAAACGCAAGCCGGTAGCAAAGAACAAAAGGGAGTTCATCAGGAACGGGCAAAAATCTCTATGCAAAAACTACGCGAAATGTGGCCAAAGTCTAAAGAGGGGTGGCCACCTTCACCATAAAAACGGTAACCCCAGCGATAACAGATATGAGAATCTGGTATTACTTTGCACCAAGTGCCACAAAGAGATGACCAGAATCCAGCGAGAAAAGCGTGCCAAGGAGCGCAAGAAGCTACCTAGATGGTGAGAAATAACCTTTGCATTTTTATTTGTCATTTTGATTTTTGACTTTTGATATTTGATTTAGTCTTCTGAGCGGAATTAAAGGAACGGAGGTGTTTTCAGATGAAGTTAACCCTGAGCGTAATCAAGGCCGATATTGGAGGCTACGTGGGCCACTGCAGCTCACACCCTGACGTACTGACCCGAGCCGAAAAAAACCTGGCGGCAGCCAAGAAAGCGGGAACACTCATCGACTATCATGTCACCAGATGTGGCGATGACCTCCAGCTCATCATGACCCACCAGAAGGGAGAGGAGAACGGTGAGATTCACAAGCTATCCTGGGACACCTTTCTCGCCTGCACAGATGTGGCCAAGAAGCTGAAGCTCCACGGCGCTGGTCAGGATTTGCTCTCGGATGCCTTCTCCGGAAATGTCAAAGGTATGGGGCCCGGCGTTGCCGAGATGGAAATCGAGGAACGCGATGCCGAATCAATCGTCATTTTTATGGCAGATAAGACCGCCTCCGGCGCTTTCAATCTGCCGCTATACAAGATCTTTGCCGACCCCTTTAACACCGTCGGCCTGGTGATAGCTGGCAACATGCACGGTGGCTTTGCCTTTGAAATCCACGATGTCAAAGAGCACAAGAAGGTAATGCTCAATGCGCCCGAAGAGATTTACGACATGCTGGTTTTCTTGGGCGCGCCCAGCCGCTATGCTGTGAAAGCCGTTTTCCATAGAGAGACCAAAGACATAGCCGCAGTCTCCTCCACCCAGCGTCTGAGCATGATGGCCGGCAGGTATGTGGGCAAAGACGACCCCGTCTGTATCGTCCGCTGCCAGGGCTACTTCCCTGCTGTGGGCGAAGTCCTGGAACCTTTCGCCGGGCCAAACATCGTAGAGGGCTGGATGCGGGGTTCCCACCACGGCCCGCTCATGCCAGTAAGCGTGGCACAGAGCAACCCCACCCGCTTCGACGGCCCACCACGCATTATCGCTGCTGGCTTCCAGCTTTCAGCAGGTATGCTGGTCGGCCCCAATGACCTGTTCGATGACCCCGCCTTCGACAACTCTCGTAAGCAGGCCAACGATATCGCCGACATATTGCGCCGCATGGGGCCTTTCGAACCTCATCGCCTGCCACTGGAGGAGATGGAATACACCACCCTGCCACAGGTGATGAAGAAGCTCAAGGGTAGACTGATAGACCTCGACTGACCGAGATGCCCAAACTCCTGCTGGCTACTACCAACGAGGGAAAGGCACGCGAGCTTTGCCAGCTGCTCAATGGCGTACCCTTTGAACTGGTAACCCCAAAAGAGATAGGTATCGCCATAGACGTAGCAGAAGACAGGGACAGTTACCAGGAGAATGCCAGTATCAAGGCTGAAGCTTATGCTCAAGCCAGCGGCCTAATCAGCCTTGCCGACGACTCTGGCCTGGAAGTCGGCGTTCTTAATGGAGAACCTGGCATCCGCTCCGCTCGCTATGCCGGCGACAAAGCCAATGACAAGGACAGGGTAGAATATCTGCTTTCCAGGCTAGAGGGAATACCGCCTGAAAAAAGGGGCGCGCGCTTCGTTTGCATCATTGCAATTGCCGTACCTGGGGAAAAAACGATAATATGTCGTGGTGATTGCGATGGTTCAATCACCACAGAACCCAGGGGGGAAAACGGCTTCGGCTACGACCCTGTTTTCTACTTGGCCGAATTGGGAAAGACCATGGCCGAGCTATCGCCAGAGCAGAAGGGACAGGTAAGCCACCGCGGCCGGGCAGCGCGTAAAGCACGGCGCATACTGGAGCAACTGGCAGAGAAAGTAAAAACATGACCGGGCTTTCAGATACCTTTAACCGCCCTATCAATTACCTCCGCGTCTCCGTGACCGACCGCTGCAACCTGCGCTGCTCCTACTGCATGCCAGCCCAGGGCATTCGCCTCCTGTCCCATGACGACATTCTCAGCTACGAGGAAATCGCCACCGTGGCCAGGGTAGCTGCTGAGATGGGCATCAACAAGCTCAGGCTCACCGGCGGCGAGCCTCTGGTCAGAGCCAGGCTGGCAGACCTGATAGCTATGCTGGCACGGATTGGCACCATAGATGACATATCTTTGACCACCAACGGAGTATTGCTGCAGGAATACGCTCCTGAGCTAAAGAAGGCAGGCTTAAAGAGAGTCAATGTCAGCCTGGATACATTGAATCCTGACAAATTTCAGCGCATCACCCGCTACCGCAAGCTGGATGAGGTGCTTAAGGGAATCGAAGCTGCGAGAGCCTATGGCCTGGAGCCAGTCAAGATTAACGTGGTGGTCATGCGCGGCGTCAATGACGATGAGATTCCGGACTTCGCCAAGCTGACTATCAAAGATGGCTGGCATGTCCGCTTCATCGAGCTAATGCCCTTCGCCACCGAAAACCCACACGAGGGTCATGCCACGCGCAGCAGGGCAGACTTACATCCTCAATTTATGCCGGCAAAAGAAATCATGGAATGCCTGCACAGCCTGGGCAAACTGGAGCCGTCTGACACCATGAAGGGCAATGGGCCAGCCCGGTATTATCGTTTCCCCAAGTCAACTGGCACTGTTGGCTTCATCACGCCTGTCAGCGAACACTTCTGTGTCCATTGTAATCGCCTGCGCCTCACTGCTGAAGGCAAGCTGCGCCCCTGCCTGCTCAGCGATGAGGAGATTGACCTCCGCCAGGCGCTGCGCCAGGGCGCTCCATCACAAAAGATAAGGCAGCTAATTATGGAAGCCATCCAGACCAAGCCCCGCAATCATCACCTGGCACAGGAACCCGTGGTTATCAAGCGCCGCATGTCTCAGGTAGGAGGGTAGTCATGAATAAGGCACGGGACATACGCATGGTGGATGTCAATGAAAAGCCGGTTACGGCCAGGCATGCTACAGCCAAGGGAAAGGTTATCATGAAGCCTGCCACGCTAAGCCTGGTCAAGCAGGGAAAGCTGCCTAAGGGAGATGTACTGACTACAGCCAAAGTTGCCGGCATCATGGCAGCCAAAGAGACCCACCGCCTGCTACCTCTCTGTCACCCCCTTTTAATTGATAAGGTTGATGTTGATTTGAAGCTGGACGAGAAAGCCTCAGCCATTGACATCACTGCCATGGTCAAGGGCAGCGGCAAGACCGGTTTCGAGATGGAGGCTCTGACCGCCGTAGCCATCAGCGCCCTCACTGTCTATGACATGTGCAAAGTGGTTGACCCTTCCATCCGACTCACAGACATACGCCTGACCCATAAAAGCGGTGGCAAAAGCGGCACAGTAGTGCTTGAGTAGATTTTCCTTATTCATTGTGACCCTACTGATTTGTCATTGAGAGGCGTGTCATGCCTGTTGCCTTGGTAATGCCCATTGACTTGATTCAACCAGCAGAGTATACTCTTGACACTATCGCAGCGGGGGTGTCGCATGAAGCTGTCCTGCCTTCAAGAAAACCTCAATAAGGGATTGAGCATCGTCGGTAGAGCTGTGGCCACGCGGACTACCTTACCCATCACTCAGAATGTTTTAATTCAGACCGATGAATCGCGCCTGAAACTGGCAGCCACCAATCTAGAGATGGCAGTCAGTTGCTGGATAGGCGCTAAGATTGAGGAGGAAGGCGCTATCACCGTCCCCGCCCGCCTGCTCACCGAGTTCGTCAACCTCCTGCCCAATGACCAGATAAACATCACCCTCACCAAAAATACCCTCAAGCTGAAGTGCGCTCGCTTCGAGACCAAGATCAATGGGCTAGATGCCCAGGACTTCCCGCCTATACCCAAAGTGGGAGATGGCGCTACCACCAAGATAGAAGCTGAAGCCCTGCGAACCGGAATTGGCCAGGTTGCCTTCGCCGCAGCTACCGAGGAATCGCGCCCCGTGCTTACCGGCGTCCAGTTTGAATTCGAAAAGGACAAACTCACTATGGCTGCCGCCGATGGTTTCAGGCTCGGCGTACACAATACCACACTCCTATCACCCGTTAGTAGCAAAGTAGCCATCATCATACCGGCGCGTGCGCTCAACGAACTCAGTCGTTTTCTTGCCGACCAGGAAGAACCGGTTGAGGTCACCGTGAACCAGCAGAAAAGCCAGGTATTGTTCCACCTCAAGAACATTGAGATGGTCTCCCAGCTTATACAGGGCACCTTTCCCAACTACTCACAACTTATTCCCCAGAGCTATCAGTCACGCGCCGTAATCGATGTTGCCGAGTTTCTGCAAGCCATCAAAATGGCATCTATCTTCGCCCGCGATGGCAGCGGCATCGTCCGCGTGGAAATGTTACCTGGTGCGGAGCCAACTCCAGGGAAGATAAAAATCTCCGCCCGCGCCGAGGAGATCGGCGAAAACGAGAGCGAAATCGATGCGCTTATTGATGGCGAAGCAGCCAAGATTGCCTTCAATGCCAAATACGTATCAGACGTGCTCGGCGTCATCCACCAAAAACAGGTGGCACTGGAAACCACCACCTCCTCCAGCCCGGGTGTCATCCGCCCCATGGGCGTGGATAACTACGTCCACGTCGTCATGCCCATGTTCGTCCAGTGGTAACATAATCCAAATAATTGTGCCTGACATCTCTGCTCCGGCTATTGACTTCTTTGTGCAATAAGAATACACTGGTAAAAATTTAGTTGCATGAGTCACAATAACCTATGCAACATGTCTCGTTACTTCTTGACAGATGATGTATACTGACAAGGGCTTCTTGCTCAATGCCAGAGAGATTCAGGCCAGTTAGCGGTCGTCTCCATTCTCGTATATAGTGGTCGTGCAGCCTAGCGGGGCAATAGCCTCGATGGCTTTGGGTATAAAAGTCTTCGGACGTGGCTCTGTCCACGAAATAGGTGAGATGGCTATGGCAACCACATCGGGCAATGGCGCCAAACTGCGCATTGAAGATGTCTCCCTCTCTTTCGGCGGCTTGCAGGCTCTTGCTGATATCAACGTTCAGGTGAAAGAGGGCGAAATCCTGGCCATCATCGGCCCCAACGGCGCCGGCAAGACCTGCCTGCTCAACTGTATCAACGGCTTCTACCGTCCCCAGGAGGGTAAAATCATCTTCGGCGACAGGGACGTCACCAAGCTCCCTTCCCACAGGATAGCCGAACTGGGCATCGCCCGCACCTTCCAGAACATTCAGCTCTACACCGGCCTTACCACCCTGGATAACCTCATGGCCGCCAGACACATCCATCTCAAGCCCAACTTCCTGGCTGGCGCCATCTATTTCGGCCCAGAACACGACAAGGAAATCAGGCACAGAAGGGTAGTGGAAGACATCATCGACTTCCTGGAGATGGAAGCCATCAGGAAAAAGATAGTAGGCTCACTGCCCTATGGCCAGAGGAAACGAGTTGACCTGGGCAGAGCATTAGCACTGGAACCAAAGCTGCTCCTCCTCGATGAGCCTATGGCTGGCATGAATGTGGAAGAAAAAGAGGACATGGCCAGGTTCATCATCGACATCTTCGAAGGACAGGGGGAGACCTATCCTGACACACCGATATTGAGAGATGGGGTCAAGTCCATAGTGCTGATTGAACATGACATGGGAGTGGTCATGGACATAGCCGACCGGATAGTGGTGCTGGACTTTGGCCAGAAGATAGCCGAAGGCACACCAAAACAGATAATGGCTGACAAGGCGGTGATAAAAGCCTACCTCGGTGAGGAAGAGTAACATGAGCCTGGCCACACGACTGGAAACAGCAGATACCCTGCCCAAACTCCTGAAATACAACTACGAGAAGTACGGCGACACCAAAGTTGCCATGCGTGTAAAGCAGTTCGGTGTCTGGCAAGCCTATACATGGAAGGACTTCTACGATAAGACAAAGTACCTCTCTCTGGGCTTGATGAGCCTGGGCCTTAAGCCTGGCGACAAGGTCTCCATCCTGGGAGATAATAAGCCCGAATGGTATTGCGCCGAACTGGCGGTCCAGGCTGCCGGCGCGGTGGCCACCGGCATCTTCACCGATTGTATGTCCAACGAGGTCAGGTACTATGTGGAACACTCAGATTCCAAGTTCGCTATCGCCCATGACCAGGAGCAGGTAGACAAGTTCCTCACCCCCTATAAGGACAGGGAAGGCAATGAACATCCGCCCTTGAAAGACGAACTGAAGTTGCTGAAAAAGGTCATCTACTGGGACCCCAAAGGCGTTTGGAACTACGACGACCCTATTCTGATCAGTTTTAACAAAGTGGTGGAGCTGGGCAAGGAATATGAGAAGAAACACCCCGGGGCTTTTGAAACGAGCATCGAGAAAGTAAATTCTGACGACGTTTGCATTCTGTCCTACACCTCGGGCACCACAGGGTTGCCCAAGGGTGCCATGATGAAACACGGCACCATGATTCAAGCGGCCGAATCGCTGCTAACTGTGGAGCGATGGGAAGACGATGACCAGTATGTATCCTTCTTGCCCCCAGCCTGGATAGCAGAGCAAGCCTTTGGTGTGGGTGGCTCGCTGCTCTACGGTATCGAGGTCAATTTCCCAGAGGCAGCCGAGACGGTGCTGGAGAATATCAGGGAAATCGGTGCCCGCGTGCTCTTCTGGGGTCCGCGCAACTGGGAGAGTGTGAACCGGATGATCCAGGCGAAGATAATCGACACCACTCGCCTCAATCGTCTCCTATACCACATGTTCCTGCCCGTAGGCTATAAATACACAGATATTCAAGAGGCCAGGCAGAAGCCCAGTCCCTTGTGGCGATTCATGCATTTCCTGGCACACTGGGCGGTGTTCAGGGACCTGAAAGATAAGGTGGGCCTCTCCAATGTGAGGATGGCTTATACCGCAGCCGCTCCTATCAGCCCCGACGTCATCCGCTTTTTCCGCGCTATCGGCGTCAACATAAAACAACTCTACGGCGGCACAGAGCAAGGCCTGGTAACATTGCACCGTGGCGACGATGTCAGACCAGAGACTTCGGGTCCAGTGATGCCCAAGGTACAGGTGAGACTAACCGACGACGGTGAGGTGCTGATTAAGGGGGAGAATCTCTTTTGCGGTTACTACAAGAGCCCTGAAGCCACTGAGGAGAAACTGAGGGGAGGCTGGTACCACAGCGGCGATTTTGGCCACATTACCGAAGATGGTCATCTGGTAGTCATGGACCGCATGGCTGACCTCAGAGAGCTGAAGGGGGGTCGTAAATTTTCGCCGCAGTATGCAGAAATCAGGCTCAGGTTTAGCCCCTATATCAAAGACGTGCTCACTATCGGCGGTGGAGACAAGGACTATGTAACCTGCGTGGTGAACATAGACCTGGACAATGTCGGCCGCTGGGCTGAAGCCAGGCGCATACCCTACACCACCTTCACTGACCTCTCCCAGAAGCCGCAGGTAATCGAGCTAATCAAAACAGATATCATCAGGATAAACAAGACATTACCAGAGTGGGCCAGAATCAAGAAATTCGCCAACCTGCATCGCGAGTTCGATGCCGACGAGGCGGAGCTGACCAGGACACGCAAGATAAAGAGAAACGTGGTGGAAGAACGCTACAAAGATTTGATAGATGCTATGTATGGTGGCGCCAGCGAGCTCTCTGTCGAGGCGCCGATTACCTACCGAGATGGCAGGAAAGGAACCATAACCACCGCACTGAAGATCAACACTGTGGGTTAGCCATACAAATGAGAAGCCAACAAGTCCATATTGCTCGGCCAGGTTCTTTGTCAGGCTTACAGGGAGGCTGCGTGCCAACGCCGGACAGGCTCACCTGCGAATCTGAACAATAAGGAAATGGAAAATATACGATAGGATAAGTGACGTGCAAGAACTATTACAGTACATAGCAAACGGCCTGATGGTGGGTGGCATCTATGCACTGATAGCACTGGGCATAGTCCTGGTCTACAAGTCCACCAGTATCTTCAACTTCATTATCGGCCAGATGATGATGTTCGGCGCCTTTTTCTTCTGGATGTTCGCCCAACAATTTAACTGGCCTATATGGCTCAGCCTGCTGGCAGCTCTAGCAGCCAGCGCAGGCGTGGGACTTCTGGTAGAACGGCTCACGTTGAGGCCGCTAATCGGTCAGCCGCTGCTCAGTTCTGTACTGGTAACGCTGGCTATGGCCTATCTCCTTAACGGCATTGCCATGGGCATTTGGGGGGCCTACCAGCAACGCTTGCCAGACTTCCTGCCAGGGGCAAGGGTAGTGGTAGGAGGAATAGTATTCGCACACGACCTGCTCTGGTCTTTCGGCCTGGCCATGGTTGTTTTTGTCCTCTTGCTGTTGTTCTACCAGCGAACGCGGGCAGGGCTGGCAATGCGCGCTACGGCGGACAGCCACCAGATAGCCCAGGCCAGGGGTATAGACGTCAGGAGAATATTCGCCCTGAGCTGGGCGCTTTGCGGAGTGATAGCGGGTATCGGGGGCATGCTTCTGGCTTATCGCCTTGGCGTCAGCCAGTTTCTATCGCTGGTTGGACTCAAAGCTTTCCCAGCGGTCTTGTTCGGGGGCCTCGACTCTGTTCTAGGTGCCCTAGTCGGCGGCTTGACGGTGGGAATACTGGAGAACCTGGCCGGTGGACTGATTGATCCCTGGATGTCAGAGATAACACCCTACATCATCTTGCTTCTGGTACTTATTATCAAACCGGATGGCCTTTTCGGAGTCAAGAGAATAGAGAGGATATAACATGGCTTTGCGACCTTGCGGCACTTATGACCAGAGCTATGCTCAGGATATGGCAATTCTCCGTACCCGCCTGCAATGGATATTGCTCATCGTCGGGCTGGTCATCCTGTTCACTGCACCTTTGTATCTGCCTGGCCGCTGGCTGAACCTGATGAACCTCATTGGCATCAGCCTCATTGCCGTGCTGGGACTCAACATACTCACCGGCTACTGCGGCCAGATTTCCCTGGGTCAGGCTGCTTTCATGGCAGTGGGTGCCTACACATCGGGCGTGCTGACAGCTAAGCTGGGTTGGTCTTTCTGGGCAGCTCTTCCCTGTGCAGCCCTTAGCGCCGGCATTGTAGGGGTAATCTTCGGTTTGCCCTCATTAAGGGTCAAAGGCTTCTACCTGGCGATGGCAACTCTGGCAGCCCAATTCATTATCCCAGCGCTCATTGCACATCCGCTCGAAGGCATAACCCATGGTGTCCGCAGCCTGATAGTGCCAGTGCCGAAGATTGGAGGCGTGGCCTTTACCTCGCCAGCACAGATATATTGCATTATCATCCCCATAGCAGTATTGATGACTTTCTTCGCCAAGAACATAGTCAGAACCGGTGTCGGTCGGGCTTTCATCGCTATCAGGGACAACGAGCTAGCAGCAGAGGTGCAGGGCGTCAACGTCTTTGCCTACAAGCTGCTTGCTTTCTTCATCTGCTCGGTGTATGCTGGCATTGCCGGCAGCCTCTGGGCACACTGGATGCGGGCCCTCAACCCTGACCATTTCAGCTTAATAGATTCCATTTGGTACGTGGGGATGATGATTGTGGGAGGCCTGGGGAGCACCGCCGGGGCGGTTTTCGGTGTTGCTTTCCTGCGCATCCTGGATGAGGCTACCAAGGTATTCGTGATGTGGCTCTCCAGTGTATTCATCGCCTGGGGCGCTTTCCTCCAGGCGGCTTTCGGTCCCATAGTATATGGGCTGGTGATTGTCCTGTTCATCATTTTTGAGCCTAGAGGACTGGCTCACAGATGGGAGATATTCAAGATTTCATATCGCATTCGTCCCTTCGCTTATTGACCAGAATAAGGGGGTGGTAGTACATTGGAAAGAGAGCGGGTTTGAATAGCTAACCTATCAGAGTTTACTAATTCTAATGAGGAGGTGGAACTTGAACAAGAACAAATTCAAATCAGTGTGTCTGGCGGTCCTGGCAATACTTCTGGCAACAGCATTGGCCATAGGTTGTGCTGCTCCAAAAGCACAGCCCACGGCCAAGTCAGCCAAGCCAGACAAGGTCGTTCTGTACCACTTTGGCGACCTCAGCGGCCCCTATGCGCCCATCACGGCCGCCATAGTAGCCGGCCTCAACGACTTCCTGGAGTGGTACAACACAGAGGGAGGTGGCGTCGACGGGGTGCCTGTAGAACAAGCCTTCAGGGATACCGGGGGCAAGGTGGATGCTGCCATTGCTGCCTACACTGCGTTCAGGGAAGCTAAACCCTATCCTATCGTGGAGCTTCTCTATCAGTCGGCAGAATCTGAAGCACTGCGAGACCGGTTTATCGAAGATAAAATTGTGTCTTTCACTGCCGGTGCTTCGCCCACCTGCATCTACCCGCCTGGATACCAGTTTGCCATGTCGCCTGCCTATACCGACCAGATAGGTGCCTTCATGGACTGGCTGGTAAATGACTGGGCAAAGAAAACAGGTCAGAAGCCAAGGCTGGCTATCCTCACATGGGATAGCACTTTCGGCAGAGCCATAATGGTGCCCGAGGTCGACGACTATGCCAAGAAAGTCGGCGTCGACATCGTGTACAAAGGCACCTATGGAGTGAGGGAGGTGGACGCAACTACTCAGATGACCGGCATTAAAGCATCCGGAGCCAACTGGGTCTATGACAACACCGCAGCTTTCGGTCCTAAGGTAGTTCACCAGTCGGCCGAAGCCTTGGGCATGCTAAATAAAAATACTTACGATACCACCCCGGGCAAAATTCACCGCGCCAGTTGTGTCTGGGGAGTGGACGAATCATCGGTGAATCTGTCTGGGGAGCTCGCTGAAGGCATGGTTGGCCCACGGAGTTGGGCTTCATGGGCGATGACTGATGTAGAGGGCGTCAAGATATTGACCGCTCAGGCCGACAAGCACAACAGGGGAGACTTCGAGCGGGTTGCCGGCTATCTGGTGGCATCCGGTGTAGCCTACACCGTTTTAGATTGCATGAATAGGGTTGTCAAGGAACTGGGCTGGGAAAAGCTAAATGGGGAGAATGTAAGAGCCGAAGCGCTTAAGTTGCGAGACTACAGCCCGCTGGGCATGAGCCGGCTTACCTATATGCCGGACAAATTGGAACCCACACAGACCCGAATCTGCCAGGTCAAAGACGGCAAAATACTGGCTATAACCGACTGGGTTACCTGCCCGGATTTGAGGCCTTACCAGTACCGAAAGTAAACACTAGGCAGTTTAAGGCAACTGGGAACAATAAAACCCTGTAAAGGAGGCGAAGCTTGAATAAGGAAAGCGTCCGCAAGTCTATGCTATTGTCTGTCACAGCATTGGTTTCTCTGGCTCTGGCATTTGGTTGTGCGGCTCCCAAAGCTGCCCCCGGAGCCAAGCCAGACAAAGTGGTCATCCACCACTTCGGAGACCTCAGCGGTCCCTATGCCGCTATCACTGCCTCCGCAGTTGCCGGCTTCAAGGACTATTCCGACTGGTTCAATGCACAGGGCGGCATTGACGGAGTGCCTATTGATGACATGTTCAGAGATACCGGCGGCAAGCTGGATGCTGCCCTGGCGGCTTACAGCGCTTTCAAGGAATCCAAGCCCTATCCCATAGTCACTATACTGTACGGCTCCGCCGAATCAGAATCGCTGAGGGAACGGTTCATCGAAGACAAGATATTTTGTTTCACCGGTGGGCCAT
>Ga0194126_10006230_pt1 | contig 17100 bp, 12 predicted proteins | sample TA2KigC150mmetaG_FD_148641 | JGI IMG/M metagenome (GOLD analysis project Ga0194126, IMG submission 148641) | Freshwater microbial communities from Lake Tanganyika, Tanzania - TA2015035 Kigoma Deep Cast 150m | ecosystem: Environmental > Aquatic > Freshwater > Lake | place: Tanzania: Lake... | reverse complement strand
CTACGTGCTGCTGTGCCCGGTTTTTGCGTTTTGCATTCAAACATTCAAGCAGGCCCGCGACCTGATCCGGGCGCTGTGCATCGCTGCGGCATGTATTGCGCTCTACGGCATTATTGAATTTTTATGCCTGCAGGCCTTCGGCATATCCCCCCTGCAGCATTTCCGGCCGCCTGAGCTGCGCCAGCCGTTCATTTCAGCAACCATGGGAAACGCGAATTTCCTGGGTCGTTTTCTGGTGCTGGTACTGCCCCTTTTCGCGGCCGGCGCGGCAACAGCCGCCGGAGCGCGCCGGGCCCTGCTGTGGGCCGCCGGCGGCGTACTCGCCTGCACGACCCTGGCGCTGACCTACAGCCGGGCAAGCATGGTTGGCCTTGCCGTCGGCGGACTTGTATTCCTTGCGCTGACCCGCGCAGCGGGCCCGGCCGTCAGGCAACGCCTGATTCTGCTGCTTGGAACCGGTTGTGTGCTGATTGTTGCCCTCGGCCTGATTTCAAACATGCTGAGCGGTGCGGGTTCGCAGGCTTTTTTCAGCACCATTGCCAGCCGTGCAATCTCGGCCCTTGATGTGCAAGAGGGAGACGGCCTGGGAACGCGCCTGTTTACCTGGCAGCACTCGATTCCGGTTATTTTAGAGCGCCCGTGGTTCGGGCACGGCCCGGATACTGGTTTTGACGCGCTCATTCAGGTCAACTTTGAAAAATCCGCGCGCTTTAACACGATCGCCATTCTGGACCGCATACACAACAACTACCTTGACATTGCCCTCACGCAGGGACTGATCGGACTGGCCTCCTACTTGGCTGTTTTATGTATATTCATGCTCGGTCTGCTTAAAACAATTCGCGCACCCGACGTGCATCCCGAGGTGCGTATGCTGCTATGCGGCCTGTTCAGCGGGTTTGCGGGCTGTCTGGTCAATGACGTCTTTACTTTCAGCACGGTAAGTGTTTCAATGACGTTCTGGTCCCTGATCGGCATCGGATACGCGCTTCAAAGCTTTCAAAAAGGTCCCTGCAGGCATGAAAACAGCTGAAGCCGGCGGCGCGCCGCGCGAGCCTTTGTCGGTACTCTTTATTGCGCGCTATTATTATCCCTTTATCGGCGGGATTGAAAAGCAGGTGCCGAGCCAGGCGGCTGCTCTCCGGCGCAGCGGCATACGGGTTGATATTGTAACGGGCAGGTTTTCCCCCGACGCTCCCCGTGTGGAGCGCACCCGGGGATTCCCGGTGTACCGTTTGCCAAGCCCGCGCATAAAAATAATCGGCGCACTGGTCTTTCTCGCGCACCTTGCTGGCTTTCTGTACAGACGTCGCGCGCGCTACAGAGCCCTGCATGTGTTTCAAGTAGGCTACGCCTCCGCGCTTGCCGCGCTGCTGGGCCGGTTTTTTGGAACCCCCGTGTTTTTACATCTGGCAGGCAGCGGCAGCGGCGGAGATATCTACCGCCACCTGAAGACCCCCTGGGGATGGCTGTTTCTGGCCCTGTGCCGCCTGGCATCAAATATTGTTGTCTTGAATGCCGAGATGCTGCAGGAGCTGAAGCTGATTTTTTATCCACAGCATCGCGCAATTCTCATTCCAAATGCGGTTGATGCCGAATACTACCGGCCGACAGGTGACCGTGCAGCCGTACGGCACGTCCTTGCCATCCCGGACCATCAGTGCGTTGTGCTCTATACCGGCCGCCTGGCCGCGGAAAAAGGGGTGGCGGTCCTGGTGCGCGCCTTTGCACAGGCATGCCCCGGAACCGATGCCCGCCTGTGCATTGTTGGCAGCGGGCGCGAGCACGCGCGCCTGCTGCGCCTGGCTAAAAACCTTGCTATTGACGACCGGGTACAGTTCATACCGGCCTGCGGTGATGTTCTGCCCTACTACCAGAGCGCTGATGTGTTCGTAATGCCCTCCCTGCATGAGGGGATGTCCAATTCGATTCTTGAGGCCATGGCCTGCGCGCTGCCGGTAATCGCCACAGCCGTCAGCGGCACGACCGATCTCGTGCATGATCGCCACACCGGTCTGCTGGTGCCGCCGCACGATCCAAAGGCCCTGGCCGCGGCACTGGTGCAGCTTTTACACAGCCCTTCAGAGCGCTCGGCAATGGGGCATGCCGGCCGCTGCCTGGTTGAGGATGCGTATACCGACACCAGCGTGGTCAGGGGCTATCTGCAGCTCTATGAAGCAGCCGGGCTGCGTTCGCAACCATGATACCGAAGGCGGCCGGCAGGTTTCCGAGAATGCGCATTGAAAATATATCTCGTGCACACACTCCGCGGTGTATGTGCTCAAACTGCGCGGCGGTCCTTGCCGGAATACACTTGAAAAACGATTTTTAACAATGCCCGGAATTGAGTAGGTCCCATGTACGCACCGCCAACCGATACCACCACCCGGCCAGCACGCCCTTTGTGCACGGCACGCACGCGCGCAGGCCTGGCAGTGCTTGGCGCATTTGTTCTGACCGCGGTCTGTTTTTTTTATGAAGCCGTATTCCGGGGCAGGGTATTCTCGGCCCGCGACCATTATCTGTTTTTCATGCCGCGCCGCTTTTTCGCGCTCGATACCCTGCTGGACGGCTCGCTCCCGTTGTGGAACCCGCTCAATGCCTGCGGTGTGCCGTTTCTTGCCAATGTGCAGAGCTCGGTGCTCTATCCGTTCAGCGCGATCATCTACCTGCTGCCCTTTCCGGGCGGCTACAGCGCCTTTGTGATCGTCCACTATATCCTGGCCGCGCTCTTCATGTATGCCCTGATGCGGCACTGGAACAGCAGCCCATGTGCAGCCGTCATCGCAGGACTCGTGTTCGCCTTCGGCGGCTACATGCAGTCCATCAACGACAACCTGGCGTTCCTGACCGCCGCGGCCTGGCTGCCGCTCATTGTGCTTTTCTTCATTAAAACCCTGCAGGAACGCCGCCTGTCCTACGCGCTGGCGACAACCCTGCTGATCGGCCTGCAGGTATTGTCCGGGGATGCGTCGTTTTGCGTGGCCGCTACCATGCTGTGCACCGGCCTGTACGCGCTGTTCGCGCCGCGCGCAAAGGCCGTCGGCGCAGGGATATGTGCGGCGGTATGGACGGGCGGGCTGCTGCTGGCCGCAATCGTGCTGCTGCCGTTTTTTGAGTTTGTCGCGCATTCACACCGCGCCGGAGGCCTTGAGGCCGCCCAGGCCCTGCGCTGGTCACTGCACCCGCTTGAACTGCTGCAGTTTGTGCACCCCTACCCGTTCGGCAGGCTGGTGCCGCATACGCGCTGGTTCGGGCAGCACTGGCTCGACACCCTCTATATCGGTATTTTCCCGCTGTGCTTTGCGGCCGTGTACCTGCTGCGCGGCTGCTGCGCCCATAAAAAATTCCTGATTGCTGTTGCGCTGCTGGGCTTTTTTCTTGCACTGGGCGCTTACAATCCTGTGCTGGCATTGATCATGGAGGCTGTGCCGGCTTTGCGCCTGATGCAGTATCCGGTTAAGTTTCTGCTGCTCAGCGCCTTTGCCCTCGCAGTCATGAGCGGACTGGGCGCTGACGTGTTTCTGGCTCGCATGCGCGCGCGCTCAACCATTCGCGGCATACTCAAGCCGCTGCTCCTGCCGGTCTGCGTGCTGCTCGCCCTGCTGCTGGCTGCCGCCGCCGGGCGGGATTTTTTTCTGAACTGGTTTATTTCCGCCTATCCTGAGGGCAGCTACTTCGAGCCCCTGCGCGAACAGCTTTTTTTCGAACTCTACCGGGGCGCCTTTATCGCGGCCGTGCTTTTCGGGGCTTTTGCCGTGCTGACCTGGTGCGCAATCGGTTTTAAAAACCACGCCGGCCTGATATCGCTGTGCATCGTCGGCGCAGTTGGAGCCGACCTGTTGTTCATTGGCGCACCCGATGACCCGTGGCTTGAACGCAGCGCCATACGCCGCCCCGGCACTATTGCCGCAGCGCTGCAGCAGGATGATTCCCGGTACCGCATATATTCGCTGGCGCGCATTACCGGCAGCAACTCCTATGCGCACACCCCGCACCTGAGCTTTGACCGGGTGTACCGCGTGCTCAGCCAGTCGCTGCCCCCCAATATGCACCTGTACCACGGGCTTGCTTCGGTAGATGAATACAGCGAGCTGTTAAATGTACGCTACTACGAGGTCTTCGGCCCGGTGCTGCTGCATCTTGCCGGCGGCGGAAAGGATCCGGATGAAGATCGCTATTGCCGCATGATTTTCTCCATGCTGAACGTAAAATATATTATCAGCCCGCGGACGCTGCCTGAGCTGCAATTTGAAAGTGTGCGCAGCGGCCCGGTCAAGCTGTACCGCAACCCGGAGGTGTGGCCGCGCGCGTTTCTGGCGGCATCCGTCACGGTGTGTCCGGACGATGAGGCCGTGCTGAACCGCATACATGCAGCCGATTTTGAACGCCTCTCGGCTTTTCTGCCGCAGGCCGAAGTTGAGCGCCTGCCGGCCCGGCTGCAGGCAGCGCTTGTTTCATACGACCCCGGCAGCAGCGCTGGAACGGCAACCATCGCAGGCTGCGGGGCCAACCGGGTCGATGTGCGCGTGGAAACGGACAAGCCTGCCCTGCTGGTTCTGTCGGACACATGGTTTCCGGGATGGCGCGCGCTGGTCAACGGCCGCGAGCGTGCGCTGCTGCGCGTCAACCACACCCTGCGCGGGGTTGCGCTCGAACCGGGTGAAAGCCGGGTTGAGTTCGTGTACCGGCCGCGATCATTCATCGCGGGCATGGCCGTTTCGGCTGCAACCGCGCTTGGCCTGATTGCGCTCTATTGTGCCGGATGCCTTCTGCGTCGACGGCGCAAACCTTCAGCGCGCGGGGGCACAGTATGAATATACAGGCCGTGCGGCAGCGCTTTCCAGTATAACCGGTCCGGAATTTTTAGCCCTGCGCCTGCGTACCGGCCGCAGATAAAATACCGGTTCATCCCCGCCGGCGACCGGCCATAGTGATCCCGTCGCTTCGACACAGCCCTCCCTTTTTTCGGAGCACGCCGCTATTGAATATAGCCCAGCGACTTGAGCTGCTGCCGCAGATCATCGCCTCCGACCAGAATGGATTTGCCTGAGGACGGCAGAGGCTCTGTGCGGATGTAGTCCGCAAGCAGGTTCTCCATCTCGAGGGGCAGACCTTCCGCGGCAATGCGGTCGTCCTGTTCTGCGGGGTCACGGCCCAGATCAAACAACTGGTAGCCTTCAGGCGCCTGCGGTCCTGCGAGGCTCCACTTGCCCTGTTCGTTGCGCGAGCGATAAATCAGCTTGCTGCTGTTCTCTATGATGCACCAGGTTTCAGGTCCGTACAGCGTTGCGGATGCATACAGCGTCCTGTCCGGTACAGCCGCGGATATGCCGGGTATGAGCGACAATCCCTGCAGGCCCAGGCGCTCACGGGAAACCCCGGCCAGGTCAAGCACGGTCGGCATGATGTCAATCAGCTGTACCGGCCCGGACACGCGCGCCGGGCGCACAGGCGAGCCGGCAATAATCAGCGGCACCTGCAGCAGTTCATTATGCAGGCTGTGGCCGTGATCAGCGCTGCCGTGATCCCAGAACTCCTCCCCGTGATCAGCGGTAATGATAAAGACGGTATTTTCCTGCCGGTTCAGCAGGGTCAGCCCGTGCAGTAAACCGCCTATGGCTTCATCAATGTATCTGATCTGACCGTCATACAGGTCGACAAAATACTGCCGCAGGTCGTGGTCGCGGTTACAGGGCGCATCCGGTTCCCGCTGCAGAGTCAGCAGCGTTGCAGGCTCGCCGGGCGCGAGGCTCTCGATAATTTTGGGGGCATAGCGGGTGTTATGCCGGTTAACCGTATAGGGAGCGTGCGCGTCCATGAAGTGCAGGTAGGCAAAATATTTTTTCCCCCCGAGGCGGGCTACCCGCTCAAGAAAAACCCGGACCGTATCTGAAGCCGAATGTGCTCCGTGCGGCAGGTAGTCATAGCGGTGAAACCCCTGATGAAGGTTGAACTCCTTTTTCAGGAATACATTGCCGCCGTTTATGAAAAGATTTGTATAGCCTGCGTTGCGCAGCACCTCGGCCAGAAGCAGCATCCGGTCAGACGCCGTATGATCAGAATTGATGAGACCGTGCCGGGCGGGCAGCAGGGAAGTAAACAGGCTGGCAACGGAGGGCTTGGTCCACGGCGAGGATGCGTAGGCCCGCTCATAGTGCCTGCCGACCCTGGCAAGGGCGTCGATAGTCGGAGACGTGTCGCGTCCGTATCCATGGCAGCCCAGATGATCCGGCCGCAGGCAGTCGATCACGATCACAACGAAACTGGGGCCCGCAGACATGATGCGCAGCGCGTTGACGGCAAACCATACCGATGCGCAAAGCAGTATCAGCAGACACGGCAGAACGCAGACGCCAATAAGCCTCTTTCGGCCCAGAAGCCCCCGTCTGACGCGGGGCAGACACAGCAGCGCGCAGGGCAGGATCACGAACACCACGGCGCAGCGCGCTGCCGCCGGCGAGAGATACGGCCGCGCATAGAACAGACAAGCGCACAACAGCCCGATATAAATCGCGCATGCTGCGGCCCGCAGGCCGATTGACACCCGCGCGCACAGCGCAGTAATCAGTCCGCACAGGGCAAAAACAATACCGCCGATGCCCATCCAGAGCGGGCAGCATACCGCAGACCCATCCGGCCGCAAGACCGGCCAGCAGGAAAGGCAGTACGGTTTGATATGTTCTCATGGCGGTATATCGCAGTGGTTATGCGGTCATGCTTGACATACCGCCAACATTACCTTATATACAGGCCAAATGCAAACGCTTCTCCTTCTGCACGCGGATAGAGCATGACGATCAGACTCGCCTTCATTCTGGCGCTCATAACCCTGGCATGCTACGGCCCTGCGCTGCAGGCCGACTTTGTTGCAGGTGATCGCCAGTTTATCCTGAAGAATGAACTGGCGGCCGATCTCGGCACAGCCCTGCAATCATTCATCGCCGACTACTGGAGCACGCTGGGCGGTGAGGCCTTTGTCTACTACCGCCCGCTTACCGTGCTGACGCACTGCATTGACACCAATCTCTGGGGCCTGGACCCGGCTGGCCACCATGCCACCAATATCGCCCTGCACCTGATCGTCAGCCTGCTGGTGTTTGCGCTGTTTCTGCGCCTGCTGCCCGGCCGCAGCACTCTGTGCTTTGCAGGAGCCCTGCTGTTTGCCCTGCATCCGATCCATACGCATTCGGTCGTCTATGTGATGGGTAGAACCGATGTGCTGGCCGCGCTGTTCTGTGTGATATCGCTGCTGTTGCTGTGCAGACAGTCCTGCACCCTCATGCAGCATGCGCTGGCAGCACTGTGCTGGCTGGCAGCGCTGCTGTGCAAGGAAATCGCCGTAACCATGCCGCTGCTCTACGGCCTGTACTGCCTTGCGGAGCCTGCGCACAGGCCTTCCCGTGCGCAGTTTATGCGCGCGGCCGCGTTACTCAGCTCAGCCCTGGCAGTGTATCTGGTGCTGCGCATTTCAGCCATTGGGCTCGGCGCCGCGCCGGAGACGGCACTGACGTACGCGCCCTGGCAACGCGGGCTGCTTGTACTCATGACACTTGGCTTTTACTGCGCGAAGCTGCTGCTGCCGCTGAATCTGTGCTACTACTCCAACCTCGTTGTACCGCATCCGGGCATGAGCGCTGTTGACATCCTGCTGATTGCTTCAGGGGCTGCGTGCGCTGCGGGTATGGTTATATTCTGGCGCAAAGGTATTGCCGGCATGGCGCTTGCCTGGATCGGCATCACGCTCCTGCCGGTTCTCAATATTGTGACGCTGCCCGTGCTCGCCAAGGAGAACTATCTCTATCTGCCCTCAATCGGATTCTGCCTGCTTGCCGCGCTCGCACTTGATTTTCTGCGCCGGCGCCTGAGCGCGACAATTGCAGTAATTGTTTGTGCCGCCATAGCGCTGCTCTACGGCATACAGGTGTACCTGCGCACGCTTGACTACCGCGATCCGGCCGCGTACCTGTTGAGCGCGGTGCGCGCCATGCGGCCGCTGCCGCCGGAAGAGCTTGGCAACACGCACTATTTTGAAGGCGCGAAAAACTGGTTTACCACCTGCCGCAACCTGGGCTATCTTTTTGAAGAGCGCAAAGCGCCTGACCGGGCCGAGTACTGGTTTGTGCAGGCGCTGGGCTATACGGCAGACTATTTTGACCCGGCCTATGCCGCCGAATGCCATCAGGCGCTCGGCGAGCTCTATTTGAAACAAAAACGCCTGCTGGAGGCTCACGCGCAGCTCGGAGCTGCCCTGCCGGGCGCGGCGCAACCCCAGCGGGTGTATAATCTGCTGGGCGTCTGCGCAGCCATGGGCAATGATCCGAAGGCCGCAGAGGCATTTTTTATGAAAGCCCTTGAGATTGATCCCGGCTTTCAACCGGCCGGCGCCAACCTTGCCCGGCTGCGACGCTGAGACAGGGCCTTCCTCAAAGGATTTGGGACTTTACTGATGTGCGGAATTGCCGGATATATCGACACAAGCTGCCGCTCTGACATCGCGCTGCTGAAAAAAATGGCGGCTGTGCTGGCGCACCGGGGCCCTGATGACGCGGGCGAGGCGTTTTTTCAGGAAAGCACCTTTACCGCGGGCTGTGCGCATCGCCGCCTGTCAATCATCGATCTGTCGCCGGCCGCGCATCAGCCCATGTTCAGCGACTGCGGCACTGTCGGTATTGTTTTAAACGGCGAGATCTATAACTTCACCGAGCTGCGCTCTGAGCTTGAGCGCGAAGGCGTCCGCTTCTCAAGCAACAGCGACACCGAAGTAGTTCTGCGCGCCTACATGCGCTGGGGCATGCCGGCCGTACACCGCTTTATCGGCATGTTCGCCTGTGCCATCTACGACCGCACGCAGCGCAAACTGTTCCTGCTGCGCGACCGCACCGGCATCAAGCCCCTATACTATTATCATAACAACGGGCTTTTTTTGTTTGCCTCCGAGTTGAAAAGCTTTCACGAACACCCCGGCTTCACCAGAGAGCTGAACCTTGAGAGCCTGTCCCTGTACTTCAAATACGCCTGCATTCCGGAGCCGTACGCGGTTTTTAAATATACGGCCAAACTGCGGCCCGGCACCTGGCTTGCATACGACCTGCGCAGCCATACGACGAGCGAACACGTCTACTGGGACCCAACGGCGTTTGCCTGCATGCCGAAACTCGCTATTGACTATGCGCAGGCCTGCCGGGAGCTCACGGCGCTTTTTTCATCCGCGTTCAGCTATCGCATGGTCAGCGATGTTCCGGTCGGCTTATTCCTGAGCGGAGGATACGACAGCTCGCTCGTTGCCGCCGTGCTGCAGCGCGGCATGTCCCACAGGCTGAAAACCTTCACCATCGGATTTCACGAAGACGAGCACAACGAGGCCCGTTACGCCCGCAATGTTGCCGCGCATCTGGCAACCGACCACACCGAATATATCTGCACGCATCGGGATGCCATCGACATACTGCCGCAGCTGCCCCTGATCTATGACGAGCCCTTTGCCGACCCCTCGGCCATTCCGACCTGTCTTGTCAGCCGGCTGGCCAGGCGTGACGTGACCGTTGCGCTTTCCGCCGACGGCGGCGATGAGCTCTTCGGCGGCTACACGCGCATTCACCGCGCACTGCGAAACACCCGGGCTGCCGAGGCCATACCGCGTTTTTTCTGGCGCGCACCGCTGGCAGCCCTGTCAGCGCTGCGCCCCTTTTTGAAGACCGGCTCCATGCTCGAATTCAAGCGCAAGTATGCCCGCCTGCTCGCCGCCGGCGCACTGGGACGCTGCAAAAACCTGGAGCTCTGTATTTACAATGAATTCGACGAGGACATTACCGCGCTGCTGACCGGCCTGCAGCAGCTTCCGCCGACGAGGTTTGACGACCAGCAGCTTGACTGCCTGGACGACACCCTTGATGTAATGCTCTGTCTTGAGTATCAGACCTATCTGCCTGCGGATATTCTCACGAAAGTCGACCGGGCTTCCATGGCCGCCTCCCTTGAGGCCCGCGAACCCCTGCTCGATCACCGGATCTATGAATTCGCCGCCCGGCTGCCGTCAGCGTTTAAGGTCGACGGGAACCAGCTTAAAAAAATCCTGAAAGATATCGCCCATGACTGTCTGCCGCCTGAGCTTATGCAGCGGCCCAAGCACGGCTTTTCCCTGCCGATATATGCCTGGCTGCGAAAGGACCTGCGCGAACTGCTGCTGGCATATATGAATGACCACATGGTCGCTTCGAGCGGCCTGCTTGACCGCCGGTTTGTAGCCGTGCGCATGCGCGAATTTCTGAAAGGCAATGACGATCTCGGCCCGTTTATCTGGAAAACGCTCATGTTTCAGATGTGGTACTGCCGCTGGATGACATAGTCCCGCGCGCGGCTGTCCCCATGAATAGCACTTTCAAAAAATCACTGATTTTGCTATAGTTTCCGGTAATAACAGCACGGGCACCATGCCGCCGTGGGGCTCGCCATCTGGTATCCAAAAAAGGAGCGTTACATGATTGACCGCTATTCACGCGAATGCATGCGCGCCATCTGGTCGCAGGAAAACAAGTACAAAACCTGGCTGGACATTGAAATCAAGGCCTGTGAGGCACTCTGCGAGCTGGGAACCGTGCCGCCCGAGGCCCTGGCGAACATCCAGAAGAAAGCCGCCTTTGATGTGCGGCGCATTGAGGAAATCGAGGAAGTCACCCGCCACGATGTTATCGCCTTTACGACCTGTGTTGCCGAGTATGTGGGCGACGATGCGCGCTACATCCACTGGGGCCTGACATCCTCGGATGTTCTGGATACCAGTTTCAGCATGCTCCTGAAGGAGGCTTCGGCCATTATCCTCAAGGACATCGACGAGCTGCTGGCCGTGCTGAAAGAGCGGGCTCGTGAGCACCGCCTGACCGTCATGATCGGGCGCAGCCACGGCATTCATGCCGAGCCGGTCACGTTCGGGCTCAAAATGGCCCTGTGGTATGATGAAATGCAGCGCCAGAAAGAGCGCATGCAGCGCGCCATGGATGCAATCAGCGTGGGCAAGCTCTCGGGCGCTGTGGGCACATTCGCCCACAACCCGCCGTTTGTCGAGGAATACGTATGCCGCGAGCTCGGCCTGCGGCCCGCGCCCGTGTCAACCCAGGTCATTCAGCGCGACGTGTATGCCGAATTTTTCACCACTCTGGCCGTTATCGGCGCCTCGATTGAAAAATTCGCAGTCGAAATCCGGCATCTGCAGCGCACCGAGGTGTCCGAGGTATCGGAATATTTTTCAGCCGGCCAGAAGGGCTCATCCGCCATGCCGCACAAAAAAAATCCGATCCTGTCGGAAAACATATCGGGGCTTGCGCGCCTGCTGCGCGGCAACGCCCTGGCAGCCATTGAAAACGTGGCCCTGTGGCATGAGCGCGACATCAGCCACTCCTCGGTTGAGCGCGTGATCGGCCCGGACAGCACCATCCTGCTCGACTTCATGCTGGTGCGCTTCACCGGCCTGATGCGCTCGCTGATCGTGTACCCCGAATCAATGCAGAAGAACCTGGAGCTGTCGCGCGGCCTGTATTATTCCCAGAAAATCCTGCTTGAGCTGACCCTGCGCGGCGTATCGCGCGAGGATGCCTACCGCATCGTGCAGCGCAACGCGCTTGCGGCCTGGGACCGGAAAAAGGACTTCAAGGAAATGGTGCTGGCCGACAGCGAGATTACCGCGGTTATTACGCCGCATGAGATAGAAGCGTTCTGTTCAAGCGCATTCTTTACCGCGCACGTTGACGACATTTTCAAGCGGGTGTTCGGCAAATGAAACCGGCGGTATTCCTTGATCGCGACGGCACGGTCAATGTCGACGTCGGCTATCTGTGCCACCCTGACCAGATCACGCTGCTGTCGCGCGCAGTCGAAGGCCTGCACTTATTGCGCGACTGCTCTCTGGCGCTTGTCATCATCACCAATCAGGCAGGGGTTGCACGGGGCCTGATACCGCCGGGGCAGCTGCCGGTCATTCAGCGTGCGTTTTTGCGCCTGATGCGAGCGCACGCCATACCCGTTGCAGGCTATTATGCCTGCCCGCATCACCCCGAGGGCAGCGTGGCCGAATACCGGCGTGCGTGCGACTGCCGCAAGCCCGCCCCCGGCCTTGTGCTGCAGGCTGCGCGCGAGCTTGATCTCGACGTGCAGCGCTCCTACGTCATCGGCGACAAGCCGAGCGATGTGCAGCTTGCGCACAACACCGGAGCAACCGGCATTTTGGTTTTGACCGGGGAGGGGCGCAAACATCTTGAAAACTACCCGCCCGGTTTCACGCCCCCGCACATGGTGTGCGACGATCTCTATGAAGCCGCGAAATGGATTGCCGCATGTGAGGGCAAAAACACCCCCCGCTGAATTTACCGGAAAAATTTTTGAATCATCTCCACCACCCGCTCCTGCATGGGCCGGGTAATCTCAGGGTAGACCGGCAGGGCCAGCGTATGGCCGGCCGCGAATTCGCTGTGCGGGAAATCCCCTTTTTTACAGCCCAGGCTGCGGAAGCATTCCTGCTCGTGAAACGCCACCGGATAGTACACTTCATTGCCGATATCGTTGTGCGTGAGCCAGGCGCGCAGCTCATCGCGCTTTTCAGGCACTGAAATCACGTACTGATTATAAATATGGTGTTCGCGGCCGTAGCTGATCGCCGGAACGCTGATATTGGTGCCGGCAAAGAGCTCATCGTAATAGGCGGCATTTACACGGCGCATGGCGTGCCAGCTCTCAAGATGCGGCAGCTTCACCAGCAGCACCGCGGCCTGCACCGTATCGAGCCGGAAATTGCCGCCGATCAGGGCGTGATAATACTTGGGGTGGGCGCCGTGATTGCGCAGCAGCCGCACCTTGTCGGCCAGGGCAGCATCATCTGTTACCACCATGCCGCCGTCGCCGATGCCGCCCAGGTTCTTGCTGGGGAAAAAGGAGAAGCAGCCGAAGGTTCCCATGGAACCGGCTTTTTTAAGCCCGGAAGCTGATGGATATCCCGCCCCGATAGCCTGGGCTGCGTCCTCGATAACGGCAATGCCCCGGCTGCGCCCGATCTGCATGATTGCATCCATATCGGCACACTGCCCGTAGAGATGCACCGGAATGATCGCTTTGACGCGCTCGGCTTTTTCACGCTCGCGCTCAAACCATGCGCCCAGCGCCTGCGGGTCGATATTGTAGGATGCCGAATCAATATCAACCAGGGCGATTTCCGCGCCCAGCCGGGCAACCGTGCCGGCTGTGGCGAAGAACGAATACGGGGTAGTCACGACGATATCGCCCGGGCCGATGTCAAGTGCCATCAGGCTTACCAGCAGCGCATCCGTACCTGAGCTCACCCCGATGCCGCAGGCTGATCCGGTGTATGCTGCAACAGCCTTCTCCAGCTCGGCCACGGCCGGGCCGTTAATGTAGGCGGTTGAATCAACCACCGCATTCAAAGCGGACTTGATTTCAGATTCAAGCGGCAGCAGCTGTGCTTTTAAATCAAGCAATGGCACCTTCATGGGGAAATTCCTTTCAATGCAGGAACATGGCGTCCAGGGCCCCGGACACAGGGCCTGTTTAAATTATTCTGGACTCTGTTGACATCATCCTTCACAACCGGCCGTGCGTGCGCCGGCAATCGCGAAAGATTAAATGAAGCGCGCGCGGGCGTCAAGCGTTTCTTTGGCGAATGCTGGCGAAAATACCGTAAAAAAGCAATATCGGGCCGCGCAGGCCGGGCCGCAATGAATTCCTTGACAGGCGCAGGCTTATCATTTATATAGCTATGCATGCGGGAAACATACCGCGGCATAGACTGTATACGGCAGCATCGGCATTCTAAACGCAATCTACAACAGTTATGGAGGAGAAAATGGCAGCAAAAATCAATCCGGAAACATGCACCGGCTGTGCAACCTGTGTGGACATTTGTCCTGTCGAGGCTATTGCAATTGATAATGATAAGGCAGTGATTGACGCCGATGCATGTGTTGACTGCGGCACGTGTGTTGACGAGTGCCCGGTCGAAGCAATTTCAATGGACGACTGAGCACACACTCATCCGAATGCTTGGGAAAAAAGGATTTCCGCTTTTTCCGGAAATCCTTTTTTTGTTTTTCCCGTGCCGCGCGCGGCTCTCAAGTGCGCGACCACGTGACCCGGAATACGCCCTCGCGCGGATTGCCGTATTTTATGCGGTCGGGCTTAATTTCAATGATACGGTACACAATCTGCGGCGGCAGCTGTTTCATCCCGAGCTTTTTCAGGGTTTTCATAATGTTCATATTTTTCAGGGCCTCCTGGAACTGCCTGGGGTGTTTTTTCTGGTTAAGCACCCGCGCGGTTGCCCAGGCCTGCAGCCCCTTGTAGTTCCAGTAATCGGCCTCGGAGTCATAGGGCTCGGCGATTGAAAAACTCACCTTTTTATTTTTCTCAAGATTGGCGAACTTGCCGCCGCCTTCCGAGAGAATATAAAAGGTCAAATCATGCAGGCGATACTCAAGCGGTGTTGAGCGCGGCGAGACTCCGTCGCAGGTGCTCAAGTGCAGCACATGGTTGCGTTTCAGGAACTTCTTCAAAACCCGCTCAAAAGCTTCCGGGGTAGTAAACTGCTTGATCTTGATGCCTGAGGCTTTGAATGCCTGGGCAAACGGGGGCGGGACCGGGACCTGGGAAATTTTTGACATGCTGGGCTCCTGTAATGGAAGGTTTGCGCTGCAACGCCTTTTGATATAGTATAAACTGCTAAAACGTTCAAGCAGAAAGCAGGCACGACGTGGAATCGGGCTCCTGGAAAAAACAGCTCCGCAGCGGCATAAGCAACGCCGGTGAGCTCTGTACCGCGTTCCCGCAGCTGGCTCCGAAGCGCGCGATGATCGAGGAAGTCACCGCGACGTACCCTGTTTTTATCAACAGCTATATCGCCGGCATGCTTAAAGGCCCCAGTGATCCGCTCTGGCGCCAGTTCATTCCCGACAACGCCGAAATTGACGACACGGGCGGCATGGTAGATCCGCTGGCTGAAGACAGCACCTCACCCGTGCCCAATATTACGCACCGCTATCCCAACCGGGTTTTGTTTCTGGTCTCAAACCGCTGCGCGGTGCATTGCCGGTTCTGCACCCGCAAGCGCAAAATCGGACGCTCCTTTGAGGTGACAGCCGCAACAATCACGCAGGGCATTGACTATATCAGCCGCAGCCCGCAGGTTCGCGATGTGCTGCTCTCCGGAGGCGATCCCCTGCTGCTGCCGACCGATCAAATTGCCGATATTCTGGGCCGGCTGAGCGAGATCCGCCACGTTGACATCATCCGCATCGGCACGCGCGTGCCCGGCGTGCTGCCCGACCGGATCACCGCCGGCCTTGCCCGCATGCTTGCCAGCTTCAAACCGCTCTATATCAATACGCATTTCAACCATCCCGTTGAAATAACGCCGCAGTCGCGCCGGGCCTGCGCTCTTTTAGCTGATGTCGGCATACCGCTTGGATGCCAGACCGTGCTCCTGAAAGGGGTTAATGACTCGGCAGACATCATGTGCCGCTTGATGGAGGGCCTGCTCAGCATGCGCGTGCGGCCCTATTACCTGCATCATATGGACTACACCCGCGGCACCGCCCACTTCCGCACATCACTCAGCGCCGGGCTTGACATTATCCGTGAGCTTCGCTGCCATGCCTCGGGCATGAGTGTGCCGCACTACGTAATCGACCTGCCCGGCGGCGGCGGCAAGGTACCCCTTACGCCGGACTATATCCACGCCGTTGACGGAAACGCGCTTCTGCTCAAAAACTTTCAGGGTAAACTGTTTCGCTATGACATAGAAGCGCAGGACGCGGAGACCTTTTCCGCCCCCCTTGCGCACACACCTGTGATCTGAAACCAACACACCGGGAGACCTTATGAAGTCAGCACCCAAGGCCTATAAAAACTCAGAATTCCTCAACAGCCCGCAGGCGCGCACCATTCGCATGCTGGCCGAGTACCTTGAGCCTGAAAGCCGGTTTGAAAAATATAACATTCAGGACACGGTTGTCTTTTTCGGCTCTGCCCGCATACAGCCGCCGGAACAGGCCCTCCAGCACCGTGACAGCCTGCGCCGGCAGGGCGCACCCGAATCAGAGCTGCGCATGGCCGAAGCCCGCCTTGCCATCGCCAACTACTACCAGGCCGCCGTTGACCTTGCACGCATGATAACCGCCTGGTCCAAGGAGCTCTACACCTGTAATCAGTGCCATGGCCGGCGCTTCATCGTATGCTCGGGCGGCGGGCCCGGCATCATGGAAGCGGCCAACCGCGGGGCCTCCGAGGCCGGCGGCTACTCTATCGGCCTCAACATCAGCCTGCCCTTTGAGCAGGAGCCCAACCCCTATATTTCCCGGGAGCTGAACTTTGAATTTCACTACTTTTTCGTGCGCAAATTCTGGTTCGCCTATCTGGCCAAAGCCCTTATTATTTTCCCCGGCGGCTTCGGCACCCTGGATGAACTGCTTGAAATTTTAACCCTGGTGCAAACCGGGAAAATGACCAAAGACATCCCGATTGTTCTTTTCGGCAGCAGCTTCTGGAACCAGATCATCAATTTCAAGGCCCTGGCGGACTGGGGCGTGATCAGTCCGGAAGACCTCGACCTGTTCAAATTCTGCGACACCCCGCAGGAGGCTTTTGACTACCTGAAAAACAGACTCGAGCCCATATGTGAAGCTCCAGGCTCTCTGAACATGCCGGGCAGATGACTAAACAGCACGCGCATCCATTGCCTGCCGCGACCGGGCAGCGAGAACCCGTGGCGCCTGAATGAATCCCCGACGCTCAGCTCCTCACAGCACACGCATACAGCTTGAGCCGTTTGAGCCCTGGGCTGCACTGCAGGGGTTTGCCTGCAGCGTGCGCATGCGCCGCCGGGGCCGCCTGCTGCTGCTGTACTACAGCGTGAGCGGGCCTCTGGAACAGCTTGCAATCCCTGCAGCCGCAGACGCTGTCGGCTTTACGCCCGAACTGTGGCGCTCGACCTGCATGGAGTGCTTTGTGCGCTCCGAAGAGAGCAGCGCCTACACTGAGTGGAACGTTTCACCTTCGGGCAACTGGTGGACCTGTAATTTTATCAGCTGCAGGTCGCCGGCA
>Ga0194126_10006229_pt1 | contig 17100 bp, 14 predicted proteins | sample TA2KigC150mmetaG_FD_148641 | JGI IMG/M metagenome (GOLD analysis project Ga0194126, IMG submission 148641) | Freshwater microbial communities from Lake Tanganyika, Tanzania - TA2015035 Kigoma Deep Cast 150m | ecosystem: Environmental > Aquatic > Freshwater > Lake | place: Tanzania: Lake... | reverse complement strand
TTAATGCCAATGTATTTCGACAGCGCGTAACCGATGATTTGGCTGATGACAATCGCGGTCTTCAGTTCCACGAATTGAAGAAAAGTTCCCCGTCGAATTTCGCCGCCGCAAACGGCTTGCGAAAGGCGTACATGCAAAAGTACGTGCAAAACGCCGCAAAGATGGCGTAGGTCACGAAGATTGGTCGCGGCGCTTTTTCGAGTAGCGACGTAACTTGCATAAGTGGGTGTTTAGCGCGCTGCATTCGTCGCAGCGCAGACTTGCAGCCGGCGCTACGCTAATCCTGCTTGCATATTTAATGTTGGCTTTCCGTGCAAACGGCGTGAAAATTTCGCTCACTCTTTAATGGTAATCGGCCGATTATCGCGCTGCCGCAAAAAGGCGGCGACTTCGGTTTCCATAAGTTGGCCCGCAGAATCGATTAAGACCTCGCGGCCAACGCGCTTTGGCGTCTGCTGTTGACGCTGGCTTTGCCAAACGGCAATCGCCTCATCGACCGCGCGCTGCAACTCAGCATCCGGAGCCAGGAAATCATAGCGAAATTCGGAAAAGCCAGGCAGTTTGCGCAGGTTTTGCTCGGCGACGTAACGGACCACGCCGTACGGGTCCTTCAACAATTGCGCCTGAAATGGCGCCAGCCACTGAGTCCCGGAAATTTCCTGCGCGGGTTCCCAACCAACATGCCATGCAGCAATGACCCGTTGCGCCGCGTGCCCCTTCAACAACCACAACAAAGCCGCCGAAACGTTTTTCTGTTCATCGGTCAACGGCAACGCTTCCATTCGATAACGCTTGGACAAGTGTTCCTGCGTCCAAGCCAACGTCTTGTCAAGATGACAGAGATTGCAGGCATTCGGCACGCCATGGCGAACGGCGCTGGTGAGATTCGGTGACGCGACTTGATGACTTCGAATCGCACTGAACAAGGCATAGGTCGTGTGCGGCATGTGGCAATTGAGACAGTTGCTCCCGGACGATTCCGGCGCATGAAAGGCGTGGCTGCTGATTTCCGACGTGTACTTCGGCTCGTTGTGGCATTGCGTGCAGGCCGCGCTTTCGTTCATGCGCGGTTTCAATTGGTCCACGGGATCGCTTTCGTGCATCGAATGGCATGATAAGCATGACATCGTGCCGCGCGTGTAGCAGCCCGACACGGACATGGCCGTAAACTCGCGCCCGCCAGCGAGAATTGTTCCATCGTCCCACCAACGCTCGCGAAAGAATTGTGGATTGCGCTGGAGATCGTCCCGGCGCTCCTGCGGAGAATGCTCTGTCGGATGCTGAATGTAATAGCGCGTCTTCTCCAAGTCATCACCGGGGCGAAACAGCTCGCCTTCGCGCGCGTACTTCATGGCAAACTCATCGCGCATAATAAAGACGCCATGGCATTGGCCGCAGACGTGGCTTGACAGGCGATGATCCAGTTTGGATGGGTTTACAATGCTTGGATCAGGTTCGTCCTTCACGTGCGCCCGGTACCGTCGAACCGGATTTTGATTGACCTCGACATGACTTTTGGCCGGGCCATGGCACGCTTCACAGGAAATGCCCAATTCAGCGACGCTGGTATCGAGTTGCCCCGTTTTAGCGTCCAAGCCCGGGTTGCCGCCGGTGCTATGGCAACGAATGCAGTGATGATTCCATTGCGTGACAAATCCACCTGTGTCGCCGGGCGGCCGCATGAAAGCCGCTTCGCGCGGTATCCAGCGTTTGGCTTTGACGAGATAAACGAGCGGCAAGGTTTGCATCAGTCGCGGATAACGCGGGCTCGCGACCCAATACGTTTGATAATGATGCGAACCAGTAGCCATCACCACCGGCAAGCGGACGCGGGGGATATCCTTTAACGCAAGTTTTTTCCCGCCCTGCACGACATACATCAATTCGTCCGGGTCCGGCATCTCGGCCCAAAACCTGTCGCCTTCGCGAAAAACGCGATAAGCGAGGCCATTCGACCAAACCGTTGCGCCGTCGAAGTCGCCAATGATGTTCTGCGGAAGCGCCGGTTGTGTCATCGTGCGATGAAAGGTGCGATGCCAACTCGCATGTTGCGCCGGATGACAGGCGTCGCAACGCTGTGAGGAGACGTAATCGTTGCGCGGTTCCAGATGCGGCAGCGCGGCTTCCAAGCGCTTCTTGTTTTGACTGAGAAGAGAGGACTGGCGCCAGGAATGCCAGCCCAGGGCTGCGCTTGCCAGCAGCGCAAGCAATATTGCCGCTGACATCAACAATCGTCCCCTCAACTTTTGCGCTAAATCACCAGACGCCATACGAACAAATCTTCGTCTTCACCAGTGCCTGAATCTTCTTCCACAGGAGAATTTGATATTTGGTGGACATTAGCCCTTGGCTTGTTTAGTTGAAGGAAATGAAGCTGCCTGGAATTGTCGGAAACCAAATCATTTGCCTGTTCGCTGTTTTCATTACGGCGTGCTCGTCTCGAGACGAACGGGCCAACAACGCCGCGGCGACGGATGCGCCGGCGCTTCCTCCGTTCGCCGAAACCAAAGCGAAAGCCGAAGGAGGTGACGCGCCGGCGCAAAGCGCGCTCGGCGAGATTTACGCCGAAGGAAAACAAGTGCGTCAGGATTACAAACAAGCAGCCGAATGGTATCGCAAGGCCGCCGAACAAGGAATCGCGAAAGCGCAGTTTAATCTCGGCGGCCTTTATGACATCGGCCAGGGCGTGCCGGCGGACGAAGCCGAAGCAGTCAAGTGGCATCAGAAGGCTGCCGAACAAGGGCACGCAGCCGCGCAGTACACGCTCGCCGGGATGTACGGCATGGGACGCGGCGTTCCTCCAAACCCGAAAGAGGCGCTTCGTTGGTATCAGCGCGCCGCCGAGCAAGGCGATGAATTGGCGCAGTTTAATTTGGCGGAGCGCTACGAGCGCGGTTCGAACGTCGTACAAGACCTCTCCGAAGCGTACAAATGGCACAGTCTCGCCGCGGAGCGAGGCTTGCCAGATGCGCTGACCGCCAGAGATCATTTGAGGAAGAGAATGTCATCTTTCCCCGGCAAAGTTCGGCGACCCGCTCGACCGTGACAATCATCTCGGCATTCCGGCCGGTTATTTCGCTCACCCAGGCCCGCAGGTCGAAATCCGGTTCAACCTCATAGACCATGCTCTCCGAGTTCAAACGCAGAGCGAACGGCTCGAACATGCGGCCGTTAGACGCCTTCCCGCAGGACACAACAAGCACATCGTTGTTGTCCGGGGAGCCGGGAGCCAGATTGATTTGGCCACGCGTCCAGGCATGTAAGACTTTCGAGTTTCGACCGAAGCTCGCGCGGTCGAAACCCGTGGCTTTAGCCGCGCCGACTTTGCCGGTCGTGGCATGATGCAAAACCACGCCGGCCCGCTCTGGGTTGCCCTGACGGATAAGTCGGGAAATCTCCATGAGTGTCCCGCGCATATCCTCATCCTTGTTCAGGTCGCCGATTGCGAAGTTGTAAAGGGAGTCAAACCCAATGATGTCCGGCTCGCCTCGTTGAATCGCGTCCGCGATCCGGCGGCGGATTTCCGGCGAGTCCAGATTGAGGAATCCGTCAGCGTCGGTTTCGAGCGTGTGGATCGCCAGTTGGTCATTGACCCGTTTCCAAGGTTGGTCCCCAACCCGGCACTGAAGGTGCGACAGGTCAAACTGTAGCCGCGTGTTGGAGTTCTCGGCTTGCAGGATGAGCCAACGAAGGTTTCCGCCGCGAGTCTCGAAGCCAACAAACTTCTGGCCGGTGATGCACGCGACCGCCAACTGCAGGAGCATCCGACTTTTGCCGGTCTCACCCTGGCCGCAAATCGTGAGGACTTGGCCTTTAGCCAAAAGCCGGTCCCCCAGGATCCGGTCTGAATCATCGAACTTGATTCCAAGAATTTCGTCCGGCGTTCGTATCGTGAAGGCGCGCGAGTGCGGCGCGCCATTGCCGGCCAAATCGCCCAGCGTCTCGATAACTCCCTCGGCGATGATCTGAGTTTGACCGGGGTTCTGCTCGGCACTGCTGAGCGCATCAGCCAGGACTGTCTGGACGCGACGCGTCGCGTACGCGGCCCAGACGTCTTCCGATTCGTACTCGGCGATGGCGAGCGGGACTGCATCCGCTGCCAATGAGTCGAACAACGCGCCACCGGCGTCATCCAGTTTGTTGTGCGCCTTGAGCCATTCGCGCGCGGTCAGGACGTGGACAGGTTTTGCTTCGATGGAAAGCTCCCGAATTGCCACGGCGATCGTACCAAAGCGCAAATCTTCGAATGATTCGGGCGCGTGCCGAAGGAGCTTTTGCAGTGTTCCCGGCAGCGGGCCGCCTGGAAACTCATGCAACAGCGTCGCGACAACGGCGCGCTCCTTCACGCCGATTGAGGACTCAGTCATGACGCCTCCCTTGCCGTCGCAGCGCCCGCAACTCGGCGACGAGCGCAGTCATGTTGGCACACCATTCGCCGGCGAGCCTGTCAGCAAAGGTCGGCCCTGATCCTCGCCTAAGTTCTCGGTTTTCATAGAAAAAGCGCCACCCGCGGGGATTTCTTGTTGACAGGGAGATATAGACGTGCTATATCTTATTCCGTGGCTGCTTGCTTGCCCTTGCTGCACAAGACGCCGTTCATCCTGGACGAGCGTCCCCTGCTCGAAGCCACCAGCGCGCACGCCGGCCTGCTCAGCGTTTCGCGCGCCTTCCGCTCGTTGGGCCTGCCCGACTTGATTAAGGCCAATCTCACCCTGCGTCAGCGTCAGCGCGGGTTCGAGGAAGCCCAGTGCATCGAATCGATCTGCTTGCTCCAAGCCGTCGGCGGCGAGTGCCCCGAAGACCTGCGCCTTTTGCTCGGAGACGACTGTCTGGAGCGGGGCTTGGGTTACCGTCTGCCCAAGGTGACGGCGGTACGGGAGTTTCTGGAACGCTTCCACGATCAGAAGTTGGAGAAGCTGCGGCCGGATCGGGCGGTGCAGAAGAGTTTCATTTTCCCCTCGAGCGCGCCGATCTGCGCCTTGCAAGAGGTGCAAAGCGGCTTGGTGCGGCGGGTGGCCCGGCTCTACCAAAAGCAGGGACAGCCGCAGCGGATGGCGACGGTGGATCAGGACGCGACGATGATCGAGAGTCACAAGCAAGCGGCCTACGCCCATTATGAGGGAGGCAAAGGCTATCAGCCGATGGTGGCGGTGTGGGCGGAAGCCGATTTGGTGCTGGCTGACGAGTTTCGAGACGGCAACGTGCCGGCCAAACAGGATCGGTTAACGTGCGCGAAGCTGGCCTTTGCGGCGTTACCGGAAAATGTGCGGCAGCGGTATTTCCGGGGCGATTCGGCCTGCCATGAGAATGACTTGCTGGAGTGGCTGAACCATCCGGACCGAGAAAAGGAGCCGGGGGGACGGATAGGTTTTGCGGTCAGCGCGGTCCTGAGTGGACCCTTGAACCAAGCGTTGCGGAAGGTTGCCGAGACGGATTGGAGGACTTTTGGGAAGGAGGACGATGGCACCTTGCGGCAATGGGCCGAAGTGGACTTTGTGCCGGGAGAAAAATCCGAGCACAAGGACAGCCAGCCTTTGAGGTATGTGGGACTGCGTCTGCTCAAACCGCAGGGGGTGTTGTTCGCCGACGGCAGCGACCGGCACTTTCACGCGGTCATCACCAATCAGAAGACCGAAGGCGGCCGCTTGCTGGACTGGCATCGGGAGAAGGCGGGGACGGTCGAGCACACGCACGACGAGGTGAAGAATGAACTGGGTGGGGGGCATGTGCCGAGCCAGCGTTTTGGAGTCAACTCGGCCTGGTTTAAGATCGCGCTGCTGACCTACAATATACTGAGTGCGATTAAAGGGCTGTGTTTGGAGGGCGAAGAGCGGACGGCGCGGATGAAGAAACTTCGATTGCTGCTGATCCACGTGGCTGGCCGGATGAACCGGAACAACTGCGTGATGGGATTGCGGCTCTGCAACGATGCGGCGGCGCTCCGGCGGATGCAGCAGGTGTGGAAGGTTTTTGAATTGGCGACGCAAGCGACCTGCGCCAAAGCCTTGGGGAGGCGCGGTGGTTAGAGGCCCGCCGCCAGAGCGGGTCGGAGTGACCGCGCTATAGAATGCGGGATGGAAGAAGTGTTTTCGAATCAGCGAGTTGGGACGATTTCAAGCACTGAGGGCGAGGAATTTGAGCCGGTGTGTGAAAGTCAAAACCGTCCCGTCGGCGCTCCCCCCGATTTTTTTGTCGCCGCTTGCTTAGGCGAGGATTTGGGATGGGGGCGGGTGCGACTAAAACTGTCGGTCAAACCGGCACTTTGAGTTGCACCCAATAGGGCAAGCAGTTCTCATGTTAGCCGCATGAATTCCGTCATCTGATGCGCTCGGAACGCGAATAGACGTTTAAGTTCTTTCCCCGGAGAAATCCGATGAGCGTCTGGCCGCTTTCCTGGGCAAACTCCACCGCCAGACTGGAAGGAGCGGAAACGGCGGCCACGATCGGGATCCGGGCCGCCAGGGCCTTCTGCATGATTTCAAACGACGCGCGTCCGCTGACCAGCAGTATGTGCGAGTCGAACGGCAAATGGCCGTTGAGGCAGCCGGCGCCCACGACCTTATCCACGGCATTATGCCGTCCTATGTCCTCGCGCAGTCCGATCAGCATGCCCTGGCGGTCGAAAATCCCGGCGGCGTGCAGTCCGCCGGTTTGCCGAAAGGTCTCCTGCGCGGCCCGCAGACGATCGGGCAATTGGCACAAGATCGCGGCGGCGACGCTGATCTCGCTTCGCACAGGCGGGAAATGCTGGTGGACGGATTCGATCGAGGTTTTGCCGCACACGCCGCAACTGGAGGTTGCCGACACGTGCCGGGTCAACCGCCCGAAATCCACTTCCACAGTGGGAGCCAGAAATACGTTCAGAACGTTGCGTTTGGCGGCTGCTTCCCCCTGCACGCAATGCGCCACTTCGAGGACCTCCTCGCGCGTCTTGATGATGCCTTCGGTGAGCAAGAATCCGACGGCGAGTTCCTCGTCTTCACCGGGCGTGCGCATCGTGACAGTCACTCGCTGCCCGCGCACGCGGATTTCGAGCGGTTCTTCCCGGGCCACGGCGTCGGATTTCTCGACCGGTTTGCGGCCCGCCTCAACGCTCCAAAGTTGGACGGGCGCAGTTGCGTCGTCTTGGGATGAGTGCATGCGACTGGAAGTGCTCACGGGATCAGACGTGGAGCGATCTCGGACGCGGACGCGGTTTTATCTGTGAGATCCGTGACACGTCCGACTCGGCTCGCTGGGGACAGGCTCGCCCTACCTCCGACATTCGGTTCCAAGGGCAGGTCGATCATGGACTCAATCGCTCGATACTGACGCAGGCGTTGTAATCCGGCACCCCACCGAGCGCGTCCGTCAGGCCGCGCTTGATCAAAACGTTCCCTTCCGGCCAATGAATCTGAAGGTTGCCTCGCGCAATCGGAGCCAGGAAAACGCGGCCTTCAAAACGCCCAAGATCGTTGATCAAAGCGATCCGGTCGGCGTTTTTGCAGCGCAAGGCGGCTGCATCCTCTGGGTTCATGAACACCGCATCACGCGCAGCGCCCGTGATGGGATCGATTTCGTCGTAGAGAAGCGAGTTGAACTGTTTGCCGCGGCGTGTCGAGACCAAGAATTGGCGATTGGCGATTGGCGATTGGCCATCAAATTCTCTGTCAGGCGAGGAACTCGGCGGATGAATTGAGGATGGAGGCAACGGGACCACGCGGAAGTGTGCTTTGCCGTCCGAGGTCGCGAACTTTCCATCCGCGCAAAGATGCGGGCCGCCGTACTGAATCGCGTCGCCGGTCTTCTTCAGGTTCTGCACGCCATCATAAGTGGGGACGATTCTCGCAATTTCCTCCCGCATCGCCTGGCCGGTTTCGCAACCCAAGAGATGCGCGCGCTCCGGATAAGCCGCGGCGGCGATGTCGCGCAAGATTTGCCATTCGGCCCGGGCTTCTCCGACCTGACGCGGGATTTCCGGGCTGAAGATGATGCGGCGTTCGGTGGTGGTTTCGGTGCCGCCGCCGTCTTGTTCGTAGCGAGTCTTTGCCGGAAGCAGAATCACGTCCTCTTTTGCGTCCAGGAACATCTGATCCGTGAGAATAATGTCTTGATGGACGCGCAAGGGCACATTCGACATCGCTTTGGCCACGTAGTCGGGTTCGGGCAACGTCCGGAGAAAATTGCCTCCAAGACAAAATAGCAAATCCAGTCCGCCACGGGCGGAGGTTTCGACCATCTCCGTGGCGGTGAGGCCAATCCAATCCGGGATTGGAAAACCGTAGAGCGTGGAGAGCGTCGCAGCATTGGCGGCGTTGATGGGTTTGCCCCCGGGAAAGACCGTGGCGTACGCGCCCATCTCGGCGCCGCCCTGGACGCTGGAATGGCCGCGGATCGGCACGATCCCGCATTTGTCCCGTCCGACATAGCCGCGCGCCAATCCCAGATTCAAAATCATGGAGACCGCGTCGCCGCCGAAGGCATGCTGCGTGATCCCCATGCTCCAGACAAAAACCGCGTTTTTCGCGTCGCGGATGAGATGCGCGAATTCCTCCATGCTGCGCCAGTTAAGGCCGGAAGATTTCTCGAGCGTCGCCCAATCCAAAGCTTGCACTTGTTGTTTGAGCGCCTCGATGCCTTCCGTGTGTTTCTCGATGAAACTGCCGTCCACCCAATTGTGCGCGAGGAGAATCTTCAACGTCCCGTAAAGAAAAGCGATGTCACCACCTGTCGTAACGGGAAACCAATAATCCATGAGATCGGTGCCAAAGAGCGCGCTCTTCGTCGTGGAGGGCACCCAGTAACGTTCCATGCCTGGTTCCCGGTACGGATTGACCGCAACGATCTTGGTCCCGAGGCGTTTGGCTTCGTGAAGATATTTGGTGGTGACCGGTTGATCGTTGGCCGGATTGGCGCCGAAGAAAACAATGAGATCGGTTCCATACCAGTCCTTGTAACTGCACGTGCTGGCGGCGACGCCGAGCGCGTACTTCATCGCGCCCGTGGACGGCGAATGGCAGAGCCGTGCCGCGTTATCGACATTGTTTGTGCCCAGGAAACGCGCGACTTTTTGCGCCATGTAATAAACTTCGTTGGTCACGCCCCGGGAGGTGACGTAGAAGGCGATGCGCCGGGGATGGCTCGCGCGAATGCGGTTGGCGATGCGCTCAATGGCTTCGTCCCAAGATACGCGGCGAAAACCTCCCGCCCCGCGCTCGCGAAGCATCGGATAGGGCAGGCGGCCCAACTCGCGAAGTTGCGCGTTGTCCAGGGATTTCAGGTTCGAGAGATCGGACAACAACCGGGGATCGAGCGCGGGCATGGTATTCAACCGCAGCAAATTCAGCCGCGTCATGCAGAGATGGACCCCTTGGATCGTCCAATCGTGGAAACCGGCGACGCCCAGCGCGCAGCCGTCGCACACGCCCTGACTCAGGACTTTCCAGGCGTAGCCGAGATTATCGCGGTTCTTCCAGACGACCTTGGCCATGTCGCGGAAATGGCGGGGTTTGGTCTGGCCAAGGCCGAAGGGAATGGCTGAGATCAGTTTCTGTTTCCAGGTTTTCTCGATCCGGTGCGCCATGGCGTGAGTGTAACACGATCCTCACTGCATTCGGAAGCGCAGAACGAGGGAACGCAGGAACGCAGCAAGTCTCATTTGGCGTTTACACGGTCCGGAATCCAGCCTCGACGTGGACTTGCCGTCGCGGATATTTTCGCATGACCTGCCTCTGAAATCCGTCAATGGCAGCGGAGGTTGCCGGCTGGATTGGTGGCTCGCGCCCAGGAGGCCGTCTCCCTCGCCTTGGCAATCCGGATTGGGACCAGAAACCTCACCTGATCGAAGACACCGCCCGGCGCAAACCTCTCGGCATCGCGCCGCACGGTTCTTTAGCCGATCGGCTGTATCGCGAAAAGAAATTCGACATCTTGACCGGACTGCTCAAGCGTATGCGCGACACGGGCGTCCTGGTCGGCCTTTCCGCGCACAACCCGGCCCTCGTCGAGTTGGCCGAAGAAAAGGGCTGGGACGTGGACTACTACATGTGTTGCCTTTACTACCGCACCCGCAACCGGGAGGAATATGTCAAACTGCTCGGCCCGGACCTGCCGCTGGGCGGAATTTACCTGCCTTCCGATCCGCCGCGGATGTTCAAGGTTGTCCAGCAAACCCGCAAGCCCTGTCTGGTGTACAAAGTCCTCACCGCCGGGTGGCGCATCGGAAATCCCGCGGAAGTTCGCCGGTGCTTGGCAACCGCGCTGAGCAATATCAAACCCGGAGACGCGTTGATCGTGGGGATGTACCAGGAGTTTGGCGATCAAGTCGGTGAGAACGCGGCCATCGTGCGGGAGATCTGCGCAGCGCGGCGCAAGGTGCGACAGCCTTGAATCGGTGAATCGGACGCGAAGGGGTTCTTGGTACTGACAACGCACTTCCACGCCTGAGCCGAGTTCTATCGGTGCGGTTCGTTATCCCTATTCCATCGGCGAAGGGACGCGTCGTCGCGATCCAAAAACAGCCTCCGGAACGTTAAGGGCTCGATGTGGCCGTCGCAAAACGCAACGTTGCCCTTGCTCTGATGCCGCGCCGCGGCTTGTGTGACCGCATGCACGACGCCAACACCGCGAGCTCCGGATGATTCCTGTCGATTCAACCCACCAGAGGACTCCATCACCGTATCCACGGGGAAATCGCTGCGACTAGATCTCGGCAAGAGGGCGAAGTTATCCCCAAGGGCTATCATGTCGGCCGGAACGCGCACCTCGTTTTCTCTCAAGGAACGGTACTCGCTTCCGTTCGCTCCTCCTCCGAGGCCAAGGCTCTTGCGCAAAGGCGGAGCTTCGGAGCCAATGTAGCCGTAACCATTGTAACCATAGGAGGTGAAACCGCTGACGGACACTGCTGGACCACCTGTGCTGGGAGGATAAACACGAGTCGGGCACCGCTTTATGCCTTGCTCTTCGTGTCCTTGGGCCATTCCACCAGTGTATCTCATTAGTCCAGCGGATGTCCCAACCAGATTTGTCAACACGTAAGGATTCGAGGGATATGTGCTGTAGTCGTTAACATATAGAGTCAATTGGAGACCCAATTGGCGCACATTGCTTCTGCATTTGATCGAATTAACCTTTGCTTTGGCTCGTTGCAGTGCAGGCAAGAGCATCCCGGCTAAGATGGCGATAATCGCAATAACGACGAGCAGCTCGATCAGGGTGAAACCAGATTTCCAGATGGCCGTCGGAGTTAACAGTCGTCCAGCACGCGAAATCCGCCGTGTTCGCATAGAATCACCAGGACAACATTAGCCTTAGAAACCCAATCAGCGGCCTGGTAGCTCGCCGTCGAAATCGCGATAAGAAGGGGAACGATTCCAAAGAGATGCAAGACGTTCTCCAGTGCATAGCGAGAAACTGCGTCTGTTCCGCTCACATCCGCACCGCGCGGTAGAAACGCGCGGGTTGGCCGGCGGCAATCGGATCGGTGAAAGTAGCGCTTCCGCCCGCGGCCGCGATCGTCACGGTCGTCAACGCGGACCAATTCCTGAGGTCCGCGGAAACCTCGATGCGATACGACGCCCCCGGCCCGCCCGTCAGGCTGAAATTCAAACTCGCGCCCACTTTCGCCACGGTGAGCTGCGGGGCATCCCCTGGCTCAGTGATGGTATGGATTTGGTTGATGGCGACGTTCCGGAGTTCTTGCGTTCTCCCAGACGGCCATTCGATTCTCAGGACGTCGATGCGCTCCGCGTCACCGAGGCCAAAATGAGCCTCGAGCGGCTGAGAGTTTCCATAGCCATCGCCACCGGTGATCTCCCGGAGCTGCGTTACGTTCGCGCCACCGATGCGGGCCTGTGCTCGAATCTTCGCTCCGATTCCCGCGCGATTGGCTTTGGTGCCGGCGAGTCTGAACTTTGCCCAGCGGTTGTTGTTTCCATTATTTCGGAAAAGCGTGTTGGGCACATCCAGCACATGCCCGCCGTTGGCGAGAAACAGGTCCAGGAACCCGTCATTATCGAAGTCGGCAAAACTGCACTGGAAAGTGGCGCCTTCGACGGGCACGACCTGAGAATCGAACACGAAGGCAAACACGTCGTTTCCAAGGTTGCGATAGAGCGCGTTCCGGCCGCTGCCCGCCACAAAGATGTCCAGCCGTCCGTCATTGTCGTAGTCTCCCCACGTGGCGCCGAGTGAGGCGATGCCATTGGAAGCCAGAGCGGGAACGAACACCTCGGTGAACACGCCGTTGCCATCATTGTGATAGAGGGTGTTCGTCTCCACGTCGCTCGCGAGCAGCAGATCCTGCAATCCGTCGTTGTCGTAATCTCCCCACGCGGCGCCCACCGAGCCGCCCGTCGTGATGGTGCTTCGGGAGTCGGCCTCGAAATTGCCGTTGCCGAGATTGCGGAACAGGAAATTCTTGCCGTCGCCGGTCGCCACGACGAGATCGATCTTCCCGTCATTATCATAATCCGACCACGCCGCGCCCCGGGAATCGCCGCCCGTCTCGACGATTGCCCCGGTGGCCACGCGCGAAAAGGGCGCCTTGCCGAGATTGCGGTAGAGCGCATGGGGCAACCCTCGGGCGTTGGCAACGAATAGATCCACAAAACCGTCGGCATCATAATCCGCCCAGGCCGCGCCACCGAACCCGGCAAAGTCGGTCGCTTCCGTGCCTTCGCCGGCGCGGGTGAAGGTGCCGTCGCCGTTGTTGCGAAACAGGTCGTTCGCGTCGCCGTCGTTGTTGGCGGTGAAGAGGTCCAGGCTGCCGTCGTTGTCGAAATCAGCCCACACGGCGGAATGATGGTCGCTGGCATCGGTCGCCAGCGCGCCCTGAGTGACGCGCGTGAATCCGGCGGCGCCATCGTTGCGGAACAGGTAATTGGCCTTGCCGGTGGCCCCGCCGTTCCACGCCAGCAAATCGAGATCCCCGTCTTTGTCGTAGTCCGCCCAGGCGCTCCCGCGGGAGCCGCCGAGCTCGGAGACAGCGCCCGGCACGCGCGAGAAAGGATCGATAATCAACCGCGCCACGCGGCTGGTCAGTGACACTCCGGCGCTGGTGAGGATCGCGCTGTAATTGGCCGCATGCTCGCGTTGCACGGAATTGAGGGTCAGAATTTTGTTGGTCTCTCCGGCCAGGGGCTTGCCATCCCGCAGCCATTGAACCGAGATTCCTGACGGGCCGGTGAAGGTCACGTGAAGGATTCCTGATTCGCCCAGACCCGCGACCTGGTCTTTGGGGTTCGTTTTGATGGCGAAGGGCAGATCGCCGCCAGTTTCCGTCACGGTCAGGAATTGATCCGCCGGCACGCTTTTCATTTCATCGACCTTGCCGGACGGCCATTCGATGCGCACGGTCTCGGCCAGACGCGCTTCGCCCAGCCCGAAGTGCGCGATCAACTCACCTCCGTTGTGTCCGTTCCCATTGTTGATTTCGCGCATCTGCGTCCGGAGCGCGCCCCGGTAGGTGGCGGTGAGACGGACTTTCGCGCCAATGGCGGAGCGGTTGGAAGTCGTGCCGATCAGCCTGAACTTGAGCCAGTGATTGGTGTTGCCGTTGTTTCGGTAGAGGAAATTCTTCTCATCGCGGAGGTTTCCAACAAACAGGTCCAGGAACCCGTCGTTGTCAAAATCCGCCCAGCCGCAAGCGACGGAATGCCCGCCGTCATTGGCCGGGCTGCCCGTCTGAACGCGGTCAAAGTTCCCGTCGCCCCGATTGTGATACAGCGCGTTGTTTTCGCCGGTCTGTTCGCCGTTGGGAACGAAAAGGTCCAGGAAGCCGTCGTTGTCGTAATCGGCCCAAGCCGGGTACGCGGCATTGGACGCTGCGCCTTCCAACAAATCCGGCGGCATCCGCCGGAACGTGCCGTTGCCGTTGTTGCGGAAGAGTTGATTGCCCCGAGCGAGCGCATTACCTACGAACAAATCCAGGTTGCCGTCGTTGTCGAAATCGCCCCAGGCCGCGCCGCGGTTGCCGGCGTCCCCGCGTATCACGGTGGCATCGAGCACTTGCGAAAAATTGCCGTCGCCTTCATTGCGGAAGAAGAGATTCTGCTGGCTGAGGAAGTAATTCAAAAACAGGTCGGGTCGCCCGTCGTTGTTGTAATCCGCCCAGACGCCGGGGCGAAAGTTTCCACTGGGGATGGTCGTGATCAGGCCGCGCGTGATTTTGATGAACCGGCCATTGCCCAGATACTGGTGAAGGGAATTCTGACTCGAATCCCTCGCCGTTAACCACAAGTCAAGAAAACCATCCCCGTCGAAGTCCGCCCACGTGCCCGATTGCGTCTTGCCGCCTCGGGTGGTGAACGGCGTGTCCGTTACGCTGGCAAATGCGCCGTCGCCCAGGTTTCGGTGGAGCGCGTTGGTCTGGCCCAGGGCGCGAGCGACAAACAGGTCGAGGTTGCCGTCATTATCGTAATCGGCCCAGCTCGCGCCGAGGGAATTGTTGGTGGAGGTCACGAGATTTCCCGTCGTGATCTCGGAGAAGGTGCCGTCGCCGTTGTTCCTGAACAGTTGATTGCGCGCGCTTTGCAGCACGCTCCCGCGAACGACGTAGAGATCCATCCATCCGTCGTTGTTGTAATCTCCCAACGCGCAAGCCACGGAGATGCCGCCTTCCGCCACGATCGGTCCGGTCATGATCTTGGTGAAGGAGGGATCCACCGAGAGCACTGCCGGGGCGCTGGTGACGGAGCCGGACGAGTTACGGATGGTCACGGTATAGGTTCCGGCATGAGAAGCCTGAACGTTCGTAACGGTCAAGCTTTGGGCCGTCGCGCCGGAAAGGGCTGCTCCACCCTTCTGCCATTGGTAAGTGACCGGCAGAGAAGTCGGATCGATTTCCACGCGGAACGTCGCGTTCGCGCCGAGGCTCACGGAAGCGTTCGTCGGTTGGACCGCAATCACCGGTTGCGCAAACGCAGAGGCCACGCCCGCAAGCCAGATTAGGAAAACAGTCGTCGCGACCATGAACCTGCGGTGTCCCCAGGGAACTTCCGCGGTTCTCGGACCATGTTCTCGTCCCATGAACCAGGCAGGGTGAGTCCGTCCCGGCGAGCCGCTCGACGTGCCGGGAACACGTCCAACTCGGCTCGCTGGGGACAGGCTCGCCCTACCGTCGTCGGAGGCACGCAAGAGTCGTGGATCGCGTGCAGGCGCAGTGAGCGGAAAGGAGCGAGCTTTGACGCGCCAGCGTCTTGGAGTGCGGCAGTCCTCTGCCGCCTTTGGACCGACCTGGCGGATCGGAAGCGCCAGGAGACTGGCGCACTCCAAAGCCTGGCGGAACGGCGACCATTCTTGCGCAGAGTAGAGAAGCCGGAAGGAGGTCGTTGGCAAGAGGGGAGAGGTGTTAATATGCATGGTACGACGAGATGTTGCCCCACTCTTACCCGAATCACGCCGGAATCGGAAGCAGCTTTTTCGGCGCTCTCGACCGATCCGACCGATCACTGATCACTGAATACTGATTACCGGTCACCCTCCGCTCTAGGCAGGACGCTGCGCGCATTCCAATTTGGATTGGTTTTCGTCCCTGCGGCGCCTATTTTTCACCGCGTGGATGAGCCGCTGTTTTCTAAAGTCATCGAGCAAGCGCTGGCGCTGCAAGCACGGCTCCCGGAACTGAGGCTGATCGTCATCGGCGGAACCGCCGCCGCCGTGCATTGCGATCATCGGTTTTCGCTGGACGTGGATTGCGTCAGTCCATCGCTTGCGGAGCGTTTCGAGGACGCGGCGCAAAACCTCGAGTCCTGGGACGGTTGGACGACACTGCGCAGGAACCCTCCGAATTTCATTCTGGGCCAACGCTGCGGCATCGAGCTCGGCGTGCGCCAGAGCCGGCGCGACGTGCCGATCCAAACCGCCTGCGTCCAGGGCCTGTCCGTCCCGACCGTCCGGGAGATGATTCGGATCAAAGCGTTCTTGATGACGGAGCGCCGCGCCACGCGCGATTACGTGGATTTCGTCGCGCTGGCCTCGAAGCTGGATCAAGATTCCACGTTGAATGCGCTCGGGTATTTGAATTGCACTTACGGCGTCGGCGCCGGAGGACAAACGCCTGCGACCCGTTTCGCCGAGGCTTGCGAGATTCAGCCGCTGGATTTGCCGGCGGTGCCGTTGGGATCGTATCGCGGTCTGCGCTCGCCGTACACGCATTGGAGTTTCGACGCCGAGATTTGCCGGCGTTTCGGGCGGCTCTTGATCAAACGCGAACTGAACCATCAACTTCCCGGTGCGTTGGACGCGGGGTTTTTTGAATCATGAATCCGGACCGAAGCACCGAGGGCTTCACGCCGCTGACGTATCTCAACCTCATCCAGCGCGGCGGGACGGAAGATTGGAGACGACTGTATCGCCTCTGCCACGATCCGGGGATTGCCCGGCAAGTCGCGGCCATGCTACCGTTGCGCGACCCGGATTTGCTGGCTTCGGCTCGGGTCTGGAAATTTCTGCTGGAGGATTTGCATCCGGAACTGAACCTCTCGATCGAGATCAGGGAAACTCGGCGGTCCATCGGAGTTTAGACCCAGCCATGTCTTCCCATGAGCGGTAGGGGCGCATTCCACTGCGTCCCCAATCAACCCTGGAAGCGGAGGGCTGGCCAGGGAAGCCACAGTGGAACTCCCGAGGTTTCCGGTTTTCTCGTCCTTCGCCCTCGCTTCAACCAACGCGCTGGGGATATCAGGGACGCGGTGGAACGCGTCCTTACCTTTTTACCTTCTGTTCAGAATCCGGACTTTATTGCTGTACGACCTAAAGTTTCTTCGGGGACTGCCGATAGTACCGGTACCTGGCATCAGATTAGGGGTGGGAGGTCAGGCTGGAGAACCAACCGTGGAGGTTGGTTCCGACGACACGGATGTCGTTGTAGCAGGAACAAAAGACAAACGGATTTGTCTTATGCCTCTCGTGATCAACACAAATGTGTCCGCAACGCATTCTGCGCGTTTGCTGGACGTATCGGCGGCGCGGCTCGCCAAGTCGCTCGCGCGGCTCTCTTCCGGATCACGCCTGGTTTCCCCCGAAGATGACGCCGCGGGCCTGGCTCAATCCATCAAATTCGACGCGCAGATCAACCGCAACGTCGCCAGGAACAGCAACATTCAGAACGCGGTCTCGTTC
>Ga0194126_10006226_pt1 | contig 17107 bp, 17 predicted proteins | sample TA2KigC150mmetaG_FD_148641 | JGI IMG/M metagenome (GOLD analysis project Ga0194126, IMG submission 148641) | Freshwater microbial communities from Lake Tanganyika, Tanzania - TA2015035 Kigoma Deep Cast 150m | ecosystem: Environmental > Aquatic > Freshwater > Lake | place: Tanzania: Lake... | reverse complement strand
GGCCGCCGCCAGCAACCTGATTGTCCTTCCCACCAACGCCACCGCCAGCCCAGCCCTGCCTGCGCCCGAAGCCACCGGCGCCCCGCCAGCCACCGTAACGCCTCCGACCGCACCCGAGCCCACTGCCCCACCCGCCGAGCCGCCCACCGCGCCGAACCCTAGCGCTCCGCCGGCTAACCCGCCCGCCTCACCGCCTGGGGAGTAAGGCAAGTGGCCCATGAGGCTCGGTGTGGGTGCCCCAGGATCCGTCCCCGGGGACCCGCATCCCTCGCGCATCGGGCCACATCGGCTCTTCACCCTGTTGCTCCTGGGCGCAGGCGCCCTGCTCCACAGTGGTTGTCGCCCTGCCGATCGGCCCGCCGACTTGGTCATCATCAACGGCGCCGAACCTGAGTCGCTGGATCCCCACCTGGTGACCGGCCAAGCCGACGGGCGGATTGCCTTGGCTTTGTTCGAGGGCCTCACCCGGTACGACCCGCGAACGGCAGAGGCGATCCCGGGCTTGGCGGAGCGTTGGGAGATCTCGACCGATGCGCGCGTCTACACCTTCTACCTGCGCACCAACGCCCTCTGGGCTCCCGGCGAACCCATCACCGCACACGACGTGGTCTGGTCCTGGCACCGCATTCTCGACCCGGCAACCGCCAGCGAGTACGCCGGGGTCTTGTTCTACCTCAAGAACGGCGAGGCCTACGCCACCAGCCGGCTCCGCGATTTCTCCCAGGTCGGCGTCGCCGCCCTCGGGCCGTACTCGCTGCGGGTTGAACTCGAGTCGCCGGCGGCCTTCTTCTTAGACTTACTGGCCTACCAACCCTACGCGGTGGTGCCCCGGCGCCAAATCCAGGCGCATGGCGATCGTTGGTTGCACGCCCGCCCCTTCCTCGCCAGCGGCGCCTACACCCTCGATTTCTGGCGCCTGAACGATCGCATCCGACTCCGCAAAAACCCGCACTACTGGGACGCAGCCCGCACCCGCAGCGACATCATCGACCTGCTCCCGTGCGTCTCGCCCGCCACCGCCTTGAACCTCTTTCTGTCCGGCGCGGCCGACATCGTGTGGGATAAAGAGCTGGTCCCGGCCGATCTAGTCGCGGACTTGGTCCCGCGCCCGGATTTCCACACCTTCGACACGCTGGGCGTTTACTTCTACCGCTACAACGTGACGCGCCGGCCCTGGGACGATGTCCGCGTGCGCCGCGCCCTGGCGTTGGCCATCGATAAACGCCGCATCGTCGAACGCATCACCCGCGGAGGAGAGAAGGTGGCGGACTGCCTGTCGCCGCCGGGCATCGCCAATGGCGCCTTGGTCTACCAACCGCCGGCGGGCCTGCGCCCCGACGCAGCCGAGGCCCGGCGGCTCCTCGCCGCGGCGGGATTTCCCAACGGGCAAGGCTTCCCCACCGTGGTCTACACCTACAACACGCAAGAAAGCCACCGGAAGATCGCCGTGGAACTCCGCGAGATGTGGCGGCGCGAGTTGGGGGTGCAGGTCGAACTGCGCCAACTCGAATGGAAGGCCTATTTCCGGGCGCAGTCGATGCTCGATTACGACCTGGTCCGCAGCAGTTGGGTGGGCGATTACAACGACCCGAACACGTTCCTGGACCTCTTCCTGAGCGAAAACCCGAACAACCGCACCGGCTGGCGCAGCGCCTGGTACGACCGCACTCTGCGTCAGGCCAACGCCGAGCCCGACCCCCACCGGCGCCAGGGCCTGCTGCAGACTGTCGAGCGGTTCCTGGTCGAGGACCAGTTGCCCGTGGTCCCCATCTTCTTCTATGTCGGCATGGAGTCCTACGACACGAACCGAATCGCCGGTGTCTACCCAAATCTCCGCGCCGAACATCCCCTGCGCGCGATCGCCCGCGTCCCGCCCCAGCCCAGCGCACCCCGATGAACCCGGTCCACGCCCTCACCTGCACCGATCCCCACTACCCAGACCGCCTCCGGCGTTGGCTGGGCGAGGCGGCTCCGGAAACCCTCAGCGCCCTGGGCCATTTGGACCTGCTGGAACACCGCCTGCTCGCCCTCCTGAGTTCGGTCCATTGCCCCGGTCGGGTCGTCCAGGCTGCCTATGCCTTCGCCCAACGCCTCCGGTACGAGGGCCAGACCGTCATCGGCGGATTCCATTCCCCGATGGAACAGGAGTGCTTGCGCATCTTGCTCTCGAGCCCGCACGGAGTGGTCCTCTGTCCCGCGCGCGGGCTAGAGGACCTGCGCCTGCGACCCGAATGGCGGCGGGCGCTGAGCGAGCAGCGCCTGTTGTTGCTCTCGCCCTTCGCCCCGCTGTGCTCGAGGGCAACCGCACAGCTTGCCTCCGAGCGCAACCGCTTCGTCGCCGCGTTGGCGGATGAGGTGGTCATCGCGCACGTCACGCCCGGCGGCCAGATGGAACGGCTGCTGCGCGAAGTGTCGGCCTGGGGCAAGCCCTGCCGCCGGTTGGACCTAGAAAGCTGACTCGGCTCGATGCACCTCCTTCGCCGCTTGGCCTTGCTCGTGCCGTTGTTGCTGGTGATCAGCTTGCTGGCCTTTGTCCTGGTGCGCTTGGCGCCGGGCGGGCCCTTCGACCGCGAGCGCAAGCCGGCCTCGCCGGAAATCGAACGCGCGTTGCTGGCGCGTTACCACCTCGATGAACCGGTCTGGCAACAGTACCTTAGGTTCCTGAGCGGCTTGGCGTGCGGCGACTTCGGCGCCTCGCTCAAGTATCGCAATCACACCGTCACTGACGTCATCGCCCAAGGGTTGCCGGTCTCGCTGACCCTGGGCGCCCTGGCGTTCTCGTTCGCCCTCGGCGTGGGCGTGCCGGCGGGTGTCTTCGCCGCCGTGCGCCGCGGCCAACGAAGCGAGTACGCCGTCAGTTTCCTCACGCTCCTGGCGGTCTGCGTGCCGGCGTTCGTCGTGGGTCCCATCCTGGTGATGACCTTCGCCGTCCAGGGACGGCTGTTCCCCGTCGCGCTCTGGCAAGGGCCGCTTCACGCGGTGTTGCCCACCGTCAGTCTGGGGCTCTATTTCGCCGGCAAGATCGCCCGGTTGATGCGCGAGGGCATGATCCAGACCCTCGCCTTGCCCTTCATCCAAACGGCGCGGGCCAAAGGCGTGTCGGAGACCGCCCTCCTGTTTCGGCATGCGTTCCGGCTGGCTGTCCTGCCGGTCGTGTCCTACTCGGGGCCGCTGCTGGCCGATCTGTTGACCGGCTCGTTCGTGGTCGAGAACCTGTTCCAGATCCCAGGCCTCGGCGTGTTCATGGTCAACAGCGCCTTGAGCCGCGACTACCCCATGGTCGTGGGGTTGGTCCTCCTCTATGCCGTGATCCTGCTCGTCCTCAACCTGCTCGTGGATCTCTCCTACAGGAAACTCGATCCGCGCGTGACGGCATGGAAACCGTAAGCCCCAACCGTCTCGCCTGGCAGCGCTTCTGCCAGAACCGCGCCGCGCTCGGCAGCGGAATCTACCTCTCGACGCTCGTCCTGGTGCTGCTCGTGTGGCCCCTCCTCACCGCTCAGGCGCCCGACGCCACCAGCGACACCCAATTCGCAGCCCCCAACGGCCTGCATTGGTTCGGCACCGACGTACACGGCCGCGATCTCCTGACGCGCGTCGTCTATGGTGCGCGCATTTCCCTGCTCGTGGGCGCTGTGGGCGCGGGCGTCAGTCTGGTCATCGGCGTGCTCTGGGGTGCCTTCGCCGGCTACATCGGCGGCCGCTGCGACAGTGTCCTTATGCGGATCGTGGACGTTCTCTACGCGTTGCCCTCGATCATCTTCGTCATTGTGCTCATGACCACACTCCAGGGTGTCTTCGATCGACTTAAGGCTGCTGGCTGGTCCGGCCAGGGAACCGCCACGCTGCAGCTCCTGGCGCTCTTCGCTGGACTGGGTGCGGTGTCGTGGCTGACGATGGCACGGATCGTCCGTGGCCAGGTCTTGTCCTTGCGCACCCGCCCCTTCATCGAGGCGAGCCGGGCGCTGGGGGCGAGTCATGTCCGTATCCTCAGCCGCCACATCCTGCCCAACGTGGCTGGCGTGGTCATCGTCTACCTCGCCCTGACGGTGCCGGCGGTGGTCCTGTACGAGTCCTTCTTGAGCTACTTGGGCCTGGGCATTCAGCCTCCGCAAGCCAGTCTGGGCTCGTTGATCGCTGAAGGCGCCACGCAGATCAACCCAATCCGCGTCTATTGGTGGATGATCCTCTGCCCGGCAGGTGCCCTGGCAACCACCCTACTCGCCCTGAACTGTCTGGGCGACGGCCTCCGAGACGCGCTCGACCCTCAGGCAGGCCCGCGGAGGTCAGCGGACTAGCCCATGCCCTTCCCTTCCTCCTGGTCCTAGCGACCGCTCAACGCCGATACCATGGCGCACGGCACGGCGGAGGCGCCCGCCACGGTTCCCCAACCGATTGCGCTGCAGCCTCTTATAATAAGACAGGAAAATAGACATTGACACTGCTTCCGTGCCTCAGCCTCGGTCCCCGTGCCCCTTCGCCTTCATCCTCGCCTTCGCCTTCGCCCTGGCTCCCCCACCCCCACCCGCTCAGGGGCAGCGTCGGTTCCACCAACCACCAAGCTCACTCAACCACAACCAGACACCAATCAGGGCGCAGTCGTATTGGAAACGCCCGCCGTGGCGGTTCTCCCAGGCGATTGGCAGCACCTCCCTCGCCCCTATCTCCTACTTATGGTAAGACGCTTCATAAAAGTTGACACCTCCGACTTCACCCACCCCTCCCCGATCGCCGGTCGACTCCGGTCACGTGCCTTCACTCCCCTCCTCCTTCTCCTTCTCCTTCTCCTTCTCCGAGGTGAACGGCGGGACGAAGGGGGGCATTGGGCGTTCGGCACAGCCGCGTCTTAACGCGGGTCCTTGATCTTGTCTTCAGAAGCTGCTGCTATTGGCGGGGGCTGCGCCTGGCGGCTGATGTCGAGGCGCTGAACCCGCTGAGCTAGGATGCGCTGGCTCAGGCTCACGGTGCGGAGATCGGGATGGCCTGGCGAGATAGATGGCCTGGCCATGGGCGACGGCGCTCACGCAGTCCGATCGGTCACGCAGTCACGCAAGCCAGTCAAACAACGAATCGCAGAGTGCACATGAAAGGTCCCCACTATCCCCTCCTCACCGTCCTGGCGATCTTTGCCCTTGGCGTCGTCAGTGGCGTTCGATCAAGCGCGGCTGAGTTGGTCCATGCGCGAGACGGGTCCGGCGTCTACGGCTACAAAGACACCCCGAAGTTGCCCTGGTGCGACTACCTGGTGCACGACCCGGATCGGCCTAGTCCGAGGCGGGTCGACCCAGGCCCGGCGGGTCCGCCGGGAGCGGTTCCGGGAGACGCCCGGGTGCTCTTCGACGGCACCACGCTAGAGGCGTGGCAGCCCGGGGCGTGGCGTGCGGCGGACGGCCATTTGGTGGCTGGGGACGGGATGTTAACGACCAAGGCGAGCTTCGGCGATCTCCAACTTCACTTGGAGTGGCTGGCGCCTGCGGATTACCAGGGGCCGTGGTACAACCGAGGCAACAACGGCGTGCTGTTGATGGGAATGTATGAGATCCAGATCTTCGATTCCTACAACGAGAAGATCTACCCGGACGGGCAGGCGGCAGCGATCTACGGGCAGACCCCGCCGCGGGTGAATGTGACGCGTCCGCCTGGGCAGTGGCAGACGTTCGACATTCTGTTCACGGCCCCGAAGTTCGATGGGGACGAGTTGGTCGCGCCAGCGCGGGTCACGATGCTGCACAACGGGGTGCTGGTGCACTTGAATGAAGCGGTGCATGGCGAGACGGGCCACCGGATAGTGCCGCGGTACCAGCGGGGCCTGAGCCGGGGACCACTGGCGCTGGGCGGGCACGGGTGCGCGGTGCGCTTCCGGAACATCTGGGTACGCGAGCTTTGAGTGGGTCGCCATGAATCTGCCCTTTGTCCACCATCACCGGGTAACCTACGCTGAGTGCACGGTGGGAGACCACATCTACCACAGTCGTTACCTGGATTTGCTGGAGGCGGCGCGGGGCGAGTTTTTGCGGGCGGCGCAGGAACCGTTGCGGAAGTGGCAGGACCGGGGCTATGCCTTTCCGGTGATCGAGTGCCGGTTACGGTTCGAGCGGCCGGCACGCTACGACGATGTGTTAGCGCTCGAGGTGCGGTTATTTGGGCTCAAGGGGGTGCGGATGAACTTTGCCTACCGGATTCACAACCAACGCGCCGAGCGGATTCTCGAGGGGGAGACGTTTCATGTGTGTGCGGATCTGAGCGAGAAACCGAAGCGTTTGCCGGGGGAGCTGCTGAGCGCGCTCCAGGCTTGTGTTCAACCCGATTTCTGTCTAGGAGAGGCCCTATGAAGCCGCTGCACCCGATGAACCGCCGCACGTTCCTCCAGCTTTCAACGGCCGGCACCGCCTGGTCCGCTTTACAGTACCACCCGTTCACACTGGCCGCGGAAACGCCCCTGCGGGTCGGGCTGGTGGGGACCGGTTGGTACGGCAAGAGCAGTTTGTTTCGGCTGCTTCAGATCGAGCCGGTCGAGGTGATTTCGCTGTGCGACGTGGACCAGCGGATGCTGGCGGAGGCTGGGGAGATGGTGGCCGAGCGGCAGCGGTCGAAGCGGCGGCCGCGACTCTACGGCGATTTCCGGCGGATGTTGGCCGAGAAAGACCTGGACGTGGTGATGGTTTCCACGCCCGATCATTGGCACGCCTTGATCGCGCTGGCGGCGATGCAGGCCGGCGCGGATGTGTATCTCGAGAAGCCGACCGGGGTGGACGCGGTCGAGAGCCACGCCCTGCTGACGGCAGCGCGCAAGTATGGCCGGGTGGTGCAGGTGAACACGCAACGCCGGAGCACGCCGCATCTGTCTGAGGCCGTCGAGACGATCGTGCGCGCGGGCAAGCTCGGCAAGATCGGGTTGGTCGAGATGTGTTGTTACTGGCACATGCGCAACCGCGACACCCTCGCCACGGCGCCGGACACGGCACCGCCGGAACACCTGGACTACGAGATGTGGACGGGCCCGGCGCCGCTGCGGCCGTACTGCAAGATCGTGCATCCCCGGGGCTGGCGCGCCTTCATGGAGTACAGCAACGGGATCTTGGGGGACATGTGCGTGCACATGCTGGACATGGTGCGTTGGATGCTTGGGTTGGGCTGGCCGCAGCGGGTCGCATCGGCGGGGGGGATTCTCATGGACTCGTCCAGCCGGGCCAACATCACGGACACGCAGACGGCCACGTTCGATTTCGGCGATCTCCCGGTGCTCTGGCAACACCGGGCTTGGGGGGATATGCCCGACGCGAAGTATCCTTGGGCCGCGACGTTGTATGGGGACAAAGGCACGTTGAAGGCGAGTGTCTTCACGTACGATTTTGCGCCGCGGGGGTCGGGGGGCAAGGCGGCGCACGGCGAGGCGCTCCTGGAGTACGATCGGTACCCGGAAGACCGGACAGAGAAAGACCTCGAACGGCACTGCGCCGCGCCGATGCGGCGGCACTGGCGCAATTTTCTCGAGGCGCGTCGCACGCGCGGGCGGCCGGTGGCGGACATCGAGGAGGCCCACATTTCGAGTGTGTCGTGCATCTTAGCGAATCTCTCGCTCCAGCTCGGTCGGTCCCTGACCTGGGACCCGGCCACTCACACCTGCGTGGGCGATGCGGAGGCGAACCGGCTGCTGCGGCGCCCGTATCGCGCACCGTGGGTGCATCCGGAGCCGGGCACGGTATAAGTACAAGGGTTGGGTCAGGCGGTGGCGGTCACTGCCAACCCCAGCCGGCGAGTCGTTGGGCGTGGTCGAAGTTCAGGACGAGCTGGCCGTAGGGCCAGGCTTTGCGCGAGGCCCTGGAGGTATGGTTGATGTCGACGTACTGGGCGAAGGGCGTGTAGACCAGTGTGGCGTGTCCCGGTCCATAGAGCATCTGGTCGAACGTGGTGCGCACTTTGGTGTCGGGGGCCTCGGCTTGGGTCCCGCTGAGCAGGCAGGCGGAGGGGCTGCCGAGGAGGTTGGTGACCTCGAGGGGGGTCAGCCCGTGGCGGAGCGCCTGGCTGAGCGAGCGCAGTTTCTCCCACCGTTCACGGATGTCGTCGTTGATCCGGTTCTCGCGTTCGTAGGCGATGTCCTTCTGGCGCAGGGCTTCGGCGGCCTCAGGATCCAGCGAGAAGGCAGTCACCTCTGCGTTTGGATCATAGGTCTTGAGTTGGGCTGGCGCCGCGCTGGTGGCGGTCGTTGGGGGCGGTCGATTAGTCAAGGCCGCGGCGTGGTCTGGCAGACCGGGTTGCGGCGGCGCGGCCCCCGGGGTCGCGAGTGTCGGCTGGGTTGGTTGGGCCTCGGTGGGATTGGTCTCGCGCACGGGCCGAGGCCAGAGCCACCACAGCACCGCGGCGAGCGCCAGGGTGGCGAGTCCGGCGTAGATCTGGTTTGGTCTCATGATGGGCGCTTAAAAAAAAGTCCCTGCCCGGCCTTTCGGCTGGGCAGGGACGAAATGGGGGTGGGAGTTCGCCAGGCTCTCTTTCCCGGGCTGGCATTAGGCGCCGCAGTGGGCTGCCAGCTTCCCGACGCCATTCTCCAAGGCTGACGGAGTTATCGGCCTCATAGCAGGGCCGTCCGGAGCCTTGCGGCCGCCGGATTTCGAGTGAGGCCTCTAAGCTCGCTGCGGCTGATGGTTGCGCCACCGGCCCGCGAACCAAGTGGAGACATGTCTGTGATCGCTTACGCGTCTCCACGGCTTTGCGTCAGGTCGGCCACCGCGGTTAGCGGTGCGTTGGCCTGGCGCTACGGGTCTGACCTCTTACCTCTCAGGCTGCTTTGATTTCACAGGCCAGCGGTGCCGTTTGGAGCATCGCCGGCGGTTGGGAAGGTTTTCACGGGTGATGCCTTCGTCCCGTGTCCTTCGCGCAATAGGCCCTCTCGTTGTCTCGCCTTTCGGCGTCTTTAGTTCAGGCGGACCCCGCGTGTGGGTTACCGCCAGAGGTGTCTCTTGCGTGCTGGAACGCAGTAGCAGCCGTGTCCCCTCTGGGTCACTGCGATTCGCCCGGACCCGAAACCAGCCCGGGGTACTTGACTTGGCACGGAGGGGTTTCTCATCCCTCCTCGCCACACAGTCCCTAGCTCGCGTCGCTAGCGGTGCGCGAACACCGCCAGAGGAACTGGTGAATTTTGCCAGGCCCAAACGAACCGAGCGGTCCGCTGGCGCCAGGGGTCGAGCCTACCAGCCAGGTTCGACCTTTCCCCAGTCACCTGGGATTATCCTCGAGTCGACTGGCGACTAGCAGAATGGCGGTCGCCAGAAGCCTCTGTTCTTTCAAAGAACCGCGGTTAGGCTACGACACCGCCACGAAAAGTCAACAGTTTTTTTAGCCCAAATCCCTGTATACCAACATGATGTGAATACGGTGTGAATAACTCCACCGAGCAGGTCCCAGTCAAGGGTTTACGTCGTTGCCCGTAGGCCCTGCCCGCAGGGGCACGAGTCGGAGCGGGTCCGGCTAGGCCGCGGTTGGCTCGGGTGCAGGTGTGTTTTCTGCAACCACGGCCGCCGAAGCGGCGGCGGGCGTTTCCCGCACGGGATCGGCCGCCGGTGTTGGGGATGCGGCTGGGGGCGCCTCGGAGGCGGGCGTGGGTTTGGCTTTGGCTTTGGCGGTGGCTTTGCTCTGTTTGTTTTGGCGTCGGATGTAGGCGAGGCGGCGGCTCCGTTTTTGGGCTTTGTTGTACTGCTTGCTCATATGATTCTTTACAACCCGATAGCGATCCGTTTGTTTAGCGAAGTATGAAGTTGGGCATACGACGGTTCAACACCTATCTGGCGCTGGTGGGCGTGGCGTGTTTGGCGGTGGGCTGCGCTGGCTCGGGCAAGGGCAGTCGCCGGGCGGAGGCGAGCACGCTGCGGTTACACTTGGAGACCGACACGCCGCCGGGGGACAAGTCCGCCGTGGTGCCGGTCTACCGGGCGTCGCCGGTGCCGGTGCAGGTGACGAAGGCGCCGTTTCTGGACGAGGGCCATCTGATCGATGCGGCGGTGGTGGATGTGGTGGGGGGATTCGCTATTCAGGTGCGGTACGATTTCCATGGCACCTTGGCACTGCAAAACGCGACCACGGCCCACCGTGGTCGGCGGCTTGCGGTGCATACGATGTTTACGGAAGCGCGCTGGTTAGCCGCGCCGATCATGGCGACGCCGATCATGGACGGCGTTCTCACGTTCACGCCCGACGCCACGCGGGAGGAGGCCGAGCGCATCGTGCGCGGCCTCAACAACCTGGCCACCCGGTTGGGGAACCGGCCCAAGCCGGCGAAGACCAAAGCGGCCAAAGGCAAATCGTGAGGCGCATGGGGTGGGGTTGGATTGGGGCGCTAGCGCTTGCGGCGGGCGCGGTGGGGGAAGGGTTGGGCGAGACCTTCGTTTTGCCGACGGCGAATCGAGCCCTGTACGAGCCGGGGCAGGAAGACCGCTATTACGTGGGCACCGTGGGGCAGCCGTGGGTCACCGGGACCTTCGGTTGTGTGCGGACGCGTGGCCAGCAGTTCCACGAGGGTTTGGACATACGGTGTCTGGAGCGTGACGCGGCGGGTGAACCGGTGGATGCGGTGCGGGCGACGGCGGACGGGGAGGTGATGTACGCCAACCGGCGGGCGTCGCTTTCTAACTATGGCTGTTACGTGGTGGTGCGGCACCGGATCGAGGGCCTCGAGGTCTACTCGTTGTACGCGCATTTGCAGGACGTGCGCGACGGGCTAGCGGCGGGGTGGACGGTGCGGGCGGGGGAGGCGCTGGGGCGGTTGGGGCGGACGACCAACACGCGCGAGCCGATCTCGAAGGCGCGTGCGCATTTGCATTTCGAGTTGGGGCTACGAGCCAGCGATCGTTACGCGCAGTGGCACCAGCGGAACCGGCCCGACACTCGCAACGATCACGGCGAGTGGCACGGGCACAATTTGTTGGGGATGGACCCGGCGTGGATCCTCCTGGAGCAGGCGCGGCGGGGGAGCCATTTCAGCCTCTTGGAGTTTTTGCGGCGTCAGCCCGAGTTATGCCGGGTGCTGGTGCGGGGGGGCACCTTCGGCTGGGCGCAGCGGCACGCGGCCTTGGTGTTGCCGAACGCGCGCGCGGCGCGGGAGGGCACGGCGGGCTACGAGGTGGCGCTGGCCTTCAATGGCCTGCCGGTGCGAGTCACGCCCCGGGCGGCCTCCGAGGCGGACTTGAGCCGGCGGTTCCAGTTACTCGAGGTCAACGAGGGCGAGGCGCAGACGCGGCGGTGCCAGAGCCTGGTGGTCCGGCGCGACGGGCACTGGAGCTTGAGTGGCGCTGGGGAGAGGTTGCTGGACCTCCTGGCCTTCTGAGCGAGCGCGGGTTCGCAACTTCGCCCTGTCGCAACTTCGCCCTTGCGCCGGGGGCTCTCCCTTCTAAGCTGCCGGCCGACGTATGAACTATCGCATTTCGAAACAGGCCGCCTCACTCTCACCTTCTCTGACCTTGGCCATCGACGCCAAGGCCAAGCAGATGAAGGCCGACGGCCTTGACGTGGTCGGCTTTGGCGCTGGGGAGCCTGACTTCGACACGCCGCAGCACATCAAGGACGCAGCGGCCAAGGCGTTGGCCGAGGGCTTTACCAAGTACACTCCCTCGAGCGGCATTCCGGAGCTGCGGCAAGCGATTGCGGACAAGTTCAAGCGGGACAATGGTCTGAGCTACAAAGCTGCGCAGATCATCGTGTCCTGTGGCGGCAAGCATTCTTGCTACAACACGATCCTCGCCACGTGCCAGGCTGGCGACGAGGCGATCATCCCCGCTCCGTATTGGTTGAGCTATCCGGAGATGGTGAAGTTGGCGGGGGCGACGCCGGTGATTTTGCCGACGACCGACGCGACTGAGTTCAAAGTGACACCGGAGCAACTCCGCGCGGCGATCACCGAGCGCACGCGTTTGTTTGTGCTCAACTCGCCGAGCAACCCGACTGGCGGCCTGTACACGCCGTCGGAACTCAAGGCCCTGGGCGACGTGTGCGTCGAGAAGGGCGTGTTGGTGATGAGCGATGAGATCTACGAGAAGCTCGTCTACGACGGCGCGGAGCACGGCAGCGTGGCCCGTTTCTCGCCTGCCCATTATGAGCATACGATCGTGGTGCACGGTTTTGCGAAGGCCTACTCGATGACCGGTTGGCGCCTCGGCTATTTGGCGGCGCCGGAACCGATCGCCAAAGCGATCGACGCGATTCAGAGTCACAGCACCAGTAACCCGACCTCCTTTGCGCAAAAGGGGGCGGTGGCGGCGTTGACTGGGCCGCAGGACCATTTGGGCGTTTGGTTGGCGGAGTATTCCAAGCGACGCGCGTATGCGCATCAGCGGCTCAATGCGATGCCGGGCGTCTCCTGCGTGAATGCCAAGGGCGCCTTCTACCTCTTCCCCAACATCGGCCGGCTCGGGCTCAAGTCCACCGAGTTTTGCGCGCGCTTGCTCGATGAGGAGAAGGTGGCCGCGGTGCCCGGGGTGGCCTTTGGCGCGGACGACTACATCCGCATCAGCTACGCGACGAGCATGGCCAACATCCAAAAGGGGCTGGATCGCCTCGAGCAATTCGCGCGCCGGTTGGCCAAGTGACGGCGTCAGGCGCCTTGGGCCGCCGGCGATCTCGGCGGCGCCAGGGTCCAGGCCGGTTCGATGTCTGCGTCCCACGCGGTGCTAGGCGCTCCGGCTAGGAGTCGTTGTTCGGCGAGGATGCCGATCATCGCGGCGTTGTCGGTGCACAAGGAGGGCTGGGCGAGTTGGAGTCGGAGGCCGGCTTGGGCGCAGCCTTCGGCGAGGGCCTGACGCAGCGCGCGGTTGCAGGTGACGCCGCCGGCGGCGGTGACGCAAGGCAGGCCAAGGCGCAGGGCGGCGCGGAGGGACTTGGCGACCAGGACCTCGACGATCGCGGCTTGAATACTGGCGCAGAGATCGCGCCGCCCCGCGGGCTCGGCGACCGCCTGTGGCCGATCCCGCACGAGGTAGCGCACGGCGGTTTTCAGGCCGCTGAAGCTGAAGTCGTCGTTCGGCGCGTGGAGCAGCGGCCGGGGCAGCGCAAAGGCGGCGGGGTCGCCCCCCACGGCAAGGCGGTCGATTTCCGGCCCACCCGGATAGGGCAGACCGAGGAGTTTGGCGGTCTTGTCGAAACATTCGCCGGCGGCATCGTCGATCGTTGCGCCCAAGACCTGGTGTTGGGTGACGGAATCGACACGGACGAGCAAGGTATGGCCGCCGCTGACGATCAAGGCGATGTTGGGCTCGAAGGCTGAGAACGCAGCCTGGGGCGGCTGCCCGGCGATCCAAGGCGAATAAAGATGAGCCTCGTGGTGGTGGATGCCCAGGAAAGGGCGGTCCAGGGCGAAGGCCAAGCCTTGGGCTGCCTTGAGCCCGACCAACAGGGCGCTGGGCAGTCCCGGCCCGCGGGTGGCCGCGACGGCGTCGAGGTCGCCGGCGGCGATTTCAGCCGCTGCCAGCGCTCGCCGGACCAGGATCGGCAGGTTCCGCAAGTGCGCGCGCGTGGCGAGTTCGGGCACGACGCCGCCATACTCGGCGTGAAGTTGGATTTGGGAAGCGACCAGGTTGATTCGGACAACGCCAGCGGAGACGATCGCCACGCTGGTTTCGTCGCAAGACGTCTCGACGGCTAACACCGTCATGGGAGGTCCTAAGGGCGCGCCGGCGCGGCAGGGTGCAGCGGAGGGGCGTGCCTCATTTGGTGGCGACCTTGTCGGTGGGCTCGAGCCGGGCAGTCTGGGCGGTGGCGGGGCGGCGCTGGGTGTAGAGGGTAATGCCCTTGAGGAGGTCTAGGGCCCGTTCGAGTTGGAGATCGCGCGCGTGACGCACCCGCTCCTGGCGCTCGGGGTCGAGGCTCTCGATGTTGCCGCCGGCCCGCCGGAAATAGAGCGCTTCGGTCTCCTCGATGCTCATAGGCACGACGATGTCGGGGTTGATCCCCTTCTCGTGGATGGCGCGGTGGCTTGGGGTGTAGTACTTGGCGGTGGTCAGGCGCAGGGCGGCGCCGTCCTGGAGGGGAATGATGCTCTGCACGGAGCCCTTGCCGAAGGTCTGCTCGCCGATGATCACGGCCCGTTTGAGATCCTGGAGACAGCCGGCGACGATTTCCGAGGCGCTGGCGCTGCCGCCGTTGACCAAGACCACCAGGGGCAACTCGACGTGTGCCCCGCGGCCGGTCGAGCGGTATTCGTGTTTCTCCGAGGGATTGCGGCTTTCGGTCGAGACCACCAGGGTTCGCGGGGGGAGGAATTGCTCGGCGACTTTGGCGGCTTGGTCGAGCAAGCCGCCGGGGTTATCGCGCAGATCGAGGACCAGGCCCTGGAGGCCCTGGTTCACGAGTTTCTTGAGGGCTTGGGCCAGTTCGGTGGCAGTCTGCTCGCCGAATTGGTTCACCCGCACATAACCGATGCGGTCTTCCCCCAGGGGGAACTCGCGTTTCCCTTCGAGGTCGCGCACGGTGTCGACTTTGATATTCTCCCGCTTGAGGCGGTGATCTTTGACGGCGCCGGTGGAAGGGCGGAGGATGGTGAGGGTGACCTCGGTGCCCGGTTCGCCTCGGAGGCGTTTGACGGCGTCGGGCAGACTGATCTTCTCGGTGCTACGGCCTTCGATTTTGAGGATGCGATCGCCCGAGAGGATGCCGGCGCGGGAAGCGGGCGTATCGTCGATCGGCGCGATCACGGTCAGTTGGTCCTCGCGCAGTCCAACCTGAATTCCGATTCCGCCAAAGAAGCCCTCGGTGTCTTTCTTCAGGTCGTCGTACTTGGGCGGTTCGAGAAACTCACTGTGCGGGTCCAGGGTATTGAGCATCCCCTTGAGCGCCCCATAGATGAGGTCTTGGTAAGTGAGCGACGCGCCGTCCACATAATCCTGCCGCACTCGCTCGAGCACGAGCGAAAACATGCGCAGGTTCGTGTACACGTCGTTCTTATCGGCCGCTTCGGCCGATCGCAGGTAGCCCTGGGCCCCAAAGAACAGGTTCAGGGCAAGCACGGTCAGCAAGACCGAGTAAACGAATCGTCGCTTCATACCTCGAGCACCACGTCAACTGTCGCGCCAAAGTAATGGCGCTCTTGCCGCCTGGCAAGGCCCGGTTCGCGCCCTAGCGGGAGGCCCTCGGCTCGCCCTGCCCCTGCGCAGCCTGCGCCGCTGGCTCTTGGCCCAGCAGCAGTTCGACCCAGGGCAGGTCTGAAGGGTTGGTGACCTTTGGGTTGGGGCTCGGGCTTTCGACCAGGCGCACCGGTTGGCCGATTAACTCACAGGCAGCGGTGTCATCGGTGACCCGCAACCCACGCTCCCGCACCGCGGTCAGGGCGCGGCGAATCACCTCGACGCGGAAGGTCTGCGGCGTTTGCACGGCCCAGAGTCGGGCGCGGTCCAGGTGCCGAGTGACCCACGTAGCGTCTGCGGACTCCTTGATCGTGTCGGTGACGCGTTGGGCTGCCACGGCCGCGCCGGCCGCACGCGCCTCGGCGATGGTTGCCGCGAGCAGCTCCGGCGGACTGCACGGTCGCGCGCCGTCCTGGATAGCCACGACCTCGCACTGGGCGGACAAGGCCAGCAGACCGTTCCAGACCGAGTCCTGTCGTTCCGCGCCGCCGAGTGCGAGGCGATACGGTTTTCGGAACCTCCAACGGCTGGCCAAGGCGTGGAACGCCTCCTCCTGCCCAGCGCGGACGACCAAGACGACCTCGTCGAGGCAATCGGCCTGGTCGAGGCGTCCCCAGGTGTGCGCCACGACCGGCCGACCCGCCACTTCCAGAAACAGCTTGTCCACGCCTGGCCCCATGCGTTTGCCTTGGCCGGCGGCCACGATAATAGCGGCAGTCATGCGGGATCAGCTTGGCCCAGACCGGCCGTGCCGGCAACACTGCTCATCGCCCCACAATCTCTGTCGAATCCTTAGCCAACCCGTCCAGCCCCGTAGGGGCGACATGGTTGTAGACCGTGCGGACACCCAACCCGTCCAGCCCCGTAGGGGCGACATGGTTGTAGACCGTGCGGACACCCAGCCCGTCCAGCCCCGTAGGGGCGACATGGTTGTAGACCGTGCGGACACCCAACCCGTCCAGCCCCGTAGGGGCGACATGGTTGTAGACCGTGCGGACACCCAACCCGTCCAGCCCCGTAGGGGCGACATGGTTGTAGACCGTGCGGACACCCAGCCCGTCCAGCCCCGTAGGGCGACATGGTTGTAGACCGTGCTCCCCGATGATCGCAGTTTTGGTGTTGATTTCTCAACGAAGACGTATAGAAGCTGCATCAGTCTAAGCAGAAGGCCACTGACCGCTTCGCTGCGCCATGAAGATTGCCTTCAAGACCGGTGTCGACCTCTTCATCGCACTCGCCGGGTCTCTCACCAACGTCGAGCGCTGCACCGACGATGTGGCGTCCCAGATCCTGCAGGGTGGCGAGTCGGAGGCAGCGTTGGCGAGCTTGGTGGCTGCCAACGAGGAGAAGTCGGGAGCATTCGGAATCCTATAGACACCGTCCCAGCAGAACTAGAGCGCTGGTTGCGACCATGGCCAACACCTACACGCAAATCTACGTCCAGGTTGTGTTCGCCGTCGAAGCGCGGCAGAACCTGATCCGGCCGGAACATAAGGAAGAACTGCAGAGGTACATCACTGGGATCGTGACGGCCGAGGGGCAAAAACTCCTAGCCATTCATTGCATGCCCGATCACACCCACCTCCTAATTGGTCTCAAGCCGGACAAGGCCCTTTCGGACCTTGTAGGTGCGATCAAGAGCGGGTCCACGAATTTCATCAATCGTAACCAATGGGTGTTGGGCCGATTCAATTGGCAAGCGGGTTTTGGCGCCTTTTCATATTCCCATTCCCAACTGACCCCGGTCATTCGGTACATCCAGAACCAGGAACATCACCACGCCCGCAAATCGTTTCGCGAGGAATACGTGGACTTCCTTACGCGATTCAACGTGGCGCACGACGTTCGCTACCTGTTCAAGCCGGTGGAGGTGCAGGATCAATGATGTTCGCGCTGCTTGATCCACAAACATGCCGCCCCTACGGGGCTGGATGCGTTCGCCGACTGCACCGTCTACAAACATGCCGCCCCTACGGGGCTGGATGCGTTCGCCGACTGCACCG
>Ga0194126_10006225_pt1 | contig 17108 bp, 14 predicted proteins | sample TA2KigC150mmetaG_FD_148641 | JGI IMG/M metagenome (GOLD analysis project Ga0194126, IMG submission 148641) | Freshwater microbial communities from Lake Tanganyika, Tanzania - TA2015035 Kigoma Deep Cast 150m | ecosystem: Environmental > Aquatic > Freshwater > Lake | place: Tanzania: Lake... | reverse complement strand
CCGCACCGTGCGCGGTTTGTCGTTGCGCTCGGTCACCATCGACCGCGGCACCGTGGTCTCGAAGTCCGACTTCACCTTCCGTGCATCCGCCAGACGCTGCCTCAGATCCGCCAACTCCGGGGCCTTGTCGCGCCAGATCACAAAGAGCTTCTCGCGCTGGGCGGCGTCGCGCTTGTCTTCAGGGATCGTCACCAGGTCCGCGATCTCCTTCGACGGCGGGAACGCGACCTTCGACCGCAGCGCCTCGGGATCCGTGGTGCCCCCGATCCGGAAGCAGCCCAGGGTGTGGTTCCCGTGCCCGTGATTCTGCTGGAGCTCCACCACCAGGGTCTCGCCCGAAGCCAGGGTGACCGGATCCCGGAATCCCAGCTGCAGCCGCTGAGGTCGGCCAGCCTCGGGTAGGATCGCCCACCCGTAGCCATCCCCCTTGGCATCCCCATCGATCGTCGACGCCGCCGTCCATGCCCCGTGCGGGTTGCTCTCGGCACTGGCCGCCTGCTCGATGGAGGCGCGGGCCGAGGTGAACGGAATCGTCCGAGGGGCCTTCCCCGGGGCTTCGATCCGGGCCGCCACCTCGGTCAGGACGAAGTTTCCGTTGCCGGCCCGACCCGGTCCCTTCGACGGAAGCGAATCGTCCGGAAGGGCTTCGACCTGGAGTCCCAGCAGCCGTTCCGGGGCGGCCTCGAACCGGATCCGGTACGTGTCCTTGTCGGGTGCCTTGTCTCCGACCAACACCGAGCGGTCGTCCCGGACCTTGAACGTCGCCTCGCCCGTGCCCTTCACCTCGGTGGGCACCAGGGGCTGCCATCGGGAGATCTGGGCGATCGCCGCAACCTGGTCGGCAACCCAGGCGGCATGCACCGAGGCCCATTGCGGATGAGGCCCCTCGTATTGCTTCCGAAGGGATTCCTCCCTCTCGGCGTTCTGACGCATCCGGGCCGCCTGCTCCTCGGTCGGCACGAACTCCCCGTCCGCCCGCCGTCCGATGATCGGTTCCTTGATGTCGGCGAAGAAGGCGCCCAACGAATAGAAGTCCCGGGCCGAGACCGGATCGAACTTGTGGTCGTGGCACTGGGCACACCCGACGGTCTGCCCCAGCCAGACCGCGCCCACGGCCCGGACGCGGTCGGTGAGGTAGCGGGCCTCGTAGTCCTTCTCCTGGGCACCCCCCTCCTCGGTCGTGAGGAGGAGGTGATTGAACCCGGACGCGACCCGCTGCTCGAGCGTCGCCTTGGGCAACAGATCGCCCGCGATCTGCTCGATCGTGAACTGGTCGAAGGGCTTGTTCGAGTTGAACGACCGGATGACGTAGTCCCGGTAGGGCCAGATGTTCTTCGGGTTGTCGGAGTGGTAGCCAATGGTGTCGGAAAACCGCACGACATCGAGCCACCCGATCGCCATCCGTTCCCCGTAGTGGGGTGATGCCAGCAGCCGGTCGACCAGCCGCTCGTAGGCATTGGGAGAGGTGTCGGCAACGAAGGCGTCGACTTCCTCGGGCTTGGGTGGAAGTCCCAGCAGGTCGAGGTAGAGCCGCCGGATCAGGATCCGGCGATCGGCCTCCGGCGAGGGCTGGAGGCCGAGGGACCCGAGGCGTTGTCCGACCAGGAAATCGATCGCCGGGACCCCACCGGGAACGGCCGGGCGTTTCAATGGCTGATAGGCCCAGTGGCCCTGGTATTCCGCCCCTTCCGCAATCCACCTCTGGAGCAGATCCTTCTGCGCGGCGGTGAGGGTCTTGTGCGACTCCTCCGGCGGCATCCGGTCGTCGGGATCCGTAGTGTGGAGGCGTTGGACCAGCTCACTCTCCGAGGGCTTTCCCGGGACGATCGCCCGCTTGCCCGACTTCGCCGGCTTGAGGGCGAGTTCTCGCTGATCAAGCCGAAGCCCGCCCTTCACCTTCTGGGCGTCGGGCCCATGGCACGCGAAGCAGGTGTCCGACAACAGCGGCCGGACGTCCCGGTTGAACTCGACCTTGTCCAAGGTCGCGGCGGATCCCGCCAGATGGCCACTCGCGAGGGCGGCACAGATCCATCGCGCGGATCGGGGAAGAACGTTCATGGTATGCGGAAAGCCTACGGACGGGCGTCGGTGAATCCAACGCCAGACTCGTGTCCGTATCTGGACTGCCATCGATGGAACGGGATTCACCCGCACCTCACTCCACTCTCAGCACGGAACTCTCAACCTGCCCCCAGAGGCTCCGCCACAAACTGCCCCCGCTCCGACATCCCAATCCGGGCGAGCGCCGTGTGGGCATCATGCTGGAAGCACACCCGCGCCTTCTCCCGGAGGGCGCGGTCCAACAGCGCCTCCTTCTCCCGCAACAGCGTCTCGGCACAGAGGTCGTACCCCAGGTGATAGGCCAGGGGAACATGGTGGGCCGTCGGCACCACGTCGGTGGGAAAGAACAGCGCCTCCGCCCCCCGCGGATCTCCACCCACTGCTGTCCCCGCGTATGACCGTCCACCCGATGAAGGTGGAGTCCCGGCAGAACCTCCACATCGCCCTCGTGGAGGGTCAGATCCCGAGCCGTTGACAGGAATCGGACCGTCTCCGGGAGGTAGCTCGCCCGATCCTTCAGCGTCGGATTCCGGGCCTGGTCCCACTGCGCCCGCTGCAGGTGGATCCGGGCGTTGGGAAAGATCGGTTGCAGATCCCCCGATGGAGTCCGACGGACCAGCCCTCCGGCGTGGTCGAAATGAAGATGGGTCAGGATGAGGTCGGTGACCGATCCCGGATCCAATTCCCAGTCCGCCTCGGGAACATTCCGGATCCCAAAGATCCGCCGCTGGGGTTCCGCCCACAATTCCCCCATCCCACAATCGACCAGAATTCGTCGATCCCCCCGGGTGATCCACAGCGATCGTGCCACCAGGGGAATGCAATTCTCCTCATCAGGTTCGATCCGCTTTGACCAGAGATTGCGAGGAACCGAACCAAACATGCAGCCGCCATCGAGACGGAATTGTCCAAAAACAACCTCCTGGACCGTGAATGAGCCGAAAATCATCGGACTCGATAAGACAAAACGAAATACCGTTCGAAAACCCTTAATTCAGGGCGGACACAGGAATGTTCAGTTCTGGGTTCGAACGGGTGTGAAACAATAAAAAGCCGATTGACCTTCCGATTCCAGACGGCACTCTTTTGTCGTCTATGGAATACGCTCAAAAACTCATCACCCAAATCGAAGATCTCAAGAAGCAGTTGGATGCCATTGGCGGCAAGCAAAACCAATTGAACGAACTCAATGCCAAAAAGGCGGCGTTGAAGAACGACCTCGCGGAGGTTGAGAAGCAGATCAACGCTCTCGAGAAGGAGCTCGGAGGCGGATCCCGTCGCGGGTCCTCGAAGCGTGCCGCCGGTGCGGCCGGGGGTGTCCGCCGGCCCCGCATGTCGGCCGATGAGATCAGCTCCAAGATCCTCAATCATCTTCAGCAGAATCGCGGTGGCGTCAGCCAGCGCGAGATCAGCGCCGCGACCGGTGTCTCCTATCCCGCGGTCATCAAATTCCTGAAGGCCAATTCGAGCAAGGTCCGCACGGAAGGTTCCCGCCGGTCGAGCCGCGTCTTCCTGCAGTAATCATTTCGCACAACAAAAAACCCTCCGGCCGACCGGCCGGAGGGTTTTTTTGTTTAAGGGCACGGTGGAGGAATTCCTCCCCGGTGTCATTCAGGTGCGATGTTGAGATATCCAATCAACATCTCGTCATCCGTCTGCTCGCCGAATTGCACAATCGAGGTCGGGGACGGATTCCACGGATTCCATTTGGAATTGTCGAACCCCCCCGTGATCCGGAGCCGGGTGCCCGCCGGCAGTCGTTTCGGTTCCTTGAGCCGATACATCGCCTGCCAGTCGAATTCATATCCCGGGACATTGAGCAGCGTTTCGGAACGTCCATCCGGATAGAAGGCCTCAAATCGCATCCGGGCGCCCCGGTAATGCATATGGGGGCTCATCTCGTAGAGGATGGAATTGCGGTCCACCGTCGTCTCCGCAACCACCTCGTGGTCCTTTGCCCCGGGCGGAATGGAGAATCCGGTGTCATAGGCGGCGGTCGTGTTCAATTCCCGCGCCGGACGGACCTTCGCCTCATAGAAGCCCAGCTGGGTCGTGTCGGTCGACGCCTTCCCGTTGGGGGTGTAGTGCATCTGGAACACCAGATACGCCCCCGCCGGCAACAGCTTGCCCGTGCCCTCCGGGTAGAAGGCGTCCTCCACCCCGGGCACATAGCCCGCAAAGAACCCACCCAGGCCGCCCTGGATCTGGAGGAAGTCCAGGACCGTCTTGGCCAAGAAGACCAGACTGTGGTGGACGACCGCCCGGTTCCCCGGCTTCACCGCGGCACCCCGCAGCCATACGTCCCGGTTCCAAGGATTCTTCACCATCAGATACCGATACGGCACCTCCCCCGAGGACGGGATCGTCTGGGCCGGGATCGAAACCACCTTGTCCGGCTGGCCCAGGGCCCAGGACGCCGGTGCCTGAGGCGGGTTCTCCACCAGCGGATCTCCCGCCCCCCCCTTCGGCAATCCCGCATCGATCCACGCCACCAGACGCGAGGCCTCGTCCGGGGTCAGCGAAAAGTCGTTCGAGAACTCTCCATGCGCCGGATCCGCCTGCCACGGCGGCATGCTGCCCGACAACACGCTGTCCCGGATCTCCCGCGCCCGCTCCACCAGGTCGGCATGCCGCAGCATCGGGAAGGAGCCGATGTCGCCCGGACGATGACAGCCCACACACCGTGACTGCACCAACGGGGCGATCTCGGTCGGATAGTCCGGAACTCGAGGCGCCGCGAGACCCAGGACATCGCCGGTCGCCTTGACCCGCTGGACCGCGACGGTCCTGCCGGTCGTGAACTCGTCGAGGGCTTTCCCGAGATGCGGAACCTCCGGTGTGGTCCCATCGGGATACCGCGACGACAGGGCTCCCACGTAGAACGGTTCGAACTGGGCGCGGTCGAGGGCGACGACTTCCCCAACGGTCTGGACGCCCCAGGTCCGTGCGACCAGCTGGGCCCCATCATGGAGCACCGGGACCTTCACACCGGCGTCGCGGACCGCGCCCGACAGCGTCCCGCGCGGGTCCGTGGGGTTGACCAGCCAGAAGCGGACGCCCTCGGCCCCGTGGCGTTCATGGAGGGGGCGGATCCGGGCCCAGACCTCGGCGAGGTGGGCGTTGTCGGTGAACACCAGCACGACCGCCTTTGCATCTCCTTCCCGAAGGAAGTCGTGACGGCGTCCGTCCTGATCGTTCAGGGCGAAGTTGGCGGCCTGGGTCCACTCCGTCGGAGGCCGGACCTCAACGCGATAGAATCGGCGGCCACGACGCGGTGTCTCGGGATCAAACCAGACCGTCTCCTGGGTCCCGGGCGCCACGCGCAGGAGGGTCTCCCAGACCCCGGGGGCTCCGAGATCATCACTGGCCTGAAGCTCCACGGCATTGTCAGCCAGCATCGATTTCAAGGCCAGACGCGGCAGTCCACACACCGGATCCACGTCGGTCTTCAGCTCCGGCGCAGCCACACCGGTCAGGGCGGAAAGGCCCGTGGCCGCGGCCAGCCACATTTTCGGTCCCAGAGCTCCAACCCAGGCAGGATGACGTCTCATAATGTACCCGCAGATCTTCAGCCTGGATCCGACATCGATCAACCTCTTCCTTCCGTGAATTGTCCCTGACACCTTTCTTCCGTGCCCTTCGCACCCCAATCCTGCCCACCCTTCCCGGCCCCAAGCCGGATGCCCCCCGCCCTTCGCATCGCCGTCGTGGCATTTCGCCGTCTCTCAACCCTCAACACTCGACTTTCAACCGTTCTCCTCACACTCCTCCCCCTTTCCGCCGCGGCCCCCGCCACCGGCATTGCCACCGTCGCGGCGGGACGGATCACGGAGATCACCGTGACCTCGGGTGGATCGGGTTACGCCACCCGCCCGTGGGTGCGTCTCACCGGGGGCGGCGGGAAAGGTGCCGAGGTCGAGGTGGTCCTGGAGGCCGACCAGGTGGTCGACGTCCGCATCCTCCAGGGCGGCTCCGGCTACACGAACGCACCGACCGTCACCTTCACCTGGCCTCCGGTGACGCTCGACGTCGCCGCGCGCTGGGTGCCCGGTCTCACCTTCCAAGGACTGCCCGGCACCCGCATCGCGGTCCAGTGGGCCACCAATTCCCTCGGTCCCTGGAACTATTGGACCCACCTCACCCTGGGCACCAACGGCGCCACGCTCGCCGACTTCGATGCGGGGAACGAGACCCGCTTCTACCGGTCGGCCTCATCGGTGGTCCAACTCGGCACGGGCACCGGCATGCTGGTCTGGATTCCACCCGGACGCTTGCGGATGGGAAGTCCCAAGACTGAGCCCGGACGAAACGACGACGAGACGCCCCACGAGGTCACCCTCAGCAAGGGCTTCTGGATGGGACGCTGCGAGGTGACCCAGGCCGAGTACGCCTTCGTCATGGGTACCAACCCCAGCCATTTCAACCGTCCCGACCTCCCGGTCGAACGGGTTTCCTGGACGGAAGCCACCGAGTACTGCCGACGGTTGACACTCCTCGATCGGGCCGCCGGGCGGATCGCGGCCCACGAGGTCTACCGGCTGCCGACCGAGGCCCAGTGGGAGTATGCGGCCCGTTGAGGGGACCCGGAGTCGACGCCCACGGCTTTCGGGTTCCAGCTGGGATCCCGGCTGGCCAATTTCAACGGCGACTTTCCGTACAATGGAGCGCCGAAGTGACCCTTTCTCCGGAGCACCGTGACGGTGGGTCTCTATGCTCCGAACGCCTGGCTGCTGCTCGACCTGCACGGGAACGTGGCCGAGTGGTGTCGGGACAGGTATTTCGCCTATCCAACCCGGGTGGTGACCGATCCGGTGGGCGACGCGGTTGGCAGCGAGTTGGCGTGGGGCGGATCCTATTATTCGCAGGGCGACGCCTGCCGTTCCGCCGCCCGATGGCCACTGCCCTACCTTCCTGGAGGCTACCGCTCCGCCCAGCTGGGGTTTCGGATGTCCTGGTGGAGGAACCCTGAGCCTCTGACGTCCCGATCTCCATCCCAGGCCTCGGCACGTCAGAACGACCTGTGACCCGACGCCGCTCCGCCTGCGCGCCGCCCCGTGTCGCGCGTGCCTCCGGCTTTGCGCTTGGATTCGTCCCGGTGTTCGTCCAGTTTCTCCCTGCGGTGCAGTGCTGGCGGAGTCTAGCGCTGCATCCGGGAAGGTCCCCGGGGCTGGAATGAGTCCCGAAGCGCGATGTTCTTGCACCCAGGCCGGTGTAGCTCAGTGGCAGAGCAACGGTTTCGTAAACCGTAGGTCGTCGGTTCAATCCCGACCACCGGCTCCATCAACAAAATCAAGGGTTTGGTGATGTTTCGCGCTATCGGATTTTCCCGCAAAAATCCCGCGTGTCACAAACGTGGCACAGATTTCGACCCTGACTCGTTCGTTTTCTGACCCTGAATTTAAGACACGGACGTTTCTTTTACCCGGTAGGCGGACTGGCAACATCCCGGGATGGCTATCCTCCTAGGACCATCAAGGAAGCCCGATAGGGCGCAACACGAAGACACCACCACCGACTACTGGCCCCGCAGGGTAAAAGTGGGCGTACACGAGATCCGAATCTATCGGGACACTCTACCCTCCGGATCAACAACCTACCGCGTCGAAGATCGCACGGGGCCCCACCGCCGTCTGATCCGATACAAAACTCTCGATGCGGCCGAGCGTGCCGCCCGAGATATCGGTCGTCGGCTCAAGACGCTCGAGGACGCCAACGGCCGGTCGGTCACGTTCCCCGCAGACGCCGCTCAGGGGTTCCTTAGGGCGTTGGAGAGGTAGGGGCGTTGAAGGACCCACGGCTCGTCGTACTGGGCACGGAGCGGATGCCGACGGCCTGGAACTACTCGCGGGCGTTGACCTTAAAGAACGTCGGGTGTCCGCTGCGGGTGTGCAATCTAGACGAGTCGGGCTTTTGGCGGGGCTTCTCTGGCTTCTTGTGGCGCGCTGTCTTGCGGGCGAGACGGCTACAGCGGTGGCGACGGTAGCCGCGGGTTATGTGACTGCCATCACGGTGACCTCCGGAGGGTCCGGATACGCCTCTGAGCCCACGGTTACAATCTCCGGCGGCGGCGGCAGCGGGGCAACGGCCAAGGCGGTTCTGAGCGGGGACAAGGTTGCGATGATGGTGGTGCTGAGGGCTGGGAGCGGACGGGATTGAAACAGGCTTTTTCATGGAAATCGTTTCTCGGAACTGGATGTTGGCACTCCTTCTGGTGGGGATTGGGGCTCTGGGCGGATGCTTAGGGAAGAAAGAGGTCACCGGCCAAGTGTTCGTTGTGACCCAAGGGGGTGAGAACGTGACGCTGGGCTTGGTGGGCATCCATGAGGCGGACCGGCTTCTCCGGACCGGCCAGAAGGACCGCGCCAGGCCCTTGTTCGAAGCCCTCGCGGCACGTGGGAATGCAGAGGCGCACTTTGTCCTGGCCTTCCACTACGACAGCGATGCGGTGACCCGTCTCCGCCACTACGAGGCGGCCGCGCTCGGCGGCCATGAGGAGGCTTTCCGGCGTTATGTCGTGGCCTCGATGTACGGAATGGGAGTGGACCGTCCTCCGGCCCGCAGGGTTCTCGAGGTCTGCAGGAAAGTCCGGATGACCTACCGGCTTGCTGTCTCGGACGACGAGCAGAAGGCCATTGTTGCCCTCGAGACGGTGGCCGACGTCCCCGCCCTCGATGTGGGAGCCTTCGAGCGGCGCACCGGTGTCGACCTCAGGGCTGCTTCCGAGGGGTTGTACGGGATCTGGTCCATGGCCGAGGAGGCGTCTCGGGACGGGCGGTTTGGAAAGGCGGATCCGACGCTCACGATGCAGCTGATCCTCCTTGAAGGACCAGCAAGGGTTGAGATGGATGATGCAATCAGGGACTATCTCCCGAGGTGGAGGGCGGGGCTGCCGCATCCATTCGACCTCTGCGACCACGTGTCCAGCGGGCTTGGAGCGGGCTTCTGTGCCGACCTGAAGGCGAGAAAGCAGGAAAAGATCCGGGCAGCGAAGCTGGCGCGGTTTCGAGGGGGGCTCGAACCGAGGGTCGCGGCGCTGCTCTACGCGGCGTCTGCAGCGCACGAAAAGTTCGCCACACTCCGTGCAGACCATGAGCAGGGTTTTTTCGGTTCGGCGCGTGCCTCGTTTGCGATCGAGTCCGTCCAGGAGCAGAGGGAGGAGTTCCTTAGGCGTGTCGTCGGTGCGGGGAAGGGAAAGCACGGGCCGAAACCGCAACCCTTCAGGACTACCGATGCCGCGTTGAATAGCGCGTGGAGAGATCTTTTGAGGAAGGTGAGGGCCTCGCCCGAGGATGCTCTGTCGTACAACGTCTCGGAGGAGGGGCTGCGTGCGACCCAGAGGGCCTGGCTTCGGCACCGGGACGCAGTCGCGGCATTGCTGGCTGCCTTGGATCCGACACTGACGGAGGATCAGCATCGGTCCCGCCTGACCGCCGAACGCACCCGGCAGTTGGTCAAGGCTCCCGATGCCTTCTGGACCGGCTCGGAGTCTCCACCGCACCCGTAGAGACCATAGGAACGTGGGTCGCGTTTCCGCCATCCCCGCCCCGGTGCTCATTTTGGGTAGGGGCTCAGCGGACCAAACAAAGGGCACGATGGAATCTAAAAGGAACCGGTTCGTCCCCAATGCGGTGGTCGGCATCCCTTGCCACCATCGCTCTACGAAGAGGTGCTATGAGCCGTTCGGTGTAATCACAGGCTTCGAGGATGACTCTGCCGTGTGTCGCTTTCCTTTCATGGTCTGGTCCCTTTCTTGGTCGCCCAGACTCTCACTCCCTCTGGATCAGTGTTGCGAGGTCACGTCAGTTTTTGCGGTCCTGTCAGTCTGGCAAGGGGCGTGTTGGGGTGTTTTACGGTTTGTCAGGACGCCGGGATGACGTGAAGCACAGCTTGTCCGCCGGGAACGAGCGCCGCGTTGATGCCGGTGTCGAAGGTGGCGAATCGGCCCCCGTGTTTCACGGCAAGCGCCAGAAGGAAATAGTCCGTGAGGTGCTTGGACGCTGGCAACCGGGGATGGAGGCGGTCATCCGTCAGAGTCAGGTCATCCGGCCAGAACTGATGCCCTGGTGCCGCCATCAGGCGCGATAGCACCCGTCGCGCCTCCACAGGGCTCCCGAGCGTTCGCGGGTACGATGGATGGCTGAGGATGCGGAGGAAGGCATTTTCGGTTGTCGGACAGGTCGCCCAACCACCAGTGACAGCCTCACGTTCAAAGAAGCGCATGGCAGCGTCTTCATGGACATGTCCGGCGTCGCCCAAGGCGATGAGCACGCTGGCGTCCAAGAGCGTGATCATGAGCGTTGGGGATGGGACATCCGCTCAAGCTCCTCGTTTTCCAAGGCCTCTTGGACGGCATGAACCTGGGCCACCGTGGTGGAAGGACTGCCAGACGCCTTGCGGATGCGAAGGATTCCAAATGGACCGACTTCGAACCGGGATGGGTCGGGATTTTCCGGTTCCATGGACGGCCGGATTTCCCGACGGAGGGCCGCCTCAATGAGGGCCTTGAGGGTCGTCTTCCGACGGACAGCAAGGGTCTTGGCCTCCATCAAAAGGTCATCGGGAAGTACCAGTGTTGTTTTCATAATATGGCTAACCGTATGGGTGTACGGCTTAGAGTCAAGCCGCGCCTGTTTTGGGGCTGATTGACCCTGTGTAGGAGTTTCAGCTATCCTTGGTTCCATGGGTCCCATCACCATCACGGTTCAAGAGGCGGTGCCGGTGGCTGTTCCAACGGAATTGCTTCACCAGCTCAAGGTAAAGCCCGGCGACCGACTGGAGTGAAGGGTTGAGGGCGGCGAACTGTTTGTCCGCCGGATCCGTTCCGTGGATTCCCTGCGTGGGTGCCTCGCGCCGAAGGTTCCATTCCCCGGTCTGGAAGCCGAAAAAGACGCCGTCTGAACGCTGTCAGGCAAAGCTCATAAAATCAGCAGTCCGCCCGGACAATCCCAGACTGTCACCTTCGACGCGAGGCACCCGATGCCTGACGGCAAACACAGAAATACCACACCCCATTTTCAAAGTGCCGGTCCACCTTTCCGGCACCTTTCTCGGTAACACCCCTTTTTGACTTACGGCGCGTGGGCGCCGACGGGCCGTGAAGGGACCTGGATGGGGCCGATTACTGGCGCACCCGGTAGAACGTGGCGTCGGCGGTCGGAACCACGGGTTGCGGATTGGTCGCACCCGTCACGTCCGACCACGGGCCCGAAGGCGTGGGGGCGGACTGGAGGGTGCCGCCGCCCTGCCAGTTCACCGAAGCCCCATTGGCGGTGCGCTGGATGCCCACGAGGATCTCGGTCGGCAGGGCGAAGGAAGGCACGTAGGCCGGGATGGCTCCGGGACCGTCCTCGTTGATGAGGAGGCGGCTGCCGGTGGGCATGACTTCAAGCCATTCGAGGCTCGATCCGCCGCCGGTGCTGTAGAATAGGAGCTCAAAGGGATAGACGCCCTCCCGGGTCACCACGATCTCGAGCAGCCACGGGCCGTCGTCACCGCCGCAGTTGGTGCATTGCACGAATTCGGCGGGGAGATCCTGCGCAGCGCCTTCGGGTCCCACCCGGAGCCGGAACTCGCGGGACATGGTGACGTTGATCCGGTGATAGCCGGGCTTCAGGTGCAGGAGGGAGCGCGCGCGCAGGGCGAACTGGCTGCCCGGCTCGGTGCTGCCCAACAGGCCCGGGAACCGGCGTTCGCCCGCCTTCGCCCCCTTGGTGGCGAGGTCGATCTGGTAGTTGATGTCTTTGGTTTCGATGAAGAACCCGCGTTCGTTGAACGCCGTCGGGTCCGCGAGGTTCTGGAACCCGCCAGCGAACGCCATCTTGGCCGTGGCCAAGTCGGCGATCTGGTACTCGCCCGGGTCGGCGGCCGCGACCTCGATGGCGAAACCCCGGGTGCGGTGCACGGCCGGGTTGAAGGGCACGGACAGATTCTCCGGCAACACGACCGCCAGGCTGTAGTCCTGCACGGTGAATCGCCATTCACGCGAATAGGACGTCGGGGTGGCACCGGCGCTCTGGAAGGCGACCGAGACCTGGTGCGTGGAACCCGATGCCAACGCGGCTGCCGGCTGATGCCGGAGGGTGGTGACCGAGTTGACCGTGTCCACCTCGGCCGGCACGACAACGTTGTCCAGCTTCAGGACGACGCTGGCGGCGTTCACCGTCGCGCCGGTGTTCTGCACCGTCACCACCACCGGCGCGCCCGGGTGGACGCCCACCGCGGCGTCGCCGGGGAATATGCTGGTGATGGCGAGCGGATCGGCCCCGCCGCCGCCGAGCGAGGTCTGTTCGCCCAGCAGGAAGAGGCCGCCTGCGTAGCCCTGGAACGCACTTGCGCCCGGCAGACCACCGTTCGCCTCGCCCACGGAATGGGAGGTACGGACAACGATGACGCCGTCGGCTCCCGGCCGGATGTTGATCCAGCGTGCGACAAGGCCGCGGTCGTTGTTCCCGGTGCTGAACTCGACGGAATCCTCGCCCACGCGATGGGCCCCGGCCGAACTGGCGTACACGGCGGAGTCCGCGCCGAGAATGCGCCAGTTGGTGACGCGGGGGCTGTAGGAGGCACCGCCGTTGCGGTGCGCTGTCCCCACGAACGTGTAGGCCTTCGCTGGATCAAGCCCGGTGAAGGTCAGGTCGAGGCGCCAGCCGGGCGAGTCGCCGTAGCTCATGTTGCCCGACAGGTCGGCGATGCCCTTGAACCATGCCTCGGCGTCGGAGCCGGCGGGGAAGGGGGCGGCGTCACCGGCGGAGTTGATGGAGCCGGTGGAGAAGGTCTCTGTGAAGGTGGCAGTGACGGGCGTGACGCGTCCGCTAAGGAGGTCGTTGAGCGGGCCGCCGGGGCCTTCGCCCTGGAAGTTCCGGCCCACGCCGTAGGTGGTCACCTTGCCGGCGTTGACCTGACCCGCCTTGAACGAGCTGTCGTTGAAGGCCACCCAGCGGAATTCGCCGGGCGACTGCGCACGGATCATGAACACCCCGCCCGCATACCCTTGGAAGGCGCTCGCGCCGGGAAGCCCGCCGTTCGCCTCACCCACGCTGTGGCTGGTCCGAATCACGACCCTGCCGTCGCTGCCTGGCCGGATGTTCACCCAGCGGGCGACGCGCCCGTTGGGATTGTTGCCGGTGCTGAACTCGACCGAGTCCTCGGCCACGCGGTGCGTGCCGGCCGAACTGGCGTACGTGTAGGCATCCGCCCCGAGGATGCGCCAGTTGGTGACGCGCGGCGCGTACGATTCGCCGCCGTTGCGGTTGGCAGTGCCTGCAAACGTATAGAGCCGACCCGGGTCCAACCCCGTGATGATGAGGTCCAAGTACCAGCCAGGCGAGTCGCCGTAGCTCATGTTGCCCGACGGGTCGACCTTGCCTTCGAACAGGGCCTCGGCATCCGAGCCGGGGGCGAAGGTGGCGGCGTCGCCGGCGGAATTGATGCTGCCGGTGGAGAAGTGCTCCTCGTAGCGCACGGTGACAGTCGAGTCGGCGCCGGTGCCAAACACCTTGAGGGGGCCGCCGGGGCCCTCTCCCTGGAAGTTCCGGCCGACGCCGTAGGTGGTGACGTTCTCGACGAGGGTCTGGCCGCTCTTCCACGAGCTGTCGTTGTAGGCCTCCCAATTGTCCTCCTGTTCCACCAGCAGGAATACCCCACCCGCATATCCTTGGAACGCGCTCGCCCCCGGTATGCCCCCGTTCGCCTCGCCCACCGAATGCGTGGTGCGGATGACGAACGTGCCGTCCGCTCCCGGACGGATGTTCGTCCAGCGCGCCACCAGACCGTCCGGGTTGTTCCCGGTGCTGAACTCGACCGAATCCTCCCCCACTCGATGCGCACCGGCCGAACTGGCGTAGGTGAACGCGTCCGCGCCCAGCACCCGCCAATGGGTCACCCGCGGCGCGTACGAGGCGCCACCGTTGCGGTCCGCCGTCCCGGCGAACGTGTACTTCTTCGCCGGATCCAGTCCGGTGAACTTCATGTCGAGATGCCAGCCGGGCGAGTCGCCGTAGCTCATGTTGCCCGACAGATCCACGATGCCGCCGAACAGTCCCTCGGCATCCGATCCCGCCCGGTAGGTGGCGGCGTTGCCCGCCGAGTTGATGCTTCCGGTCGACAGGGTCTCCTCGAAGGTCACCGTCACCGGTGTCGCAACGCCCGTGGCGAAGTGGACCAGGCTTCCGGCCGAACCCGACCCCTGGAAGTTCCGGCCGTGGCCGATTGTGGTCACGTTCGGTGCATTGACCTGGCCTTCCTTGAAGGCCGAATCGTTGAAGGCGACCCAGCCCGCCTGAACCGCGGGAGCCAACGCTCCCATGATCGCGGCACAGCCCAAGGCCGCCGCATAGGTGGTGATGTTTTTTTTCATGTGAAAGTGTCCGATCGTCCCCGTCACCGGCCGACTGCCGGGTCGCCATCCATCTCGATGGCACCGCGCAGGGAGGAGAAGCGTGGGGTTGCAGCCCGGAATGGTAAACAAATTTCGCGGGGGTTGGGACGAATCGGCCCAAATCAAAGGTGGGCTCTTACTTGCTCGTGGGGGAGGGGGCTTGCCGAAGCCGAGGCGTCCCGATTGCATACTCCAAGCAGACACCCGACCTTTTCGAGCATCACTGCCCGCCTGTAGTTTCGGGACCGCCGGCATCTGCTTCGTGCCCAGAACGACGAGCCGTGGGTCCTTTAGCGCACCTACCTCTCCACCGCCCTAAGGAACCCCTGCGCGGCGTCTGCGGGGACCGTGACCGACCGGCCGTTGGGAGAGTCCTTAATACCTGAGCCGATAGAACCCTCTGCCCCCCAGAAATTGGTTCGTGGAAAACACCGTGCTCCAGTCGGACAGGTCACCGGAGCTCTCGACCTTGATGCCGCCCTGAGGATTGGCTGGGATGATTGGGGCAGTCTGGGCATCCCTAGTCTCGATGGTCACGATATTTCTCTTCTCAAGAAAAGGTAAATTCTCAGCCAAACCCAAATCCACGGCTGCTGGTCCTGCAATTTCAAATGGTGGATAAATGCTACTATTCGTGATTGTCGTTCCAAGGACGCGGATTTGGCCAGCTAGCGAATCTTGCCCGCTGTACCCTTTTCCGCCGAAGGGAGTTGGGTCTATTTCTGATTGGAGGAGGGGCATAAAAAATCGGTACACCTTGCCAGAAGGTACATCAAATGTGCGAACTGATGTGTTTGTTATAATGTAGGAATCAAAATTGGAGCTCTTATGGATTCGATGAGTAATCAATGAATCCCGCTCCACCGTGAGTCTCGCAGGTCCGGCCAAAACAGCAGAATAAGGACCCAAGGCCCGCAAGGTAAACGGTTCAATAGCCACGGGAATATCGAGACCGTCAATTTTTACCCGGCATTGAAAAGACCTTCCGCTTGGCCCCCAGAACATCGGATTGTTGTCCAAGGACGTTCTCATCCCACTTTGGTAGACATTGATAAACACCATGGCTTGGCCGTTGGGAATTTCGACGGATTCACCAGCCCGGAGGACACAGTTTGTTTGGGCGCTTACAAGGCCGGGAATAAGGCATGCGAGGATGAAGACAAACGATCTTAGGTTTTGCATTGGATTTATTTTAGCTGACCGGTCCTGTCAGAGGCCGCATTGATTTATGAAACCGGTATTGCCAACGAACGGCTTTACCACCAAGAAAGACGGATTGATGCTGAAAAGTGTCGTCCCATCGGGCCTCGCCTTGACAACCGAGAGATTCTGCAAGGTGTTCGTCGGAAACCCTTCCGGAATCTTAACACTCCCGCACTTCACCAACTCCAGTCCGAGTGCGTTGAGAATTAGTGCGAGGGTGGCCAGTACTGTGAGGAGGGGTTTCATCGTTAAGGTTGGGGATTGCCTCGGAATCTGAGGGGGAAAACTGTTCACCGAACTGAACTGAGGGCGGGGCGAAAGCCCAGGTTGTTGCCCCGGCGGCCCGGGACGCTCAAGTCCCGGTCGGCCGAGCGCCCGAGCCCGGCGTCGTCGTTCCAACTGCCCCCGCGGTTCACGCGGCCGGAGCCCGAGCTGGGACCCTGACAGGACCGCAAAAACTGCTCCAAGGGATGTGAGAGTTTCAGGCGCTGGTTGATGGTGGTTGGTTCGCTGCGGAAAGTCCACTCACTTATTATTGGTGCAAAACCCACAGCGATTACTGTTCCAAAGATTCCAGTTAACATGGCTATTCGCTGAACCATATCAACTGTTTTGCCTAATTTCTCTTTGTTTGGACTGACGGCGGATTCGGCAATTGCTTTGACTGATCCGTTCGCTAATCCTGACGAAATGGTGGCTAACACTGTCGATACCGCGGTGTAGAGGCCGAGCAATCCTATTCCAGATGGACCGAGTATTATTGCAGCTGCTTTTGTTCGAGCCAAGGCGATAAAAATAGTTAATACTTTTGCACCTCCAACTATCGTCGAAGCCTTTAATACTTGCTCGTAAGATTTTGATCTTCTTTTATTTCCCTCGCCAGCCTTTTCGGCACTCGATTGGATATTTTCGTTATTCATTTCCAAACGATGCAATTCCTTCCAATACCAATTCGCATTGTTCAGGGCTCATGTGTGGTCCGATCGGAAGGCTCAAGACCTCAGATGCTAATTTTGCTGCGATTGGCAAATCCAGGTTGTCTGGCTTATTACCAAAATGATCGGCATATGCCTTCGAATGGTGCGGAGGTACAGGATAGTGGATGAGTGTTGAAACTCCCTTCTTTGTTAGGTGTTCTTGCAGCCTATCTCGATTTGCATGGCGAACCACGAATAAGTGCCACACATGATTCACATTTGTTATTTGTCGCGGCAGTGATATAGCTATACCAGTTTTTGGGATTTCACTTAGATAATTTGTCGCTACTTCGATTCGTCGCTTATTCCAGTTATCCAAGTGTCGAAGCTTTATTCTCAAGAACGCGGCTTGCAATTCGTCCAAGCGTGAGTTTAGTCCCTTTTCATCATTGTAATACCGTTTCATCGAGCCATAATTTCGGAGTGAACGTATCCGGTTAGCAAGTTCGGGATCATCCGTTGTTACAGCGCCAGCGTCACCAAAAGCGCCG
>Ga0194126_10006219_pt1 | contig 17119 bp, 20 predicted proteins | sample TA2KigC150mmetaG_FD_148641 | JGI IMG/M metagenome (GOLD analysis project Ga0194126, IMG submission 148641) | Freshwater microbial communities from Lake Tanganyika, Tanzania - TA2015035 Kigoma Deep Cast 150m | ecosystem: Environmental > Aquatic > Freshwater > Lake | place: Tanzania: Lake... | reverse complement strand
TGTTTGAAAAACCAGCGCTTTTTTATATTTTTTTGCTTTTACAATTAATTCTTTGCTATTGCCAACACCTGGAGGACAGGCATAATTTTTTCCGTAATTTCCACAATAATTAACCTCGCAATAACTCATTAAATTTTCATCAAAAGGGATTTTATCTGTTGTAATAACATATGCTTTATATGCTCCGGCATCAATGCAGGTTTTAACTAAATTCTCTTCTGATTCCATATATATTCTCCCTGTGACTTTATTATCAAGACAGATATAGAATTTTAAAAACCTAATTTTAGCAAATGAATCATCAAATCCTTTGCCTTTTCTGCTAAATATTCCTGTTTTTATTCTTTTTAAATCAATGCTTCCGCAAACAACTTCTGCAATTGCCAGGCCAATAGCAATACCAACACCTGGCAGGACAATAAAGGGCATTATACTAACATCAACAGACTTTTGTAAGAGATCGGCAATGGGCTTCCATAAAAAATTATAAAGAAACCCAAAACTTATTGATAGTATTCCGGTAACTAAAGCAGCAACCAATAATTTTCTGAATTTTTCAGATTTGATTTCATTATTCACCATAATTTAACATGATCCTTTAATGCTACAATATAAAACATGCCATGCTACTGACTCATCATCGTAATTCATTTTAAAAGGATAATTTTCATATTTAAAACTGCTTTTTATAAAATATGCGTTCTTGACACATGATAGCTTATACGCTATCATTGTAACATGGAAAAAGAAATTCTGTCTAATCCAAAAAATGTTAAATTCGATGATCTATTAAAAATATGCGTTAAATATTTCGGGAATCCAAGAATAAAAGGCAGTCATCATATTTTTAAAACATCCTGGAAAGGTGATCCCAGAATAAACATACAAAAAGAGGGAAAAATGGCAAAGTCATATCAGGTAAAGCTTGTACTAAAAGCACTAGAAAAATTGGAGGTGGAAAATGAAAATTAATAAAATAATTGAAAAATATACTTATAGAGTGGAATGGTCTGAAGAAGATAAATTGCATATTGCCAGATGTCTTGAATTTCCATCACTGGCTGCACATGGAAGTACTGTTGAAGGTGCACTTAAAGAAATTGAAAAAGTTGTTGAAGAAGCAATAGCATGGATGCGGGAAGAAAACGAAGAAATACCAGAACCATTTGGGTTAAAAAAATATAAAGGTAATTTAACACTGCGAGTTCCTGTTGAAGTTCACAGGAAATTAGCCATAAAATCAGCAGAAGAAGGAGTATCTATTAACAAGTATATTTTATCAAAGATATCCTGATCTTATGTACATCTTAAATCAGCAGCTATAAGTTAAAAAAGTTAAAAATCTCAAAGTATTTAATGACATTTGTTTTTCAATATATTCTATTAAAATGATTTTGGTATCTTTAAAATCTTTAGTTATTTTCGGTCAAAAAAGATATTTTTTCCGGATAAGCTTATCGGTATCCCGTGCCATACTACTGAATCATCAGCGTAATTCATTTCTGCAGCAGCTTTTCCGACAGAATACATTATACGATTATCTACCCTGTCATCAGCAGCAACAGATACAGCAGAACCTAAAGCAATTCCTAAATCTATCAGATTGTATGCACATCTGCCACCTGCTTCTTTACAATTATCACAATTTTTAAAACCACAAAAAGAGCAAAATTTAAGTCCATTATAGACACGTTTTACACCTATCAGTACAACAGCCTGTGCTAAGCGAAGATTTTTAGCATCTCGGGGGAAAATGGTTGATGTTCCTTCAAATTCACGCTCATTGATTACATCCATTTTATCAGCTAATGCATCTTTTTCAGCTCCTGTCAGCACCAGTGTAATAATATTGTCAATTCCTCTGGCTTTGGGTGCGGTTCGTGCTGCAGCACACATGCGGCTTGCTGTATTCATAACTGCCTTTTCTTCTATCTGCTTTTCTGAAAACATCATAACTTCTCTCCCCTTCTTTATTCTTATGATAAAATCAGTGGTCAATAGTGTATAATCTTTATTAATTATATCAATGGGAAGGTTAATTTAAAATGTATGTTGGTATTGATGGGTGCAGAGCTGGGTGGTTTGTTGTTTGCCTGTATGCTAAAAGTAAATTCAAAATAGATATCTTCAAAGATATTTATGCCCTATGGAATAAATATTTCAATGCAAAAATAATACTTATTGATATACCCATAGGACTCCCTGATGAGAAAATAACAAATAGACAATGCGACCTTGAAGCAAGAAAGATTCTTGGACCTAAAAGAGGAGCAAGTGTATTTCCAACACCATCTCGCCTGGCTTTCCATGCAAATGATTACAGACAGGCAAATTGTTTAAATAGAAAAACAATTAAAAAAGGGCTGTCTTATCAGGTTTTAAATATTATTCCGAAGATAAAAGAGGTGGATGATTTTGTCATTAGTAATAGTAATGCAAAAGGCATATTTAGAGAATCTCACCCGGAAATTTGCTTTTTTTCAATGAAGGGTACTCCATTAAAATACTCAAAGAAAAAACCAGATGGAATTAAAGAAAGACTCGATATTTTAAATTCAATTAATAAAAAATCTGAAGAAATATTTAATTACTCACTTAGTAAGTTTAAAAGAAAATACTTGGTCAGAGATGATATACTGGATGGTATTTGCTTAGCTTTAGCTGCTAAAGGAAGTATTAATAGTTTAATTACCATCCCAAAAAATCCCCAATATGATTCAAGAGGAATAAGGATGGAAATAGTTTACAGGAAATGGAAAAATAAAAATAATTATGTATAAAAATTTCTTTATCACTGGTTTTCCAGGAAGTGGAAAAACTACAATTTTAAATAATATAGTGAATGATTTAAAAACCAATATAAAAAATCTAAATTTATATGGATTCTTTACAAGTGAAATAAGAGAAAAAGAAATTCGAGTTGGTTTTAGTATAGAAAATTATGAAGGAAAAAAAGGTATACTTTCACATATTAACTATGAAGTAGGCCCCAATGTAGGAAAATATAGAGTTAATTTAAAAGATTTTGAGGATATAGGAATTAGTACTTTGATTAATGCATTAAAAGATTCAAAATGCAAGCTAATTGTTATAGATGAAATAGGAAAGATGGAACTATTTCATCCTGATTTTTTAAAAATATTAGATAAAATAATAGTCTCGGATAAAATTGTACTTGCAACAATTTCTTATAAACTGACAGAGCTTTTGAAAAAATTTAAAAATAAAAGTGATACCTGTATTTTTAATTTAGAAAAGACCCCAAAAGATAGCAGTGAAAGAAAAGAGTTAAAAGAGAAAATAGTAAAAAATATTTTAAATAATTTAACGGAAATCATTTATATTTTCAACAACAGGTTCAACGACTTATAGTAAACTTGACCATGAAAGAATAAGACCAACAATTATAGATAAAGGTTTTAAAGTAATTGGGGAATTTTCATGCCTTGGCTTTTACACTGCCCTAACTTTCTCCTCGTCAGATACATTGCAGTGAATTTCAGTGGTTCTAATATCACCTAGACCAACAAGCAGTTGAACAGTGACTGAGTTAATATTTGCTTTCCATAGAGTGGTTATGTCATTCTTCACCAGCATTGAGCCACTCCGTCATTAGATACCCACACACTTTAGTGCGTTGGTATCTACTATTCACTATAATTTCTTTATATTCAATATCTCTTAGATTTTTCATATCATAATATTTAAAGTTGTAATATAAGGGGCTTAACCTTATTACAATTATTATGCAGCTTCTTGGATAATTTCTTGCCAGACCAAACACAAAATTTAAAGAAGACACATTATACTTAACTTTTTATTAACTTTCTCATTATAAGTGCATCTGTTCCGTCAATGTAATAATTAGGAACAATTTTTAAAATAAAAAAACCTAAACTTTTCCAAAAACAAATACCTTCAGAGTTTGTAATTCTAACTTCTAATTCCAAAGTCTTTATATAAGAAGCTCTTAATTGATTTAAAGTAAAGTTTACAAGAGCACTTCCAATGCCTTTACGCCTGTAAATCGGGTCAACAGCTATAGAGATAACTCTTCCCCTCTTCCAATAACTACAAGTTACCATATAACCTGTAATTATTTTATCTACCTCTGCAGCAATAAATAAGTTAGAACACCTGCGATATAAACTTAGAAATGTATTTTCTGAAAATATGTCAGCAGTAAATGAGTTACGTTCAATTTCCATAATCCTACTTAAGTCTTTAAAAGAAAATTTCCTTATACTTACAATAAACTTATTTTTTGTCTTCATTTAATCCAATACAAAATTGTTGGAGTAAATAAAATCTGCTTCGGCTATTTTGCTAAGTTTATTTTCTAAGTCCTTAGTTTTGCGATATTCACTTCTAAATAAAAGCCATTCAAATCTTGATAGTTTGTCATTTAAAATTTCCTCTAAATAATTGTGTGCTAATCTTACTGGCTCAGGAATTTTAAACTTAGACACCTTAAGTATAAATTTTATGGCTGAATCCAAGCTTATTTTATTTCCTTGAGATACGAATGCAGGTTTTACATTGTCTTTTACAACAAGTGCTGCACCTATGATTTCATTATTTTCTTTTAAAAAGCTGTACTCTCCCCTGTATTTTAAATTATTCTCATAATCACCACATAATTTTTTCTTTGCGCAGCCAATTGCTGGTAAGTTTAATAAAATACCCATATGTGAAGCTATTCCAAGCCTCCTGGGATGAGCATAACCATGTCCATCAAAAATTATTAAATCAGGAATATTTTTAATCTTTTTAAAACATTTCTCAATAATTGGACCTTCCCTGAATGCCAATAATCCTGGAATATAAGGAAAAACAGCCATAGATTTACATGTCTTAACTTCAATAAGTGCTAAGTCTGGAAAAGAAAATACCAGAACTGCGCACATAATTAAATTCGAATTCTTTATATATTTTACATCCACCCCTGCAATTTTCTTTACAACATCAAAATCATCATACAAAATTATTTTTTTAGCTAATTTACTTTGAAGTGCAGCAGCGTCTTTATAACTTAATTTCCAGGAATGATGTTTTTTTACATGCATATGTTTAAGAGTATAATTAAAATCAATTTAAAATATTTCCAATGTCATATGATTTAAAAATTTCTGGAATTAATATTTTTAAATCAGGATCAATATTTTTTATAACTTTGCTAAACTCATTTAGATTTACTTTCCCAAAAAAAGGAAATTTTCTTGAGGGAGCTTTAATGAACTAATATAAATAATTATATAATTTTATATTCTATTTTCCTATTTTTACACTAAAACTTTTTATTAACTTAAGAGTTTAGGTTTTTTAAAAGGCTCACTTTTAAAAGCTCAGATTTAGCAGTGTGGAGTCAGCCTATAAGCCGAGTTATAAACTAAAATACTTTAAAGATGTATTTAAAGTTGAAAAAAGAAAACTATTTATTAATTCTAAAAGTAACACTCTTCCCTATTTCTACTTCTTCGACTTTCCATCCTGCTTCAGTCCATGTTTTTGCATGCTCATGTCCAGTATTAGACCACCATGCTCTATGAACATAAGCTAATTGAGGAAGTTTTTCGATAATTATCTTTTCGATATCATTATAACTTATAGTTACAGTATAATTTTTTAAATATTCTTTTAGCTTAATATATTTGCTTTCCATCTTTTATTTATAAAAAATTTTAAATTTTCTTATCAATTAATAAATTAATCAGTTAAATGCCTATATACAAACATATTTTAATAGGTTATAGGATAGATTAATTTATTAATTGATAAAATTAAAATCTTACTGGCTTATTTAAAATTTCTAAATCTTCCCATGTCAAAAAATCTTTGTATCATGGGGCAACTGCCACCTTTTAGCCATTTAATAAAAAACAGTCCGCCGATAAGTCCTGCTACCATACTAAATACAATAGCTAAACTGCCAAGAACAATACCTGAAATTGCCATACCTTTATTACCTGAATCCTTCTCCCTGCTTATCTTATCAAGATCAATTATACCAAGAACTATTGCAGCAATTCCTAAAAGTATTACAAGAAATTTACCCATCGTAACACAAGACAGTACAATAGCAATGATGCCAAACACCATTGATAGTATTCCCATTAATCTAAAATCATTAGTTTTTTCCACTTCATTCATTTTATAACCTCACTTTTGTTTTAAATTTATAAATACATTTTAAAGAATATTGTCTTTAAATTAAAGTATGATTAAAAAACTATTAAGGAATTTTAATTTCTCTTTCAGTTTATCATCAATTCTTAAATCTATCCCTGAGCTTATAGAACCTGTTTAGCAATTTGTCTATTTTAGAATTACCCTTATTTAGAGAATTTATTTTTTCAATGATAATTATTCCAGCTTCATTGTATAGCTTCACATCACGTGTTGATACTAAATTGTTTATCTTAATAATTTCTTTATCTGTAAAATCAAGGCAGAAAAAAAACATTTACTAGTCCAAAGAACGTATCTTTTCCGCCAAACTCTGTCGCGTACCAAGTCCAATTAGAATCAGGAGTGAAAAATTTAACATATGCTATTGCATTGTAACCTTTGCCGTCCTGTTCGTATAATTTAGAAAGTCTCTTTTTTATTTCTTCAGTAATAAGTTTCATTTTAATATTACTATTGTGTTAATGCGCGGGAACGCTAATATAAATGGGTAAAAGATCAATAAGTAAATGATGATGAAAAAAAATTGATAGGTTTTATAATGCTTATCAATTAATAAAAAATAGGAAGTTCATCTTATGAAAATTCTAATAATCTATCATTCCGAACATCACCAAAATACAGAAAAAATAGCAAAAGCTATGACAGCTAAAATTGGTGCAGAAATCAAAAAAGCAAAAGATGTAAATCTTACAGAAATAGACAATTATGACATTATTGGTTTTGGTTCCGGAGTTTATCATGGACGATTCCATAGCGAAATTTCAGATATAATTGAAAATTTATCTTACCAAAACAATAAAAAGTCTTTCATATTTTCAACAACTGGTTCATTATCTTATAGTAAACTTGCCCATGACAGAATAAGACCTTCACTTGCAGATAAAGGATTTAATATAATAGGAGAATTTTCCTGTCTCGGTTTTGATACTGCTCTTTCAAGTGAAGATATTAATAAAGGAAAACCAGAAAAACAAGATCTAGAAAATGCAGAAAGATTTAGCGAAACTATTCTTACAAAATAATTCTGGAATGGTTATAAATTCTACTCGTACTGAACTAATTAACAAGTCAAATGCAGTGCAGCAACAACTTTTTTATCTTTATAAATTCTATTATATTCTTCAACTGCTTCAGCAGTTTTTTTAATTATAGTTTCTATACCTAAAGATTTTAACTTCTCTTTTAATTTATCATCAACTTTCATAAGACCTGAAGCAACAGTACCGATAATTAAAACTTCAGGTTTGGAATCTATTATTTCGGTAATATCAAATTCAGTTAAAAGGTGACCGGTTTTTCTTCGCCAGTTTGAGGTTATATGATCAGGATAAATAATAAGGTCTTTGGTAAATTTTTGGTTGTGAATTGTTATAGTGCCAAAGCAGTAAGAGTCGATCATAATTAATTATTAAAAAATCAAATCAGAAAATTATAAATAAATTTGGAAATACCTGAGTTTTATCGGAATAGAGTTGATTCAAAATGATTTTTACAGATTTTTTTAGGACTTTTAGAAGTTAGTAATCTTATTTTTTCGAAATCAATATCTTTAGCATTCAGTGGTAGAGAAAAATATTTTGCTAAATTATTCCAGTCATTATCCCTAATAGTAACAATTTCTTCTAAAAAGAAACTAACCCAAATATTTGCAATTTTTGACTCAATAAACTCATTTTCCAGTTTTTCTCTAGTAATATTTACATACTTTTCATCAATATCGATACCGATATATTTTCTTCCCAGTCTCTTTGCAGCAATTACAGTAGTTCCTGTTCCGACAAACGGGTCTAATACAATATCATTTTCATCTGTACTCATTAAAATTAGCCGTTCCAGCAAATGTACTGGCAGCTGACAAGGATGCTCATCACGATATTTATTATGTTTAATACGATGTATATCTGTCCATGAATCTGAAACTAATGGACCAAAAGGGTGCAGTGTTTCTTTTTTACCACCATAATCTTTTAAAAGATAACCACATTTTCTACATCTTTTATGTGGATATCTAATCTCATAAAATTTATTACTTTTAAGATTTTTTACATAATATAAAATTCCATAATGAGATGGTTGTAAGCTTTTTCCCATTGGTCCGCTTGGTGCATCCCATGCAATCCAATGTTTAAAATAAGATATTTCATTAAGAATTGTTGCAAAATATGTAAGCCATTTAGGAATATTATGAACAAAAATTGAACCAGTAGGTTTTGTTACTCTTACCATTTCAGATAACCATTTTCTACACCATGAAAGATAATCCTCATTTTTTTGGTTATCTTTGTAACCATTATATCTTTTTTTTAAATTAAAAGGTGGGTCTGCAAATGTAATATCTATACTGTTATCAGGGAGATCTTGAAAAATTTTTAAGCAATCACACTGAATTATTTTATTTATAAATTTCTCTATCACTTATTCAAAACCTCTTTTAATTGTTTTTCAAAACGTGATAATTCTGTTAAATTAAAAGTAAAGACATCTTCATATGCAACAACCATTCTTCTTAAATCATTTTTCCTGACATACCAACCAATACCATCAACAAATCCCCAAAAATGAGCTCTAGGATAATGTTCTTTTATTAAATTATCAATTGAAATTTCAGTCTTAGATTTATCTCCCTGCCCGGAAGCTGTAGTAACTAAAAAAGAGCTTTCAAGAATTATTATCGGTGATTTTTTATTCGGTATAATAAAATCCATCTTCCTTTTCTTATCCGGAACATTATCTATTAACTCACCTAAATCACCTTTTTCAAAAGATATTCCCATATTCTTCAAAATGTTTTCTATTAAATTTTCTGGATTATTGCTCCCCTTTGCTGATCTTGAACCCTTTTCCTTATAACGAGCTATAGTGTCAATTAGAGCATTGGGATCAAAATTTAATTTTTCAAGACTAAATTTTTGTAGTTCAAAAGCTGGTAATGTTTTTTTAAAAAACTCAATAGTAGAACCTTCATAAAAAATATTAGTTAAACCCTTTCTGAAATGTTCATTACTATTTAAAAGCTTCTCTATTTTTTCAGTTCCCCATTCTGAAATATCATCTTCATATTCTTTATCACACCATTTTTCTTTATAAACAAGTTTGTTTAATTCTTTATCATCAACTATCCTAATAACAGTTATTAACCTTTTTAAACTTTCATTTGAATGTCCTGATATAGCTAAAATTGCCTTTAATCCTAATTCCTTCTTATTTTTTAAAAATTCTTCAATAACTTCTTTTCTGCAACCCTTTGAAGTTACTTCATTCTTTAAATATAAAATTGCTTCTTTTAAGCTAAAAATATGTGACTCATATGTTTCTTCAAATTCTTCATCAAAGTAATAAAAAGTATTATTCTTAATAACATTTAAATATTTTTCATCAGCGTTTTTCATTAAGTCTTTAATCCTTTTTTAAAAAATAATATATATTCATCTTTCATTGTATTGCGTAAACCTTTAATCGGTTTTAAGATAGTTTTAACTAACTTCAAATTGTATTCTTTGCATGAATCAATTATTGTTTGTTCTAATCGGATACCACCTGTTTGGTTTGTATTTGAACCAATAATCATCACAAGATATTTATTTGGTTTTAGAACTCTTGCAATCTCAGAACAAACTTTATTCATATCATTGAAATAATTTTCAAGACGTTCCTCTTTATTTTTTCCTATTAAGCCGATCATTTTGCTACGAATATTATTAATATTATATCCTAAAAAACAAAGTTGTGCTTCGTCATTTTTGATATAATCAATAGCAAATGAATATGGTGGTGAAGTAATCACACCATCAATAGAATTGTTGTCTAAAGGTAATTCTGTTGCAGTTACTCCATTTAATATCTGAAGATTTCCAAGATTTTTTAAATATTCTGAATTATTTAAAATAAAACTGTAAACAGTTTCCTCATATCTTCTCAATACTACAGAGAATAGATTTTCGTGCGAGGCAGATATCACTCTTTTGGAGTATCCTAAAGAGTCAAGAAAAGCCAACAATGCTAGATTATATATTTTCTTTTTTTGTTCATTTTCTATTTCATTTAATCTTTTCTGCAGGTTATTTGCAGAAAAAAAACTGAACAATTCTTCAGACTTTTTAGATATCCCTTTTAATGCTTTAATATCAATAGTCAAGCTATCATACTTAACTTTTGTCATTAACTGACAAAATGGGCTTAAATCTATTGCAATAGAATTAATACCCATTAAGGCAGCTTCAATATTCGTGGTTCCACTTCCACATAATGGATCTAAAATAATTTCACTTTTTTTAATACCAATGATATTCAGAAATGCCTTTATTAATTGTGGGTGAAATTTTCCTCTATATGGAAATAAACCATGAGTCGCATATCCTGTTGAAAAAACACCATTTTCAAAATAATTTTTAGTTTTTTCAGAGCGGTCATTAGTAAGTGAATTTACTGAGTGATTATACATTAAAAAATGCTTTGTTGATTTATTATTGATAGACTTAAAATATGCAAGTCTTTCTAAGTGGTCTTTTTCAGGAAGCGAGTTGAATTCCATGTATGCAAGTTCCAATTCAAATAATTCATCAACAGATGGTAATAATTCTACACTTTGATTAAATAGTCTGTTTATGAATGAGGGTAATAAATAAAAATCAGCTTTATTCTTGGCTTTCATGTTTACAATTATATCAAAATCTTTCATCAACTCCAAGCAATAATAAACTTATTTTTAGTATTATATTACAATATATAATTCAACCTAAAAAATTATTTGATTTTTCTACGAAATTTCAATAATCTATTAACTATCGCAAATAATACATATTGAGTTTTGCGAGTGTTTCTAATACTACAATTAGTATTTCTCAAAAACATTTCTTAAGTATTTTTAGCAGCTTAAAAGGCAAAAATAGAAGTGGAGTTAGTCTATAAGCCGAGATATAGCCTATTTAGATTATTAAAAAGATAATCCTATTATGTTTTTATTAAATTGCAGCATATTTTAACTGCTGGCGTTTATGGAAGAGCCTTATGCCAGGCTTTTACCGTTTCTTATTCTTTTTATAAGCTTTGGTATTATTTCAAAAAGGTCTCCAACAATTCCATAATTTGCAATTTTAAAAATAGGTGCATCAGGGTCCTTATTTATTGCAATTATGATATCAGATGTCTGCATCCCGGCAAGGTGCTGTATTGCTCCTGATATACCACATGCAACATAGATTTTAGGGTTGACGGTCTTTCCTGTCTGGCCAACCTGATGGGGATATGAAATCCAGTTGGAATCGACTGCTGCCCTTGAAGCCCCAACAACACCGCCCAATAAATCTGCAAGCTCCTTTAAAAGAGAAAAATTTTCTGCTCCTCCAATTCCCCTGCCGCCTGAGACTATCACATCATAATCTGTAATGTTAATGCTCTGTCCTGTTTCTTTCTCTACTGAAATTAATTTATACCTTGTTTTAAACTTTGAATCATCAATTTCAATTAGCTCTACTTTTTCTTTTAGCTCATTTAAAACATTACCACTTTTTGCATTGTTATTTTCTGAATTACGGGAATTATTAAGCTCATTTTTGTCATTAATTTCCTTACCCTGAACCTTATTATAAACCTTCTTTTTTTCCATTACATGGGGCCTTACTGTTGCCATCTGGGGTCTTGAGTTTCTTGTAATTATGGTTGCAAGAATATTTCCGCCGAAAGTTGGTCTTGTCTGGAGAAGTATCTTTTTTTCTTCATCTATTGCAAGAGCTGTGCAGTCTGCTGTTAAACCTGTTTTTATAATTGCTGCAACCTTTGGAATTAAGGTTCTTCCAAAGCTTGTTGCACCTGCAAGAAAGATATCAGGCTTGTATTTATGTATTACCTGAACAAGAACTTTTGAATAAATATCATCAAGGTTATTTTCAAAAATCCTGCTGTCAGCAAGATAAAGTTTATTAACACCATAATCAAAAAACTCACTTAAATTATTTTTAAGATTAAAACCTATAAGAATTCCTGAAAGCTCAGTATTTAATGAATCAGCAAGCTTTCTTCCCTCACTTAAAAGCTCAAAGCTGACATCAGCAATCTGCCCGTCATTCTTTTCAATAAAAACCATAACACCGCTGTATCGCGAAAAATCCTTCTTTATTTCTTCAACTCCAGTAATCTCTATTGAATTATATTTACATACATCTATACAGGCTCCGCAGAAAACACATTTTTCATTTATTTTTGCTTTTTTGTCAACTATTTCAACTGCATCATACATGCATACATTTCTGCATAAAGTGCAGCCCGTACAAGTTGTTTCGTCTATTCTAATTTCCAATTTTTTTAGTACCCTCTATTTAAATTTAAAAAAATATTAATGCCCTTACCTTTATTACCCCTATAATACCCTTGTTCTTGCTTTTACTCTTTTTATCCTTATACTGCCTGAAGCTTTTCTATCTTTTCTTCACTACATTACTATAGCCATTCTGGTTAATTTTTCCCTTTAGTAAATTCAGGCTTCAGTTAAACCCTTAATTTAATCTTATAACACATTTAATTCCTTAAATTTACTGTAAAGCTGTTCCACCTGCTCATCCACCGTACCATCAAGCATACTGACCTCATGAACATGTTTTGGTGTAAATATTTTTATTACCTGTGTGAATGAACCTGAAAGCCCGGCTTTTTCATCTTCCAGACCAAGTCTCTCTTTATTCCAGACAGGAATCTGCTCATTTTTTGCCTTTAATTTTCCACGCAAAGATGGTACCCTCGGAATATTTATATCTTTACCAACTGAAATTGCAGCAGGAAGCTTAACCTCAAAAGTTTCATATCTGTCATCCATAAGCCTTTTTACAACCATTTTATTTCTGTTTATTTCATTAATACTGCTTGCATATCCAATAAAAGGGATGCTCAGTATCTGTGCAAGTTCAGGTCCCACCTGTGCTGTGTCCCCGTCCAGTGTCTGCTTTCCAAGAATTACAAGCCTTATATCACCAATTTGCTTTATCGCATGTGCAAGTGTCAGAGCTGTTGCCCAGGTATCTGAACCTGCAAATGCCCTGTCTGATAAGAGAACAGCTCTGTCAATACCCAGTGAAATTGCCTCCCTTAAAATTGATTCTGCCTGGGGAGGCCCCATTGATATGGCAATTACTTCTATATCACCGCTGCTGTCTGCTTCGATACCCTGCATTAGCCTTTCTTTTAATCTTACACCCTCCTCCACCGCATAGGTGTCAAAAGGATTTATAATTGTTTCAACTCCCTCTCTTATAAGGGTATTTGTTTCAGGATTAATTTTTATCTCGGTTGTCCCCGGAACCTGCTTTATACAAACTGCAATCTTAATTTTTATCACCTTCTTAAAAAATTAATAAAGAAAAAATTTAAAAACCGGATGAATCTTTTTAAAGGATATCTTACTTAAAGAGCAACTTAATTAAAGGACATTTACTTAAAGAGCACTTTATTTAAAGAGCACCTCTTTTTAAAAGTTCCAGAGCTATAATACTTCTCTGAATCTGGTTTGTTCCCTCATAAATTTGAGTAATTTTAGCATCCCTCATCATTTTTTCAACTGGATAATCTTTCATATAACCATAGCCGCCAAGTATCTGAACAGCGTCAACTGTAACTTTCATTGCAACATCAGAAGCAAAAAGTTTTGACATTGCTGACAGTTTAGCAATATTTTTTTCACCACTGTCTATAACCCTTGCCGCATGATATACAAGCGCTCTTGCTGCTTCTACTTGCGTAGCCATGTCTGCAAGCATATGCTGTATTGCCTGAAATGATGAAATTGTCTGGCCGAACTGTTTTCTGACCTTTGAGTAATTCAGCGCTTCCTCAAGAGCAGCCTGGGCAACTCCCACAGCCTGGGCACCAACAGCAGGTCTTGACTGGTCAAAAGTCCTCATTGCAATGATAAACCCCATCCCTTCTGAACCAAGTATATTTTCTTTTGGTATTTTACAATCAGTAAATATTAATTCCCTTGTTGCAGATGCTCTTATTCCAAGTTTATCTTCCTTCTTTCCAAACTCAAATCCTTCTGTTCCTTTTTCAACAATAAATGCACTTATTCCTCTTGCCCCTCTTTCAGGATTTGTTGATGCAAAAATTGTATAAATTTCAGCCTCTCCCCCATTTGTAATCCACTGTTTTGTCCCGTTTAATATATACCAGTTCCCTTCCTTTACTGCTCTTGTTCTTACCGAACTTGCATCGCTGCCTGCCTCCGGTTCTGTAAGACCGAAAGCAGCAAGTTTTTCACCGCTTGCAAGCTGCGGTAAGTACTTTTTTTTCTGCTCTTCATTTCCCATTACAAGGATTGGTATAAACCCGAGACCGCTTGCTGCATAAGATGTTGCAACACTTAAGTCTCCCCTGCTCAATTCTTCCGTTGCAAGACACACATTAAAAATACCAGTACCCATTCCGCCATATTCTTCAGGTACAAAGAGCCTGAAAAGATCACTTTTGCCAATCTCTTTTATTATTTCCCATGGAAAAGTACCCTTCTCATCAAGCCCAGCTCTTGCAGGAATTATTCTTTCATCCACAATCTGTCTGCAGATATCAACTATCATCTGCTGCTCTTCAGTTAAAAAATAATGCATCATAAGCCCCCATAAAGTATTTTAGTTGTATTTTGCTGCAGGATGTAACAGCTTATAAATTGCAACTGCAATATAAGTGCAGCCAGTTCTTTTATAATTCTTATAATTATGCTGTAATTGTGCTGTAAAATCCACAAATTGTATTAAAGGACGCTTATGCAGATTTATAGTTTCATAGTGGTTCAGCAAACTTCTGAAACTTTATAAATTTTAGAGCGTCTTTCTTAAAAGTTTTACTCTTTATAAACCCATTCGATGCATTAAACAGATAAATAAAAGAAAAAAACTTAAAATAATAAGAAAAATATATCCTGTAAAAACCAATAGATTAAAAATGGCAGGTTAATTAAATATCAAAGTTAGAAAATTACAGCTGAAAAATAAGCTGCGGGAGCTGCAGAAAACAAAAATATTTATCGAACCTTTCAGTTAAGCCCGGTAGTTAAAAAATTTTTTAATATAAAACTTTAATAAAGATAAATAGAAAAATAATGAAGACAGGTATCAATTTAAATACAGACACATTTGAAGATGTTTTACTAGTTCACAGGAAAAAACAGGTAAACCAGGTACTTTTGAAATTTACTTTTTCCTTCATTTTTGCTTTTTTAATGTGGATTTCTGCAAACTCTTTTGTATATCTTCCTTTTACACCTGTGCCCATGACAATGCAGGTACTTACAGCACTTATAGCTCCTATTTTTATTGGAAGTACGTGGGCAATGTTCAGCCAGATAATATATATCTCACTCGGACTTGCAGGGCTTCCGGTGTTTTCAGGATTTAAAAGCGGTATAACTGCACTGGCAGGTCCTACAGGAGGATATATTATTGGATTTGTCGCAGCAGGTTTTGTGACAGGTTATGTATACAGCACCTTAAAAAATAAAAATTGCAGTTTAAATTTAGTAATATTTAAAAATTATTATCATAAGAACAATAATAAATTTTTAAACAGCAGAAATCTTTCTAAAATCAATGATTTAGAAATTAATGTATGTAATGAAAATACGGATAAAAATGTAGGGGTAACTTTCATAGCCTGCTTTTCAGGTCTTGCAGTTATTTATATTTTTGGGTTCCTGCATTTATTAGGTTTCCTGTCAGCTCTTAGCGGTGACATAGGGCTAAAAGAACTTGCTGTTAAAACTTTTAAATTAGGAGTTCAACCATTTATAATTGTTGATTTACTCAAGATAACAATAATTGTAAATATGCAGAGAGTCTTCAGCATAAAGGAAGTAAATTCGTTATCGGAGTAATATAAAAAAATTGGCTGGAGATTAAGATTATCCTCATTGATGTTCTAAAAACTGTAAGAGCAGAGTTTCACGTACTTGAGCGGGGCGGGTATCCAATAGTAATAACAATCTGCAGTATTGACAGCAGTATTAAATTAATAACAGCATTACAGAATAAAATTATAAAAATAAAAGCTATTTCCTTGATAAAATTTAATAAAAACAATTATGAGAAAAATTAAAATAAATGATCTAAGTATCAAAGATATTTTTCAGAATATAGATACTGAATATTTAACTGAAAAACTACTTAACCGTGTAATAGAACATATTGCAAAGGTAAAATTTGACAGCCTTGAAATATTCAGCGGTTCATCCTTTGAAAAAATACTTGAAAACAGTTTTGGAAAAACACCTTTTGATATTGTATATTACATAAAAACAAAAATTCCAAACACACCACTTCAGACATCCATAGGCGCTAAAAATCTTGTGGGAATGGAGGTTTATTCTAACTCTGTAATAAAGAAATTTATTGGGAAATGTATAAAATCAGGAATAACAATATTCAGGATTTCTGATTCTTTAAATGACATAGAAAACTACAAGTTTACAGTTTCAACCATAAAAGAGCTAAACTGTATATGCCAGGGAACAATAATTTATGATGATCTAAAAAATAAAGACTTTTATACTGATATGTCCTTTAAACTTTCAGAACTGGGCTGCGATAGTATCTGTATAAAAGATGCAGAATCAACTCTTCTTCCACATAAAGCCCAGGTTCTATTTAAAACGCTTACAGAACAAACTAAATTCCAGTTTTATCTTAGTGTTTACAACTTAAGGGGTCTTCAGGTTTCAAATTATTACAATGCATGCATGTCCGGCTGCAGCGGTGTTGACCTAAGCTTTATACCTTCTTCCTATAATGACCTTGGTCCTGCAATTTTTCCGTTCATATTAAGTTTTAAGGATACTGATAAGGCTGTTAATCTTGATTATTTAAAAATCCTTGAATTGTTCGAGTGGTTTAAACAGAACCTTTACCCTTTAATCAGAAATGACCTTCTGTATTCCAGGTTTATTTTCAGCAGT
>Ga0194126_10006215_pt1 | contig 17124 bp, 15 predicted proteins | sample TA2KigC150mmetaG_FD_148641 | JGI IMG/M metagenome (GOLD analysis project Ga0194126, IMG submission 148641) | Freshwater microbial communities from Lake Tanganyika, Tanzania - TA2015035 Kigoma Deep Cast 150m | ecosystem: Environmental > Aquatic > Freshwater > Lake | place: Tanzania: Lake... | reverse complement strand
AGGCAAAGTCACTGAAGAAGAGATTATCGCCCATTGCAAGGAACGGATGGCAGCCTACAAATATCCCAGGCAGGTTGAATTTGTAAACGAGGTGCCCAAAACCGCCACTGGAAAATTTTTAAGGAGGGCCTTGAGGAAAACATAAAAATATCCCCCCTCACCCCTACCCTCTCCCTCCAGGAGAGAGGGAGAATTTATTGTTTCTTAGAACCAACTAAAAAATCCCTCCCCCTTTGATGGGGGAGGGTGAGTCTGCCTGCCGGTAGGCAGGGGTGGGGGTGATATAAATCTTTTCTAAGGAGAATGAGATGAAACGCATCGTCACCAAAGAGGATTACATCCAGAGTCTCAAAGACCTACATCATGCGGTCTACTATAATGGCCAACGAGTGGAGGACATCACCGAGCACCCTGCCCTCCGGCCACACATTGAATCTGCTGCTCTAACCTACGAACTTGCTCTCCGACCGGAGCATGAGGACTTGATGACTGCCACCTCTCATCTCACTGGCCACAAGATCAACCGCTTCACTCATATCCACCAGAGTGTGGATGACCTGATCAAAAAGGTCCAGATGCTTCGTCTGATTGCCCATGAGACAGGTTCCTGCTTTCAACGTTGCGTGGGATTTGACGCTCTGAATTCGGTCTATATGACTACTTACGACTTGGATCAGAAATATAAAACTGACTCTTTTGAGCGATTCAAAAAATATCTCATCCATGTCCAGGAGAGCAATGTGATGGTGGTGGGTGGGATGACCGATACCAAAGGGGATCGATCTCTACCACCCAGCAAACAATCAGACCCTGATCTTTTCACTCATGTTGTGGAGCGTCGCTCCGATGGGATCATTATCCGTGGAGCCAAAGCCCATATGACTGGAGGCATCAATTCCCACGAAATCCTGATCATGCCAACCCAGGCCATGAAGGAGGAAGACCGGGACTATGCCCTCTCCTGTGCGATTCCCCTCAATGCACCGGGTGTCATTCTCATTTTTGGCCGCCAGACCAATGAAGAAAGGAAATTTGAGCAGGGGATTGACGCCGGTAATCCTTTTGGGGCTGTAGGTGGAGAGGCGCTCATCATCTTTGATAATGTCTTTGTTCCCTGGGAAAGGGTTTTCCTCTGTGGTGAATACGATATGGCCGGGATATTAGTTGAACGGTTTGCCACATTACACCGGCAGAATTACGGAGGATGTAAGGGAGGCGTTTCAGACATACTGGTGGGAGCCACAGCATTGGCTGCAGAGTATCAAGGGACAGCCGCTGCCTCCCATGTGAAAGAGAAACTGGCAGAGATGATTCATCTGGCCGAAACGATCTATGCAGGATCCGTTGCCTGCTCGGCCATGGGATATAAAACACCTTCTGGAGCGTACTATCCCGATCCCCTTTTAGCCAATACGACAAAACATAATGTCACACGTCACATCTATGAAATCTCCCGACTGGCTCACGATATTGCCGGAGGAATCGTTGCCACCATGCCTTTCCAGGGTGATCTGGAAAGCAGTGAAGTGGGCCGGTATGTGAAGAAGTATCTGGCAGGGGCCGAAGGGGTGCCAGTAGAAGCCCGAATGAAAATTCTCAGGCTAATTGAAAATATGAGCGGTGGGACCGCTCTGGTCGAGTCCATGCACGGCGCAGGATCACCCCAAACTCAGAAGGTCATGTACGGACGACTGGGAAACTTAGAGCAGAAAAAACGCTGGGCCAAAAAGATCGTAGGAATTGATTAAGCGGTGATCACCAATCACCTGTGAAAATGCCCCATATGCAAAAGCGGGGCATCTTCACAGTTTCGACAGGTTCCCTTTTCACAAGTCGTTCTTTTGCCGATTATTTCTTACCTTTTGGGGGAGCAGCAGGCGAAGGCTGGGCTCTCTCAGTGGTCATCGATTTTGCAATCCATCCTTCCGCTCCGTCCTTAAGCCGAACATGCAACCACCCTTCTTTCTCTTCAAGGACAATTAACTTTGTCCCTTTTTTGAGGACCCGAGTGATCCTACCCTTCATACTTGGTCCTTTACGGAGATTTACAGAGGACCGTGCTACCTCTGTGGTGCGTTGAGCAGGCTTTTTGATCTCCGGCTGCACAGGAGTCGGTGGTGGGGGAATTGCTACCGGAGCCGATGGAGGAGGCGGAGGTTCTATCTTTGCAGGCGGCGGTGCTGGAGGAGTCTCCTTTTTTGGAGGTTCTGAAACTGAGGGAGGTTCGGGTTTAGGTGGTTCTGGAGCTGGTTTGGCCGGCTCTTCCTTGACCACTGCTGTTGATGTGGGCTTCTCTTCAACCTGGATTTGTACTTTCTGTTTTGCACAGCCGACTAAAAATGCCAAAGTTAAAATCAATATAAAAGCCAGGAAGAAATAATTTTTAAAAAACCTTTTCATCTCTTTCTCCTTTCAAATAATTTTATATTCATGGAAACTACCCATACAATCCAAACCACTAATATATTGGGGAAAAATATTGTCAAATCTTATTCTGAGTAGGTCCGACCACTTCTTAATCGTCTTGATTAATTCATCTCAATCACGATTCGGATGGGATTGCCTATCTTTTTGTAGAGTTGTTCCAACCCTCTGTTCACTTCTTCCAAGGAGTACCTCCCGGTAATGGAACCTGAAAGATTCAATTTACCACTGGCGACAAGGTCAACGACATTTTGAATTTCTAACGTCGTGGAACCATAAGAACCGAGGAAGGACAACTCTGACCGGACCACTTGAGTGGGTGGGGGAAGAATAATTTCATCAGGCCCAAGGCCAACAACAACCACCCTCCCCCCTACCCTCACACATTGAACGGCTTGATCAATCGTCTCTTTAAGTCCTACAAACTCCAATGCCAGATCGACACCCATTCCTCCGGTCAACTCTTTGATCTTTACTGACGGGTTTCCTTTTTGTGGGTTAATCACCTCGTCAGCACCCACTTTCTTCACTCTCTCCAAGGCCGAATCAATTGCATCCACAGCAATCACCTGTGAGGCTCCACAAACCTTTGCGATTTGAACTCCATGGATGCCCAAACCACCGCAGCCGAAAATAGCCACCTTTTCTCCTGCCTTAAGGCCTCCTCTATTGGTGATCGCATGAAAAGGTGTGGCCACGGCATCAACCATGATCCCTCCTTGGTCAAAAGGGATATTTTCAGGTAGCGAGATGAGGTTCTTTGCCGGGACCTTTATGAATTCCGCAAGCCCTCCTTCTGTATGAATCCCAACGACGCGCCGTGATAAACAGATCTGTGAATTTCCGGATAGGCAGTTGACGCACTGGTCGCAGGTGAGAAAAGGATTAATGGTCACCCTGTCTCCAATCTTCCAGCCTCTGACCTCAGACCCTACCCCAAAGATCACTCCGGATGGCTCATGGCCTAGCGTGATCGGTGTATAAGCGGTCGGAGTCACTCCTTCATAAACAATATGAATATCCGAGCCGCAGATCCCGCAGGCCTTCATTTCCACTAACACATCCCCAGGCCCCAATTTTGAAACAGGTATCTTATCTATTCTTAATGGCTCCCCTACTCCGTAAAATCTCGCCGCCCTGATCTTCTCTGTCATTCCTCTCTCCCTTTTGGTCCAATCGTGAAGCAAGATTATCATAAATCGCTTCCCAGGTCGAGACCGAAAAATTAATTCTATTGACAGAACTGGAATGGTTTGATAAGGATTATCCATTCTTAAATTAGTTTAAATAAGAAGGAGGTGAAGAAAAAGATTTCACAGATTTCTTTAAAATAGGTTTGAAAACATCATCTAAAAAGGAAGGAGGGAGAAAGCATGATAAAAGAGGTCTCAAGAAGGAAATTTTTAAAATATATGGGGGCTACCGCCCTGACAGCCGGATCTCTCGGCACAACATCAAAAGCATCGGGCCAAGCCAAACCGATCCCGAAAGATCCCATTAAAATTGCAGCAGTCAGTTTTCTTACCGGTGCAGCCGCTGCCCCCTTTGGTATCCCCGGTGATAACACATACAAAATGTGTGCAGATATGATAAATAAGGAAGGTGGAATCTTAGGCCGGAGGATAGATCTGCAGAGCAAGGATGAAGCCGGTGGTGTAGATGCCCAGGTTAAACTCTGCCGGAAGTTGATCCTCGAAGACAAGGTTGATGTGGTGTTGGGTTACATCTCATCAGCCTCCTGTCTGGCAGTCCTGCCACTCTCTGATGAACTGGGGGGATTGATTATCGCTTACGACTGTGGAACCCATGAGTTGATGGAGGGAGCCAAATCTCCTTTTGATGTCCCAAAATTCAAACTCGGTTTCAGAAGCAAGGCCCATCTCGGAATCGATAACATTGCCCTGGCCCTCTATATTAAAAAATATTATCCCAATATTAAAAAGGTTGCTGGAATCAACCAGGATTACGCATGGGGTCGTGACAGTTGGCTCATCTTTGAAACAGCCATGAAGAAACTAATGCCCCAGGTCCAGGTGGTGAAGACACTGTGGCCTCCTCTCGGCAACACCGATTTCACTGCTCACATCAGCGCCTTGATGGGATCAGAGCCGGATATCGTCCATTCCTCTCTCTGGGGAGGAGATGCCGTGACCTTCTCAAAACAAGCCGTGGGAATGGGCTTTTTTAAGAAAATCAGAATGGCCTATTCGCGAGGGGAACCTTATCCGCAAGAAGGAGGAAAGGATTATCCGGAAAACCAGATCATCTGCTGCGCCGGAACCCACTACTTTCTATTTACCCCCAAAGACAAAGCCTCTGCAGATCTGCAAAAATCGTTTGTCGCAGAATATCAGAAGAGATATGGAAAATACCCAACCTATCCCTGTTACCATGCCTATCAGGCAATTTATGCTTATAAACATGCGGTTGAAAAGGCCTCTAAGGCAGCAGGAGGTGGGTGGCCAACCATTGAAGAGATTTCAAAGGCCTTGACAGGCCTCTCCTTCCCGACGCCATCGGGAATACTGACGATCAGAGACGATCACAATGGCTATGAGGATTGTTTGGTTGGGGTCACCAAACTGACACCCAAATATCCTTTCCCGATCCTCGATAAAACGGAGATCTTCCCGGCTACACAGGTCAATCCGCCAGTCGGCACAAAGACCGTGGACTGGATCAATAGTTGGAAGTAGTCAAAAATTTATCCTTAACGGAAATTTAAAACCCCTCACCTCAGCCCTCTCCCCTCGGGGGAGAGGGGAAGGGTGAGGGGGAATAAGGTTAAAATGTGGATCATCTACACTCTTAACGGCCTCTATTTTGCCGCCCTTCTATTTCTCATCTCCCTCGGACTGAATATCATCCTTGGTGTTATGGGGGTCCTCAACCTCGCCCACGGTTCCTTATATGCGATCGGTGCATTTGTCGCTGCATGGGTCATCATTGCTATTGGAATGAAGGTACCAACCTTCTTTATCTTTGTCACCCTGTTGAGCGGAATGTTCATGGTTGGTCTGGTCGGGTTGATCATGGAAAAATCACTCATCAGGTTCATGTATAAAAGGACTCTCGAGTATCAACTCCTGCTCACCTTTGGGGCTCTCATGCTCCTGGAAGATGTCATAAAAATGATATGGGGAGGGCAAGCCTATTACGCCTCTGCCCCCTTTGACCTTTTAGGAAAAGCAGATATTTTCGGACATGTTTATCCAGCATACTTTCTATTTGTGATGTGTATCGCCTTAATCGCAGGACTATTGATCTGGCTTTTTATGGCAAAAACGAAGGTGGGAATTATGCTAAGAGCCATCTCTTTAGACAGGGAGATGGCCACAGGATTAGGACTCGATATCAACAGGCTCAGTACCTTTGCTTTTGTTCTTGGCTCAGCACTGGCAGGCTTGGCCGGCGCCCTGGTGGTTCCAACGACACCAGCCCTGTTAGGGTTTGGGCATGAACCCCTCATCCTTGGCTTTATTGTGGTGGTCGTAGGTGGACTCGGAAGCCTGAAGGGTGCTCTGGTGGGAGCCCTCTTGGTGGGTTTTACAAGGTCTTTTGGCATCGCCATATTTCCGGAAATCGAATTGCCCTTATTATTTTTGATTGCAGGCATTATCTTAGTTGTCAAACCAGAAGGTCTTTTCGGGAGATAGAAGGTGGGTTTAAAGAATAAATCGAACTATACCAGATGGATCGTCTACCTGATCCTCTTCATCGCCTTGTTATTTATTCCACGTATCCTCTCTATCCACAACCTCATGCTCTTTGAATATGGACTGACCTTTGCGATTGTCGGTTTGGGTTTCAATCTCCTTTTGGGATATACCGGTCTTCTTTCTTTTGGTCATGGCGCCTATTTCGCAGCAGGCGCTTATACGGTTGCCATGATCGGCAAGTATTATCCGCAGGCCTATTCACTCGAAATCCTGATCCCGGCCGCCCTCTTCTTTTCATTGATCCTCTCTCTCATCTTCGGGTTTGTCTGCGTCAGGCATACAAAGATCTTTTTCTCCATTCTCGCCCTCTCCCTCTCCATGCTTCTTTTCGCCCTGCTCTTCAAACTTTATCACATCACCGGAGGATCGGATGGGCTCCGTGTTCCCTTACCCACAATGTTCGGATTCTCCTTTAAAGGAGTCAGGCGACCTGAGTTCCTTTCGGGAACCTACTATTATTTCTTACTCGTCATGTTCGCCATCAGTTTCTTCATCATGAAGGGGATTGTCAGTTCCCCATTCGGCAAAGCCCTTCAGGCAATCAGAGATAATGAAGTCCGCGCCGAGTTGATTGGCATCCGGGTTCGGCGGTATCGGCTTTACGCCTTCGTCATCTCCGGGATGTTCGTTGGATTAGGTGGCGCCCTCTGGACTTTTGTGAATGGCCATGTCACGGCGGATCTGTCCCACTGGGTCTTTTCAGGAGAGATCGTCTATATGACTCTTCTGGGGGGCTTCGGAATTTTTGAAGGGCCCATCGTTGGTGCAATCATCTTCACCTATTTAAAGTTATATGCCATGGGAAATACCCAGTACTGGATGTTTGTCATTGGGGCAACACTCATTGTCCTCGTCCTCCTCCTTCCCAATGGTGTCGCAGGAGCCTTTTCAAGTCTGTGGAGGAGGATAAAAAAAAGTGATTGAGGAATTTTCATGTTGACGATTGACCACTTGAAAAAGCATTTCGGATTCGTCAAAGCCGTAGATGATGTTAATTTAAACATCAAAGAGGGAGAGATCGTTTCCATCATCGGCACCAATGGGGCGGGAAAAACGACTCTCGTCAACCTGATCAGCGGGTATCTCAAGCCGGATGATGGACGCATCCTTTTCCTGGACAAAGATATCACCCATGCCTCCCCTTACGTAAGGATCCAAATGGGTGTAGGACGAAGCTTCCAGTTGGTTCAGCTCTTCGGAGGAAGCACGGTTCTGGACAACGTCAGGACAGCCCTTTTCTCAAAATACGGGATGATCAGAAAGGGGTTGCTACCGGCCGATCGCTATTCTTCGATCACAGAAGAGGCAATCAAGATTCTGGACAATTTTAATATCTCCGACAAAAAGGGGCTAACACCCAAAGGTCTCTCCGAAGGGGATTTGAAGATTCTCGATATCGCTATCGCTTTTGCGCTGAAATCAAAACTTCTCCTTCTGGATGAACCTACCAGCGGAGTTGCCACTTCGGATAAATTTAAGGTGATGGACTCGATTGTTTCGGCCATCAAAAGAGAAGGAATCTCCACGCTCATCATCGAACATGACATGGATATCGTTTCGGGATATTCGGATCGAGTTGTTGTCATGCATGAAGGCCGGATCATGGCCGAAGGCAAACCCGACGACATCATGGAAAATAAAGAGGTCAAAGCAACGGTATTTGGTATCGTGAGCTAAACGGAATGCTGCTCAACATTGAAAATTTGGATGTGTTTATCGGCTCGACCCAGATTTTAAGGAATATTTCGCTGGGAATAAACGAAGGGGAAATCGTCTGCCTGTTAGGGAGAAATGGCGCAGGGAAGAGTTCCATCATCAAGAGCACGATCGGCCTCTATCCTTCGAGATCAGGCAGGATTATCTTTAAGGGAAAAGAGATCACCCCGCTCACCCCCCGGAAGAAAGTCCTCTCGGGAATCGGATATTCTCCTGAAGATACGAGAATCTTTACGGAACTCACGGTCGAAGAAAACATCAACCTTTCAACCTGGGTCACCAGTAAGGGAGAGAGTTTTGATACTGAAAAAATCTTCTCCATCTTTCCTGCGATACAGAAATTTTTAAACAGGAAAGGGCTCAACTTGAGCGGCGGGGAGAAGAAGATGGTCTCCATTGCCAGGGCCTTGGCTCTCAATCCTTCGCTTCTGCTTCTCGACGAGGCTTTCGAAGGATTGGCACCCCTCGTCGTGAATCATTTCATCGAAGCCCTTCATCGGATCAGAAAACTGGGGGTAACCATTCTATTGGCGGAATCGAATGTCCGGATTGCTTCCCAGGTTTCGGAAAGGTCCTACATCGTTGAGCGAGGGGAGATCATCTTTGAGGGACATCCTCGCCAGATCCTCGAAAATGAGAAACTCTTAAAACTCGTCGGAAGATAAACCGAGATGATGACAGGAGGTTCGATTCCATGATGGAAAAAGTCACCCTCTTCAGGACAACCCCAAGAATTCTCTTTGGGCCCGGAGCCATTGAAAAAATAGGTGTAGAGGCTCAACTTCTCAAAGCGAAGAAAGTCCTGATCATCACCGATCCGGGTGTCATTCAGGCTGGCCTTCTTGAAAGCGTTAAGACGTCCCTTCAGTCTATCGGTCTTCCTTTTGTGATCTTCGATGGCGTGGAACCTGACCCGAGAATCGAGGTGGTCGAGAAGAGTGCCGAAAAAGCAAAAAAAGAAGGGGTTGATCTCATTATTGGCTTTGGAGGAGGAAGTTCTCTCGACATTGCCAAGATCACATCCATCCTTCTCACCAATTCCGGAAAGATCGATGGTTTTTTTGGAATTGATCTCGTTCCCAATCAGGGAATGCCCGTCATCCTGGCTCCCACCACGGCTGGGACTGGAAGCGAAGTCACTCCGATCGCCATTCTTTCCGATACCAAAGAAAAATTGAAAAAAGGAATCGTCAGTTCGTATCTTTTTCCAGAGGTGGCTATCATTGACCCAAAACTAACCGTTGGCCTTCCCCCTTCGGTCACCGCCTTCACAGGCATGGATGCCTTAACCCATGCCATCGAAGCATACACTTCGATTAACGCCACCAGTTTATCAGACCTTTTTGCCATAAGCGCTATGGAACTCATTTCAAAAAATATAAGGATGGCTTATGCGAATGGGGACAATCTGATCGCCCGTTCAAACATGATGGAGGGAAGTCTCTTGGCAGGACTCTCCTTTGCCAATGCTGGCGTTGGGGCGGTCCATGCCTTTGCCTACCCCCTCGGAGGAGAATTTCACCTTGCCCATGGACTCACGAATACAATGATGCTCCCTTATGTAATGCGATACAACATCCTGGGATGCCCTGAGAAGTTCGCCCAGATGGCAAAGGCATTTGGTGAGAAGGTGGAATCACTTTCCGTGATGGATGGAGCTGAGGTGGCAGTAAAATTTGTGGAACGGCTCTCCGACGACATTCGGGTTCCAAGGAGGCTCAGAGACGTTGGAATTCCGGAAAATGCAATTCCCAGATTGGCTGAGGCAGCCATGAAAGTGACCAGGCTCCTTGCCAATAATCCAAGAAAAATAACACTCGAAGATGCCATCGCCATCTATAACTCCGCTTATTAAACCTCTTGTGATAAAGTTGTGTAGCGCAAGGCTTTAGCCTTGCTAATGATGTGACTTAATGCTTTAATGCAACCCCTAAAGGGTTGCCCTACAAAAGAAATATTCAATTTGTATTCGTGGGAGAGAAACCACATGAAAGGCTTCTTCAATAAAATCTTAAGAATCAATCTCACAACTAAAACTTCTAAAGTAGAAGCGGTTTCGGATTCTGTTTTTGAGACCTATTTAGGCGGAAAGGGATTAGGGGTCCATCTCCTCATAAAGGAGAATCCTCCTGGCGTAGATCCCCTCTCGCCCGAGAATAAGCTCATTTTTTGCCTTGGCCCAATCACCGACAGCCGGGTCTACGGTTCCTGCCGTCATGGGGTTTTTACGAAATCTCCTTTAACCGGGATCTTTTCCGAATCCTATTCCGGAGGCAAAGCCGCAGAGCCCATGAGCCGGACAGGCTATGACGCTTTCATCTTTGAGGGAGCCTCTGATCAGCCTGTCTGGGTTGAAATCTCCGATCAAACCGTAGACTTTCATGACGCAAAAGACCTCTGGGGAAGAGATACATTCTCCACTGAAGACGAAGTTCTAAAAAGAACCAACAAGAAAGGGGCAGGAGCGCTGGTCATTGGCCCTTCAGGTGAAAATCTCGTTCGTTATGCTGTCATTGAGAATGATTATTGGCGATCCCTTGGAAGGACAGGCGTGGGCGCAGTCATGGGCTCTAAAAAAGTGAAGGCAATCGTCTTTCATGGAGAAAAGAAAAGAGAGTGTGCTTACCCTAACCGCATCGAACAATTTGCTAAGGAAACATTGGAACGGGGAAAGGATAACCCTGCAGTCCAAAATTATAAAAGGCTTGGAACTCCCATGCTCGTGGCGATCAGCAATGCAGTTGGAGCATTTCCATCGAAATACTGGCATCTGGGGACCTTTGAGGGTTGGGAGAAGATCAGCGCTGAAGCCCTTCTCGAACGTTGCCAGGTGAAACCTACGGCCTGCTTCCGTTGCTTTGTTGCCTGCGGGAATCTAAGTGAGATCAAAGAGGGAAGGCATAAGGGGTTGAAGATCGAAGGGCCTGAATATGAGACGATCTACGCCTTTGGAGGCCTCTGCATGATCCATGAGATTGAGGAGATTGCCTACCTGAATGATATCTGCGACCGCCTTGGGATGGATACGATCTCCGCTGGAAGTCTCTGCGCCTTTGCCATCGAGGCTTCGGAGATGGGGCGAATTAAGGAAAAGATTGGTTGGGGAGAAGTGGATAAAATCGCTGAACTCCTCCATGACATCTCATCCAAGAAAGGAATCGGAGCCATTCTGGCCGAAGGCATTCGATTCGCTGCAAAGGAATGGAAGATGGAGAACGTGGCTATCCATTCAAAAGGCCTTGATCCAGCGGGTTACGATCCAAGAGTCCTTAAAGGAATGGGACTTGCAAATGCCACTTCGGACCGGGGAGCCTGTCATTTGAGGGCGACCTTCTACAAAGCCGAACTGGCTGGAATGATCCCCATGGATCAGATGGAAGGAAAGGCAAACCTTTTTCTCGAATTTGAAGACCGTTTCAATATCCACGATGCCCTCATCTTATGCCGGTTCTATCGCGACCTTTACTGGGATTGGGCATACCTTTCAGCGATCGTTGAAATGACGACAGGCCTCAAACTGGATGAAGCCGGGTTGAGAAGAATTTCTTCCGCCATCCAGAACGAAACCCGGAGGTTCAATCTCCGCGAAGGCCTCAATCCAAAGGACGACACTCTCCCAAAAAGATTCTTTGACGAACCCCTCGGGAAAGAGGGAAAAACGATTCGAAGAGAAGACCTTCAGCGAATGCTTCAGGACTATTATGCCCTGAGGGGCTGGAGTCCTGAGGGCATTCCGGTATAGGCTCGTATAAAGGCTACGTTTATCGTTGTAGAAGCTCGTATCGATGCCCGATTTTCGATTCTGGAAACTCGATTTTTATATCGAGCTTCCTTCTTCGAGCTTCATACTTCGATACGAGCCTCGTCACCATGAAACGAAATTAATCTTTCATTGACAAAATAAAGCTCTTTTGATAGTTTGATTTTTATATGGGTGGAACGGGTTACTTCCAATTTACCCCGTTAGAAAGCTCTGCGTGAGCCATTCCGTTGGAGTGCCTAAGGCACTCTAACAAAGTTTATAAAACCTTAAAAGATGAGATTTCAGAAAGGAGGGTCAAAAGATGGCTAAGAATATTTCAAGAAGAAGATTTTTGAAGAATGCAGTCGTCGGTGGGGTGGCCCTTGGAACCGGTCTGGGGAGCTACCGGGTCACTTATGGCCAGGCCAAAAAACCTGCAGGGCCGATCAAGATCGGCGGTCAGGGGGCTATTTCTGGAGCCCATGCGGATTACGGCTGGCAGATGATGGCTGGAGCTACCCTTGCCATTGAAGAGGTAAATGCAAAAGGAGGTATTCTCGGCAGAAAACTCGAAATGAAATTCATGGACGAAGAGCTAAAACCTGCCACAGCCGTTAAGAATGCGAGATATCTTGTCACGGATTGGGGAGCTGATTTCCTCTTTGGCGTCGATTCGAGCGGAAGTGCCATGGCTTTGGGGCCTGTCCTGGCTGAGTTAAATCGTCTCCATTTCTTCTGTCATGCCGCCACGCACCGGTTGACAGAAGAACTCGTTGCTCAGAGAGGTATCCCGCAGATCTTCAGAATGGTCGCCCCTGTCTATCAGGATGCCCTTGCGGCCTGGGTCTTCAAGGATAACCCGGAGATCAAACGTTGGGCTGGAATCAACTGTGATTATGAATATGGTTATGTGGCGTGGAATCTGTTTAAAGAGAATATTAAAAAGTTCCGTCCTGACGTGGAATTTGTGGCTGCTGCCTGGGCGCCTTTCTGGACGATGGATTTCTCATCCCATATCGCTGCAGTCATGGCTGAAAAACCGGATGCCATCTTCGCTACCCCATGGGCAGGCGAAGGCGTCATGCTCCTGAGGCAAGCCCTCATGCTCGGCGTCTTTGATAAAATTCATGCATGGTGGCAGGGAATGGGTGGCTCTGTGGACCTCCTGGAGGGCCTCTCAAGAGAGATTGAAGGGGATAAATTCAAGGGAAAACTCTGGGCCACTGCAAGATATATCCATAATTATCCCGTATCGCCTGAAAATAAAGCCTTTGTTGATGGTTTCAGAAAAAGATGGGGGAAATATCCCAACTACTCAGCGGAGGCAAGTTATTCCACAATCTATACCATCAAGGCAGGAGCTGAAAAGGCAAAATCCCTCGACAGAGAAAAAGTGGGAGCCGCACTCGAAGGCATCGAGTTAAAAACTCCTGCAGGGGTTCGCCTCATCAGAAAAGCAGATCATCAGGCTGTCTATACGGTCCCTGCCGGGAGGGCAACCAAAAGTCCGGATTACACCATCCCCATTCTGAGTGATTTGAGGGTGATTCCGGCAAATGAGTATTTCCGGCATCCGCCTTTTACGCCTGTGGCGGCAACAAAATAATTTCTTAACCCTTTTATCCCTCTCTCCCTGTGCCTGCCTGCCGGTAGGCAGGGGAGAGGGCTGAGGTGAGGGGGAAGAATTTTATAAGATGCTTGAAAAATTACTCTTCCAGAGTTTAATCGGCTTGAGCCTTTCGATGTACCTCTGGCTGCTGGCCGCCGGACTGACCCTTGTCTTTGGAGTCCTGGGCGTTCTCAATTTTGCCCACGGTAGCCTCTTCATGCTGGGGGCTTATGCCACATTCACCCTTTATGGAAAGCTCGGGCTCAATTTCTGGTTTTCAATCCTTTTAAGCCTTATCAGCGTGGGTATCATCGGTGCCATCCTTGAACGATTTTTTATCCGCCGAATCTACGAGATCGATCTCCCTTACCAGTTGATTCTGACTTTCGGTTTCATTCTGGTCTTTGACGATCTTGTTAAGATAATTTGGGGGGGGGTGGCCATGATCCCTCCGATGCCCTCTTTTCTGGAAGGGAATCTCGCGATCTTGGGCAGGCCTTATCCCATTTACAACATCTTCATCATCATTGCAGGGGTAGTTGTTGCCATCGTTCTCTGGCTCCTTCTTGAGAAGACCTGGTGGGGAAGGATGATTCGCGCTTCCGCATCGGACCGTGAGATGGCAAGTGCCATTGGAATCAATATTCCTGGTCTTTTTACTACTGTTTTTATCTTTGCGGCTATGCTTGCCGCTCTGGGAGGAGCATTAGGGACACCTGTCCGCGTGGTTGCGCCGGGAATCGGAACAGCCATGATCATCCAGGCTTTTGTCATCACAGTGATTGGTGGGTTGGGAAACTTGAAGGGAGCCTTTGTGGGCGCATTGATCGTCGGCATATTAACCTCCTTCGGGATATTGCTCTTCCCGGTCTTCGAACTTTTCATCATCTTTGTGGTCATGGCAATCGTGTTATTGGTTAAACCGGAAGGACTGTTCGGGAAATAATGAGTGCAAAATAGTCAATTAGCAATTAGCATTTATCAATGAAGAACCACTAAAAACTGATTAGATCTTTTTAGAGTTATTGCTAACTGCTAATTTTGCAATGCTAAATTTACAATGAAACGAAAGACCTATCTCCTCATCGCACTCATACTCTTTCTTCTCCTCCTTCCTGCCTTTGCGGGAAAGTATCTCCTCTATATGACTATCCATATTCTCATCCTTTCGGTCTTTGCCCTCGGCTTCAACCTCCTATTGGGATACACTGGCCTTCTCTCCTTTGGTCAGGCGGGATTCTTTGCTGTTGGGGCTTATGCCTCAGCCAAAATACTCCTTGTCGTCCCATCTCTCCTCTTAGGAACCATTATCGGAACGATTACAGGTGGGATAGTTGCTTTGATTCTCGGTTACCTCTGCATACGTCACACTCGAATTTATTTTTCGATGCTCACGCTCTCTTTCGGGATGATGGTCTACTCCCTGGCTTGGAAATGGAGGGAGGTAACAGGCGGAGATGATGGATTGGTAGGCATCCCGAGAGCCCCCCTGGAGATCCCGGGGATATTCAGCATTAATATGAACCCCATGGAAAACTATTATTATTTTGTCCTGATTGTCTCGATCATGGCCATCTTCTTCATCTACCGGATTGTCAATTCCCCTTTCGGCCTTACATTAAAGGGGATTCGAGATAGTGAAAATAGAGTTGCATTTGCAGGAGTTTCGATCAGAGCCTACCGTCTCCTCTCCTTCGTTATTGCCGGGTTATATGCAGGACTTGCCGGATCCTTTCTTCCTCCTCTCGAAAATACGGTTACCCCCCCTATTGCCCACTGGACACACTCTGCAGAACCTGTGATGGTGACCCTCCTCGGAGGTATCCATACCTTTTCCGGGCCGATTGTAGGTTCAATCCTTTTTTACATTATAAAAGACATCATCGTCAGATTTACTCAGTACTGGTTGATCGTCTTTGGCTCAATCGTCATCCTATTGGTCCTTGTCTTCCGGGGCGGTGTGGTGATCTTTTTTTCAGAAAAAATCTTGCCATTGATTAAAAGAAGATAACAGGAAAAAGTTCGAATGCAAGAACTGCTCAGAACAGAGAAACTTAAAAAATATTTCGGCGTGGTTAGCGCAGCAGATAATGTCGATCTCACCATTGAGAAAGGAGTGTTAACTTCCATTATTGGCCCTAATGGAGCGGGTAAAACGACCCTCATCAACCTTTTAACCGGAAATATTCTCCCCGATTCAGGAAGGGTCTTTTTCAACAATGAAGAGATCACCCATCTCCCTACTCACAAAAGGGTTAAGAAGGGAATCTGCCGCTCCTTTCAGATCATGAATATCTTTTCCAAGCTCTCGGTTTACGAAAACCTGCAGATCCCCGTCTTCTCCCTTTTCAATCGGAGTCTAAGTTTTTTCCACCCCCTTTCCCGACACACCGATGTAAACGAGAGAGTTGAAAAATTGCTTCGGGAGATCGGCCTTTTCGATAAAAAAGATCTTCTTGCAGGAACCCTGTCCCATGGGGATCAACGGCTCCTTGAAATTGCATTGGCCATGGCTCCCGAGCCAAACCTCCTCTTCCTTGACGAGCCTACCGCAGGGATGAACCCGGTGGAGCGGGTGAAGGTCCTGGAAAATATCAGGCGATTGTCAAAAGAGAAACAATCCACCTTTGTCATTGTGGAACACGATATGGACATCGTCTTCTCTCTTTCGGACCGCATTGTCGTATTGCATCGAGGCCAAATCTTAGCCGATGGCCCTCCGGATCAGATTAAGCAGAACGAGGATGTCCGTAAGGTCTACCTTGGAGAGGAAATCCTCTGGGAAAAAATATGACGACTGAACAGAGTTCACCTCTTCTTCATATTGATAAGATTGATACCTTTTATGGGCAGAGTCATGTCCTTCAAGGCATATCCCTGATCATTCAAGAAAAAGAGGTGGTCTGCCTTCTCGGCCGGAATGGAGTGGGTAAGACGACTACCCTGCGCTCCATCATTGGTCTCACCCCTCCAAGGTCTGGAAAAATCATTTTCAATGGTAGGGAGATCGCAGGCAAACCCCCTTATCACATTGCACAGTTGGGAATCGGCTATATGCCGGATGACCGGAGAATTTTCCCGGACCTCACCCTCTATGAAAATCTCGAACTGGCCCGTCGATTGTCAAAAAAGGGTAAAACCCTCTGGACCTTTGAAAAGATCTATGATCTCTTTCCCGTCTTCAAAGATCTCAAAGATCGCAAGGGAACCCAATTAAGTGGCGGGGAGCAGAAGATGCTTGCCATTGGACGGGCTTTGATGAAGAATCCTGACCTTCTTCTCCTTGACGAACCCTCTGAGGGACTGGCTCCTTTAATCGTCCAGAACCTGGTTGAAGTCCTCAGCCGAATTCGGAAAGAAGGGGTAACCATTCTTCTTGCAGATCAGAATCTCAAATTCTGCCGGAGGACTTCTGACCGCGGATATATCCTCGAAAAAGGGATGATTCAATACCAGGGGCTTATGGAAGAGATCTGGCAGAACGAAGAGATCGTCAAAAAATACCTCGTCGTGTAAAATACCAGCCCTTCTTCCCCATCACCCTATTCCCCCATCTGCCTATCTCTAATTTCATCATCCCCACTTTACAAAGATTGAATATACTGATAATGAATTAAAACATGAGAATATTCACTCTGAAGATCTCTCTTCTCATCATGGGGTTGAGCGGCATCGTCGCTCAAATCATCCTCCTGAGGGAGTTTCTCATCTCCTTTCTGGGCAATGAACTTACTCTTGGCATCATCCTGGCGAACTGGCTGATCCTGGAGGCCATAGGTTCTTTCCTCATCGGTAAAACCGTTGAAAAAGTCAAAAAGAAGATGGAGGTCTATGTCTTTCTCCAAATCTTCTTTTCCGTTGCCCTTCCCTTTTCCGTCTATCTTTGCAGGGTATTTAAAACAATCCTTCTCGTC
>Ga0194126_10006212_pt1 | contig 17131 bp, 13 predicted proteins | sample TA2KigC150mmetaG_FD_148641 | JGI IMG/M metagenome (GOLD analysis project Ga0194126, IMG submission 148641) | Freshwater microbial communities from Lake Tanganyika, Tanzania - TA2015035 Kigoma Deep Cast 150m | ecosystem: Environmental > Aquatic > Freshwater > Lake | place: Tanzania: Lake... | reverse complement strand
ATCTCAATGATGTGCTGGAGGCGGCTATCCATGGCATTCCCTATTGCAAGTTCATGTATGCGCTGCGACCGGACGGCATCCAGATCAGCGCTAACCTGATGCAAGACGGCCGTGATGCCGGCGATGTCGGCCGTGATCGCTCGCAGCGTCCCTACATGCGTGAGGCGGTGCCCATCAGTGGTTTTTTGTTGTCGCAGGCCTATATCAGCATGCGGGTGAAGCGCCCGTCGCTGACGGCCATCCAGTTGGTCCGGGACGACACCGGTCATGTGCTGGGTTATATCGGGGCCGATTTTGACCTGCGCGACCTGCCTTTGACCCGCGAACTGGCCGATGAGCCGCGCAACTGGCGCCAGATCAAGGGCGATCCGGCGATTCGCGGCACGGTGTTTCACCAGTCGCGCAGTGATAGCCAGATGGATCTCCATATCGACACCGTGTTGGGGGTGATGGAGGAACTGATCCTCGACCATGGCGTATTCCACTGCAAACTGCACCTGTCCAGCAGCCGGGTGACGCTGTGGTTGATGGACGATCCTTACCGTTACCGCCTGCTCGATATTGCCAGCCTGACCCGGCCGGATATCTGTCTGACCTTCCCGCGCTGTAATTACCCTTCGGCAGAGCCTGCCAAGGACGGAGCGTGCGCTCACTTTCGGGCGGGTTCACGGTGTGGCGCGGCTGTCCCGGGGGCGGCGCTGGTCCCGGCCGAGCGCATCCGCGACATCCTCCAGACCATCAAGCGGCTGCGTTTTGTGGACGAGACCTTCTATCTGCGCTCGGCGACCCTGAACATCTTTAACGGCATGGTGGCCCTGACCTTCTCCTGCGACGGGACGCATTATTTGCCGTGGGACGAGTTCCTGACCAAGGGCGATACCTTCTGGGTGGGCGGAGAGTTGAGCGCTAACTCATGAGGCACGGGGCATGAGTCGCCGAGGCGGGTTGTGACGCTGCCCGTCCGAGTGCGTCCGCTTGGCCTTGTGCCCTATGAAGCCACCTGGCGGGCCATGCAGTCTTTCACGGCGGGACGCGATGCCCACACCGAGGACGAGATCTGGCTGGTGGAACACCCGCCCGTCTTTACTCTGGGTCAGGCCGGTCGGCGTGAACACCTTCTGGCCGATGTCGGCATCCCGGTGGTGGCGATTGATCGGGGGGGGCAGGTGACCTATCACGGTCCGGGGCAGGTGGTGGCGTATGTCCTGCTGGATCTGCGCCGGCGCGGTTATGGCGTCAAGGAGCTGGTGCGGCGCCTGGAAGGTGCGGTGATCGAGGTGCTGGCGGCTGAGGGGATCGTGGCGGGGCGCCGTGACGGGGCCCCGGGCGTCTATGTCGGGGAGGATGCGGGTGGGGCCAAGATTGCGGCCTTGGGTCTGCGCATCCGCAACGGTTGCAGCTACCACGGCGTCAGCCTCAATGTGGCGATGGACCTGAGCCCTTTTGTGGCGATCAACCCGTGCGGTTATGCGGGATTGGCCGTAACGCAGATGCAGGATCAGGGGTGTTCACTGCCGCCGGGCGGGGTGGCCGATCGGCTGGCGGGGCGTCTGTTGGCCTTACTTTAGGGGCTTGTCGTTAAGGGCTAGCCGTTGCGGGCCTGCCGTTGCCGGCGTAATCGTTCAGGATGGCGCGCATATCCTCTTCCCATTGCTTGAGTAGCGGGCGCGACCAGGTGTCGGAGAAGAACTGGCGCCAGTATTCGAAGTCGTCACTCATCAGGGCGACCTCATCCTTGCGCAGGATCATGACAATGCGCAGGGGCAACATTTGCATCAGGAGCGGTGCTTTCTCTTCTGCCTCGCGTACGGCCTCCGCCTTGCCGATGAAAAAGAGCCGGACATGGGGATTATCAAAACCACGCTTGGTCATGGCACTGTCCACGGGTTGCAGTTTGACGATGGTGTAACCGTGGTTACTGGCCGCGATAGCGAGATCATCGAAGGCGGCGCGCGGATCGGTTTTCTTGCTGGCGATGAGCGGCGCCGCCTGGACGCTACCCAGACTGAGGGTCAGGAGACAGAGCAGCCTGCCGGCGACCTTTAGGGTGGCAATCATGGCGCGGCTCACAGGGACACCTCGTCCATGATGGAGAGGTAGTCGCGCTTCAGTTCAAGGCAATCCGGATGCAGGAGGGGGTTGTTGAGCCCCTCCGAGAGCCAGGCTGGATTGATGGCAATGAGGGACACGCTGCCATTCTCGGCCTCGACCAGGGTGAAGCGGCAGGGCAGCATTTGGGCGGCACGCACATCAATATTGAGGGCGCGCTCCATCTTGGCGAAATTGCAGAAATAGACGATGCGGACCTTGCGTCCCTCCAGGACTTGGGGAACAAGGCGGGCGTCGGCCGCCTGCTGACGCACGAAGGTGTAGTTGTGGTTGGTAATCGCGCTAATCAGGGCCGCATTGGCCTGGTCGAGGCTGTAACCGGGCAGATTGCGGATCAGGATCGGTACCTCATCGGCCGCGTAAGCGCTACGGGCAACGGTGAGGAGCAGGAGCAGGGCCAGGCGTGTAATTGTTCGTAGCATGGACATTCCGCGCAACGAGGCGCTCAACAGGGAGGGCATGTTGCGCATACTGCGGCAGATGGTTTGCAAGTGCAATGCTGAGGCGGGCCTGTGCGCGCCTTACTGAATTATGTGCCGCGATAGATACAGCCGGCGCGGTCGGTTTCCTGAATCCGGATCTCCGTCAGGCCCGGGAGCTGCGGCTGAAGGCGAGTCCAGAACCAAAGGGCCAGATGTTCGCTGGTGGGGTTTTCAAGGCCGTTGATCTCGTTCAGCGTGCGGTGATCGAGTTGATCACGCAAGGCATTACAGGCGGTCTCGATTTCGGAAAAATCACAGACCCAGCCCAGGGTAGGGTCGAGCGGTCCGCTGACGCGGACCTCAAGGCGGAAGCTGTGGCCGTGCAGGCGCGAACAGGGGTGTTCGTCGGGTAGATGCGGGAGCCGGCGGGCGGCCTCAAGGCGGAAACGGTAGAAGAGTTCCATGGTGCAACGCGTGCTCGTTCAGCCCGGTTAGCCGCGCCGCATCGAATCGAAGAAGTCGGCGTTGTTTTTGGTGATGCGCACCTTGTCGACCAGGAACTCCATGGCCGCCAGATCGTCCATCGGGTAGAGCAGTTTGCGCAGGACCCAGGTCTTTTGCAGGACATCGGGCTTGATCAGCAACTCTTCCTTGCGGGTGCCGGAACGGTTGACATTGATGGCCGGATAGACGCGCTTCTCGGCCATGCGGCGGTCGAGGTGAATCTCCATGTTGCCGGTGCCTTTGAATTCTTCGTAGATCACATCGTCCATGCGGCTGCCGGTGTCGATCAGGGCGGTGGCAAGGATGGTGAGCGAACCGCCTTCTTCGATATTGCGAGCGGCGCCGAAGAAACGCTTGGGTTTTTGCAGGGCGCTGGCATCGACGCCACCGGTCAGGACCTTGCCGGAGGAGGGGGCTACGGTGTTGTAGGCCCGGGCCAGGCGGGTGATGGAGTCGAGCAGGATGACGACATCCTTCTTGTGCTCGACCAGCCGGCGGGCCTTGGCGATGACCATCTCGGCCACTTGCACATGGCGGGCAGCCGGTTCGTCGAAGGTGGATGCCACCACCTCGCCGCGTACCGTACGCGACATCTCGGTCACTTCTTCCGGGCGCTCATCAATCAGCAGGACGATGAGGACAGCGTCGGGGTAATTGGTGGTGATGGCATGGGCGATGTTTTGCATCATCACCGTTTTGCCGGACTTGGGTGCCGCCACCAGAAGGCCACGCGAGCCCTTGCCGAGCGGTGCAATGATGTCGACGATGCGGCCGGTCAGATTTTCTTCGCTCTTGATGTCGCGTTCCAGAACATAGGGTTCGGTCGGGAACAGCGGCGTCAAGTTCTCGAACATGATCTTGTTCTTGATCGTCTCCGGGGCGTAGCCATTGACGCTGCCGAGCTTGGCGAGGGCGAAGTAGCGCTCGCCATCCTTGGGGGTGCGGACCTCGCCTTCGATGCTGTCGCCGGTGCGCAGATTGAAGCGACGGATCTGCGAGGGCGAGATATAGATGTCGTCCGGGCTGGAGAGATAGGAGGTTTCCGGCGTACGCAGAAAACCGAAGCCATCGGACAGGACCTCCAGCACCCCATCGCCAAAGACGGTCTCGCCTTTCTTGGCCTTGTCTTTCAGGAGGGCGAAGATCAGCTCCTGCTTGCGCATGCGGTGGGCGTTTTCAATGCCCTCTGTTTCCGCCATTTCGAGGAGTTTGCTGATGTGGAGAACTTTTAGATCGGATAGATGCATGGCAAGGAGTCAGGAATTCGCTGGAGGGCAGAGGTGCGCTGGGTGTGCGTAGGGACACGCGAAACGCTCAGCGGGAAGAACCAGGGGAAGCGATGAGACCAAGGTGGCCACGGGGGCCTGTGCGTCAAAGAGGCCTGAATGGCACCCGGCAAGAGACCGGGTGCGCGCAGATTAACGAAACTTAGATGTTGCTGTCAACAAAGGCGGTCAGTTGCGACTTGGACAAGGCGCCGACCTTGGTGGCTTCGACATTGCCATTCTTGAACAGCATCAGGGTCGGGATGCCACGGATGCCGTACTTGGGCGGGGTGGCCTGATTGTCGTCGATGTTCAGTTTGCAGACCTTGATGCGGCCGTTGTATTCCTTGGAGACATCGTCAAGGATGGGGGAGATCATCTTGCACGGACCGCACCAGTCGGCCCAGTAATCCACCAGAACGGGCAGCGGCGACTGCAGGACTTCCTGTTCGAAGGTGGCGTCGGTTACATAATGAATGTGTTCACTCATGGGACTTCCTTAGGGTGTTCAAGGCAAAGAGACAGGGGGCAGCACGAACTGCCAAGGCGATGGGCGCTATCCTAGCGAAAAACGAGGGGGATGGAAAGTTGTCGTTCCTTGACGGTCCCTTGATCCCTGCCCGAGGGCATCAAGGATTTTGGCCAGAATCTGGCGCCCGGATATTACTTGGTGTACTCAGTGGCACCCGCCGCTGCCGCAACCACCGGAACCGCAGGTGGGGGCCGCCGGGGGCAGACTGAGGGGGTTGTCTGCCTTGGGTTCGCGGGCGGCGCCTGCCTCTTCCATGCGGATGAGGTAAGCCTTCCAGTAGGCCTCCTGGTGACGGCCCAGCTCGTAGAAATAATCCCAGGAATAGATCCCCGAATCGTGGCCATCGGAGAAGGTCAGGCAGACGGCGTACTGACCGACGGGGTCAATTTTGGCGATATCAATATTTTTCTTGCCGACCTGCAGGGTCTCCTGGCCAGGCCCGTGGCCGCGCACCTCGGCCGAGGGCGAGTACACGCGCAGGAATTCGAACGGAAGGCTGAAACGCTCACCGCTGCTGAAGGCGATCTCCAGCAGGCGTGATTGTTGGTGCAATTTGATCTCGGTGGGGATGGGGGTTTCAGGGGTAAGTCCGCTCATGGTCGCTCTGGAATAATGCCGTTATCTGGCTGTGCAGTGTGCCATCGACGGGTGCGGCTGGCAATTGCCCAAATAAATGCCCAAGCAAATACCCAAGTAAAAGACTAGGGTAATTCCCGCAAAAAAAAACATAAACCCCGGGTTTATGGCTGGATTGCCAAAAGAATTTCGTGTAGGGTTCGATCCATTCGGGCTCAGACGGGGTTCTTGAACCTGATATTCCTGAACTTAAACTTGTGGAGACTCGTAATGAATAAGACTGAACTGATCGAAAAAATTGCTGCGGCTTCTAACCTGTCCAAGGCCGACGCGGGTCGTGCCTTGACCGCGACGGTGGATGCCATTGTGGCTGCCGTTGCCAGTGGCAATACCGTGAGCCTGGTCGGTTTTGGTAGCTTCAAGACCTCGCAGCGCGCCGCGCGTACGGGCAAGAATCCGCGTACCGGCGAAGCGATCAAGATTGCGGCTGCAACCCTGCCGCGCTTTAGTGCCGGTGCTGGCTTCAAGGCCGCTGTGAATGCACCGAAGGGCAAGAAAAAGAAATAATCGCGCTGGTTTCGCGCAAAAACGCCCTGTTGAGACAGGGCGTTTTTGCATCTGGAATCGCGCGGTGTCCAGGAAGAGGTGCGGGTTGATCGGGCGGGAGGAACGGATGGGTGGGTGGTGTTTGGCGCGCCCGAGACGATTCGAACGTCCGACCCCTGCCTTCGGAGGGCAGTACTCTATCCAGCTGAGCTACGGGCGCGTGGGGGTGCGAAGCATAGCACAGTCGATGCGATGCCAGACACAAGTTGGATTCTTGCCCTTATAATCCGACGGTTTTGCAAATAACAACATTAGGATGAGTGTATGTCTCACGATAACGAAATGTCCCCAACCACGCCGCGACAGTTCTCGCTGGCGCTCCTCGGCGGCTTGCTGGCCCCGCTGGTGGCCATCCTGCTGATCATCGGTTATGCCGTGGCTATTCAGGGTGAGCAGACCGATGCCAACACCGCTGACGCGCAAGATCGGGAAGTGCGTGCGCGTATCCAGCCGTACGGTACTTCGCTGGCCATTGATCCCAATGTTCCGCATGTTGATCGCACGGGTGAGGTTGTTTATACCGAGGTGTGTGCCAGCTGCCACGGCTCTGGCGCGATCGGTTCGCCCAAGTTCAAGGACGCGGGCGCTTGGGCCAAGCGCAACGCACAGGGCTATAACACCCTGCTGACGCATGCCCTGAAGGGCTTCAACAAGATGCCGGCGCGGGGCGGTGATGCGGATCTGACCGACCAGGAAGTGGCCAATGCCGTTGTGTACATGACCAACGCCGTAGGCAGCAAGTTTGCGGCCGTGCTGCAACAGGAGCGCATCCCCTCGGCGGGTGAATTGGCCAAGGGCAAGGCGGTGTACGACAAGGAATGTGCGACCTGCCACGCCAGCGGTATGACGGGCGCGCAAAAGCTGAACGATGTGGCGGCCTGGAAACCCCTCATCAAGGGCGGTATGGAGGCGCTGTACCTTAGCGCAGTCAACGGCACGAATACGGCCCCGGCCAAGGGCGGGAACCTGAAGTTGTCTGATGCCGATGCCCGTTTGGCGACGGACTATATGGTTTCCGAGGCCAAGGCGGCGATTGCCAAGGCCGCAGCCACGAAACCGGTAACCAAGCCGGCAACCCAACCGGCCACGAAACCGGCCACGAAACCGGCTGAAAAGACCAGCGAGAAGAAATAATACCGTTGGTGGTGGGCCTATAAAAAAGGCGCGGCCAAGGTCGCGCCTTTTTGCTGCGGCGTCCGATATGGACGCGCCCCGGGCAGTTCTTGGTTTGCGGGTTGCTGCTGACCTTTACTTGTTGAGTAGGGCGCGCAGGCTGGCCAGACGACGATTACCCTCTTCCTTGACCTCGGCCGGGGCCTCGCGGCCCGCGTGCCGGAGCTGGCCGTTATCCATCTCCTCCAGAAAACGGGAAGGCTCGCAGGACTGCCAGTCGCCCGCGCGTTTGCGCCGGCTGCACCAGGTGATGGTGAGACTCTTCTGGGCGCGCGTGATACCGACATACATGAGGCGCCGTTCCTCCTCGAGGCGTTCATCGTCCAGACACTCCCGGTGTGGCAGGGTCTCTTCTTCGACGCCAGCGAGGAAGACATGCGGAAACTCCAGCCCCTTTGCGGCATGCAGGGTGGAGAGGCGGATGGCGTTGGGTTCGGCCTCTTCGCGGCCTTCGAGCAGATTCATCAGGGCGATGGTCTGGGTGAGTTCGATCAGGGTCTTGTCATCGGCCTCGCCTTTCTTCCCGATCCAGTCGCGGAATTCGCAGACATTTCCCCAGCGCTGCCGAGCGGCCCGCTCGTCGCCATTTTCCAGAAGCCAGGCCTCGTATTCGATGTGGTTCAGGAGCTCGTTCAGAAGCGGGCCGGCGGGATCAACCAGCGCGCGCTCCCCCAGGCGATTGATGTAAGCGATGAATTCGCGCAGCGGTTCAAGCTGGCGGGCGTTGATCTGTGCCTCGAAGCCCGTCTCGAAGGCGGCCTCGAACAGGCTGATCTGGCGTTCGGCCGCCCAGGTGCCGAGCCGCTCCAGCGTTCCGGCGCCGATGCCTCGGCGCGGCGTGGTGGCCGCGCGAATGAAGGCGGGGTCATCGTCGGGGTTGGCGATCAGGCGCAGGTAGGCGAGGACATCCTTGATCTCGGTGCGATCAAAGAAGGATTGCCCGCCGGACAGCACATAGGGAATGCCGGCGCTGCGCAGGGCCTCTTCGAACAGACGGCCCTGATAGTTGCCACGATAGAGCACGGCGTAGTCGGTCCAGCGGGTCTGACGCTCAAAGCGGTGCGCGGAGATGCGCAGGGCAATGCCCTCGGCCTCGGCACGCTCATCGCGGCAGGCAACCACTTCGATCGGCTCGCCCAGCCCCAGTTCGCTCCACAGGCGTTTTTCATGCAGGCGCGGGTTGTGGGTGATGAGCCGGTTGGCGGCCTCCAGGATGCGCTGGCTGGAGCGGTAATTGCGCGTCAGGGCGATGGTTTGCAGGTTCGGATAGTCTTCGCCAAGGCGGCGCAGGTTGGCGATGTCGGCACCGCGCCAGGCATAGATGGCCTGATCGTCATCACCGACGGCAGTGAAACGCCCCATCGGTCCGGCCAGAAGGCGCAGGAGGGCGTACTGGGCGCCGTTGGTATCCTGGTATTCATCGACCAGCAGGTAACGCAGTCGCGACTGCCAGCGGGTCAGCACCTCAGGATGCTGGCGGAACAGGGTGACAGGCAGGAGGATGAGGTCGTCAAAATCCATCGCCTGATAGGCGCGCAAGGTTGCCTGATAGTCGCGATAGGCGGCGGCGATCTGTCGCTCGGCCTCGTCGCTGGCAGCGGCCAGGGCGGCCTCGGGGTCCAGGAGGGCGTTTTTCCAGTTGGAGATGACGGTGACGGCCTGGCGCAGGCTGTCTTTGGCCGGGGCCTTGAGGATCTCGGACAGGATGGCCTGGGCGTCGGTGGCATCGAGGATGGAAAACCGCGGCTTGTAGCCGATGTGGTTCGCCTCCTGGCGCAGGATGGATAGGCCCAGCGAGTGGAAGGTCGAGACGGTCAGGCCCCGACCTTCGCCGTTGCCGAGCAACTTGCCTATGCGTTCCTTCATCTCGCGCGCGGCCTTGTTGGTAAAGGTGATGGCCGCGATGTGGCGCGCCTCGATGGCGCAGTCCTGAATCATCCAGGCGATCTTGCGGGTGATCACGCGGGTCTTTCCGGAACCCGCCCCGGCCAGGACCAGCAAGGGGCCGTCGAGGTGGCGGACGGCGGCGCGTTGTTCGGGATTGAGATCGGCGAGTTTTGGCATGGGGGCGCGATTGTATCAACGCGGCGGGCTGGCTACACTCAGCGTATGAGTACCTATGTGATTGGCGATGTGCAGGGTTGTTTGTCGGACCTCCTGGAGATGCTGGAGGTGGTGGCCTTCGACCCGCGCCAGGATCGCATCTGGTTGACCGGCGATCTGGTCAATCGGGGTGAGGACTCCGCCGGGGTGTTGCGCTGGTGTATGCAGCATGATGATCAAGTCTCGGTGGTCCTGGGTAATCACGATCTGCATCTGTTGGCGGTGGCCGAGGGGTTTGTTCCCTCGCATCGCAAGGACACCTTGTCGGAGATTCTGGTTGCGCCGGATCGCGACGCCCTGCTGGGCTGGTTGCGGCGCCAGCCTCTGCTGCACCGGGAGGGCGATAACCTGATGGTCCACGCCGGCCTGCTGCCGGGCTGGAGTCTGGAGTTGGCCGAGGCGCTGGCGGGCGAATTGCAACAGATCCTGACCGGGCCCGACTGGCGTGATTTTCTGGCCGCGATGTATGGCAACGAGCCGCGTATCTGGAATGCCGCGCTTAAGGGTCAGGAACGGTTACGCCTGATCGCGAATGCCTTCACGCGGACCCGCTATCTGCACACCGACGGCGGCATGGATTTCAAGCAAAAGGGCCCGCCGGCCTCGGCGCCGCCCGGATTGATCCCCTGGTTTGATTTTCCGGGCCGGGCCAGCATGGGCGCGCGGATCTTTTTTGGCCACTGGTCTGCGCTGGGCCTGCTTCTGCGTGCCGATGTCGTGGCTCTCGATACCGGCTGCCTTTGGGGCGGAGGGCTGACGGCCTTCCGGCTTGAGGATAACGGCATCTTCCGGGTCAGTTGCGTGGCCCGGCACGATGCCGCCAAGGACCACGATTAGGCCGCTGCCCCCGGGTCAGTCGATGGCGTAACCGTAGCTGTGCCGGAAGCTCTCGGCGGCGGCGGCGAAATCGAACTTGTGGTTCTGGCCGCCGCGATGCGCAATCTTCAGGGCGCCCAATACGGCGCCCAGTCGGACGGCCGTCGGCATGTCCATGCCGTTGAGCATGGCGTGCATCAGGCCGGCGCGGAAGGCGTCGCCGCAACCGGTCGGGTCAACGACAGCGCTGGCCTTGACCGGGGCAATGTCGTGGATCTGGCCGTCCGTATGGAGCAGCGCGCCCTTGGGGCCCAGGGTTACCACCAGCGCCTTGACCTCCCGCGCCAGGCTTTCCAGTGAGCGGCCGGTGCGCTCGGCCAGCAAGTGGCCTTCGTAGTCGTTGACGACCACATAGTCGGCCTGCTGCACGAAGGTCAGCAATTCTTCTCCGTTGAACATGGGGAGGCCCTGGCCCGGATCAAAGATGAAGGGCACGCCGGCCGCGACGCACTGGCGGGCGTGGTCGAGCATCGCTTGGCGGCCGTCCGGGGCGATGATGGCCAGATTCAGCGGACCGGCATCGGCGACGGCGTTGAGATGGGCATGGTTCATGGCGCCCGGGTGAAAGGCGGTGATCTGGTTGTCGTCGAGGTCGGTGGTGATGAAGGCCTGGGCCGTGAAGGTGTCCGCTACCGTGCGGATCCGGTCGCGGCTGATCTCGAGTTTGGCCAGCCGGTCGAGGTACATCCCGCCGTCATCGCCGACGGTGGCCATAATCACCGGCTCACCGCCCAGGCGTTTGAGGTTATAGGCGATGTTTCCGGCGCAGCCACCGTACTCGCGGCGCATGTCGGGGACCAGGAAGGCGACATTGAGGATGTGGATTTGCTCGGGCAGGATGTGGTTCTTGAACTGGTCGTTGAACACCATGATGGTGTCGTAGGCGAGGGAACCGCAAATCAGGGTGCGCATGGAAAAATCTCGTGGGTTGGATTGGAAGGGGTCGGCCTATTGTCGCCGCCCGGTTGGGTGAAGTGCAATGATCGTGCCGAGGCCTGCGTGCCGTCGGCTGACGGGGTCTGTGTCGGGACGGTAGCACTGAAGCCCGCTTCCGGCTAGAATTCGTCCCCTTTATGCGAATGTGAAGAAGTGTCAGTAGAACTTATGGATGATCGGCAAGCCCGGCTGGCAGGTACGCTGTACAGCCCTGATTTTGAACAGGATAGCTGTGGTTTTGGTCTGATCGCACAGCTCGATAACGACCCCAGCCATACCTTGGTGCAGCGTGCCATTACGGCGCTGTCTAACATGACGCACCGTGGCGCGGTGGCGGCCGATGGCAAATCTGGCGATGGCTGCGGCCTGTTGTTCAAGAAACCGGACGCCTTTTTGCGCGCCGTCGCGGCTGAGGCGGGCTTCAGTCTGAACGCCCATTACGCCGCGGGTCTGACCTTTCTCAACCAAGAGGCGACCTTGGCGCAGCGCGCCCGCGACCTGTTGGTAACGGAGCTGACCGCTGAGGGCCTGGTGGTTGCCGGCTTCCGTGCGGTGCCAACCGATAACGAGGCGCTGGGTGAGGCGGCCCTGAGTAGCCTGCCGGTTATCGAACAATTGTTCGTTAACTGCCCGGACAGCGTCGATGCTGATGCCTTTGAGCGCAAGCTGTACATCGCCCGTCGTCGCGTCGAGAAGGCCGTCGCCGAGTCGGATCCGACCTTCTACATGCCGACGCTATCCGGCCGGGTGATCTCGTACAAAGGCCTGGTGATGCCGGCCTATTTGCCGGTGTTCTACCCCGATCTCAATGATGCGCGTTTTGCCTCGGCGCTGATCGTTTTCCACCAGCGTTTCTCCACCAACACCTGGCCGGAATGGCGTTTGGCGCAGCCGTTCCGCTACCTTGCGCACAACGGCGAGATCAATACCGTACAGGGTAACCGCAACTGGTCACGGGCCCGGGAGCAGAAGTTCGCCTCAAAAATGATCCCCGACATGGCCGCTGTGCGCCCCATCGTGGGTACCCGCGGTTCCGACTCGATGAGCTTCGATAACATGCTCGAGGGTCTGCTGATGGGGGGCTCCGGCCTGTTCCGCTCGATGCGCCTGATGGTGCCACCGGCCTGGCAGAATGTGACCAGCATGGACCCGGATCTGCGCGCCTTCTACGAGTACAACTCGATGCACATGGAACCGTGGGACGGGCCGGCTGGCATCGTCATCACCGACGGTCGCTATGGCGTGTGCATGCTCGACCGCAATGGTCTGCGCCCGGCCCGTTATGTCATCACCAAGGATCGCATTGTCACCATTGCCTCGGAAGTGGGCGTGTGGGACTACGGCGCCGAGAATGTGGTGGCCAAGGGTCGCGTCAAGCCGGGTCAGATGGTTGCCGCCGATCTGGAGACGGGGCGTTTCCTGTTGCCGGAAGATATCGACAACGAACTCAAGACCGCGCATCCCTACCGCGAGTGGCTGAAGGCGCACGGCAAACGGGTCGAATTCGGCCTGGAGCAGGACAGCGATTACCCGGCGATGGATGCGGCGAGTGTGGCAACGCACCAGAAGCTGTTCAATGTCAGCAGCGAAGAGCTGGATCAGGTCTTGCGTGTGCTGGCCGAGGATGGCCAGGAGGCCGTCGGATCAATGGGCGATGACACGCCGATGGCCGTGCTCTCCCAGAAGGTGCGCTCGCCCTTTGACTATCTGCGCCAGCAGTTTGCCCAAGTGACCAACCCGCCGATCGACCCGATCCGCGAGGCCATCGTGATGTCGCTGAACACCGTGTTCGGGCGCGAGAAAAATCTGTTTGACGAGACCGCTGACCATGCCCATCGCATGGAAGTGAACTCGCCGGTGTTGTCGCATGAGGCCTTCCGTGCCGTCACCGCCAGCGCCGACCCGGCCTATGCGTCGGTCTCGTTTAACCTGCAATACAACCCTGAGCAGATTGACCTGAAAGGGGCCCTCGAACAACTCGCTGCGGATGCGGTTGCGGCCGTGCGCGCCGGCAAGGTCGTGGTCGTGCTGTCCGATCGTGGCATTGATCCGGCCACGCTGCCCCTGCCCATCCTGTTTGCGACCGGCGCTGTGCACCATGCCTTGATCGCGGCCGGCCTGCGCTGTGACGCCAACCTGGTTATCAAGACCGGCGCCGCTCGCGACCCGCACCAGATTGCTGCCCTGATCGGTTATGGCGCGACCGCCGTGTATCCGTATCTGGCCTATCAGTCCATCCTGCAGATGGTGAAGAGCGGTGAGGTCAAGATTAAAGCGGTGAAGGCCTTGATGAACTACCGCAAGGGCATCGACAAGGGGCTGTTGAAGATCATGTCCAAGATGGGCATCTCGGCGATCGCCAGCTACCGTGGAGCGCAGTTGTTCGAGATCGTCGGCCTGCACGAGTCGGTGGTCGATCTGTGCCTGAAGGGCACCGTCTCGCGGGTCTCCGGAGCGACCTTTGCTGACTTTGAGGCGGATCAAAAGCAACTGCGCCGCCGTGCCTACAACCCCGTCCAGGCGCTGCCGGTGGGCGGTCTGCTGAAGTTCATGCATGGCGAGGAATATCACGCCTATAACCCGGATGTGGTGCAGGAGCTGCAAGCAGCGGTGCAGACCGGCTCGTATGAGACCTACAAGCGTTATGCCGAGCGCGTCAACAACCGGCCGATCGCCATGCTGCGCGATCTGATGCGCCTGAAATTGGCCGATCAGCCGATTGCCATCGACACGGTGGATTCGCTGGAGGACATCCTCAAACGCTTCGATTCCGCCGGCATGTCGCTCGGCGCGTTGTCGCCTGAGGCGCACGAGGCCTTGGCCGAGGGCATGAACCGCATCGGCGGGCGTTCCAACTCGGGCGAGGGCGGCGAAGACCCGGCCCGCTACGGCACGGTGAAGATGTCCAAGATCAAGCAGGTGGCCTCGGGTCGTTTTGGCGTCACCGCGCATTACCTGGTCAATGCCGAGGTGTTGCAGATCAAGGTGGCACAAGGGGCCAAGCCGGGCGAAGGCGGCCAGTTGCCGGGTAACAAGGTGCAGGCGCACATCGCCAAGCTGCGTTGCACCAAGCCGGGCGTGACGCTGATCTCGCCGCCGCCGCACCACGACATTTATTCCATCGAAGATCTGGCTCAGCTCATTTTCGACCTGAAGCAGGTCAACCCCGAGGCCCTGGTCTCGGTCAAGTTGGTGGCCGAGCCCGGCGTGGGCACGATTGCGGCTGGCGTGGCCAAGGCCTACGCCGACCTCATCACCATCTCCGGCTATGACGGCGGTACCGGCGCCTCGCCGCTGACCTCCGTGAAGTACGCCGGCTCGCCCTGGGAGCTGGGTCTGACCGAGGCGCAACAGGTCTTGCGCGCCAACGGCCTGCGTGGCCGCGTGCGGGTGCAAACGGATGGTGGCCTGAAGACGGGCCTCGATGTCGTCAAGGCGGCCATTCTGGGGGCCGAGTCCTTCGGTTTTGGCACCGCGCCGATGATTTCCCTGGGCTGCAAATACCTGCGGATCTGCCACCTCAACAACTGTGCGACCGGCATTGCCACTCAGGACGCACGGCTGCGCAAGGATTTCTTCATCGGCCTGCCCGAGATGGTGATCAATTATTTCACCTTCGTTGCCCGCGAGACCCGTGAATGGATGGCCGCTTTGGGCGTGGCGCGCTTCGAGGATCTCATTGGCCGTACGGACTTGCTCGAAGTTCTGCCCGGCGAGACCGATCGGCAAGGCCGTCTGCGTCTCGACACCTTGTTGTCGCAAGGCCGTGTCGCCAGCGATGAGCCGCGTTTCTGCGTGGAGGCGCGCAACCCGTCCTTCGACAAGGGCGAGTTGGCCGAGCAGATGGTGGCCGATGCCAAGGCCGGCATCCTCAGCAAGACCCCGCAACGACTCGAATATGCGGTGCGTAATGTCAACCGCTCGATCGGTGCACGCCTGTCGGGCGAGATTGCCAAGGCGCACGGTGCCGAGGGTCTGCCGGACGATTGCCTGCACCTCAAGCTGACCGGCTCCGCAGGTCAGAGTCTGGGCGTGTGGAACCATCGCGGCCTGTCCATCGAGATGGTCGGCGATGCCAACGACTATGTCGGCAAGGGCATGTCCGGTGGCCGCATTGCCATTTATCCAGCGGCGGGTTCCGCCTTTGCGGCTCACCAGGCCAGCATCATCGGCAATACCTGTCTCTACGGTGCGACGGGCGGCGAGCTGTACGCCGCAGGTATGGCGGGCGAACGCTTTGGCGTGCGTAACTCCGGCGCCATCGCGGTCGTCGAAGGCGTGGGCGATCACTGTTGCGAATACATGACCGGCGGTGCCATCGTTGTGATTGGCGAATCCGGCCTGAATCTCGGCGCGGGCATGAGCGGTGGCTTTGCCCTCGTCTATGATGAGGCCGATAGCTTCGCCCATCGCTACAACAACGAGATGGTCGATATCAATCGCATCACCGACGAACACACCGGCGAACACCGCGCATGGCTGCGGGAACGCCTTGAAAGGCATGTGCACCACACCGGCTCCGCGCGGGCCCAGTGGATGTTGGCGCAGTTTGATGAGGTGGTTGGTCGCTATTGGCTGGTCAAACCCAAGACCATGGCCGTTGAAGATTTGTTGAAGGACTAATCCAGTGTCTGATGTTTTCCAATTCCTGAATGTCGCCCGCAAGGATGGCGACAAAAAGCCTGCTGCGGTGCGTAGCAAGGAGTTCAAGGAGATCTACGCCCAGATGGGTGCGGATCAGGCCCACGAGCAGGCCGGGCGTTGTTTGGCCTGTGGAAATCCTTATTGCGAGTGGAAGTGCCCGGTGCACAACTACATTCCCAATTGGCTGCAACTGGTCGATGAGGGCCGCATTCCGGAGGCGGCCGAGTTATCGCATCGCACCAATTCCCTGCCCGAGATCTGTGGCCGCGTCTGTCCGCAAGATCGCCTCTGCGAAGGTTCGTGCACCCTGAACCAGGTTGAGGCCGGTGCGGTCACCATTGGCGCGGTGGAACGCTACATCTCCGAAACCGCTTTCGCTCAAGGCTGGCGTCCGGATATGAGCCGGGTCACGCCCAGCGGCAAGAAGGTTGCCATCATCGGTGCCGGCCCGGCGGGTCTGGCCTGTGCCGATGTGCTGGCGCGCAACGGCGTTCAGTCCGTGGTGTTCGACAAGTACCCGGAGATCGGTGGCCTGCTCACCTTCGGTATCCCCGAGTTCAAGCTGGAAAAAGCGGTCATGGCGCGCCGCCGCGAGATATTCTCCGGCATGGGCATCGAGTTCCGCCTGAATACGGAAGTGGGAGGCACGAAACCCCAGGATGTGGCGATGGCCGATCTGCTCTCCGAATACGATGCCGTGTTCATGGGCATGGGGACCTACACCTATATGCAGGCCGGTATTCCCGGCGAAGACCTGCCCGGCGTGATGGCCGCGCTACCGTTTTTGATCTCCAATGTGAATCATTGCCTGGGCCTGCCGCAAGACGCCTTCGTCGATATGCAGGGCCAGCGTGTCGTGGTGCTGGGCGGTGGCGATACGGCGATGGACTGCAATCGCACCTCCATTCGTCAGGGCGCGGCCAGTGTCACCTGTGCCTATCGTCGCGACGAGGCCAATATGCCGGGTTCCAAGCGCGAGGTGGCCAACGCCAAGGAAGAAGGCGTGCAATTCTTGTGGAATCGGCAGCCGGTCGCGATTGTGGGCGATGGCAAGGTTGAAGGTATCAAGCTGGTCACCACCGAACTTGGCGCTCCGGATGCCCGTGGCCGCCGCACGCCCGTGGTGATCGAAGGCTCCGAAGAGATCGTGCCTTGCGACCGCGTGCTGGTCGCCTTTGGTTTCCGTCCCAATCCGCAGCCATGGTTTGCCGAATTTGGTATCACCACCGATGCGGCCGGCCGCGTCATCGCCAAAGGTCAACGCCACCTGTTCCAGACGGCCAATCCCAAGGTCTTTGCGGGTGGCGATATGGTGCGCGGCTCCGATCTGGTTGTGACGGCCGTCTATGAAGGCCGCCAGGCTGCGGAGGGGATTCTCGGGTTTC
>Ga0194126_10006203_pt1 | contig 17147 bp, 13 predicted proteins | sample TA2KigC150mmetaG_FD_148641 | JGI IMG/M metagenome (GOLD analysis project Ga0194126, IMG submission 148641) | Freshwater microbial communities from Lake Tanganyika, Tanzania - TA2015035 Kigoma Deep Cast 150m | ecosystem: Environmental > Aquatic > Freshwater > Lake | place: Tanzania: Lake... | reverse complement strand
CGAATTATGCCATAAAAAGCAACGCCCGACAAGAAAAAAATACCATAATCTTAAATTATTTCAGATAATTAACAATAAGCGACTTTTTACGAATCCATCAAGATTGGAAATTGAAAAAAGGCTGAAAGGTTAATGGAAATAGACAAAGGGGAGAATAATTTAATCCTATTCCCCTTTTAACCTTTTAACCTTATTGAATTAACGGCCATAATTTAAGGAGTGTCCATGGCCAAAGCTTTATCGCCTTTACGGCTGCATCGCAAAAATTTCGGCAAGATCGAACGGATTGTGGAGATCTCCAATCTCATTGAGATGCAGAAGGAGTCCTACGCCCGATTCTTGCAAAAGGACCTGCCCCCGGCGGCCCGCCAACCCTTCGGCCTCCATGGAGTCTTCAAGAGCGTCTTCCCCATCCGGGATTTCAGCGGCGGCTGTTCCCTGGAGTTCGTGGACTACTCCCTGGGAGACCCCAAGTATGAGGTGGAGGAGTGCCTGCAGCGGGGCATGACCTATGAAGTGCCCATGAAAATCCGGGTGCGCCTGGTGGTCTATGAGACCGGCCCCGAGGCCAAGGCCCAAGGCATCCGGGACATTAAAGAACAAGAGATTTACTTCGGCACCCTGCCCCTGATGACGGGAAACGGCACCTTCATCATCAATGGCACCGAGCGGGTGGTGGTGAGCCAGTTGCACCGTTCGCCGGGGCTGTTCATCGACCATGACCGGGCCAAGATCCACTCCAGCGGCAAGATCATTTACTCGGCTCGCCTTATTCCGTTACGCGGCTCCTGGATTGACTTCGAATTCGACCCCAAAGACATTCTCTACGTGCGCATCGATCGGCGGCGGAAATTCCCCGTCACTATTCTGCTCAAAGCCCTGGGTTACTCCACTGAACAACTCCTGAATGTCTTTTACCGGACTGAAAAGATTTATTTGGAAGGCGGCACTATCCGCCGCAAGTTCATCCCCGAGCTGCTGGTGGATAAAACGGCCACCGACGACATCCTGGACCCCAAGACCGGGGAAGTGCTGGTTAAGAAGTTGAAGCGCCTCACCCCGGCGGCGGTCCAGAAGCTTAAAAAAGCCGGGCTGGAATACCTCCCTAGCTCCCCTGGAGATCTGGTTGGAAAGGTGGTGGCCCATGACATCCTGGATCCGGAAAGCGGCAAAGTTCTGGCCGAGGTGAACGAAGTCCTGGTCCCGGAAAAGATCGAGCTGCTTCAAAGCAAAGGGGTGAAAGAGCTGGACCTCCTTTACATTGACGGGGTCAACGTCAGCCCCTGTCTCCGGAACACCCTGGTCGCGGACAAGACCGCCACCATGGGCGACGCCATCCTGGAGATTTATCGCCGGCTGCGGCCCAGCAACCGGCCCAACCCTGAGGTGGCCAACAGCTTCTTCCAGAACCTGTTCTACAACGCGGAATACTATGACCTCTCCCCCGTGGGCCGGCTGAAGCTGGACCTGAAGCTCCGGTCGTCGGAGGAGCGCCAGCCGTTGACCCAGACCACCCTGGTGCCTGAAGACATCCTGCTGGCCGTGAAAGAACTTATCGCGGTGAAGGACCGGGAAGGCCAGGTGGACGACATCGACCACCTGGGCAACCGCCGGGTGCGGGCGGTGGGCGAGCTCCTGGAAAATCAGTTCCGGGTGGGGCTGGTGCGCATGGAGCGGGCCATTAAAGAACGCATGGCCATCCAGGACCTGGATACCCTGATGCCCCATGACCTTATCAACGCCAAGCCGGTGCAGGCGGTGATCAAAGAATTTTTCGGCACTTCCCAGCTTTCCCAGTTCATGGACCAGACCAACCCACTCTCCGAGATCACCCACAAGCGGCGCCTGAGCGCCTTGGGCCCCGGCGGCCTCACCCGGGAGCGGGCCGGGTTCGAGGTGCGGGATGTGCACCCCACTCACTACGGCCGCATCTGCCCCATTGAGACCCCGGAAGGTCCCAACATCGGGCTCATCGTCTCCCTGAGCACCTACGCCCGGGTGAACGAATTGGGGTTCATCGAAACCCCCTACCGGGTGGTGAAACGGGAGAAGGTGGGGAACAAGACCGAGGTGCGGGTCACCCGGGAAGTCCGGTTCCTAAGCGCCCTGGAAGAAGGCGAAAAGGTCATTGCCCAGGCCAACGCGCCCCTGGACGAAAAAGGGCGGTTCCTGAAGATCAACATGATTGAAGCCCGGAAAGGGGGGGAATTTATCATCGCCACCCCGGACCAGGTGGAATACATGGACGTGTCCCCCAACCAGCTGGTGTCGGTGGCCGCGTCCCTCATTCCCTTCCTGGAGCACGACGACGCCAACCGGGCCTTGATGGGCTCCAACATGCAGCGCCAGGCGGTGCCGCTGTTGACTTCCACCGCTCCCCTGGTGGGAACCGGCATGGAAGGGGTGGTGGCTCGGGATTCGGGGGTCACGGTGGTGGCACGCCGGGCCGGGTTGGTGGAGGACGTGGACTCCACCCGCATTGTCATCCGGGCGTCGGAGCCTTCGCCAGAAGGGAACGGCTCCCCGGTGGACATTTACAAGCTCACCAAGTTCCAGCGCACCAACCAGAACACCTGCTTCAACCAGCGGCCCATCGTGCGCCAGGGGGACTGGGTGGACAAGGGCGTAATCATCGCGGACGGCCCCGCCACCTCCTTGGGCGAGCTGGCCCTGGGGAAAAACGTCATGGTGGCTTTCATGCCTTGGGGTGGGTACAACTTCGAAGACTCCATCCTGGTGGGCGAACGCCTCATCAAGGAAGACGTCTTCACTTCCATTCACATTGAAGAATTCGAAGTGATGGCCCGGGACACCAAGTTGGGGAAAGAGGAGATCACCCGGGATATTCCCAACGTGGGCGAAGACGCGCTGCGGAATCTGGACGACAGCGGCATTATCCGCCTGGGAGCGGAGGTGCGACCCGGGGACATCCTGGTGGGCAAGATCACCCCCAAGGGGGAAACCCAGCTCACCCCGGAGGAGAAACTGCTGCGAGCCATTTTCGGCGAGAAAGCCGGAGACGTGAAAGACACCTCGTTGCGGGTGCCGCCGGGGATTGACGGCGTGGTCATCGACGCCCGGGTCTTTTCCCGCAAAGGGGTGGAAAAAGACGACCGCAGCCGTTCCATCGAAGACGAGGCGGTGGCCAAGCTCCAGAAAGACCAGGCCGACGAAGTGGCCATCATCACCCAGAGCTACCGGCAGAAGCTGGCCGATCTGGTGGTGGGCAAGAAGCTGGAAGAGCCCCTGGAAGATGACCGCACTGGCAACGTCATCCTGGAGAAGGGCGCCACAGTGACGCCGGAGATGGTGAACCGGCAGCCCTTGGAATTCTTCCGCCACGTTTCTTTCCAGGAAGCCGGGTTGGAGGACCAGGTGGATCAGCTCCTGGACCAGTACCAGGACCAGATCCACATGGTGAACATGATTTTTGAAGCCAAACTGGGGCGCCTGCGCAAGGTGGACGAACTGCCTCCCGGAGTGATTAAAAAGGTCAAGGTCTTCGTGGCCATGAAGCGAAAGCTGGCCGTGGGGGACAAGATGGCCGGCCGCCATGGCAACAAAGGCGTGGTCTCCCGCATCATGCCGGAGGAGGACATGCCTTATTTCGCCGACGGCACCCCGGTGGACATCGTGCTTAACCCCCTGGGGGTGCCCTCCCGCATGAACGTGGGACAGGTGATGGAAACCCACCTGGGCTGGGCCTCCCACGAATTGGGGAAACAGATCGGGGAACTGGTGGACCGGTTTTACAGTTTGGATTCCATCAAGGCGCGGATGAAGCGGGTCTTTCGGGACACCGTCCTGGAAAAAGAGATTGACGGCCTCAGCTTTGAGGAACTCCGGGAACTCTGGCAGAGGAATTACAGAGACGGCATTCCCATGGCCTCCCCGGTCTTTGACGGCGCCCAGGAGGACGAGGTGCGGGCTTACCTGGAAGAGGGCGGACTCCCCATAGGGGGCCAGGCCCGGCTCCGGGACGGCCGCACCGGGGAAGAGTTCGACCGGGATATCACGGTGGGCGTCATGTACATGATGAAACTCCATCACCTGGTGGCGGACAAGATCCACGCCCGGTCCATTGGCCCGTACTCTCTGGTGACCCAGCAGCCCCTGGGGGGCAAGGCCCAATTCGGCGGCCAGCGCCTGGGCGAGATGGAAGTCTGGGCTTTAGAGGCTTATGGGGCCGCCTATACCCTGCAAGAATTTTTAACGGTGAAATCCGATGATGTGGCTGGACGAACCCGCATGTACGAGAAGGTCTTCAAAGGAGAATACGACCTGGAAGCGGGTTTGCCGGAATCTTTTAACGTCCTAGTGCGCGAACTCAAGAGTCTGGCCCTCAACGTTGATCTCCTGAAGAAGGAGAAAATCAAGGACTAGTATGGACAAGACTCGCGAAATCTCTTTGGAGGATCTCAACAGCCTGTTCGCCCGGCCCGAGGACCCCTTAAGCATCGAAGCGGTGCGTTTGGCCCTGGCGTCGCCGGACATGATCCGCTCCTGGTCCCACGGCGAGGTGAAGAAGCCGGAGACCATCAATTACCGCACCTTCAAGCCGGAGCGGGACGGGCTGTTTTGCGCCCGGATCTTTGGTCCGGCCAAAGATTACGAGTGCAACTGCGGCAAATATAAGCGGATGAAGCACCGGGGCATCACCTGCGAAAAGTGCGGCGTGGAAGTTATCCAATCCAAGGTCCGCCGGGAGCGCATGGGTCACATCGAGCTGGCCTGCCCCGTGGTGCACATCTGGTTTTTGAAGAGCCTCCCCAGCAAGATCGGCAACCTCCTGGACCTGACCCTCAAAGAGCTGGAAAAGATCCTCTACTTTGAGGCTTTCGTGGTGGTGGAGGGAGGGGACACTACTCTGACCAAGGGGACGCTCCTTACTGAAGAGAAGTACCGCCAGCACCGGGAGGAGTTTGGGGACCGGTTCCAGGCGGGCATGGGCGCGGAAGCCATCCGGGACATGCTCAAGGCCGTGAACCTGGCGGCCCTGTCCCAGGAAGTGCGGGCCGAAATGGCCAAGACTGCTTCCGACGCCAAGCGTAAAAAACTGGGAAAACGCCTGAAGATCATCGACGCGTTCCGGGAGTCGGGCCAGCGCCCCGAATGGATGGTTATGGAGGTCGTCCCGGTGCTGCCACCGGATTTGCGCCCCCTGGTGCACCTGGACGGCGGCCGGTTCGCCACCTCGGACTTAAACGACCTCTACCGCCGGGTGATCAACCGCAATAACCGGCTGAAGCGTCTCCTGGAGCTGAACGCTCCGGACATTATCATCCGCAACGAAAAGCGCATGCTCCAGGAAGCGGTGGACGTGCTCTTCGAGAACGGCCGCCGGGGGCGGACCATCACCGGTCCTAACAAACGGGCCTTGAAGTCCCTGTCCGATATGCTCAAAGGCAAGCAGGGCCGGTTCCGCCAGAACCTTCTGGGAAAACGGGTGGACTACTCCGGCCGCTCGGTCATCGTCATCGGGCCGGAGCTCAGGCTCCACCAGTGCGGCCTCCCCAAACAGATGGCCCTGGAGCTTTTCAAGCCTTTCATTTTCCACAAACTGGTGGCCAAGGGCTACGCCACCACCATCAAGGTGGCGAAAAGGCTGGTGGATCGGGAGACCCCGGAAGTCTGGGACATCCTGGACGAGGTGGTCAAAGAGCACCCGGTGATGCTCAACCGGGCGCCCACCCTCCACCGCCTGGGAATCCAGGCGTTTGAGCCGCTGCTCATTGAAGGCAAGGCCATCCAGCTTCACCCCCTGGTGTGCACCGCGTTCAACGCCGACTTTGACGGCGACCAGATGGCGGTGCACGTGCCGTTGTCTATCGAAGCCCAGATTGAGGCCCGGACCCTGATGATGTCCACCAATAACATCTTGAGTCCGGCCAATGGGGACCCCATCATCGTGCCCACCCAGGACATCGTCCTGGGCCTCTACTACCTCACCCGGGAACGGCCCTTCGCCAAGGGGGAGCGGGTGGTCAAGGACGGCAAAAAACCCCTGCCCTTCGCTTCTCCCGAAGAGGTCCGGGTGGCCTACGACCAGGGGCAGGCCCATCTTCAGGCCCGGGTGCCGGTGCGCGTCAACGGCAAGATTTACAACACCACTGTGGGCCGGGTGCTGCTGTGGGAGATCGTGCCCCGGGAATTGCCCTTCGATCTCATCAACAGCACCATGACCAAAAAGGAGATCCGCAAACTCATCGCGGCCTGCTATCGCCAATGCGGCATCAAGGCTACGGTGATCCTGGCGGACCAGTTGAAAAATCTGGGCTACAAATACGCCACCAAGGCGGGCATCTCCATCAGCATCAACGACATGAAGATCCCCCGGCGCAAGGCGGAAATCCTCAAAGAGGCCCAGGCGGAAGTGGTCCAGGTGGAAGAGCAGTACCAGGACGGTCTCATCACCGAAGGGGAGAAATACAACAAGGTGGTGGACATCTGGGCCAAGGCCACGGACGAAATTGCTTTGGAAATGATGGGGGACATGGCCCGGGAAGTGGTCACAGTGGAGGAAGAAAACACGGAAACCGGAGAGAAGCAGATTCGCCAGGAAGAGATCGTCAGCTTCAACCCCATCTTCATGATGGCCGACTCCGGCGCCCGGGGCAGCAAGGACCAGATGAAGCAGTTGGCCGGCATGCGGGGTCTCATGGCCAAGCCCTCCGGGGAGATCATCGAAACCCCCATCACCGCCAACTTCCGGGAAGGCCTGACGGTGTTGCAGTACTTCATCTCCACTCACGGCGCCCGGAAGGGCCTGGCGGACACCGCGCTGAAAACCGCCAACTCCGGCTATCTCACCCGGCGCCTGGTGGATGTGGCCCAGGACGCGGTCATCACCGAAGTCGACTGCGGCACCATTGACGGCATCTACGTCACCCCTCTGGTGGAAGGCGGCGAGATCATCGAACGGGTGGGGGACCGGGTCCTGGGGCGCACCGCCCTGGAAGACGTGGTGGACCCCCACATCCGGGAGGTGCTGGTCCAGGCCAACTACGAAATTGACGAAGACGCGGTGTTGCGCATCGAGGAAGCGGGCCTGGAAAAGGTCATGATCCGCTCGGTGCTCACCTGCCAGTCCCGCTGGGGAGTGTGCGCCAAGTGCTACGGCCGGGATTTGGCCCACGGCACCCCGGTGTCCATCGGAGAGGCCATCGGCATCCTGGCGGCCCAAAGCATCGGCGAGCCGGGCACCCAGCTCACCATGCGCACCTTCCACATCGGCGGCACCGCGGCCCGGCGGGCGGAACTCAGCGAACACCGGGCACGGGTCAGAGGCTATGTGCGCTTCGACAAGATGAAGTCGGTGACCAACCGCTTCGACGAACCGGTGAACCTGAGCCGTCAAGCGGAGCTGGTCATTGTCAGCGAAAAAGATGACCTGTACCAGCAGGAGCCCCGGGAGCGCTTTCCCCTGGCCTACGGCGCTCATTTAAAGGTGGTGGAAGGCCAGGGCGTGGAGCCGGGACAACTCCTGGCGGAATGGGACCCCTTCACCAACCCCATTCTCACGGAAGTGGGCGGAATAGTGAAATTTGGGGACATCATCGAGCACGTCACCATGAAAGACGTGGTGGACATGGTGACCCAGAAATCCTCCCGCCAGATCATTGAGAGCAAGGACCCGGATCTCAAGCCCCGCATCTCCATTAAAGATGAGGCCAACCGGACCCTGATTATTCCGGGAACCCAGGCCTCGGCCCGGTACTTCCTGCCCAATAGGGCCATCCTGATGGTGAGCGAAGGCGACATGATTTATCCCGGCGACGTCATCGCCAAGATTCCCCGAGAAACCACCAAGACCAAGGACATCACCGGCGGGCTGCCCCGGGTGGCGGAGCTTTTCGAAGTGCGCAAGCCCAAGGAAACGGCCATCATCACCGAAATCAGCGGCACCATCCGCTTCGGCAAGCACGTCAAGGGCAAACGCAAGATCGAGGTTATCCCGGAAGTGGGCAAGTCCAAGGAATACCTCATTCCCAAGGGCAAGCACGTGGCGGTGCAGGAAGGCGACTTTGTGCGGGCCGGAGAGCCCCTCATGGACGGGTCCGCCAACCCCCACGACATCCTGAACATCAGCGGTCTCAAGGAACTGGCCCGCTACCTGGTGGACGAAGTCCAGGAAGTGTACCGGCTCCAGGGCGTGAAGATCAACGACAAGCACATCGAGGTCATCGTGCGCCAGATGCTCCGGCGCATCAAGGTGGTGGAACCCGGCGACACCGACTTCCTCATGGGCGAGCAGGTGGAAAAGTGGGTGTTCGAAGAAAGGAACGAGCAGGTCCTGGCCCAGGGCGGGCGCCCCGCCATCGGCGAGCCGCTGCTCCTGGGGATCACCAAGGCCTCCTTGACCACCGAGTCCTGGATCTCCGCGGCAAGCTTCCAGGAAACCACCAAAGTGCTGGCCGACGCCGCGGTGCAGGGGAAAATCGACCACCTGCGGGGCTTGAAAGAGAACGTTATCATGGGTCGGCTGATTCCGGCGGGCACGGGGCTGCCCCAGTACCGGGAGCTGGACATCAGGCTCACGGTGGAAGAACCGGCGCTGCCGGAGCCGGAAGTTATGGAGGCGGTGGAGCCGGCGGCCTTGGCCGAACCGGAGCTGGCGCAATAAAGGTTGACAGACAACCAAAAAACAAATTATAATTATTAGATTTGAATGGCCCGTGAAATCGGCAAGTTAATCGGAGCGGATAAATGCCTACCATCAATCAATTGGTCCGCAAGGGCCGGCTTAAGGCCAAGAAACGCACCGCGTCCCCGGCGCTGCAGAGCTGCCCTCAGAAGCGGGGGGTGTGCGTCCGGGTTTACACCACTACGCCCAAGAAGCCCAACTCGGCGTTGCGCAAGGTGGCCCGGGTGCGCCTCACCAACGGTATCGAAGTCACCACCTACATCCCCGGAGTGGGGCACAACTTGCAGGAACACTCGGTGGTCCTCATCCGGGGGGGCCGGGTAAAGGACCTGCCGGGAGTGCGCTACCACGTGGTGCGGGGGACTTTGGACGCCTCGGGGGTTCAGGACCGCCGACGGGGCCGCTCCAAATACGGGGCCAAAAGACCCAAGTAACGGTTTTCGGTTTTCGGTTTTCGGTAAAAGGACATGGCCTTTGATTTATATATTTGATGGAGGGACCCATGTGGAAAGAAGATGAGGAATCAACTGGATTGATATGTACTAACAAGTATCAAGATCCGAAGTACTTAGAGCGGAGTTTTGAAGAAGTTTGGGGAACGGAAAAGGATGACAATAAAAATTACGATGATTACTTTCCTTTAGACGAAGAACGAAGGTAAAAGGAAGACCTTCAGCACCTTATAAATTCGCATTAAAAGATAATCAGAAGTTTTTTTTCGACCGAAAACCGAAAACTGAAAACCGAAAACGGAGTAAGAAATGCCCAGAAAAGGCGGAGTAGTCAAGCGAGCAGTTATCCCGGACCTGAAGTACAATGACGTCCTGGTGAGCCGCTTCATCAACTCGTTGATGCGCATGGGCAAAAAGAGCACGGCCCAGAACATCCTGTACGGGGCCCTGGAGATGGTGAGCCAGCGCACCGGCGAGGAGCCTCTCAAGGTCTTCCACCAGGCGGTGGACAATGTCAAGCCCTTGATCGAGGTGAAATCCCGCCGGGTAGGCGGCGCCACCTACCAGGTGCCGGTGGAAGTGCGGGCCGACCGCCGCGTTTCCCTGGCGCTACGCTGGCTCATCGGCTACGCCAAGGCCCGGGGTGAAAAATCCATGGACGCCAAGCTGGCCGGAGAGCTGCTGGACGCCGCCAATAACCGGGGCGCGGCCATCAAGAAACGGGAAGATACCCATAAAATGGCGGAGGCCAATAAGGCTTTCGCCCACTATCGCTGGTAAGTTGGTAATAAAATTTGCCTAGAACCACCCCATTGGAACGGGTGCGGAATATCGGGTTTATGGCCCATATTGACGCCGGAAAAACCACCACCACGGAGCGCATCCTCTTTTACACCGGAGTGACGCACCGCATGGGAGAGGTGCATGACGGCCAGGCCGTGATGGACTGGATGGCCCAGGAGCAGGAGCGGGGCATCACCATCACCTCCGCGGCCACCACCTGCTACTGGAAGGGCTACCGCATCAACATCATCGACACCCCGGGACACGTGGATTTCACCATTGAGGTGGAGCGGAGCCTCAGGGTCCTGGATGGCGTGGTGGCGGTCTTCGACGCGGTGGCCGGAGTAGAGCCTCAGACCGAAACGGTATGGCGCCAGGCGGACCGTTATGGAGTGCCCCGGCTGGCCTTCGTCAACAAGATGGACCGGGTGGGCGCGGACCTGGCCCGGTCGATGCGCATGATGCGGGAGCGTCTGGACGCCAAACCGGTGCTGGTGCAGCTTCCCCTGGGGGAAGAAGAGCGCTTTAAGGGCATCATTGACCTCATTGCCATGAACGCCACCGTCTATGACGACACCGCCCTGGGGACCCAATTTGCAGTGCAAGACATCCCCGCGGACTACCGGGAATTGGCCCAAGAGCATCGCAACCTGATGCTGGAGGCCCTGGCGGAGGTGGACGATAGTATCATGGAGCGCTATCTGGCCGACGAGCCGGTGTCCGAGGCGGAAATCAGGGCGGCCCTGCGCCAGGGCGTTATCAGTTCGCAGTTGGTCCCGGTGCTCTGCGGCTCCGCCTTCAAGAACAAGGGCATCCAGCCTCTGCTGGACGCGGTGGTGGAGTTCCTGCCGGCGCCCTCGGAGATTCCTCCGGTTCAGGGCCTGGACCCCAAGGGGAATGTGGTAACCCGAGAAGCCAAGGATGACGCGCCTCTGGCGGCCCTGGCCTTCAAGCTGCTCTCCGACCCCTTCATCGGCCACCTCACTTTTATTCGGGTCTATTCCGGGGTGCTGCGCTCCGGGGCCGCGGTGCTCAACGCCACCAAAGGGAACCGGGAGCGCATCGGCCGGTTGGTGAAGATGCACGCCAACAAGCGGGAAGAGATCGACGCGGCCTACGCCGGGGACATCGTGGCCGCGGTGGGCTTGAAAAATACCACCACCGGGGACACCCTGGCAGAGGAACGGGCCCCCGTAGTGTTGGAAAGCCTGTGGATTCCCCACCCGGTTATCGACATTGCCATCGAGCCTAAAACCAAGGCGGACCAGGACAAGCTGGGGACCGCGCTGGGCAAGATCGCCGGGGAAGACCCGTCTTTCCGGGTGCACTCCGACCCGGAGACGGGCCAGACCATCATTTCCGGCATGGGCGAACTCCACCTGGAAATTATCACTGACCGGCTCATGCGGGAATTCAAGGTGGACGCCCGGGTGGGAAAACCCATGGTGGCCTACCGGGAGACCGTCACCCGGGAAGTGCGGGGCGAAGGCAAGTTCATCCGCCAGAGCGGCGGCCGGGGCCAATACGGCCACGTGGTCCTGGAAATGAAACCCCTGCCCGCGGGCAGCGGCGTCGTCTTTGAAAACAAGATCGTCGGCGGCGTGGTGCCCCGGGAATTCATCCCGGCAGTGGAAAAGGGCGTCAAAGAAGCCGCGGCCACCGGCGTCCTGGGCTATCCCATGGTGGACGTGGAAGTGCTCCTGGTGGACGGGTCCTACCACGAAGTGGACTCTTCCGAGCGGGCCTTCTTTATCGCCGGGTCCATGGGCTTCAAGGAATCGGCCCAGAAGGCCGGCCCCATCTTGCTGGAGCCGGTGATGGCCCTGGAAGTGGTGACCCCGGAAGACTTCGTGGGCGAAGTCATGGGGGAACTCAACGCCCGCCGGGGCCGGATCACCGGCATGGAGAGCCGGGGCCGCACCCAGATCATCCACGCCCAGGTGCCCCTGGCCACCATGTTCGGCTATGCCACGGTGGTCCGGAGCGCCACCCAGGGGCGGGCCACTTTCACCATGCAATTTGATCACTATGAACCCGTTGCCGCTTCTCTGGCGGATGAAATATTGGGCCGGCGTCAAGCCAAAAGCGCCTGACCGTTTGAACCCAGGAGGAAAGACCTGATGGCCAAGAAGAAATTTGAGCGGAAGAAGCCGCACGTGAACGTGGGGACGATTGGGCACATCGACCACGGCAAGACCACTTTGACCGCGGCCATTACCAAGCATTTGGCGAAGAAGGGGCTGGCGCAGTTTGTGCCCTTTGATCAGATTGACAAGGCGCCGGAGGAAAAGGAGCGGGGCATCACCATTGCCCTGGCCCACGTGGAGTATGAGACGGCCAACCGGCATTACGCGCATGTGGACTGTCCGGGTCACGCGGACTACATCAAGAACATGATCACCGGTGCGGCCCAGATGGACGGGGCGATTCTGGTGGTGGGCGCGGACGACGGGCCCATGCCCCAGACCCGGGAGCACATTCTGCTGGCCCGGCAGGTGGGGGTGCCGTACATCGTGGTCTTTCTGAACAAGGTGGACCTGGTGGACGACCCGGAGCTCATCGAGCTGGTGGAGTTGGAACTGCGGGAGCTGCTTTCCAAGTATGAATTTCCCGGGGACGACCTTCCCATTATAAAGGGTTCGGCCTTAAAAGCCCTGCAGACGGATGATTTCAATTCCCCGGAGGCCAAGCCGGTCTTTGACCTGATGGACGCCCTGGATAACTACATTCCGGAGCCGGTGCGGGACATTGACAAGCCCTTTTTGATGCCCATTGAGGACGTGTTTTCCATATCGGGCCGGGGCACGGTGGTGACGGGCCGGGCGGAGCGGGGCCAGATCAAAGTGGGGGACGAGGTGGAGATTGTGGGATTTGCCCCCACCCAGAAGACGGTGTGCACCGGGGTGGAGATGTTTCGCAAGACCCTGGACTACGGCCAGGCGGGGGACAACGTGGGTCTGTTGCTCCGGGGCGTTAAGAAGGACGAGGTGGAGCGGGGCCAGGTGGTGGCCAAGCCGGGATCCATTACGCCCCACAACAAGTTCAAGGCGGAGGTGTACGTGCTCAGCAAGGAGGAAGGTGGCCGTCACACGCCGTTTTTCTCCGGATACCGGCCGCAGTTTTATATCCGCACCACGGACGTCACCGGGGTGGCCACTTTGCCCGAGGGGGTGGAGATGGTGATGCCCGGGGACAACGTGCAGTTGCTGGTGAGCTTGATTTCGCCGGTGGCCTTGGAAGAGGGGCTGCGCTTCGCCATCCGGGAAGGCGGCCGCACCGTGGGCGCCGGCGTTGTGAGCGAAATTCTGGAATAACTTATGAGAGATATAATCACTTTAGCCTGCAGCGAGTGTAAGCGCCGGAACTATACGACCACCAAGAATAAGCGGCGGACCCCGGATCGGCTTAACTTCAAGAAGTACTGTCCCTTTTGCCGGACCCACACCCTGCATCGGGAGACCAAATAGGGGGAAAACTGCAGGCCAGTAGCTCGAACGGTTAGAGCGCCGGTCTCCAAAACCGGATGATGGGGGTTCGAATCCCTCCTGGCCTGCCATTTATGGCACAAGGAAGTCCGGTGCCGGGGTCGTTACTGGTGAGGATCCCACCGAGAGAAAGATTCTCTCCTGCAATTCCCCATATAGACGCATTTGTAAAAAGGCCCGAGGCAGAGGTGCCGACCCTTTAGCCTCCCACTACCCATGGGGGTGTCCGGATTTTCAGGGCAGGTTGAGTAAGGCGAAATTTTCATGAAAAAAAATAAGACCAAGCCCAAGGCAGCCACTAAAGAGGCGGCCCCCAGCGGAGTTAAGGGGCAGGTGGTCAAGATCAAGGCCCGCAAGCCCAAGCCCTCCCTGGTGAGCCGGCTGCCCTCGATAAAGCAATATTGGGCCAATACCAAGCAGTTTATCATCGAGGCCGCCCAGGAGCTGAAAAAGGTGACCTGGCCTAACCGCAAGGAAGCCTTGGGGGCCACCGGGGTGGTCCTGTTCCTGGTCATAGTCATCTCGATATTTTTGGGGCTGGTGGATTTCGGCCTCTCCCGGCTGGTCCGCACATTTATTCATTAAGGTTGGGTAAGGGCTGTGGCCCACAAGTGGTACATCATTCATACGTATTCCGGGTTTGAACAGAAGGTGAAGAACGCTATTCTGGAGCGGGCCAAGGCCCGGGGCCAGGAGCACCTGATCAGCCAGGTGCTGGTTCCCACCGAGATGGTGGAAGAGATGGTCAAAGGAGAACGCAAGGTCACCGCCCGAAAGTTCTACCCCGGTTACGTGCTGGTGCACATGGAACTTACCGACGACTCCTGGCACCTGGTGAAAGACACCCCCAAAGTCACGGGATTTATCGGCAGTAAGGAAGAGCCGGTGGCCATCCCCGAGGCCGAGGCGGAAAAGATTATCGCCCAGATGCAGGAAGGGGTGCTGAAGCCCAAGCCCAAGATCAAGTTCGAGATGGGGGACAAGGTCCAGGTCATCGACGGTCCGTTCACCAATTTCACCGGGGTGGTGGACGAAGTGAGGGCGGACCGGGGCCGGGTCAAGGTGATGATCAGCGTCTTCGGCCGGCCCACGCCGGTGGAGCTGGAGTTTACTCAGTTGGAAAAGGTTTGAGGAGATATTGAGTTGTTGGTTTAGCGGTTCAGCGGGTTAGCGGGTTAGCAGGCGCTAAACCGCCAAACCGCCAAACCGCCAAACCGCTGAAAGGCAAGATATGGCAAAGAAAGTCATCGCTCAAATTAAATTGCAACTCCCGGCGGGGCAGGCCAACCCCTCCCCGCCGGTGGGTCCCGCCCTGGGTCAGCATGGGGTCAACATCATGGAATTCTGCAAGTCCTACAATGCCCGCACCGCGGGGCAGGAAGGGACCATCATCCCGGTGATGATCACGGTGTACGCCGACCGCTCCTTCACCTTTGTCACCAAGACGCCGCCGGCCTCCGTGTTGCTGAAACAGGCGGCCCAGTTAGCCAAAGGCTCCAAGGAGACCAAGCGGGAGCAAGTGGGGCAGATCACCAAGTCCCAGTTGGAAGACATCGCCCGCCAGAAGATGCCGGATTTGAACACCACGAACCTGGAGATGGCTATGCATTCCATCTCCGGCACCGCCCGGAGCATGGGCATCGAAGTGGTGGATTAACTTTAAAGAAGAGCTTTGCAAAACCCCTTTTTGTCATTCTGAGCGAAGCGAAGAATCTAGATTCTTCGGTCGCTTCGCTCTCTCAGAATGACAAATTAGGCAAGTTTTTTTACTAAGGAGAGTTTCGGATGCCGAAACATGGAAAGCGATATCGGGAGGTGGCCGCCAAGGTCGACCGCGCGCACCGCTATCCTTTCGCCGAGGCCGTGAAAGTGGCCCTGGAGACGGCCAGCACCAAGTTTGACGAAACCCTGGACGTGGCCGTGGCCCTGGGGGTCAACCCTCGCCACGCCGACCAGATGGTCCGGGGCGCGGTGGTCCTGCCCCACGGGCTGGGGAAGACCGTCAGAGTGCTGGTGTTTGCCAAGGGCGAGAAGGAAAAAGAGGCCCTGGACGCGGGAGCGGATTACGTGGGCGCGGAAGACTTCATTGCCCGCATCCAGGGCGGCTGGCTGGATTTTGACAAGACCGTGGCCACCCCGGACCTCATGGGCCAGGTGGGCCGCATCGGCAAAATCCTGGGTCCCCGGGGCCTTATGCCCAACGTCAAGGTGGGGACCGTGACCTTTGAGGTGGCCAAGGCCGTCAAGGAACTCAAAGGCGGCAAAGTGGACTTCCGGGTGGACCGAGCCGGGGTGGTGCACGCCGGCGCGGGCAAGGCGTCCTTCGGCGCAGAAAAGCTGCTCCAGAACCTGGCGGCATTCATGGACACCCTGGTGCGCCTCAAGCCGACCACCAGCAAGGGCACCTATCTCAAAAGCATCCACCTATCCACCACCATGGGTCCCGGAATTGCGGTGGACCCTGCCGACGTCAAGAACCTGGTGCGAATGCAGCTTTAAAGGAGGACGGGGTGGAAAAGCCACAGATTCAAGGAAAAGCGGCAATCGTCCGGGAAATTAAGGGGAAAGTGGGACAGGCCCATCTCAATATTCTGGCGGACTTCAAGGGACTGAAGGTGGAGGACCTGAACCGCCTTCGGCGGCAGCTTCAAGAGACCGACGGTGAAGTCACCGTGGTGAAAAACACCCTGCTGGAGCGGGCAGCCGAGGGAGAGTCCCCCATCGCCCCTCTGGCGGCTTATTTCACCGGCCCCAATGCTCTGACCCTGGCCTACCAGGATCCGGTGGCGGTGGCCAAGATTCTCATCAAGTTCGCTCAGGAGAAGCCCCAGTTCAAGCTCAAGGCCGGGGTCATGAGCGGCATGCTGCTTACTCCCCAGGACATTGAGGCCCTGTCCAAACTGCCGGCTAAGGAAGTGCTGCTGGCCCAACTGCTGGGGTTGATGAAAGGCGTGCCCACGGCCCTGGTGATGGTGCTGAGCGGGGTCATCCGCAACCTGCTCAATGTGCTGGTGGCGCTGAAGGACCAAAAGGAGGGCAACACCGGCGTGGCCGAAGCGCCTGCCGCCGAGGAAGATTAATAACCCTTATTTAAGAGGTCACTAATCTCCCAACCTGGAGGTTGGCTGATAAAACAAGTAAAATACTGGCGGAGTGGCCGCCTATAAGGATTAAGGAGGAGAACATGTCTATTACCCGGGCCGAAGTGGTGGATTTTCTGGCCAATATGACGGTGCTGGAGCTGTCTCAGCTCATCAAGGAGTTGGAAGAGAAGTTTGGGGTGTCCGCGGCCGCGCCCATGGCGGTAGCCGCGGTGGCCGCGCCCACCGCGGCGGCCGCGGCGCCGGTGGAAGAAGAAAAGACCGAATTCGACGTGGTCCTTACGGTTTGCGGGCCCAACAAAATCCAGGTCATCAAGGAAGTCCGGGCCGTCACCAACCTGGGCCTGAAGGAGGCCAAGGAAGCGGTGGAAAATGTGCCCACCACCCTGAAAGAGGCCATTTCCAAGGCCGAAGCAGAGGAGGTCAAGAAGAAGCTGGAAGCCCAGGGAGCCACAGTAGAAATTAAGTAGGGTTAAAAGGTTAATTAAGTAGGGCGAAAAGGTGAAAAGGTTAAAAGGGGAAAAGGGAAAGCAATCCTTTTCCGCACTTTTAACCCTCTGCCTTTTCGTAACAGCCTAAAGATTGATGAACTAGTAAAAAGTTCAGGCAGCCATTTTCAACTCGACTGGGTTGTAATCGGCATCCGGGATCAAAAAATCGATGATCGCGGTTCCCAGTCCGC
>Ga0194126_10006202_pt1 | contig 17149 bp, 16 predicted proteins | sample TA2KigC150mmetaG_FD_148641 | JGI IMG/M metagenome (GOLD analysis project Ga0194126, IMG submission 148641) | Freshwater microbial communities from Lake Tanganyika, Tanzania - TA2015035 Kigoma Deep Cast 150m | ecosystem: Environmental > Aquatic > Freshwater > Lake | place: Tanzania: Lake... | reverse complement strand
CATTATTTTCACCTCCTTCCTTTTTCAGAATATCTATTTAGTGTCTGTGTATAAAGTAATTATTTAGACACCCTCCCCAACCCCTCCCCTCAAGGGAGGGACGATTTTACTGCCCTCTCCCTTGAGGGGAGAGGGCAAGGGTGAGGGTGTTTAACAGTTAATAAACAGACTCTATTTAGAAGTTACAAGAAGGGGAATAAAAGTCGTTGCAGGATAGAAGCATTTATGAACAGAGTCTGCTGTATTCAAGATGCCTTGAGGATAATAAAATATTTCTTGCCGCTTCTGTTAATAAAAAGAAGGACTGATTCATTCTTTTTTATATTTTTTGTTATCCTGTTAAAATCTTCCAGGTTATCTATCTCCTTTTTATTAATTTCTTTTATAATATCACCCTTTTTGATCTCAGCATCATCTGCCGGTGTTCCCGGTTCTACCCTTACAACAACAACCCCTTTTTCGTCTTTATTGAATCCAAGCTGCCTTACGATCTCCCTTGAGAGATCCATAACAGTGAGTCCTGTCAATGCCTTTGCTTCTGTATCGTTTGGCAACCGCTCAGGAGAGACTTCAGCCACTTCTCTTGGCAATTCAACAATAAGAACTTTAACAGCGAATTCCTTCCCTGCTCTAAGAATCTTTAATGTAATCTCACTTCCGGTCTTGCTCTGGGCAACCATATTTCGCAGGCTGCTTACGTCTTTTACTTCCTTTCCATTAAATTCAAGAATTACATCTCCTCTCATGATTCCGGCTTTTGCAGCCGGACTGTCTTTCCCCACGTCACTCACAAGGGCTCCCTTTGACTTTTTCAGACCAAACTCCTGCGCAAGTTCAGGTGTAAGTTCCTGAATGGTAACACCTATCCATCCCCTTGTAACCTTTCCTTTTTGAACAAGCTGGTCCATTACGAGACGCACCATATTGCTCGGCACTGCAAAACCAATCCCCTGGTACCCCCCGGTTCTCGAAAATATTGCCGTATTAATCCCGATAATCTCTCCTTTTATGTTCACCAAAGGCCCGCCTGAATTGCCCGGATTTATAGCAGCGTCTGTCTGAATAAAATCCTCATAATCTGCGATTCCGACATTAGCCCTTCCAACAGCGCTGATAATCCCCATCGTAACGGTATTGCTCAGACCATACGGACTTCCTATAGCAAGGACAAATTCACCAACCTGTAACTTATCAGCATCGCCCCATGTTAATATCGGAAGATTGTTTGCATCGATCCTTATTATGGCGATATCTGTTTTAGGGTCAGCGCCTACAATATGTCCTTTGAATACCCTTCTGTCGAGTAAGGTCACCTTTATCTCGTCTGCCTTTTCAACAACATGGTTGTTTGTGATTATATATCCGTCGGAAGATACAATAACCCCTGAGCCAAGACTGCGTTCCTTCCATTTTTTAGGCATCCCAAAATCATGAAACGGACTGAAAAAATCAAAGAAAGGGTCTTGTAAAAATGGGCCTGTATCTTTTCTTACGACCTTTGTAGTAGAGATATTGACAACTGAAGGTGAAACCGTGCTGACAATCTCAGAGAATGCCCTTTCTGTCTCTATGATCTGGCGGGGTACATTTGGCTTGGCTGTATGCGGCATATACTTATATTGACCGGTAACCCTGCCCAGGACATAGAATGTAAGCCCGCCGAGGAGGAAACCCATGAGAAGAATCAAAATGCCGATAAGTATTTTCTTTTTCATTATAACTAATTATAATAAGCTTATTAATGCCTTGTAAAGTAGTTACTCTTGACCAAAAGCCTATTAGTGTGCTAATTTCCAAAGTCTGGCTAATCGGTAATATTATTACAAATAAAAGGTATTTCAGGAGGATTTTTCATGTTAAAACGTTATTTATTGGCACCTGGACCAACACCTGTTCCTTCAGAGGTGCTCCTTGCAATGGCAGCACCGATAATACACCACCGTTCACCCGATTTCCTTCCAGTGCTTGATTCGGCAAAGAAGGGCTTACAGTGGCTTTATCAGACGAAAAATGATGTGCTTATCCTGAGTTCAACAGGCACAGGAGGAATGGTCGGAGCTGTTAATAATTTTTTCAATAAGAATGACAAGGTTCTTGTTATAAACGGCGGTAAGTTTGGAGAGAGATGGACAAAGATATGCCAGTCTTACGGTCTTGATGTTGAAGAAATTATTGTTGAATGGGGTTACGCAGTTAAACCTGAAGAAATCGAAAAGAGGCTTAAAAAGAACAAGGATATAAAGGGTGTATTTGTCCAGGCATCAGAGACTTCGACCGGTGTTTATCACAATATACAGGCATTGGGATCAGTAGTAAAAAAATACAAAGACACATTATTCATCGTTGATGCCATCAGCGCCCTGGTTGCCCATGACCTGAGAACAGACGATTGGGGTATTGATATCATGGTTGGTGGCTCACAAAAAGGTGTAATGCTGCCGCCCGGCATTGCCTTTGTCAGTGTCAGCGAAAAGGCATGGCTAAAGGCTGAGACTTCAAAATTACCCCATTTTTATTTCAATTTCAGGAAGGAAAGGGAAAATCTGGCCAAGAACCAGACGAACTTTACATCACCGGTGACTCTCATCATAGGGCTGAATGAAAGCCTGAAGATGCTTCAGGCTGAAGGGCTGGAAAATGTATTTAACAGACACGAAAGACTTGCAAATGCAACGAGAAAAGCTGTTCAGGCGATAGGACTGGAACTTTATCCGAAGGAGTCCCCATCCAATTCGGTAACGGCGATTATGGCGCCTCCCGGCATAGACGGTCAGGCTGTATATAAAAACCTCAGGGAGAAATATGGAATCACTGCAGCCGGCGGACAGGACAGGGCAAAAGGCAAAGTTTTCAGAATCGCGCACCTGGGATATTCTGAACGATTCGATATTATCACAGCGGTTGCAGGGATTGAAATGGTGTTAAAAGGTATGGGTTATCCTGTAAAACTCGGTACAGGTGTAGCTGTTGCCCAGGAATTATTAATGGCTTAGGAGGACGAATGAAAGTTCTTATCAGTGATAACATATCATCAAAATGCATAGAGATACTGAAAAACGCAGGGCTTGAGGTTGATATAAAGGTTGGTTTAAAGCCTGAAGAACTCAAGGCCTGTATAGGCGATTACCACGGCCTGGTTATAAGGTCGGCAACAAAGGTTACATCAGACATAATATCTGCTGCCAAAAACCTGAGGGTCATAGGGCGTGCAGGTTCCGGACTTGATAATGTTGACAAGACAGCAGCCACCAAAAAAGGGATTGTTGTGATGAATACCCCCGGCGGCAATACTATCACCACAGCAGAGCATACTATTGCGCATTTGGTTTCACTCGCAAGGTTTATACCACAGGCGACGATGTCGCTCAAGGCCGGGAAGTGGGAGAAAAAGAAGTTCATGGGAGTAGAACTGTACAACAAGACACTCGGCATCCTGGGCATAGGCAATATAGGCAGTCAGGTTGCCAAGAGGATGCAGGCCTTTGCCATGAATGTCATAGCATTTGATCCCTTTTTAAGTGAAGATAAAGCAAAGATTATGGGAGTTGAAAAGGTTGATCTTCAGAACTTATTCAAACGCTCTGATTTCATTACTATACACACACCTTTAACTCCGGAAACAAAAAATCTCATCAATAAAAAGACCATTAAGATAATGAAGCCCGGCGTCAGGATAATCAATTGCGCAAGAGGCGGGATTATCAATGAAAAAGACCTTTATGATGCTATTGTTGAAGGTAAGGTTGCCGGCGCTGCACTTGATGTATTTGAAAAAGAACCTCCTGAGAATAATCCACTCCTTACACTTGACAATGTTATTGCTACCCCTCATCTCGGCGCATCAACGAAAGAAGCACAGGAAAATGTTGCTGTTTCAGTTGCAGAACAAATCGTAGATTATCTAATACACGGCACAATAAGAAATGCTGTTAATTTCCCGTCCATCCCGTCAGACCAGGTCTCAAGGCTTCAGCCTTATATAAACCTTGCTGAGAAAATCGGGGGATTTGCCGCACAGATATTCGAAGGCGGTATAACCGAGATTACTATTGAATATCAGGGAGATGCATCCAGGATCAATACAGCCCCGGTTACTATTGCAGCTATTAAGGGATTTCTTTCCCCTATGCTGGAAGAGACAGTGAACTTTGTGAATGCGCCGGTTATTGCCAAGGAACGGGGCATAGAGGTCAAAGAAATCAAGAGCTCAGACGAAGGTGATTATCAAAGCATGGTTGCACTCAGGATTAAGGCAAAGGATAAACAGAGCTATTTTGCAGGCACCCTGTTCAGTAAAAAAGACCCCCGTATTGTCAACATTGACAACTTCAAGGTTGAGATCATGCCTGAGGGAGAGCTGCTTTTCATGTATAACAATGATAAGCCCGGTGTTATAGGAAACATCGGCACACTCCTCGGCAAAAACAGGATCAATATTGCAAGAATGCATTTCGGAAGGGAAACTCAGGGAGGCATGGCAATCTCTGTTGTCAGCATTGATACACACGCTTCGCAGCAGATTATCGAGGAGATTAAGAAACTCCCGAATATCCTCTCAGTTAAACAAATAAGTCTCTAAGTCGAGGTAATAAACATGCCAAGTATGGTTGTAGTAGGTTTACAGTGGGGAGACGAAGGCAAGGGAAAGATTGTCGATTATCTTTCTGAAAAGGCTGATGTTGTTGCGCGATATCAGGGAGGCCATAATGCAGGCCATACTGTTGTCATCAATAACGAAAAATTCGTACTGCATCTAATTCCTTCAGGGATACTTTATAAAGACAAGTTGTGTCTTATAGGAAATGGCGTTGTTGTTGACCCGGCAGCGCTCATTGAGGAAATAAACGGGCTCAGGGACAGAGGGATTGAGGCAGGCAAGAACCTTTTTCTGAGTAAAAATGCCCATCTCATAATGCCATATCATATTGTCATAGATAAAGAAAATGAAAGGCTCAGGGGTTCAAAAAGTATAGGCACAACAGGCCGCGGCATAGGGCCTGCCTATTGTGACAAGATAGGAAGAGGAGGAATACGGGTAGCAGACCTTCTCCAGCCTGCTGTATTTAAGGAAAAATTAAACGCAAATCTCGTTCATATGAATTTTATGTTCGAGAATTTCTATAAAACTTCTCCCCTTAATGCTGACAGTATTTTTAAGGAATATATGGAACATGCAGAGAAACTTTCTCCCTATATTGCTGATACGGATATTCTCGTAAACGACATGATATCCAAACAGAAGAACATATTATGTGAAGGCGCACAGGGCACTCTCCTTGATATTGACCATGGGACATATCCGTATGTAACTTCTTCGAATCCTATTGCAGGAGGAGCCTGCACCGGTCTCGGTATCGGGCCGACAAAGATATCAAAGGTCCTTGGCGTTGTAAAGGCTTATACAACAAGGGTCGGCAGCGGGCCTTTCCCTACTGAAATAAAGGATTCCCTTGGAGAAACGATCAGGGAAAAAGGCGGAGAATATGGCGCAACAACCGGCAGACCAAGGAGATGCGGCTGGCTGGACATGGTCATACTACGGCACTCTGCAAGGATCAACGGTCTCACAGGAATTGCCATAACAAAACTTGATATTCTCGATGGTATGAAAAGCCTGAAGATTTGCACTTCCTACAGACATAATGGAAAGATATATACTGAGTTTCCAAAGGAGATGAATGTCTTTGATGAATGTGAACCTGTCTATGAAGAAGTAAGCGGTTGGAATGCAAGCACACTTGGTACAACAGAATTCAAAAAGCTCCCCAGGGCTGCAAAAGCATATGTACGAGAGATCGAAAAATTAATGGGAGTGAAAGCGCAGATAATCTCAACAGGCCAAAGGAGAGATGAACTCATTCTTCTGAAAAACCAATTCTGATGCAGAGACAAAGAGGTTACCAACGCTTTCCAAGGTATACAAAAAGGCTTGAGGTTACCTTCAGTTCAGGCAACCTGAGTTGTAAGGGCATATTAAGCAATATTTCTGAAAATGGAATTTTTATAAGGACTAGTCGCGGGTTTGCACCAGACACAACCGTTGATATTGAAGTGATGATGCCGGATGGAAGCATCTCTCATCTTAAAGGTATTGTAAAAAGAACTGTCAAGACGCCTCTGACTGCAGTGAAAAATGGCATGGGGGTAGAACTTACTCAAAAAGATGAGCTTTTCCTGAAATTTGTCAGATCATATAGAGAAGGTCATGAAACAGAACCCGCACCGGAAAAAGAAAAAAGCGCTTCTCCGGAATTTCAGATCATTATATGTTCAGGCTGCGGGGTAAAAAACAAGGTTTTGGCAAATAAGCTCTCCTTCAGACCCAAATGCGGCAAATGCGGAATATCTTTATTCGTCAAAATGCCCTGATTGCAAGACTCCTAAACATCCTATACCCCTCACAATGCCCGATGTGTGCCGCTTCATCTGATGTGTTCAATCTATCACCTATCTGCAGCTCGTGCTGGTCTGAGATAAGAAAATACAGGGGGCCTTCCTGCAGGGTATGCGCACTGCCTGTTGTATCTGAACATTCGAAGGTCTGCGGGCAATGCCTTAAAAAGACTCCTCCTTTCTCTAAAGTTATTGCATATGGTCTTTATGAAGATATACTCGCAGAAGCGATCAACCAGCTTAAATTTCATGGCATAAAAAGAATCTCAAAAACACTTGGCAGGTTATTGCTCAGTCTTGACCTGCCGGAGACTGACGGTATCGTGCCGGTTCCGATGACCATAAAGAGACTCAGGGAAAGAGGGTTCAATCAATCCCTTCTTATTGCAAGGGTCATAGCAAAAGAATCGAAAGTTCCCCTGTTAATGGATACCCTTCTGAAGAAAAAAGAAACACCTCCCCAGATAGGGCTGTCTGCAAAGGAGAGGCTGTTAAACCTGAAGAATGCATTTGAGGTAAAAGGAAATATGAAAGGTCTGAGGTTGTTACTTGTTGATGATGTAATGACAACCGGGGCAACAGTGACAGAATGTTCAAAAGTTCTTGTGAAAGCAGGCGCAGAAGAGGTTATTGTCCTCACCCTTGCACGGGCAGGGACGATCTGAAAATGCAGTGGTATGAAATAACTGTTATCCTGCCTCTAAGGCTCCTGGAATCTGTCTATAACTTTCTATGGTTGTATGTTAATGGAATTGCTGTTGATAAGAAAGAAAAAGGCTTTTTGCTCAGAGCGTATATCTTCTCTTCTTATCCGCATGATCTTCTGAAAAGACTGAATAATTTCCTGAAAATACACGCTAAAACCCTGTCAGTAAATTACTTGCCTCCAAAAGCAAATCATGCAAATCCTTCTTTAACCGATGAGTTTATCATTGTGCCTTCTCCAACATTTCATATTCCTGACTTTGGCGTCCCTCTTTTCATACAGAGAGGAAGGGCATTCGGCATCGGCAGCCATCCCTGTACTATTTATTGTCTGCTGGCCTTGAAAGAGGTTTTGCCGGTTGAATTGCAGGGACACAGGATGGAAAAAGTTCTTGATGCCGGTACAGGCACTGGCGTATTAGCTATAGCAGCTGCAAAATTAGGGGCCATGGATATAACAGCTGTAGAGATAAGCCTTGAATCTGTAAAAGAGGCTCAGGAAAATATCAGCCTCAACAACCTGACCGGGGGAATCCGCCTGTTGCACAGTTCTGTGACAGATATTGAGGGACAATTTGATATAATTCTTGCAAACCTTTACGGCCCCCTTCTTATACAAATCTCTTCATCTTTGGCACAGCGCCTGTCTGCAGGAGGATGGATAATTTTAGGCGGGATGTCTGTCCCGCACGACGATGTGGTTATTGCCGGTTTCATGCAATACGGTCTGAAGGTCTACAAACGCTATCGCGATGATGAATGGGGAGTTGCTGTTTTGCAAAAGATATAATAGAACCAATGGTTATTCTCTAATAAATCTGATAAAATAACCGGACATCTTTTTTTACAAAGGCATGAATTATGATTGATTTGCATACACATACTTTCTTCAGTGACGGGGAGCTTGTGCCTTCTGAATTGATCAGGAGGGCGCAGGTGATAGGGTATAAGGCAATCGCTATTACAGACCATGTTGACGCATCAAATATTGATCTTGTGATTCCGAGGATTGTAAATGCGATTAAGAAAATCAAGGGTTTTATTGCCATTGATGCCATACCCGGCGCTGAGATTACCCATGCACCGCCGCAGACTATCCATGATCTCGTGAAAGAGGCGCGGAGCCTCGGCGCAAAAATAGTGGTTGTTCATGGAGAGACATTAGTAGAGCCGGTTGCGCCAGGCACGAACAGGGCGGCTATTGAGGCTAATGCGGATATTCTCGCCCATCCCGGGATCATTTCCGAGGAGGAACTTCTCCTGGCAAAGGAAAGAGGTGTCACCCTTGAAATCACTGCCCGCAAAGGACATTCCCTGTCAAATGGTTATGTAGCTAAAGAAGCAATGAGATTTGGTGTGCCCTTGTGTATCAACACAGACGCCCACAGCCCATCGGATTTAATAACAAGAGAGTTTGCAGTAAAAATACTCCTTGCCGCTGGTATTGAAGAAAACCGTATTGAATCTGTGTTCGAAAATTCAAAGGCTATAGTAGAAAAAACGCGTAGGAGGGATTAATGCCAAAAGCAATTAAGAAAAAAATACCAAAGAAGGCTACTGATACAGAGGAAGAGGTAAGGGAAAGACTGAGCGATTTTAGAGATACACTCAAAGAAAGACAACAGACAGCATTAAAGTATGGAATCGGCGTTCTGATAGCGCTTATAGCTGTTGTTGGTTTTTTTGTTTATTCCCACACCTTACAGAAAAAGGCAAAGGGTCTCGAATACGAAGCGTATAAGACTTACCACTCGAAAACCCAAATGCAGGGTACAAATAAGGAAGAACAGAATAAAAAAGCCCTCGACCTCTTCAGGCAAGCCTACAATACAAAGAAATCACCCACATCGCTTTTTTATATCGCTGCTGTTCAGTATGAACTTGGTCAATATGATGATTCACTCAAAACACTAAAGGCTTTCGCACAGAAATATTCAGGCGACGAACGGTTTATCCCCCTTGCATACCACAAAATGGCTACGATCTACATACAAAAGGGAGACATCAATGAGGCAAAGAAGTCTCTTGATCTGCTTTATAACCTGAAGACTGATATATACAAAGATTTTGCACTGATAGAATACGGCAGGCTTCTTGAAAAAGAAGGCAAAATGGATGAAGCAAAGAAAAAGTACGAAGAGCTTGCTGCGAAATTTCCTAATTCACCATTTATAGATGAAATAAAACCCAAAATACCTGACAAAAAACAAGGCTAAATCTTTTTAAGCGGGGCTTTTTGTGGTTTGCTGTTTTCTTTGAAAGAAACTTTTCTTACCTGTTTGCCGGAAGCAGATCTTTTCGTTTTCTTCTTTTGTTTATAGGCTGCTTTTTTGGCAGTTGCCTTGTCATCCCTGTCTAACGTGAATTTCTCTTTTGGTGGAAGGTAGATTTTTGTTCCTGCCGTAATGGGTATAATTTTTTCCAAGTCATTCAGGTCAAGGATAACCTGCACCGGGACGCCGGTCTTCTTTGAAATTGTATTAAAGGTGTCTCCCTTCCTGGCTGTGTAAATATCTACAGTAAATCTTTTTTCTTCAGATATACTGGATAAACGTTTGAGAAATACATCTTTCTTGCCTTCAGGGATTCTCAGGGTATATTCAGATACATCAGGAGGGGTACACCATCTTCTCAGTTCAGGGTTTAATTCCTTGATTACTTCTATGGATGTTTCTGAACACTCAGCAATAACTTCTATGTCAACCGGGGATTTTAATGTAACTATGTCATAGTTCATCGGCTTATGAAGCTCGAGGTCTTCAAATCCGAAATTCTTCGGGCTGTTTGCGATCATGCTCGCAGCTATAAATTTGGGGACATAATCTTTTGTTTCCCTTTTTATATGATTTGTGGTTAAGAGTGACCAGTAATCATCAGTCTTTGTCTTGTTCAGCGCTCTCATAATCTTGCCCTCTCCTGCATTATATGCAGCCATTGCCAGATTCCATGAGCCGAACATCCCATAAAGGTCCGTCAGATAATTTGCTGCTGCCACAGTAGATTTGACAGGGTCTCTCCTCTCATCCTTCCACCAGTTTATCTCAAGACCATATCTCTTGGCAGTAGACGCAATAAACTGCCAGTATCCGGCTGCACGCGCCGGAGAGTATGCATATGCACTAAAACCGCTCTCAATCAGCGGAAGAAAGACTATTTCTTCAGGGACATTCTTTTCTTTCAGTATCTCTTTCATCAACTCAAGATATTTGCCGGACCTTATGAGCCAAACAGAGAATCTCTCTTTCATTTTTTCAGTAAATAAGGTGACATGTCTCTTGACAGCGCCTACGGCGAGTTCATTATAACTATAATCTTCAACGATCCCGGGACTGTTCTTTAGCTGTATTTCTGTGAGAGTTGATATTACCGGCTGGTCGATGTTTTTTGTATCCTGATTCGTATCCTGCTCGTTGTCAAACGCGTGCAGAGGGGATACTGAGACTAAGATAATAAAAAGAAGAAGAAACAGCCTGAAATTACTCATACAGTCAATTTTTAGCTTAAAACAGCCTATTTTGTCAAGAAAAAAGTTTATATTTTTCATGTAAGTATATAAGGGAAAAATGAAATGGTGGGCAGTCGCAGAATCGAACTGCGGACACGAGGCTTTTCAGGCCTCTGCTCTACCGACTGAGCTAACTGCCCGTGACTTTTAACTTTACACTTTTGTGTTTTGAAGTGTCAAGGCAAGGGCAGGGATGCAGGGATTGCTTGAGATTTATAAGCTCAGGTTTTGATAATTGCTTGCCGGTTTTAATATTTTATTTGTATGCCATATGTATATCACGGAGCGAATAAATTATCAATAAGAAGGTAATTGGTCTCAAGTAAAAGTCTTACTCTTTCTCGAAGGTCTCAACAAAGGTTTCATGCGCCGCCTTCTCGATGATGGTTTCGGCATTATCCAGGAATTGCCTGAGCGCAGCTTCCTTACGCGGACCCGAAAGATCACGCCCAATTTCTACACGCACCGCGTTGCTGTTGATATCCACAACCGGGTCGCCGAATTCCGCGAGTTGCATAATGGCGCCCGAGACCACTGGATTCAAGAACTTTTTAGCAAATTCATCCGTGCCCGACACCGTAAACTTACGGCTGAAATCACTCTCAGGTAACTGGATGATATCCTTTTCCGGCCTCCCGCTGAACTTATCCAGTAAGCTCTTCTTATATATCTCCAGCCGGTTGACCGGCTGTCTTATTCTTGCATCTAAGCGGGTAAAAGCGTTTTGGTTTTCGCTGCCTTCTTCAAAATAAACCTTTCCGAATCACGAGCATGGGAAACGAAAAGAAAGCAGGGTTTATAGATGAGACAGATCGGGAGTATCTTTTCTCTCTATCATCCGGAAGTGCTGTTCGAATACTTTCCGGAAATGATAACCATAAATCGATAAAGTTATCGCCAGAGGAAAGAGCCTGGGCCGCCTGAAAAGAGACCAAAAGAAGAGTCTCCAGTAATAGAAACGCTCCTTCCCTATTAACCCAAGTATAAATACGGACTTCATCCCTGCCTTTAAATGGCTCCACCGTGCATGGAAAATCTTTTTCTGTGCCGGCTGATAATCCCTCATAAACTGTTTAACCCTGGCGTAGTAATACTTCGGAGAATAAATGGTTTCGATGATCTTCTTATAGCCGCTGATGAGCGCTTCGTAGCTCATCTTCGGAATGAAGTTCATCGAAAAGTCAGTGTTGTCCCCGGTTACAGACTTCACCAGTCTGTTTTCCCCAAGCAATCGCATGTAGAGTTTTGTCCCGCGGGGCGCATTCAGGAGACCTACCATTGCTGTCGCGATCCTGCTTTCCTGGATGAATCCTATCATCCTTTCAAATATCGAGACGGGATCTTTATCAAATCCCACTATAAAACCGGCCTGCACCTCCATCCCGAAACTCTGTATCTTCCTGACACTTGCTATCAGGTCGCGGTTCTTGTTCGGTATTTTCGAACATTCATGCAAGCTTTCCTCGTTGGGCGATTCGATACCGACAAAGACAGTGTCGAACTGCGCCTGCACCATCATTCTCATAAGGTCCTCATCATCCGCAAGGTTAATGGATGCCTCGGTTATAATTGAGAATGGATAATGTCTTTTTTTCATCCACTGTATGATGGCGGGCAATATATCTGTCTTTAACTTTATTTTGTTCCCGATAAAATTGTCGTCAACAAAGAATACCCCTCCCCTCCAGCCGTGGGTGTAGAGTTCCTCCAGTTCCGTGATTACCTGATCGCTGCTCTTGGTCCTGGGAACACGTCCGTAGAGCGAAGTTATATTGCAGAATTCACAATCAAAGGGGCAACCCCTTGAATACTGAATGTTCATAGAGGCATAGTGTTTCATGTTTATGAGATCCCAAAAGGGAACGGGTGTGGTTGTCACATCAGCCCATTTATCAGATGTATAGATATGATCAGGCCGTCCTTCCTGTAAATCGTCGAGAAAAAGCGGGAGAGTAATCTCCGCCTCATCGAGTACCAGATAGTCCACATCGCTAAACTCTTCGCGATCCTGAGTAAAGAGTGGTCCTCCGGCTACAACCTTTACGCCTATGGCCCTGCATCTGTTAAGAACAGTTTTCACCGATTCATTCTGGATCGACATGGCGCTAATAAAGACATAGTCTGCCCAGAGGAGGTCGTTGTCTTCCAGTCTTCGGACATTCATGTCCACAAGTTTTTTTTCCCATTCGGTCGGGAGCATTGCGGCAATTGTCAAACTGAAGTTGCAGAAGAGCGCAAACGGTGATAATCTTGACTACACTAAGAGTTACAGAATAAGTTTTTTCATTATGAAGGCTATGTTAGAGGAGCAACTGGTTGGCCTTAGAACGTGATTCGCCGATGTTTGTAACATAAACAGCTGCCCGGTTTCCGACCGGGCATTTCGCTTCGCAGATACCGCAACCGATGCAGAGATCGAGGTCAATGTGAGGCTGCTGAACAATCAATTCTTTTCCGTCTCTCCCACGCACAACAGTTTCTTCTAACCATATGGCCTTTGGGGAAGTCGGGCACATCTCCTCACAAACGATACAGGGCACTGCGTGAGCATAAGGAAGACATCTTCCCTTGTCTATCATGGCAATGCCTATAACGACTTTTGTTTTTTCCTCGATCGGCATTCTCCTGATTGCACCGGACGGACAGACCTGTCCGCATAGGGTACACCGGTATTCGCAGTGACCGATCCTCGGTATAACACGCGGAGACCATATTCCTTCAAGGCCTGCCTCGAGGAACGTAGGCTGAAGGCCGTTTGTTATGCAGACCTTCATGCACTCACCGCATTTAACACATCTTTTGAGGAACTCTTTTTCATCAAGCGCGCCGGGTGGTCTCAGTACATCAGGATTAGAATAAGCAGGTTTTGACAGGGGAGTTGACCTGAGCAAGGGTACGGCAAGAACGCCCGACAGCATTGAGGCCATCACCTCTCTCCTTCCAAGATTCATGGCCTGCTTCTTATGCCTGCCAAATCCGAAACTGACAGCGGTCTGGGGACAGATGTCGTCACATGAGAAGCAGACAAGACATTCCGAATTGCTCCAGGTTTCATTATTCTGGGATATTGCACCAGCCTGACAGGCATCGGCACAAGTACCGCAGCCGGTGCATCCCTCGCTTGTTTCCCTCTTCAGGACAGAGAAACGGGAACATAGACCAAGCAAGGCGCCGAGCGGGCAGAGGTATTTGCACCAGAATCTTTTCTCGATCAGGTTCATGCCGAGGATCAAAAAAAATATCAATCCGATGAACACAGCCTGAAGATAGAAAAGCGGCTGGAAGGCGAGCAGACTCTTTTTCAGCAAACCGTAAAAAGCTTCTGAAACACCAACGAGCCCGGATATGTTTGTATGATATATTGTGTCAAACAAGACTCTGATCCCGTTGTCCGCTAACGGATAGATGCTCAGGGAAAACGACCTGATAATGAGAGATATGGGGTCCATGATCCCTGCAATCTGAAGTGTGAAAACAGAGGATACAAGAAGCATGATAAGGATGTAATACTTTGCCCTGTGCCACTTTGCATCCGGAGGATTGGAATGTCGTCTTCTGAGTGAACCAACAATGGTATTGAGAGTTCCAAGGGGACAGACCCAGCCGCAGAATACCCTTCCAAGCACAATAGTTACAAGGATTGTGATAAGAGAGAGGAAGAATCCTGCAGGTATCTGACCGCCTCTTGAGGCGAACAGTGTTGTGAGGAAAATCAGGGGATCGAAGTCAAGGAAGAGCCTGACAGGATAACCGAGTGTATCATGTCCCTTCGACTCTGTCTGGATAAAGAGAAAAATAAAGAGCAGCAGGAAAAGACCCTGTGAGATCTTCCGCAGAACTTGCTTAGACATTCAGTCTGTTTATCTTCAGCCGTGAAATATCCATGCTGCCTATCCCCATTGCATTGCCGGCCTTAACATAGGAAAGGTCAGACCCTTTCATTCCAAACAGGGTAGCGCCATAGGAATCTATAGCAACCTGATCCACACCGGCAATCACTGTATCAAGCCTCTTAACATCCTTCAGGTCCCCGCCCTGCGGTCCGTTTGCAGTGAGAATACGCACTGCGTCAAGGACTGTGAGAGACGGCTTGATTACCAGACAGAGGTCGGCAAGGCTTTCACCGATCTTCTGATGAATACTTCCCCTCTGTCCGCCCATTACACCCATCCAGTTCTTCATAGCCATGGTCAGTTTTGCAAGACCATGGTGTTTTGCAACCGGGGCATTGATGATCTTATCTGCTTCAAAAATATCCCTGTAGAGAGGCCAGGATTTTAAGACCTGCCCTTTTATCGAAATGTCCCTGAATCTTCGTTCGTCAATGAAGCTGACCTCTGCGCCAAGGGACGACACAGCATCTTCAATACCGCTCTGCTTGTAACACCTGCGCGGGTCATTGCAGGTCCTATCGAAAACCTTTACCTTTTTTGCGCCTGCTTCAAAACAGAGCTTTACGACCGCAGCAACAACTTCAGGATTTGTGTTGGCAGCCTGCTCAGGCAGCCTGTCCCACCCGATGTTCGGTTTGACAACCACAATATCACCACGTGACACAAACCTTTTCATGCCTCCGATAGCGTTGATTGCGCTCTTTGTTATCTCAGACGGTGACTTTCCTGCCCCGTGCGCAACAGCAAGGTCGTACTTTTCCGCTGCTTCAGATGGGGAGGTGCCATAATTTAATGCTTCACCGATGAGCAGTCCGCATCCGGTTACTGCAGCTGTTTTGAGAAATTTCCTCCTGTCCATCATTTTCTCCTTAATTTTCTCAGATGCGTTTATTTTTTCTCATATCCAAGTGGCATAACATATAGTGGCACCATATTTTTCGAAAGACCAAGTGATTTTTTGATATCTTCGTCTTTAATCCCTGCTACGAGACACGTCCCGATGCCTTTAGCCGCTGACATCAGGTGTACATTCTGGGCAATTCCTCCTGCTGTTGAGTGAGCCCAGTTCAGCTTGCATTCTTTCCCTGAGTACAGGCCCGGGATATTTTCCGTATCCGCCATAAGCACGAGGATATGCGAGGCACTAGCGACATGACCCTGTCCGGACATCTTGCTTTTTACATTTGCATTCAGGATCAATTTCAACTGATGGCCCGTTGCATCATACAAATAACTGCCTGTATCAGTCACAACATAGATATCAATATACTGTTTGCCATAAGCAGAAGGTGCGGTGCGTTTGCCGTCGGGACGGTTTATTCCATTGGCAGCCCAGAGGATAGAGGACAGGTCTTCGAGAGAGATCTTCTTTGAAGTGTATTCTCTGACCGTCTTGCGCTGTTCGAGTGCAGCAACCAGATCGACCTTTACAACTGCAGGACGTTTTGGAAGAGCGATGTCCTTACTCTCTGCAGAATAAGCTGATGGTATGGATATTATTGCATATGCTATTGCTATCAGAAATATAATGATTCTCATTTTCTTCTCCTTTCCTTTTCTAAAATAATATAGCTTATATATTATAAGTGTAAAGGGGGATAAAAGACCGGTGTCAAATAATATAAGAGAAGATATTCAGAGGTTGAGGAACCCTGAAAAAGCAAAGATACTCTCAGGCTTTTTCAAGACAGGAAAGGGACAATACGGTGAAGGGGACATTTTTCTCGGCATATCTGTTCCGGAGCAGAGAAAAATCGCAAAAAAATACTCTGATCTCCCTCTCAAAGATCTCCATAAGCTTCTTTCGAACAGGATACACGAATACAGGCTTATTGCCCTGCTCATTCTTATTGGCAGATACAGAAGCGCAGACGAAACAGAGAAACGAAATATCTTCAATTTGTATCTGAAGAATACACAATATATAAACAACTGGGATCTGGTTGACCTCTCTGCGCCGAATATTATAGGAGATTATCTGTTAAAAAGGGATAGGTCGATCCTGTACCGCCTGGCACAATCTGAAAACCTCTGGGAAAGGCGAATCGCAGTAATCTCCACCTTTGCCTTTATAAAGGCAGACCAGTTTGATGATACCTTTCTTGTCTCTGAATTGCTCCTGCACGACAGGCATGATCTTATACATAAGGCAGCAGGCTGGATGCTGCGGGAGATAGGGAAAAGAGACCAGCAGAAAGAAGAAATATTCTTGAGAAAGTACGCTGCAGTTATGCCGAGAACCATGCTCAGGTACGCTGTTGAGCGATTTGACTCAAAGAAGAGGCTTTCATATTTAGATTTAAAGAAGAAGCAGAAAAGCTGACTCACATCACTCTATAAATGGATGAGTCAGAATATCTCATCCAAATTCGACCCAACAGACATACTGAGCACTTCACACCTCGGACAGTTTTGTCCGGATGCGCGATACACCTACAAAGAAACAAAATCAGCCTATTGAAATAATTGAGACATACTGGCACAAATAGAAGTCTGATTTAATAGGCAGGCTTAAGGAGGTCGACAGAAGGGACATGACATATAATCCAGAGAAACACCATCGGCGAACGATACGTCTGAAAGGTTATGATTATTCACAAGCAGGGGCATATTTTGTAACGGTATGCAGACAAAACAGGGAATGTCTGTTTGG
>Ga0194126_10006197_pt1 | contig 17152 bp, 13 predicted proteins | sample TA2KigC150mmetaG_FD_148641 | JGI IMG/M metagenome (GOLD analysis project Ga0194126, IMG submission 148641) | Freshwater microbial communities from Lake Tanganyika, Tanzania - TA2015035 Kigoma Deep Cast 150m | ecosystem: Environmental > Aquatic > Freshwater > Lake | place: Tanzania: Lake... | reverse complement strand
TCAAATACAGCGTGATCGCGCTCGTCAGCGTCGTCTTGCCGTGATCCACGTGCCCGATCGTCCCGATGTTCACGTGGGGCTTCGTCCGGACGAACTTCTCCTTGGCCATGACTGGGCTCCTTCCTCGATCGCTCACCGAGGTTCTCGGGGGTCCGCCGCCCAGGACGCGGCCAGGGCCGGCGGCGCCGGCGCCGCCAACCGTTCGGACCCGTTCGTCCCCGTGGGCGCATGCGCGCCGGAGACCGTGACCTACCGTTCATCGCCAAGGGAGGCGCGCTGTGCGCTCCGGTGGCTTTTCCGGGCCCCTTGTCGCGCTCCGCGCCTCGCCGGCGGAGCACCGCCCTCGTGCTGCAGGGTCGTGGCGTGGGCGTCAGGCAGAGGCCCGATACATGCCAGTGTCTTCCGGGAGTGCTCGGGGAAGCCGTGCAGCTGTCCGTGACACCCTGCAGGCCCGCCGCCGCTGCGCAGCGCACGCGGCGGGGGACTTCTGTGAACCGCCAACCCTCCTAGAACCGATAGTGCGCGAAGGCCCGGTTGGCCTCGGCCATCCGGTGCGTGTCGTCGCGCTTCTTGATCGCGGCGCCCTCGTTCTTCGACGCCGCCAGCAGCTCCGCCGCCAGGCGCTCCTGCATCGTGTGCTCGGGACGCGCCTTGGCGAAGCCGATGACCCAACGCAGCGCCAGAGCGGTCTTGCGCTCCGGCTTGATCTCCACCGGCACCTGATAGGTCGCCCCGCCCACACGGCGCGACTTGACTTCCAGATTCGGCTTCACATTGTTGATGGCCTGCTTGAGCACGGCCACGCCGTCCTGCCCGGTGCGCTCGGCCAGGATGTCGATCGCCCCGTAGATGGCTCTCTCGGCCACGCTGCGCTTGCCGCGCCGCATGATGTAGTTGATCAGCTTGGTCGCCAGCACGCTGTCGTGCTTGGGATCCGCCAGCAGCTCGCGCCGGTTGATCTTCGCCCTTCTCGGCATCCTTCTCCTCCGCCGCCCGCGCGCCCGCCTAGGAAGCCGCGCTCTTCTTGGGCCGCTTGGCCCCGTACTTGGAACGGCTGCGCTTGCGGCTCTCGACGCCGCTGGCGTCGAGCGTGCCGCGGATGATGTGATAGCGCACGCCGGGCAGGTCCTTCACGCGTCCGCCGCGAATCAGCACCAGCGAGTGCTCCTGCAGGTTGTGCCCCTCGCCGGGAATGTAGGCCGTGACCTCGATCCCGTTGGTCAGCTTCACGCGCGCGACCTTGCGCATGGCCGAGTTGGGCTTCTTCGGCGTCGTCGTGTAGACGCGCGTGCAGACGCCACGCTTCTGCGGCGCCTGCTTGAGCGCGGGGGCCGAGGTCTTCTTGAGAAGCCGCTCCCGGCCCCGGCGGACCAACTGGTTCAACGTAGGCACGTGGCTCGCTACTCCTTGCCTGAATGAGACATCGGGTCGATCGCCCCGGGGCCCGGCGCGAAGCCGGCAAAGAGCCCTGCGGAGGCACGAATCGGGGATTCTAGGCCCCCGCCGCCCGGCTGTCAACCCATGGAATCCCCGTCCGCCGCCGTCTTCTCGGCGGCCCCGGCGGCCTCTTCGCTCTCCTCGGCCTCCTCGCTCTCCTCGGCCTCCTCGGCCTCCTCAGCACCTTCGGCCGCGCCGGCTCCGGCGGCTCCCTTGGCGCGCAGGCCCCCCCCATCCTCGTCTCCCTCCTCGCCGGAGGGCGTCCCCAGGGAAGTCCCGAGCAGGGTCTCCGCTCCCGCCCCCACGGGCTCCAGGATCGAGCTGAACCCGAGCAGCAGGTCGATGTCCTCCTCGTCCGGCTCGGCGTCCAGGGGCACCGCCCTCAGCCTGCGCAGCTTGGGCATGCCCGTCCCGGCGGGGATAAGTTGCCCGATGGCAACGTTTTCCTTCAGTCCGAGCAGCGGGTCCACGCTCCCCATGATCGACGCCTCGGTCAGGATGCGGGTGGTCTCCTGGAAGGAAGCCGCCGAGACGAAGCTCTGCGTGGAGAGAGAGGCCTTCGTAATTCCAAGCAGCAGTGGAGAATAGCGTGCCGGGCTGCCTCCCTCGGCGACGACGCGGTCCTGCTCCTCGCGCAGGTCGGTCTTGTCGGCCAGCTCCCCCTCCAGGAAGCGCGTGTCGCCGGGATCCTCGACGCGGACCTTCTGGAGCATCTGGCGGACGATGCACTCGATGTGCTTGTCGTCGATCCCCACGCCCTGGGTGCGGTAGACCTCCTGGATCTCGTCGACCAGGTACTCCTGGACCTCCTTGATCCCCTTCACCCGCAGGATGTCGTGGGGGTTGATGCGCCCGTCGGTCAGCGTGTCCCCGGCGCGGACGTAGTCGCCGTCGTGGACGTGCATGTGCTTGCCGTGGGGGATCAGGTACTCGCGCACATCGCGGCCGTCCTCGGCCTGGACGATCACGCGGCGCATGCCGCGCACCATCTCGCCCATGCGCACGACACCGTCGATCTCGCTGATCGTGGCCAGGTCCCTTGGGCGGCGTCCCTCGAACAGCTCGGCCACCCGGGGCAGGCCGGCGGTGATGTCGCGCGACTTGCCCGAGGCGCGCGGCAGGGTCGCCAGGCTGTCGCCGGCGTGGACCTTCTGCCCGTCGCGCACGACCAGCCGGGCCCCGGTGGGGATCGGCGCCCGCTGGGCGGCGCCACCGCCGGCGGGGATGATGTCGATGTGCGGCTGCAGCTTGCGCTCGCGGTCCTCGACGATGACCAGCTCACGCTTGCCGGTCGCCTCGTCGGTCTCGTCGCGCAGAGTCACCTTCTCCTTGATGTCGACGAACTGCACCCGTCCCGTCGCCAGGGCGATGATCGGGACGTTGTAGGTGTCCCACTCGAAGAGCACGGCGTCCTTGAGGATCCGATCGCCGTCGTTGACCATCAAGGCCGTGCCGTAGGGGGGGCGGAAGCGGTCGACGACGCGCTTCTGGTCGTCGACCAGCTCGATCTCGCCCTGGTGGCCGACGTGCACGAAGCTGCCGTCGGAGCGCCGGGTCACCTTGAGATCGACGTAGCGCACGGTCGCTTCGCGCCGGGCGCGGACGACCGAGGCGCCGACCTCGAGGGCGGCGATGCCGCCGATGTGGAACGTGCGCAGGGTCAGCTGAGTCCCCGGCTCGCCGATGCTCTGGGCGGCGATCACGCCCACGGCCTCGCCGATGCTGACCAGCCCTCCCCCGGCCAGGTCGCGCCCGTAGCACCGGGCGCAGATCCCGCGGCGCGCCTCGCAGGTCAGCACGCTGCGGATCATCACCGTGTCGACTCCCGCCTCCTCGAGGCGGGCGGCCATCGTCTCGTCGATCAGTGCCCCCGCCTCGGCGATCAGCGTGTCGCCCTGGAGGTCGAAGATGTCGTCGACCGCCACGCGGCCGAGGATCCGCTCGCGCAGCGGCTGGACGATCTGCTCGCCCTCCTTGAGCGCCCCGCGCTCGATGCCGCGGATCGTGCCGCAGTCCTCCATGCCGACGATCAGGTCCTGGGCCACGTCGACCAGCCGGCGGGTCAGGTAGCCGGCGTCGGCCGTCTTCAGCGCCGTGTCGGCCAACCCCTTGCGCGCGCCATGGGTGGAGATGAAGTACTCGAGAACGGTCAGGCCCTCCTTGAAGTTGCGCAGCACCGGCTGCTCGATCACTTCCTCGGCCCCGCCGGTCAGGCGCTTCTGCGGCTTGGCCATCAGGCCGCGCATGCCCGCCAGCTGGCGGATCTGCTCGCGGCTGCCGCGCGAGCCCGAGTCGGCCATCAACCAGATCGGGTTGAAACCCTGGTCGATGCGCGAGAGGCCCTCCATCGTCGCCTTCTCGACCTGGTTGGTCACGCGCGTCCAGGTCTCGACCACGCGGTTCTGGCGCTCCCGCTCCGAGATCGCCCCGTCCCGATGCTGCTTGTTGATCTTGGCGACTTCCTTCTCCGCCTCGGCGATGATCTGCGCCTTCTCCACCGGGATCTGGATGTCGTCGATGCCGACGGTGATGCCGGCCTGCGTGGCGTAGCCGAAGCCGAAATTCTTGAGCTGATCGAGGAAGGCCGCGGTCCTCTCCTTGCCCAGGCGCTGGAAGCTGCGCGCCACCAGCCGCTCGAGGCTCCTCTTGTCGAAGGTGTCGTTGAAGTAGCCCAGCTCCTCGGGCACGACCTCGTTGAAGAACACCCGGCCGACGGTCGTCTCGCGCAGCTCGCCCCGCACGCGGCACTTGATCCGCGCGTGCAGCTCGATCGCGCCGTGCTCCAGGGCCATGCGCACTTCCTGCGGAGAGCAGAAGACCTTGCCCTCGCCCCGGCATCCGTCGCGCGGCTTGGTCAGGTAGTTGCAGCCCAAGACGATGTCCTGCGTCGGGGTCGCCAGGGGTCGGCCGTTGGAGGGCGAGAGGATGTTGTTCGTCGACATCATCAGCTCGCGCGATTCGATCTGCGCGGCCCAGGAGAGCGGCACGTGCACGGCCATCTGGTCGCCGTCGAAGTCGGCGTTGAAGGCGGTGCAGACCAGCGGATGGATGCGGATCGCCTTGCCCTCGACGAGCACCGGCTGGAAGGCCTGGATGCCCAGCCGGTGCAGGGTCGGCGCGCGGTTGAGCAGCACCGGGTGGTCCTTGATGATCTCGGAGAGGATCTCCCATACTTGCGGGCCCTCGCGCTCGACGAGGCGCTTGGCCTGCTTGACCGTCTCGCCCGCCTCTTCCAGGCGGCGGATGATGAAGGGCTTGAAGAGCTCGAGCGCCATGGTCTGCGGCAGCCCGCACTCGTGCAGGCGCAGCTCGGGGCCGACGACAATGACGCTGCGGCCGGAGTAGTCGACGCGCTTGCCGAGCAGGTTCTGGCGGAAGCGCCCCTGCTTGCCCTTGAGCATGTCGCTGAGCGACTTGAGCGGGCGGTTGCCCTGCCCGCGCACGGCGCGGGTGCGCCTGCCGTTGTCGAAGAGGGCGTCGACGGCCTCCTGCAGCATCCGCTTCTCGTTGCGCAGGATCACCTCGGGCGCCCTGATCTCGCTCAGGCGCTTGAGCCGGTTGTTGCGGTTGATCACCCGCCGGTAGAGGTCGTTGAGATCGGAGGTGGCGAAGCGCCCGCCCTCGAGCGGCACGAGCGGACGCAGGTCGGGCGGCAGCACGGGCACCACTTCGAGGACCATCCACTCGGGCTTGTTGCCGCTGGAGCGGAAGGCCTCGACGACCTTGAGGCGCTTGAGGATGTCCTTCTTGCGCTGCACGGAGGTCACGACCCGGGCGCTGGCGCGCAGCGTCTCGGAGAGCTCGTCGAGCTCGATCTGGCGCAGCAGCTCGCGGATCGCCTCGGCGCCCATCTTGGCATCGAAGTGGTACGACCCGTCCTCGATCAGCTCGTGATACTGCTCCTCGGTGATCAGCTCCTTGTACTTGTAGGGCGTGTTGCCCGGATCGATGATCACATAGGACTCGTAGTAAAGGATGCGCTCGAGCTGGCGCACCGGCATGTCCAGCAGGTGCCCGATGCGGCTGGGCACGCCCTTGAAGTACCAGATGTGCGAGACGGGCACGGCCAGGTTGACGTGCCCCATGCGGTCGCGGCGCACGCTGGAGCGGGTGACTTCCACGCCGCACTTGTCGCAGACCACGCCGCGGTAGCGGATCATCTTGTAGCGCCCGCAGGCGCACTGCCAGTCCTTGACCGGGCCGAAGGTGCGCTCGCAGAAGAGCCCGTCGCGCTCCGGCCGGAAGGTGCGGTAGTTGATCGTCTCGGGCTTGGTGACCTCACCGTGGCTCCAGCTGCGGATCGTCTCCGGAGAGGCCAATCCGATGTGGATCATCGTGAAGTCGAACTTCCGGCGCATCTCCCGGTCGCGATCCCGCATCATCGGGATGGAGGGGCCCATGACCGGGCTGGGAATGCGGAACTCCGTCGACTCTGTCATGGCGTATGGCCTCCCTTGTCCGCGCGCCCCATGGCCGGTCCGCCGCTACTCGAACTGCACGTCGAGACACAGACTGCGGAGTTCCTTGACCAGCACATTGAACGACTCGGGCACGCCTGGATCGGGCGGGTTCTCGCCCTTGACGATGGCTTCGTAGATGCGGGAGCGCCCCTCGACGTCGTCGGACTTGACCGTCAGCAGCTCCTGCAGGGTGTGGGCGGCGCCATAGGCCTCGAGGGCCCAGACCTCCATCTCGCCGAAACGCTGGCCGCCGAACTGGGCCTTGCCGCCCAGGGGCTGCTGGGTCACCAGCGAGTAGGGGCCGATCGAGCGGGCGTGGATCTTGTCGTCGACCAGGTGGCTGAGCTTCATCATGTAGATGTAGCCGACCGTGACGGGGTGGTCGAAGCGCTCGCCCGTGCGTCCGTCGAAGAGCCAGCTCTTGCCGTCCTCCGGGAGGCCCGCCTCGCGCAGGCAGGCCTTGATGTCGTCGGCCGTCGCCCCGGCGAAGACCGGTGTGACGGCGTCGAAGCCCAGCTCGTGAGCGGCCCAGCCGAGGTGCGTCTCCAGCACCTGGCCGATGTTCATGCGCGAGGGGACGCCGAGCGGATTGAGGACGATGTCGACCGGCGTGCCGTCGGGCAGGTAGGGCATGTCCTCCATCGGCAGGACTTTGGAGACGACGCCCTTGTTGCCGTGGCGCCCGGCCATCTTGTCGCCGACCGAGAGCTTGCGCTTCTTGGCCACGTAGACCTTGACCATCTTGATCACCCCCGGGGGCAGCTCGTCCCCGCGGGTGATGCGCTCGATGTCCTTCTCCTCCTCGCGCCGCACGCGCTCCATGGCCCGCGTGGCCAGGTCGAACTGGGCCCAGAAGCGCTCGTTGGTCCGCCGGTCCTTGGCCACCGCCGCCCGGTAGGCGATGTCGTCGAAGTCGAGCTTGTCGCGCAGGCGCTCCGCGGCGCCCTTCGTGCCGGCGCGGACGACGATCTCGCCCGAGGAGGCCGAGACGATCCGCTCGAGCACATGATCGTGGAGGATGCGCAGCAGCGCCTCGTCGCGGTTCTCGCGGATGATCTGGACTTCCTTGCGCGCCAGGCGCTTGACCCGGTCGACCTTCTTCTTCTCGTGCTTCTTGGTCGATTCGTCCTTGTCCTTGCGCGAGAAGACCTTCGTGTCGATGACCACCCCGTCCATCCCCGGGGGGGCCTTGAGGGAGGCGTCGCGCACGTCGCCGGCCTTGTCGCCGAAGATGGCCCGCAGCAGGCGCTCCTCGGGGGTGAGATCGGTCTCGCCCTTGGGGGTGACCTTGCCGACCAGGATGTCGCCCGCGCGCACCGGGGCGCCGACCTGGACGATGCCGTCCTCGTCCAGGTAGCGCAGCGCCTCCTCGCCGACGTTGGGGATCTCGCGGGTGATCTCCTCGACGCCGCGCTTCGTGTCGCGCACCTGCAGCTCGAACTCCTCGATGTGGATCGAGGAGAAGATGTCGTCCCGGATGAGGCGCTCGCTGACCAGGATGGCGTCCTCGAAGTTGTAGCCGCGCCAGGGCATGAAGGCGACCAGCACGTTGCTGCCCAGGGCCAGATCGCCGAGGCGCGTCGCCGGGCCGTCGGCCAGCAGGTCGCCCGCCTTGACCCGCTGCCCGGGCAGGACGACCGGACGCTGGTTGATGCAGGTGTCCTGGTTGGAGCGCTTGAACTTGGTCAACGGGTAGTTGTCCAGGCCGGCGTCGGCGCTGAAGTCGCGCAGTTGTACGCCGGAGCCGGTGTCGTACTTGACCGAGATCAGGTCCCCGGTGACGCTCTCGACGACGCCCGGGCGTCTGGCCAGCACGACCGCGCCCGAGTCGTGGGCGGTCTTGCCCTCGAGCCCCGTGGCCACGTAGGGCGCCTCGGTCTTGAGCAGGGGCACCGCCTGGCGCTGCATGTTGGAGCCCATCAGCGCGCGGTTGGCATCGTCGTGCTCGAGGAAGGGCACCAGCGCCGCCGCCGGGCTGACCGTCTGCATCGGCGAGATGTCCATGTACTGGATCTCGCTCGGGCGCTGCAGCGGGAACTCCCCCTTGTAGCGGCAGGCCACCTGGTCGCCGGTCAGGCGGCCCTTCTCGTCCAGGGGCTCGCTCGCCTGGGCGATCACGAACTGGTCCTCTTCGTCGGCGGAGAGGAACGCGGTCTCGCTGCCTACCGTCCCGCTCTTGACCTTGCGGTAGGGGGTCTCCAGGAAGCCCAGGTCGTTGACCCGCGCGTAGGTCGAGAGGGACGAGATCAGGCCGATGTTCGGCCCTTCCGGCGTCTCGATCGGGCACATGCGGCCGTAGTGGGTGTAGTGGACGTCGCGCACCTCGAAGCCGGCGCGGTCCCGGGTCAGTCCTCCCGGGCCGAGGGCCGACAGGCGCCGCTTGTGCGTCAGCTCGGCCAGCGGGTTGGTCTGGTCCATGAACTGGGAGAGCTGGCTGCTGCCGAAGAAGCTCTGGATCACCGCGGAGATGGTGCGCGCGTTGATGAAGTCGTAGGCGCTGACCTGCTCCGGGTCCTGCAGCGACATGCGCTCGCGGATGATCCGCGCCATGCGCGCCAGCCCGGTGTTGAACTCCTTGGAGAGCAGTTCGCCCACGGAGCGTACGCGGCGGTTGCCGAGGTGATCGATGTCGTCGGTCTCGATCCCGGCGGGCACGAGACCCTCCTCGGTCTCGGCGATGCGCAGCATGAGCAGGTAGCGCAGGATGCCGACGAAGTCCTCGCGGCAGAGCGTCGTCAGGTCGTCGGGGGGCGGCTGGAAGCCGTAGCGGGCGAGCGTGGCCTTGCTGCCCAGCAACTGCTCGTGGCGCAGCTTGCGGTTGAGCTTGTGGCGGCCGACGCGCGCCAGATCGTAGCGCTTGGGGTTGAAGAACAGGCGGTGGAGATACTCGCGGGCCGTCTCCAGGCGCGGCGGCTCTCCGGGGCGCATCAGGCTGTAGATGCGCGCCAGCGCCTCCTCCTCGGTGCGGCAGGGATCCTTCTTCAGCGTGTTGCGGACGATGTCGGCCTCGTCCTGGATGGGGATCTCGTAGACGGCCACGTCCTTGACGTCCGCCTTGGTCAGCTTCTTCAGCAGCGCCTCGGTGATCTCCTGATTGCACTCGAGCAGGATCTCGCCCGTCTCCGGGTCGATCACATCCTCGGCCGAGATGCGGTGGATCAGGCTCTGCACCTTCTTCGTGCGCAGCCCGCCGATCTCGATCCGGGTCGATTCGTAGAACAGGTCGAGGATGTCGCGGTCGGTGACGATGCCGAGCGCCTTCAGCAGCACCGTCGCCGGCAGCTTGCGCTTGCGGTCGATGTGCACATAGAGGATGTCCTTGACGTCGATGCTGAACTCGACCCAGGAGCCCCGGTAGGGGATGATCCGGCATGCGTAGAGGCGCTTGCCGTTGGCGTGCGTCGAGCTGTCGAAGAAGACCCCCGGCGACCGGTGGAGCTGGCTGACGATCACGCGCTCGGCGCCGTTGATCACGAAGGTGCCCTTGTCGGTGATCATCGGCAGCTCGCCGAGATAGACCTCCTGGGGCTCCAGGATCTCCTTGTCGCGCTTCTTGCCGTCGATCTCCTCGCGCACGTGCAGGCGCAGCTTGACCTTGAGCGGTACGGAGTAGGTCAGGTCCCGCTCCTGGCACTCCAGCACGGAGTACTTGGGCTCGCCGATCTCGTAGGAGACGAACTCCAGGCGGAACATGCTGCGGGAGTCCTCGATCGGGAAGACCGAGTGGAAGACCTCCTGCAGCCCCTCGAGGGAGCGCTTCTCGGGCGCGATGTCCTTCTGCAGGAAGCGCTCGTAGGAAGTGAGCTGGACCGCCAGAAGATTGGGGATCTCGAAGAGGGATCCCGATCCGTCCCTGGAGAAGACGCGCTTGGGGCGTTGGGTGGTGGTGCTCAACGTTCTGCCACCTTCCTGCTCGACGAACGAGCGGCGAGCGGTTGAGGATGCCCGGAGGCGTCCCCACCCATGGGCTGCGTAAGCTCCTGGAGCGCGCCCCGGCGGGACGGGCCGACCCGCCCCGCCGAGGAAGCGACGCTACTTGATCTCGACGCTGGCACCGACCTCTTCCAGCTTGGCCTTGACCTGGTCGGCCTCCTCGCGCGAGACCTTCTCCTTGACCGGCTTGGGCACGCCGTCGACCAGATCCTTGGCCTCCTTGAGACCCAGCGAGGTCAGCTCGCGCACGACGCGGATGACCTGGATCTTCTGCTGGCCGAAGCCGGTCAGGATGACATCGAACTCGGTCTGCTCGACCGCCTCGGCGGCCGCGCCGCCGGCTCCCGTCATCGGCATCATGCCGGCCATGATCGGGGCCGCCGCGGTGACGCCGAACTCCTCCTCGATCGCCTTGACCAGTTCGGAGATCTCGATCATCGTGGAGCTCCGCACCCAGCCGAGAACATCGTCCTTCGTGATCTGCGCCATCTCGTCCACCTCCCTATCTCGCCCTCTCCAGCGGTCGCCCGCCCGCGCGGGCCGCCGCGTGAGCGCCCTGTCCGTCTTTCATCCGCGGATCTATCTTCACCTCGACGGAACCCCGGGCCGCGCCTCCGGCGGGAGAAGCATCCGGCCTTGCGCCGGCCTCGCCGTCGGCGGGAGAAGCCCCGCGGTTCCGGGTCAGGCTGCTCGCTCGCGCGGCGCCCGTCGCGCCGCGCTCCCGCGCCGCTCGCCTACGCGGCGCTCTCCTTCTGCTTGGCCACCTGATCGAGGACCCGGGCCAGGTCGCGCACCGGCGCCTGCAGCACCGAACAGAACTGGCTCAGCGGGGCCTGCAGCACGCTCAGCAGACTGCCCAGGAGCACATCCTTGGACGGCAGGCGCGAGAGCTCCTTGACCTGCTCGGCGTCGTAGAACTTCCCGGCCACGTATCCGCCCTTGATCTGCGGCTTGGAGAACTCCCCCTGGAAGGAGATGAGCACCCGCGCCGGCTCGACCTCGTCCCGGGTGCTGACCGCGATCGCCGTGGGGCCGTGGAGGTGCGGAGTCAGCGCGCCGTTGCCGGTGCTGTCGGCGGCCCGGCGAAGCAGCGTGTTCTTGGCCACCTGGAAGTGGACCTCGGCGCCCCGGCAGCGGCGCCGCAGCTCCGAGATCACCTCGACCGTCATGCCCTGGAAATCGGCCAGGTAGATGCCCCGGGCGTTCTCGAAGACATGCTCGAGGTACTTGACCGCCTTTTCCTTGTCCGTCTTCTGCATGGCGTTCCGCCTTTCTATGCTTGGTCGGCGCGACGCCGGCTAGGCCTTGACCAGCTCGGCGGGATCCAGGCGGACGCCCGGGCCCATGGTGGAGGAGATCGTCAGGCTGCGCACATAGGTGCCCTTGGCCGCCGGGGGCCGCAGGCGCATGACCTCGCCGAGGAAGGCGCGGATGTTCTCCTCGATCTTGTGGGGCTCGAAGGAGGCGCGTCCGACCGCGACCTGCAGGTTGCCCCCCTTGTCGACGCGGAACTCGATCTTGCCCCCCTTCGCCTCCTGGACCGCCTTGCCGACGTCGAAGGTGACGGTGCCGGTCTTGGGGTTGGGCATCAGCCCCCGGGGCCCCAGGACGCGGCCGAGCTTGCCGACTTGGCCCATCAGGTCGGGCGTCGCGATCGCGCGGTCGAAGTCGAGGAAGCCCGCCTGGACCTTCTCGACCAGATCCTCGGCGCCGACGAAATCGGCCCCCGCATCCTGGGCGTCCTTGACCTTCTCGCCGCGGGCGAAGACGAGGACGCGCATCGTCTTGCCCGTGCCGTGCGGGAGGACGACCGTGCCGCGGACCATCTGGTCCGCGTACTTCGGGTCGACCCCCAGGCGGGCGGCGACCTCGATCGACTCGTCGAACTTCGCCTTGGCGTGAGCCCGGACGAAGGCGACCGCATCGGTCAGGGTGGGGCTCTTCAGCTTGGCCTTGTCTTCCAGGGCGCTCCGGTACCGCTTGCCGTGCTTCATGCTCGCTCTCCGGTCCCTCCGGGGGACCTCCCTCTGGGGTTGGCTCATCCGGGCTCGAGGTAGAACTCCGGACGAGGCGCCGGCGCGGCCGCTCCGCCGCCGGCGCGGCGGATCAGTCGGTGAGCTCGATGCCCATGCTGCGCGCCGTGCCCTCGACCATGCGCATCGCCGCCTCCACGGTGGCGGCGTTCAGATCGACCTGCTTGGCCACGGCGATCTCGCGCACCTGCGCGCGCGTGACCGCGCCGACCTTGTTGCGGTTCGGCTCGCCCGAGCCCTTCGCCAGCCCGACGGCCTTCTTGAGCAGGACCGCGGCGGGGGGCGTCTTGGTCACGAAGGTGAAGCTGCGATCCTTGTACACCGTGATCACGGCGGGGATGATCAGGCCGGCATCCTTCTGCGTGCGCGCGTTGAACGCCTTGCAGAACTCCATGATGTTGACCTGATGGGCGCCCAGGGCCGGTCCCACCGGCGGGGCCGGCGTGGCGTTCCCGGCCGAGAGCTGGAGCTTGATCGTGGCGACGACTACTTTGGCCATCGGAGCCTCTCCGTGATCAGATGGTGGTGACCTGGACGATGTCGAGCTCGACCGCGGTCGGCCGGCCGAAGATTGAAACCATGACCCGCAGCTTGCCCCGCTCGGGGTGGATCTCGTCGACCGAGCCGACGAAGTCGGCGAAGGGCCCATCCACGACCTTGACGGTCTCGCCCACCTTGAAGGGCACTTCCGTGGTGACCGCCCCGCGCTCCTTGACCTCCTGGCCCCGGATCCGGCGCACCTCCTGCTCGGTCAGGGGGGCGGCCTGCTTGTCGCCGACGAAATGGGTCACGCCGGGGATGTTGGTCACCAGCGCGCGGGTCTCGTCGTCCATGGCCATCTCGAGCAGCACGTAGCTCGGGAAGGTCTTGCGCTTGGTGATGCGCTTCTTGCCCGCCTTCATCACGGCGTAGTCCTCGGTGACGACGAGCACCTCGCCGAACATGTCCTGCAAACGGGCGTACTGGATCGCCCGCTCGAGGTTGGCCTTGACCTTGTTCTCGTGCCCCGAGTAGGTGTGCACGACATACCAGCGCTTGCGCGGGGTCCGGGCCTCGGGCTCCGGCGCCTGCGCCGTCTCCCCGGCCGCGGCCTCGGGCGCCGCGACTTCCTGGGCTTCCTTGTCGTCGGTCACGATTACGGCTTGTCCTGTGTTCGGTTCGTCCGCGGGTCCACGCCGGCGGCGGGGCTAGGCGCCCAGTCGCAGAATGAAATCGAGCACCCTGTTCAGAATCAGGTCCATGATCGAGATGAACACCGTGATGATGAATACGGAGATGATCACCACGGTGGTCGATTCCTTGAGCTCCTGGGGACGGGGCCAGGTGACCTTCTTGATCTCGCTGCGCACCTCGCCGAGGAAGACCCTGATCTTCTCGAACATCGCGACACTCCCCGCTTGCGGATCGCCCCGGGCCTAGCGCGTTTCCTTGTGGATCGTATGCTTGCGATCGAACGGGCAGTACTTGCGGTGCTCGACCCGGTCCGGATGCTTGCGCCGGTTCTTGGTCGTCGTGTAGTTGCGCCGCTTGCACTCGCTGCAAGCCAGCGTGATGATCTCGCGTTGCGCTGCCACTGGTCCTCTCCTCCGGCCTTAGCCGGCGCCCGTCCGCGGGCTCCGGGTGCGCCCGGTCGCCCCCGTGCGGGGGCCCGGGCGGCGCGAGTTACTCGACGATCTCCGTCACCACCCCCGCGCCCACGGTCCGACCACCCTCGCGGATCGCGAACCGCAGCTCCTTCTCCATCGCGATCGGCGTCAGCAGCTCCGCGTCCACCGTCACGTTGTCCCCGGGCATCACCATCTCCCGCCCCTCGGGCAGCTTGATCGACCCCGTCACGTCCGTCGTCCGGAAGTAGAACTGCGGCCGATACCCGGTGAAGAACGGCGTGTGCCGTCCCCCCTCCTCCTTGCTCAACACGTACACCTCAGCCTTGAACTTCTTGTGCGGCGTGATCGAACCAGGAGCCGACAACACCATCCCCCGCTCCAGATCCTCCTTCTCGATCCCCCGCAGCAGCAAACCCACATTGTCCCCAGCCTGCCCCGCGTCCAACAGCTTGCGGAACATCTCCACCCCGGTCACCACCACCTCGCGCGTCTCCCGAATCCCCACGCGCTCCACCTTCTCCCCAACCTTGATCTGTCCCCGCTCCACGCGGCCCGTCCCCACCGTCCCCCGCCCCGTGATCGAGAACACATCCTCCACCGGCATCAGAAACGGCTTGTCGATCGCCCGCTCCGGCGTCGGTATGTAACGGTCCACCGCGTCCATCAACTCCTGAATGCACTTCGTCGCCTCGGCATCGTCCGGCGTCTGCATCGCCTTCAGCGCGCTCCCCCGCACCACCGGAATCACGTCCCCGGGAAACTCGTACTTCGTCAGCAGCTCCCGCACCTCCAGCTCCACCAGGTCCAAGAGCTCCGGATCGTCCACCATGTCGCACTTGTTCAGAAACACCACGATGTAGGGCACGTTCACCTGCCGCGCCAGCAGCACGTGCTCCCGCGTCTGCGGCATCGGACCGTCGTCGGCCCCCACCACCAAAATCGTCCCGTCCATCTGCGCCGCGCCCGTCACCATGTTCTTGATGTAGTCCGCGTGCCCCGGACAGTCCACGTGCGCGTAGTGACGCTCCGCCGTCTGATACTCCACGTGCGCCGTGTTGATCGTCACCCCGCGCTCCTTCTCCTCAGGAGCGTTGTCGATCGAGTCGAACGAACGAGCCTCCGCCCATCCCTTCTTGCTCAAATACAGCGTGATCGCGCTCGTCAGCGTCGTCTTGCCGTGATCCACGTGCCCGATCGTCCCGATGTTCACGTGGGGCTTCGTCCGGACGAACTTCTCCTTGGCCATCCTTCCCGGTCCTCCTTCGTTACGACTCTCCGCGCCGTGCTAGCCGCACCGAGCGTCCCGGCGCTGAGCCCGCGAGCAGAATTGAACTGCTGACCTATTGCTTACCATGCAATTGCTCTACCGACTGAGCTACGCGGGCCTAGGAACCTCCGAGCGGGAAACGGGACTCGAACCCGCGACCCTCAGCTTGGAAGGCTGATGCTCTAGCCAACTGAGCTACTCCCGCACGAACTCCGAGCCATGCAACCGCCTTGGCGCCATGGCGTTCGAATCTGTGGCGGGGGAAGGATTCGAACCTTCGAAGCCGTTCGGCGACAGATTTACAGTCTGTTCCCTTTGACCACTCGGGAACCCCGCCATACCAGCCTTCGTCGCAAGCAGGCCGCGCCGAGAAATGGGACGCTGAGCTGGCGAAGGGATTTGAACCCCCGACCTGCTGATTACAAATCAGCTGCTCTACCACTGAGCTACGCCAGCCTGTCGGAACCGCCGCGGACCCGTCGGTTCGCGCCTCACCGGCGTAGCTCTCCCGGCAGGCTGCCAAAGCGACGGATGATACGGACCCGGACGCTCGAGCGTCAAGCCGCAATTCTCGGCCGGGCCGCGGAGTGGCCCGCCCGCCCCCCGGGGGGCGCCCCGGCCGCCCGGCCCCGGGGACCGGCGAAGGCCCCCGTGAATGAGGTCGGGCGCCCGAGTGGCTCACTTGAGCCTTTCGGCGCCTCACCCCGGCCCGCCCCCCCGCCTTGGGAGAGCTCCGCCTCCTTCACTCGAGCGCCAGCCGGCAGACCCGCTCGACCAGCTCGAGGAACCCGATGCCGGCCGCCTGCGCCGCCTTGGGCAGGAGGCTGGTGGCGGTGAACCCAGGTATCGTATTTATTTCCATGCACATGGGGATGCCGTCCGAACCGAGCCGATAGTCCGCACGGGCCATCCCGCCGCACCCGGTCGCCCTGTAGAGGGCCTCGGCCGAGTCGCGGATCGCCCGGGCGGCCGCCTCCGGAATCGCCGCCGGGACCTCATAAGAGGTTTCTCCGGTCGTGTACTTGCGGGCGTAGTCGTAGAAGCCGGTCCGGGGACGGATCTCGACGATCGGGAGGGCCTGTCCTCCGAGGAGCCCCGCGGTCAGCTCGAGCCCCGGAATGTATTTCTCTACAAGGAGTTGTCTCGGACGTCGCGGGCCGCAGATCGCCCTCAGACCTAGCGAGCAGGCCGCCTCCCACTCCGAGGACTCGCGAACGATCGAGATCCCGACTGAACTTCCTTCCTGGCAAGGCTTTATGACTGCCGGCAGCCCCCCTACCGGTGTCCCGCCCAACCAGGAGGGCGGCGGCCCGGGGTCCGACTCGCCGGCGAACTCGAGGAGCGCCCAGGGTGGGGTGGCCACTCCGAGGCTTCCCATCACCCTCTTGGTCAGCGCCTTGTCCATGGTCACGGCGCACGCCGAGGGGCCGGACCCCGTGTAGGGGAAGCCCGCCGACTCCAGCAGCGCCTGGACCATGCCGTTCTCGCCCACGCCGCCGTGCAGGGCGATGAAGGCGACGTCGGCCCTGCCGCGCAGGAGGCGCGCCGCCTCCAGCAGCCTCTCGCCCCATGTGGACTCCGGCGGCGGGGCGGGAGGCAGCGGGATGTCCCCCGTCGAGTGCCCGGGCAGGAACGCGCCCGTGCCCAGATCGTAAGCCCGCACGCCGTGCCCCCCGTCGCGCAACGCCGCGGCCACGGCGCGCCCGGAATCCAGGGAGACCTCGCGCTCCGACGACATGCCGCCCATGATCACCCAGACGTTCACGGCGCCGCCTCCTCCAGCAGGACACGGTTGTGCGGATTGCGATCCTCGTTGGCGCTCGTCACCCGGATCGCCGGCAGGTCCTGCACCACGCACTTCGTCTCGCAGATGCCGCAGCCGGTGCAGAGCTCGATGTCCACCTGGGGCTGTTTCACGACTCGCGTCTCCCCCGCGGCGGTGACGACGGCCGCCTCGCGGAACCAGATCGCCTTCTTGGGCAGCGGGCAGTGCTCCTCGCAGACGATGCAGCTCGTCTGGAAGGCGAAGGGCAGGCAGCGGGAGGCGTCGATGGCCGCCAGCCCGATGCGGACCCGCTTCTTCTCCTCGGGCTCCAGGCGCCGGATCGCCTGCGTCGGGCAGACCTGGCCGCAGAGCGTGCAGTGGAACTCGCAGTAGCCGATGCGCGGCACGAGCCGGGGCGTCCAGATGCCTTCCAGGCCCGCCTCGAGCAGCGTCGGCTGGAGCCCGTTGGTCAGGCAGACCTTCATGCACTCGCCGCAGCGCACGCAGCGCTCCAGGAATTCCCGCTCCGGCAGCGCTCCGGGCGGGCGGATGAGCGCCGGATCGGCCCGCGCCGGCGACAGGGGCAGGCGCAGCATCGGCACCCCGGCGACGCCCGCCGCGGCCGCCAGGAGCAGGTGCCGCCGGCGGAC